>Ga0137399_10001767_pt1 | contig 10188 bp, 7 predicted proteins | sample czorhiz316metaG_FD_104810 | JGI IMG/M metagenome (GOLD analysis project Ga0137399, IMG submission 104810) | Vadose zone soil microbial communities from Angelo Coast Range Reserve, California, USA - czorhiz3.16 metaG | ecosystem: Environmental > Terrestrial > Soil > Vadose zone | place: USA...
ACAGAATGTCTTGGATGTCGCGAAACTCCTCGGGGCACGGCAGACCTTCCAGAAGCACTTTACCATCCCGCAGTTGCTGGGCGCTGTGCGCTAAGAATTAGAACATTAGTGCCGCCGTGGGAGTGGCGGAAGCGGTAGCAATAAACCTTGGCGTACACAGATAGCTACAGAAGACTCACGCCTGTCCTGCCGGCCTCGAAACCTCCCATGCGCCTGTGCGGCCTCCCGCCTTCGCGTGTAACCGTTCGCACATGGCCTCATGCAGGGCGTGGAGGTGGGCGTCCGTGAGGGTCTGTGAGTCCTCAGGCGGGGGGAGCTGCCGCATACATCGCACAAAGAGACCCCGTGAGGTACGCGTGAGAATCCTGGCCGCCTCCTGCGGAGAGAGGACTTCGATCGCGGCAAACCACCGGTGAATGAACTCCGATCCACCGGACGGCTGAGCGTCGTGACTCATCCTGTGCCTAGGCCTCCACCACCGCATCCATCAATGAGTCAGCCATGAGAGACCTCAATTATCGATTAAAGGTTGCGGCGAGACTTTCTCGTTGTGCTTGAGCATCATAGCGACCACCGGGAGGACCCCATGCAAAGGCCTCGTTCGCATTTGGCATATTCCCTTGTGCCAAGCGTTGAAGCACCGGATTGTAGAGCGAATAATTCGTCCAGTTGTTCACGTCACCTTGTACGGCATTCGCGACCCCTGTGCCGGCTGCACCATAGGCTCCGTACTGGCTCTGATAGGCCTGCCCAATCCCCACGCCCGCATTCGCCTGGATGCCCGCCACCGTGTTCCCGGTCGCCGTGGCATTGGAGGCCGTCTGTGCCGCCGCATTCTCGCCGAGATTCGTCGTGCCCATCAGCTTATTGAAATAGCTGTCGCCCTGTTCCGCCACCAGGCTCTTATCGAACAGGGCCAGACTCTCCAATCCCGCCCCGGAATTGTACTGGCCACGTGCTGAGAGTTGCCGATTGAGCGCCCACGTCCCATAGTCCGATTCGAACTGGTAGAGTGAACTGGACTTAAAGAGTTGGTCTAGATTCGCCTTGCCCGAATAGATATCGCTGAGCATCTGGCCCGATTGCACACCCAGATCACGAAAGGGTTTGCGGTCCGCCCGTGAACGCGCGTTCAGTTCCAGGGCCGTTTTACTCGCCTGATCCGCCGCATAGCGAATGGCGGCCGCCGATTTGCTGGCCTCCGAGGCCCCCATGAGGCTGCTGAAAATAGAGCCGCCGGCTCCGACGAGTGCCGACCCACCGATCACAAATGCTGGCATGGTGTACCCTCCTTATGCGAGCTGACTCAGTGTCGCGTTTCGTTTTTGTCGAGAGAAAAATTTCATGACACCCTCCCTTGTCCGACGATCACGGACCGGGACAACCCTCTTTTGTTTGACAGGTGAACTGCGGAGGACCTGATCATGGTGCGCGCCAGCGATTGACCCCCTGCCGGCCCTGCTTCCCTGGATCCCCCAGGCCTTGGATTTCCCAGTTGCGGCTGGTTGCAGATTTGCGTAAATCCTGCCGAGATTTTCACTCTTCTGCCTCGTCAAGTGCGTGAGCTTATTGATTGGCAAGGGGGTCAGAAGGAATTCGAAACCCGTCACTCACCCCATACCCCTGGCCGACCAATCTTTACAGTTATTACGTTGATTTTGTTGACGTCACGGTGGTTCACGCCACCTTAAAGATTCCTCTCATAGAAGAGGGAGTGGATGATGGATTTGTGAGAGACGCGAGCCAAGGCAGCGATAGCCGACGCTCTTGGTCAGAGATTACTCAGGTCGCACGGGTGGCTGGAGCGGAGCGGATGGATCTACTGTATTCGGAAGGGGACGGGGAGTTCCATTCGGGCGTTCGAGTTTTTCTAAGATCTCTTGTTTGAGCCTCGTGGGTTCCTCAATCCGATTTTCGCGCTGCAGGGTTCCCAAGTCCGCTGACTTGCGGGCGTTCAACTCCACCATGTCCGATTCATCCCTGACTAAGGTCGGGGTCAGGAACACCAGCAGGTTGAGCTTGTCGACTTGCCGGCTTTGGAAGCGGAAGAGCCAACCTAAGAGTGGAATATCTCCAAGCAAAGGGACTTTACTTTCGTTGAGGGTGATGTTATCCCGCACAAGTCCGCCGATGAGGATCGTCTGTTGATCTTTCGCGATGGTGGTCGTCTCCATCGATCGTTTGGTCGTGGAGGGTCCGACCGGGACGCTGGTTGTCCCGCTCCCGATCGTTTGTGCGACATTTTCTTCGATCGCGGTAATTTCCTGCTTGATTTCTAGTCGGATCATGTCGTTCTCCAAGACCTGCGGGGTCATTTCCAGTGTGACGCCGACATCCTTGCGCTCGATCGTGACAAGGGTACCACCCGTGATCCCTTGCGCCTGGCCGGTTGGAAACGGACGATTTTCGCCCACGACGATCTTGGCCTTTTGATTGTCTGCGGCGAGTACTTGAGGTGTCGACAAGATGTTGGTGTCTGTCAGGCTCATCAACAGCTGCAAGAACGCACGTACATTGACGGTATTGAGCACCGTCGCCGCTCCTCCAGTTGCACTGCCTGCAGCGACCCCACTAATGGCCTGCGCGAGGGTTGCCAAATTTTCTGGTGCGGTATTGAATCCAGCAATGCCTTGCACTGAACCGCTCTTGCCCACACCAATTATCTGAAGAGGGTCGCTCCCGATCTGTCTGAGCCGGCTGACCTGCACCTCCAAGATGACGGCTTCGACAAAGACCTGCTTCCGGGGCGTATCCAAGTCTCGAATTACGGACTGCAACTTGGTGTAGGCGTTTTTGGTCGAACTGAGGATGATCGAGTTCGTGGCCTTGTCCGCAAAGACTTGGACGGGGGCTTCGAATTCGCTCAACGGCCTGAACGGTGGACGTGCGCCTGGTGCCGTCTGTGCGACTGTCTGTGATCGCGCGACAAGATTGGTCAGGATGGCGGCAAGGTCAGTCGCATTCGCGTTTTTGAGTTTGTAGACGAATACCCCGCGCTCCGGAGGAGTCTCCCCCATCGCCACGATCTGATTGACGTTCCCTTTCGGGATGACAGCCAGACGACTGACCTCGAGTGCCGCCACGAACATGCTGTACGCTTGGTCGTGCGTGACCTTGGTAGGGGAATACACGCTGATTTTACCCCCGGCCTTCTTGACGACGTCGTCCAAGACAAAGTTCTTACCGGTCAACTCGCTGATGAATCGAACAAAAACAGAGAGTTCGACATCATTGAAGTCGAGGGAGACGCGTCCGGAGGAGTTTCCTCCAGATTCAGCCCGCGGGGTTAGAGGAAGCAGAAATCCACACAGCACCGCCAGAAAACAGACGAGAGAGGCCTGCCTGATCCACCTAAATTGTCCGAAAGAGAAAAAATCCATGATTTACAAACAATGTATGCGGTGGGACCGATCATTCCCCGGACCACGTCGAGCGTGAAGATAGGAATGGAGGACCGTACCACAAGGCTCGTCATCGACACAACCAGACAGCCTGTCTGTTGCATGAGAGCTGCTACTGCAACTACCGATTAGCACCAGATTTCCACGATCAGACGGCCGGTCCTACCGCTTGGTTGCTCACCATGTTCAAGGATGCCCCTTGCCTACTCAACCCTGGTTCGTACTTCGTGGGCTCCCGTAGAAAGGACCCGCCCATTTGCTTAGAGTCTCCCCGTAGTCGCTCTGAAAGAAGGCTATCTCGAAGGTGATTCTTGATGGGCTTGTTCATTTTTGAGAATGGATCGAGGAAAAAGAAGAGGAGGGGCTCGCCTAACACCTTAATAATAAACGACATTAAAATCCACTGTAAAGACCATAATGGCACTAGGATTGCACTTCTCTGTCGAGTTTGCCTCCCCTCAAGATCGTGAGAAACCGAACGGAATCGAAGTCTGGTGCAAAGTGGCCAGGGGAGCCACTTCGTATCTTTCGATGATCTGCTAAGGTTGTAACGTGCGGACCGACAAGAAACCCCCTCAAAAAGCTGACAAAAAGACCCCTTCCCGGGTGCACAAACGGGGTGTTGTCGGCTACAGCAAGAAAAGCGCGCTTCTCGAGGAAGCCATCACCCACATGAACACCGGCAAGTACGGCCGGTCGTCCGCTGCGTTGAAAGAGCTGCTCTCACTTGATCCTCACAACACAGAAGCGCGACGGCTCTTTGCCACGCTGCATCTACGACTAGGCAGTCTTGTCACGGCTCGGCAAGCATTTGAGTCCCTCGCCAATGAAGCGATCGAGCGACAAGACTTCTGGCTGGCCGAATCCTTGTTGCGCGAATACTTGGCTGCCGGACCTCGTTGCGTCCCGTTCCTCGAACTCTTGGCACATGTGCACGAGGAAAAGGGGGATGCCGTGGCTGCGGTGGCCGAATTGGGTAAGGCAATTGACATTCTCATCGAGAGTCCAGACTCTGAAAATTCAAAGAAACCTTCTCAGCTCTATGCCAAAGTGAGAGAACTTGCGCCGGCCAGCTCTGTGGCCTTTCAGTTTGCCTCTCTCTTCGACATACAAACAGGTGAGCTTCTTGTGCCTCATCCGCTGGCTTCTGCCGCAGTGACGTCATTGGAAGTCGATGCTTCGCAGCCCCAGGACGGAATCCTCGCCACCACTGAGGAATCTAGGGCTTCTGATGTGATGCCGTGGGAACAGCTTGGTGGGACTTCCCCGAGTCACGAGACTCTGCCACCCACTTCGTCGAATCCCGTCATCGAATCGCTTGATGTTCCGGACGTTTTGATAGACCCGGCACCGGTCGGTTTGGCTCCACAGGAACTGGAGGTTCCGCCGTCCGAATCTACTGGGCCAATCCAGGAGGCCGATCGCCTCGATCAGGAAATGTTGCCATCGATATTGGCCGAGCCGCCGTTTCCGTCGAGTGGATATCGTGATGATGGGATGGGGGATCCGATTGTCGAACGTTCGCCTTTTGTGGATGAGGGGCTTGCCCCTAGCTCCTCAGAGGAGCTAACTGCGGACATTGGGAGAGTCATCACCTCTTCCGTCGGATCGCTGGGATTATCTTCTCCCATGCCCTGGGAGCAGATAGAGACCTCCACCATCAGGATTGAGGAAGCGGCCCCGTCGACAGCTCCGTTAGCTCAATCGGCTGGAGCACCACTATTTGGCAGTGAATCCGTCCTTGCCCCATCCGCCACCACTCAGCCTGAATCTGTATCAGATCAGATGGCGAGTCCAGCTCCTGCGCCAGATCTGACGGAGCCTAGTGAGTCGAGGTTTGCAGCGGAGCCGTCAACGAGTCCCGCGGTACTTCCAGAGCCCGAAGTCCCGACCCCGTATACCGCACATTCCTCGCCCACGGTCCCATTTTCATGGAACACCGTCTTCGACGGCGCATGGAGGTTTGCCGCAGGAACGTTGTCATCGAGTTCGCCTGTCGCATTCTCCAAGCCGGATACAATTTCAAAGGATGCGAGGGACTTAGAATCAGTTCAATCAGAATCGGTGCCAGAACCAGAGATCTTTGCCCCATCCATTACATCAACTCCAGAACCGCCCGTCTCATTCAGCGATCCCGAGCCGTTGCCATCGGCTCAACCTTCGACGGTGGGTGAAGTGAGTGATTCAATTGCAGAAACAGATGCGATCCGAGAGTCCGATCTCCCATGGCCAACGCCGGTCCTTCTTTCGGAAGAACCCTCTCGGCCAGAGGAGCCACCGACTTTTTCGAGGGACGCCCCAAGCTCCGTCAGGGTGGATTCCCCGGTGCCCCCTCTGTCAGAGCCGGTCGCACCCGCTCGTGAATCTGAACCAGTTTCGTTCCCGTCTTTTATGGAGCCGCAGCCCGTCGTGCCATTTCCGGAAGCCCCCGCTCCGGAGCCTTCACGTCCAGCGGTGATTCAGGAAACACCACCCGCACCTGAACCGGTTTCTACAGAGCACCATGAAATACCCATCACACTGTTCCAGGCCTCAGCGGCTCCTTCGCGCTTCGCAGCGCCAAGTGATGCGCCATCGGCATCTCCCGCCTCAATGGATACACTGTCGCATTGGAGCACTGGCGAGGCCGAGGTTCAGCCACATCGTCCATCTGAAAAGAAACGAAATTGGGACAAGGAGAAGGGGGAGGCTCCATTCGTTCCGCCAGCTCCGTTACCGCTGGTTGAGGAATCTCCTGAGGCGGTCGCCGAGCTGTCGCGTAGTGGTGGATGGGAATCGCCTCCCTCTGAGGCGGTAGCCCCTGTCGTTGAAGCGGTAGCCCCCGTCGTGGAAAAGGCTGTTCTTCAGGAAGATACGAGACCGGAATGGGTTCGGGCGAGTGAATCGATCACCTTTGTGAATCTTCCCCCATCGTCTCCCGCAACGTGGCAGGATTCCGGCGTCGAATCCAATCACTTGAAGCCAGAACCTGCGCTCTCGGTCGCTGCGTCGGCTGTTGATGTCCTTTTTGACTCAACGGGAGAGAAAAGCCAGGTTCGCACGCAGGATCGTTTGGCGTCGCCAAGACCGCGCCCTCGGTTTGCCGCGCGAGTGGCGCGGGTCCGCATTGGCATCTCGTCGTTTATCTGGTCCTGTTTTTCGACGACGCGATCAATTGCCTTGTTGTGTTTGGGGTTGGCACTCTTCTGTGTTGTGCTGATGGTGGTTGGCATCGGAGCGGTTGGATTGGCCTGGATGGTGATGGAAGCTCCCCCGTCTTCTGTCTATCACAACCTGACAACGAGTCCTCCACTGGCACTCATTGATTCAAGAAAAAATGGGTATTTCTTGCTGCTCGGCTTCGACGTTTCTGCAGAACAGGACCCGCTCCAAGCGGGTTACGAGCGAAAGGTGGAAGAGAGCGATCTCGAGACTGCGAGCGCCTGCATGGTCGGTGATGAGAGGGAAGGGATGACGACGGCTGGGGCCTCCGCCAACGTGGTCCGAGGGTGGTTCACCAGTGCCGACCCGGCGGCGCAGCTGAAGCCGCAGGCTGCAGCAGTACGATCATGGGTGGTTCAAGAATCGGTGGCCCTCAGGCGCTACCAACAATGGCTTTCGATGCCGTTTGAAGATGTGGGATACGGACAAATCCTGAGCCCGAACTGTGTCCATATTCTGCTGGCCCATCGGTTGTATCTGGCAGAAGGGTTTGCGCAGGATCTCAGCACCGGTCTCGAACGACTTGAGACCGATTTGGGATCCTGGCGTGCTGCGCTGGGACAGTCGAGAACGTTGATGGTGAAGATGTTGGCCGCGACGGCAGTTCAGGACGATGTCGCGATCGCGTCCGGGCTCTTGACTCGACAGGATTTCGATGGGGCAGCCATCGGTCGACTTGGCAAGATCGTTCGTCCCTTCGATCAGGTTGAGCTGTCCCTTCGATGGCCGATGCAGAGCCATCTCGTGTGGGCGACTAAGGCCGTGACGACGAGCCTGAAGAACGACAAAACCAACGAGCGTCCTCTTTACGTTGCCCTGGCGGCGGCGATGTCCCTTCCCGTGCAGCGGCGATCCAATGCCTATGCGGACTATTACGAGGCGGCGAGCAAGGCTGTGGCGGAAGGGCGCTACAGCAACTTGCCGAAACTCTCCAGCTTCATTCGGACTCCCGCTGTCAGCGCGGTGGACTACGTGGCGAATCCAATCGAGCACATCATCGGAATCGAGCCACTTCCCTCATGGGACCCCTATGTTGGGCGTATGGTGGAGACCGATGCACGGCTTCGTCTGGCGAGCCTGCAAGTCTGGATCAGACGAGGGCCACAAGAGGGAAATGTGCTCACGCGCCTCTCAAAGGCAGGACAGGCCCACTACGATCCCTTTACCGGTCTTCCTATGCTGGTCGATCAGCAGAAGGGTGTGATGTATAGTGTCGGGCAAGACGGCAAAGATCAAGAAGGTGATCCCCTGCACGATGTAGTCGCAACAATTCCCAAGATTCAATCGGTCGCGCTTGATAGCAGTCGCTCCGTGTCCCTACCCCGGTCCAAGTAATCCACTGGGCCCCTCCCTTCCGCAGTCAAATATTTCTGACTACTTCGCCCGCTCTGGTTGCTTGACACTGCCTGTCGTATTCCACAGAATCACGGCACACTGTTCACGAGAGTAGGCACCATGGCGTTTTCACCATCACCATTCCCACACCTTCCCTCGGCTAGGAAAGGGACCACATTTCAATCCGCCATTCCGACGCGGATCGTGTCGAACGAAGAATTCGCTCCCTTCGGCCGGACCGCAGCGCAGGCTCGTGTTGAACAGCTTTCCACCGCGCTCGTGGAACGGACCGCAGTTCGACGAAGGTTCACGCGTCGAGACTTTCTCAAGACGACCGGCGGGATGGCAGCCGCGCTGCTGGCCATGAACTCGGTATTTGGGAAGTTCTTTGACATTGGAGAGATCGAACTATTTGAAACGGCAGCCTTTGCCGAGCAGCAGGGCGCGCCCTATTTTATCTTCGATGTGCAGACGCATTACGTCGACTCGCACTACGACCCGACAGATGCCGAAGACAATCGAAAGGGTGCCGTCTCTAAGCAGGCGCTGCTGTCGCTCAGACGATGGATACGGGAATCAGGTCTCAACCCGAAGCTTGCGGGCGATCGAGGCAGCATCGACGATCTTTCGTGGAAGAATTTTGTGAAAGAAGTGTTTCTCGACAGCGAGACCACCATCGGCCTCATCAGTACGCCGCCGGGACCCTATCCGCAAGAAGCGGTCGTACCGCCGAAAGAGATGGCGCACATCCGCGACGAAATCAATCGCCTTGCGCAGTCCCAACGAATGCTCGCGCATGGATTGGCCACGCCCCAACTGGGGGCAGCTGATTTAGAGTTCATGGCGATGCAGGCGGAGATGCTCAGGATCGATGCGTGGAAGTGTTACACCGGGTCTTGTCCAAGGGGATTCGATCGTGGCTGGTGGATGGACGATGAGAGGATCGCCTATCCGATGCTGGAGCAAGCCCGGAAGCTCAACATTAAGCGTGTCTGCGTCCACAAAGGACTTCCCGTTGGGCCGGTGCCGGACTACAACCACCCCAAGGATTTGATCAAGGCGGCAAGAGATTTTCCGGACATCGATTTTCTGGTCTATCACTCGGGGCTCAAGAGTACCTCGACGGTGGATAATGTGTTTGCGAAGACAGGCGAAATTCCCTGGACTACCGAGTTTTGCCGCATGAAGCAGGCGCAGCCTGGAATCAAGAATATCTATATGGAGCTCGGCTCAACCTTTGCGCAGCTCGTCACGACTCATCCGGCGGTCTGCGCGCATGTGCTTGGGCAGCTCATCGACGCGTTTGGTGTCGATCACGTGCTCTGGGGGACAGACTCGATTTGGTATGGTTCGCCGCAATGGCAGATCGAAGCCTTTCGGCGGTTCCAGATTCCGGATCCGCTGATCGAGCAGCATCGGTACCAGCCGCTCACGCGCCAGGTAAAGGAACGGATCTTCGGACTGAACGCGGCGCGTGTGTTTGGCGTTGATGCCAAGGCGAAGCGGAATGAGTTGTCGCAAGACGTTCTGGGGCAACTCAGGATGAGCTATCTGGAAGAAGGACCGGAGCCGAGCCGCAAAGCCTACGGATGGGTGGTGTGATGAATGCCGTGAGGCGTAAGGGGTGAGGCGGTATGGCAGTAGGGGAATAGCTTAGAAATGGACAAGCCGCATAAGAAATTGGATCTCTGGAATGCGGCGATGGAATTGGCTGTAACGATTTACCAAGTAACCGATTCATTTCCGAGAGAAGAGCGATACAGCCTGACTGATCAAATCAGGCGGGCTGTTTCCAGCGTTCCAAGCAATGTTGCCGAGGGGACTGGTCGGCAAACGAAAAAGGAATTCATCAACTATCTTCACATGGCACAAGGGTCGCTCAGCGAATTAGATGCTCACCTCGAACTTGCGAGGAGACTGGGATATCTTGCGCAGGATAGTTGGGCAATGCTCGATAGACAAGTTGAGCGGATCGACAAGATGCTCAGTGGCCTGATCCGTCATCAGAAAGCAAATGGTGTGCAAAGCATCGCTGTGAGACCTTGATCTATGTCAGTCTGTATCGCCTCACGCCTTACCCCTTACGTCAGCTAGGAGGTTCAACAGATGAAAAGCGGGATACTCTATCCAGGTGCGTTTCCGATGGTGCGGGTGGAATTAGCGGCTGGTGAGAACATCAAAGCCGAGTCGGGCGCGATGGTGGCTTGTTCACCGACCATCGACATTGAAAGCAAGATGGAAGGCGGTTTTC
>Ga0137399_10001769_pt1 | contig 10184 bp, 9 predicted proteins | sample czorhiz316metaG_FD_104810 | JGI IMG/M metagenome (GOLD analysis project Ga0137399, IMG submission 104810) | Vadose zone soil microbial communities from Angelo Coast Range Reserve, California, USA - czorhiz3.16 metaG | ecosystem: Environmental > Terrestrial > Soil > Vadose zone | place: USA...
AACGCCGGATGCGATGCAACCGGCCGACGGCTCCGAGGTGTTCTGTTCGCGGTGGGTGTTGGCACTCCGAGTCGCCCTCGGTAGGGACATGCCGGCAGTGACCGGACGCGGTGGTCGCGCGAGCCACGCGCCCTGTGGCGCGAATTCACTTGACGACCGCAGCCGAGTCTCGCGCCGCCGCCTCGATGCCCCGCGCGTCGGGATCGTGCTCCTCGGTGTGCCTCGCGTAGATCGCCGTCGCCTTGTCGCCCATCGGACTGTCCAGGTACACGGGCAGCGAGGGGATGCGGGCGACGTCCTCGAGCCCGCGCAGGTCGTAGAGGATCTCCTGCGTCCGGCCGATGGCGAAGGCCGGGACCAGGAGCCACGCCTTCTGCGCCACGGCGCGCTCCACCGCGGCCGCGAGCATGTCGTGGTGGTCGTCGGGCGGATGGAGTCGGTTGCCGTACGTCGACTCGAGCAGCAGGACGTCGGCCGCGGCCACGGGATCGGGATCGCGCATGATCGGCACGCCGTAGCGGCCGATGTCGCCCGTGAACACGAGGGTCCGCCCGTCGATCGACACCTCGATGAAGGCGGCGCCCAGGATGTGCCCCGAATTGATGAAGCGCGCGCTGACGCCCGCCGCGGGGCTGAAGCTCTCGTTGAAGCCCACGGGCCTGACCTGGGTCAGCACCCGATCGGCGTCCGCCGTGGTAAAGAGCGGGAGCGCGGGCTCGTGCTTCGACGTCCGGTGGCGGTTAGCAAACTCCGCTTCTTCCTCTTGAAGGTGGGCGGCGTCGGGCAGCATGATCCCGAGGAGCTCGGCGGTGCCGCCCGTGCAATAGATGGGTCCCCTGAAGCCCTCGCGGCCGAGGCGCGGCAGCGCGCCCGAGTGGTCGATGTGGGCATGGCTCAGCAGGACGCCGGCGATGGACGTCGCAGGCACCGGGCTCGGCGCCCAGTTGCGCAGGCGCAGCTCCTTGAGCCCCTGGAAGAGCCCGCAGTCCAGGAGGAGGCGCGTCTGCCCCGATTCGAGGAAGTGCCGGGAGCCCGTGACCGTGCCGGCGGCTCCGAGAAAGGTGAGCGTCGCGCTCATGCGACGGGGGGAACTGGTGTCGAGGCAAGCCGCGGCGCGGGACGCCACGGATGGGCGCCGGCGCCGGGCGGGAAATCGAATGTCTCCATGGTGGCGGCCTCGACGCCCGTCCTCACGAGGGCGGGGATGTCGAGTCGGGCTTCCATGCCCGCGATCTCCTCCGGGCTGAGCCGCGTGGACGGATGGGCCGGGACGAAGAGGGTGCAGCAGTCGGCGTCGGGCTCGTTGGAGGTCTCGAGCGTGTCGAGCAGCCGGGCCTGGTCCGTGATCTCGATCTTGTCCATGCCGATCAAGGGGCGCAGCACGGGCAACAGGGCAACCTCGTCGATGCGCGCCAGATTGTGGAGCGTCTGCGAGGCGACTTGCCCCAGGCTCTCGCCCGTGACGAGCGCCTGCGCCCCCGACTGGCGCGCCAGCGCCTCGGCAATGCGGACCATCAGGCGGCGGTAGACGACCACGCGGGCCGCGGGCGAGACCGCCAGCACGACTTCTCGCTGGATTTCCCCGAATGGGACGAGGTAGAGGTGCGCGACATACTGCCACTGCGTCAGGCGCCGGACCAGCTCCCGCACCTTCCGGATCGACGCGTCGGGCAGGTAGGGCACGCTGTGGAAGTGGACGAAGAGCACGCGGCAGCCGCGCTTGATCATGCGCCAGGACGCCACCGGCGAGTCGATACCCCCGGAGATCAGCGCCGCCACCGTCCCCCCCGAGCCCACCGGCAGCCCTCCCGGCCCCGGCCGGCGATCGGGATAGACGAAGGCTTCGTGGGGCAGCACCTCGACGTGCACGTTGAGCACGGGGCGGTGGAGATCGACGCGCGCCTCGGGCCGTCTCGCCAGGACGTGGGCTCCCAGCTCGCGGTTGAGATCGGTGGAGGTCAGCGGAAAGGTCTTGAACGCGCGCCGCGCCGTGATGCGGAACGAAGCGAAGCTCTGCCCGTCGATCACATGATCCACTGCGGCCTTGATCCTGTCCAGGGACGAGCCGGTCCGCACGGCCAGCGCCGTGTTCGCGATGCCGCAGACACGGTCGAGCCGTTCCCGCACCGCCGGCGGGTTCGCGTTGTCTTCGAGGTCCAGCACGATGCGTCCCGGCAGCTGGATCACGCGAACGGGCCCGAGGTCGCTCACCGCGCGCGCGAGATTCTCCTGGAGCCTTCGGAGGAAGAGCGGGCGGTTGCCGCGCTTGAGGCTGATCTCGTGGTAGTGGACGATTACGCAGGGCGTGAGGCCCGTCCGGCTCACGGCTCGGCCTCGGGGGGACGGGGATGCTTGGGACGCCGCTGGTACGCGGTCTTCGGCACCTCGACTTTCGGCGGCTTGCGCGGCATCGGCTTCCGGACTCGGGCGTGGACGGGCTTCGCGCGCTTCACCCGGTCAGTATAGCCCGCCCGGGAACGTATTCACCCCGGCAGGGCGTCCGGGCGCGCGATACATCTTCACGCCGCCCCACGTCCCCGGCGACAAGCCGTCGTGCAGCGCCCAGCTCCTCCCCCGGACGGTGCGCCGGGCCTCCGGCGAGCGGAGGGGAGAGGAGGCGTCGAGGGCCGAGGCCAGCCCACCACTGTCGGCGAAGCCGTCGTGGATCGCCTCCATCACCTCGCGCCCGAGCAGGTAGCCGCAGCCCTGGCGCTCGTAGAGGACGGCCGAGTGGTAGAAGAGGGGCTCGATGAGATAGAGCTCCGTGCCCACGAGACGGCAGAACCCGTCCATGGCGTCGAGGACGCGCGGCAGGAGACCGAGACCCCGCCTCACCTGACCGGGCGCCAGCCCGTCCCTGAAGGCCCGCACCTCTTCGTCGATGTTGCGGGAGACGGTGCCGAAGAGTGTGTCGCGCCCCTCGAGGTCGCGATCGATGCCGTAGCGGGAGGCGCGCGGGTTGGTGATCTGCACGAACGCGAGCTCCGGCACCGACAACGGCGACATCTCCACGTCCACGAGAAGCGCCGGGTCGCGATCGTTCGCGGAGGAGCGCACCTCGACGCGGGCCCAGGGCTTGTCCGCGGGCGCGGTGATGCGCACGAGCCGCGTGCCCTCCGGCCCCAGGAGCGTCCGGGGGTCGATGGCGAAACGGTCGAGCATCACCTCCGGCACGAGCCGCACGTAGAGCGCCTCGACCATCTCGCGCGGCAGGTGGTTGATCTCCTGGATGGAGGAGAGCCCGAGACCGCCCGCCCGCGCGTCCACGCTAGTGCCGCGCCCCCGCCGCCGCGAGGGACCGCGCCCGCGCGAGATCCTCCGGCGTGTTGACGTTGGAGAAGACCACGGCCGGATCGGCCAGGCGCGCGACGTCCTCTTCCGCGATGCCGAGCACCCGCACCTCGTCCCAGAAGCCCGTGATCTTGAGCTGGCCCGCGGCGAGCCGCCGCTCCATGGGGCCCAGGCATGCCCGCCCGTAGCAGGCGTGGAGCGTCTCGTAGTGGGCACCGACCCGGGGCGCCACGACGTCGGCGTCACCGGCGCGCGCGGTGACGAGGCGGGCGACGGCGATGGAAAGGAACGGCATGTCGCAGGCGACGGTGAAGGCGGCCTCTCCGGGCGCCGCCTTGAGCCCCGAGTAGATGCCGCCGAGCGAACCGCAGTCGGGAAAGGCATCGGGCACCATGGGCAGTCCCATCCACTCGAAGAGCTCGGGCGTGTTGGTGACCATGAGGAGATCGTCCGTCACCTGCCCCAGCACGTCGGCGACGCGCTCCACGATACGGCGTCCGCCGACCTCCAGCAGGGCCTTCGGCTCTCCGCCCATCCGCGTGCTCCGGCCTCCCGCCTGGATCACGCCGGTGAGCTTCATGAGCGGACGAGCGCCCGCCGCCCGATGTCGCGCCTCCACTGCATGCCGTCGAAGCGGATGCGATCGACCGCCTCGTAGGCGCGCGCGATGGCCGCGCGGATATCGACGCCGAGCGCTTGCACGCCGAGCACGCGGCCGCCCGAGGTGACGAGGGCGCCCTCGCGGCTGGCCGTGCCGGCATGGAAGACGTTGACGCCCGACAGCGCCGTGGCGGCCTCGAGGCCGGCGATCGTATCGCCCAGCCGCGTCCGGCCAGGATAGCCGTGAGAGGCCAGCACGACGCAGACAGAAGACTCGGCGCGCCATCGTAGCGAAGCCGGCAGGCCGCGTCCGCGCGCCACCGCGTCGAGGACCGGGAGGAGGTCGTCCTCGAGCCGCGGGACGATGGCCTGGCACTCAGGGTCGCCGAAGCGACAGTTGAACTCGACGACCCGCGGCCCCTCCCGCGAGATCATGAGACCGATGTAGAGGACGCCCGCGTAGGGCGCACCCTCCTTGGCCATGGCTGCGATGGTCGGCATGACGATCTCGTCCATCACCCGGCGCTCAGTCGCGGCGTCCATGACGGGCGCCGGAGAGTACGCGCCCATGCCGCCCGTATTGGGCCCGCGGTCCCCGTCGAAGATGGTCTTATGGTCCTGCGCCGCCTGGAACGGCAGCGCCGACGTCCCGTCGGTGACGACGAAGAACGACGCCTCCTCCCCTTCCATGAACTCCTCGACCACGACCGTGCGCCCGGCCTCGCCGAAGGCGCCGTCCTCGAGGCAAAGCCGGATCGCCGAGGCCGCCTCGTCGAGGGTGCGACAGACGATGGCACCCTTGCCCGCGGCGAGGCCGTCGGTCTTGACCACCAGCGGTGCGCCCAGCTCCCGGCAGAATTGCCGTGCGGCCTCCGCGTCCCGGAACGTCTCGAAGCGGGCCGTCGGGATGCCGTAGCGCGCCATGAGGTCCTTCGAAAACGCCTTGGAGCTCTCGAGCCGGGCCGCCGCCTGGCTGGGGCCGAACACGGCGAAGCCGGCCTCGCGGAGGCGATCGGCGAGACCGAGCGAGAGCGGTAGCTCGGGGCCGACCACGACCAGGTCCGCGCTCTCGCGCCCGGCGAGGGCGACCAGGTCGTCGATCGCGCTGTCCTTGACGCCGACACACTCCGCGTGACGCGCAATCCCTGGATTGCCCGGAGCGCTGATCAGGTGGTCGAGCAGCGGGCTCTGGGCGATCTTCCACGCGAGGGCGTGCTCGCGGCCGCCTCCGCCGACCAAGAGCACCCTCACTGGCCGGCCCCCGGGCGGTCGTCGCCTTCGTCCTCACCGTCGCCCAGCACTCCGTCCACTTCGTCGAGGTGGGAGCGTGCGATTCTGGCCCACGGGCTGCCGAGATCGAGCTCGAGGTAGCGCCGCCAGTGCAGCGCCGCCGCCTCGGGCTGCCCCGCCTTGCCGAGCACCCCGGCGAGGTTGAAGTGCGCATCGGCGTAGTCGGGCTCCATCTCGAGCGCGCGCCGGTACCATCCTATCGCCGTCGGGGGATCGCTCAGGTCCTCGTGGAGCGAGCCCAGGTTGAACGCGGCCTGGCAGCACGAGTCGTCGGCGTCGAGCGCGGCGCGGTAGCAGGCCTGGGCGCGCTCGTAGCGCCCCATCCGGTGCTGGAGCAGGCCGAGGTTGTTCCACGCCGCGGCATAGCCGGGGTCGATATCGACCACGCGACCGTAGGCCTCGACGGCCTCCTCCCACCGCTCGGGGTCGCCGTCCCAGGCCGAGGCGCGCGCGAACCAGATCTCGGCGGCGTCGGCGGGCGGGATGAGCGGCCGGACCATGCCCATCAGCAGCGACTCGACCGTCTCTCGCTCGAGATCGCCGCTCTCGAAGTCCAGCAGCGCCTGGCCCGTGCGCGGATCGAGCCGCATCCGGCCGTGCTCGACGACGATCTTCTGGTCCTGCACGACCAGTCTCAGCTCGGCCAGAGGAGTGAGGGCGTCCGGGGCGAGCCGCCGCGCGCCGTCGAGCGCCTCGCGCACCTGCCGCACCGTGGCGCCGCCCTCGAGGAGAGCCGAGGCCGCGCGGGCCGACACCAGCTCGCGGAAGCGATAGCCGGCCTCATCGCCACGGAGCACACCGAGGCGCCTGAGCTGGCCCGCCCGCTTGGGCGTCAGCCTCAAGAGCCGAGTCAGCTCGCGAAGCGTGAAAACCCGTTCAGGCCTGGGCATGAAGTCTCGTCAATGTTTGAAGTGGCGGATGCCGCAGACGACCATGGCCATGCCGTGCTCGTCGGCGACCTTCTGCACCTCTTCGTCACGGAGCGAGCCGCCCGGATGGATCACGGCGGTGGCACCGGCCTCTGCCACCACGTCGAGACCGTCACGGAACGGGAAGAAGGCGTCCGACGCGCAGACGGTGCCCTTGGTCTCGAGGCCGTTGGCACGTGCCCGCATGACGGCGAGCCGCGCCGAGTCCACGCGGTTCATCTGCCCCGCCCCCACCCCGACCACGTGGTCGGAGGCGGTCAGCACGATCGCGTTCGACTTGGCGTGCTTGGCCACACGCCATGCGAACCGGAGCGCCTGCATCTCGGCCTCCGTGGGCGCGCGCTTCGAGACGACCTTGAGCGCGGCCGGGTCGAGGTCGGTGAGATCGGAGTCCTGGACGAGGAGGCCACCCAGGACGCTGCGGATATCGCGCAGCCGCCCAGGGTAGTCGACGGCGTGGCAGGGCAGCCGCAGCACGCGGCACTTCTTCTTGGTGCGCCTGAGCTCCTCGAGGGCGTCGGGGGCGAAGTCGGGAGCGAAGAGGATCTCGAGCAGGATGCCGGAGAGCTCCTTGACCACGCCCATGTCGAGCGTTCGGTTGACGCCCACGATGCCGCCGTAGATGGAGACGGGGTCGCTGGCCTTGGCCCGGCTCATGGCATCGGCGACGCTCGAGCCGAGGGCGACGCCGCAGGGATTCGTGTGCTTGATGACCACGGCCGCCGGATCGTCGAACTCGATCAGGAGGCCGAGGGCCGCCGACCAGTCGAGCAGGTTGTTGTAGGAGAGCTCCGGCCCGTGCAGCTGCTCAGCGGCCGCGAGGCCCGTGGCGGGCCCCCCCGGGCGGTAGAACGCGGCCGCCTGGTGCGGGTTCTCGCCGTAGCGGAGGTGCTGGAGCCGCTCGGCGACGATGGCGATGCGATCAGGAAAGTCCGGGGCGCCGCTTCTCCGAGCGCCCCCTTCAAGGTAGGCGGCGATGGCGGCGTCGTACTCTGATGTCCGCCTGAAGGCTTCGAGCGCCAGGCGCGCGCGCGTCTCGGTGGAGAGCGCCCCGCCGCTCGTGCGAAGCTCGTCGAGCACGGACGCGTACTGCGAGGGGTCGGTGACGACGCCGACGCCGCCGTGGTTCTTGGCCGCTCCGCGGATCATGCTCGGGCCGCCGATGTCGATGTTCTCGATGGCCTCCTCGACGGTCACGCCCGGCCTGGCCACGGTCTGCTCGAAGGGGTAGAGGGCCACCACCACGAGGTCGATGGGCCCGATGCCGTGGGCCTCGAGCGCCTGCAGGTGGGCCGGCGTGTCCCGTCTCGCCAGGATGCCGCCGTGGACCTTCGGGTGGAGGGTCTTGACGCGACCGTCGAGCATCTCGGGGAAGCCCGTCACCTGCGCGACGTCCACCACCGGCACGCCCGAGTCTCGCAGGAGCCTCGCGGTGCCGCCGGTGGACAGAATCTCGACGCCGAGTGCTGCCAATCCTTTCGCGAAGTCCACCACGCCGGTCTTGTCGTGCACGCTCAGGAGCGCGCGCTTCACTGTGCTCATGGACTCTCCCTGATGTGGACCCTCCGGCCGTCGATGCGAAGCCGCCCCTCCGCGAAAAGCCGGACGGCTTCCGGGAAGATGCGATGCTCCTCGGCGAGGATCCGCCGCGACAGACTCTCCTCCGTATCATTCAAAAAGATCGGCACCGCCGCCTGGAGGACGATGGGGCCCGTGTCCATGCCCTCGTCGGAGAAGTGCACGGTGGCGCCGGTCACTCTGACGCCGTGCTCGAGCGCCTGCCGCTGGGCGTGAAGTCCCGGGAAGGCGGGCAGCAGCGAGGGATGGACATTGAGCGCGCGCCCCCGGAAATGCTCGGTGTAGGTCGACGTCAGGATCCGCATGTAGCCCGCGTGGCACATGAGCCCGATCCGCCTCTCGTCGAGCGCCGCAATGATGGCCTTCTCGTGCGCCTCCCGGGTCGGGTACTGCTTCGGGTCGAGGAAGAGCGCCTCGACGCCGTGGGCGCGGGCGATGTCCAGGACCGGGGCCGCGTCGCGGTCCGAGATCAGCACCGCGATGACGACCGGAAGCCGGCCCGATTCGGCGGCCTCGACGAGGGCCTGGAAGTTCGAGCCCCTGCCGGAGGCGAGGACGCCGACCCGGAGCCGCTCAGGCATACACGACCGCCCGGTCGCCCGCCCGGATCTCGCCGACGTCGAAGACGCGCTCCCCCGAGGCAGACAGGACCTGGGCCGCGCGCGCGGCGTCGCCGGGACGCACGACGAGGAGATAGCCCAGGCCCATGTTGAACGTGCGCCGCATCTCGGCGTCCTCGATCCGTCCCGCCTCCTGGATGATCCGGAAGATCGGGGGCACGGGCCACGTCCGCGGCTCGAGCACCGCCTGGCAGCCCTCTGGCAGCACCCGCGGCAGGTTCTCGCTGATGCCCCCGCCGGTCACGTGGGCCATCCCGAGCACCGGCACGCTCTTGAGCAGACCCAGCACGGGCTTGACGTAGATGCGCGTGGGCTCGAGGAGCTCGTCGGCGACGGACCGTCCGAGCCCGGGCATCATGTCGCCGGGCCGGAGCCCCATGCTCTCGAAGACCGCCTTTCGCACCAGGGTGAAGCCGTTCGAGTGGAGGCCGGAGGATGCGAGCCCGAGCACGTGGTCGCCGGGCTTGATCTCCGCGCCGGTCACGATGCCGCTGCGCTCCGCCACGCCCACGGCGAAGCCAGCCAGGTCGTATTCGTCCGGGGCGTACATGTCGGTCATCTCCGCGGTCTCGCCGCCGACCAGCGCGCATCCCGCCCTGCGGCACCCCTCGACGACCCCGGATACGATGGCTTCGACGCGCGCCGGGTCCACGCGGTGCACGGCGAGGTAGTCGAGAAAGTAGAGCGGCTCGGCGCCGTGGACGAGGAGGTCGTTGACGCCCATGGCGACCAGATCGATGCCGACCGTCTCGTGACGATCGGCCACGAAGGCGACCTTGAGCTTGGTGCCGACGCCGTCGGTGGACGGGACGAGGACGGGCTCGCGGTAGCCGGCCGGGATCGTGACAAAGGACGCGAACGCGCCGATACCGCCCAGGACCTCGGGGCGCTGCGTGGACGCGGCGAGGCGCTTGATCCGGCGGACGGCCTCGTCGCCGGCGCCGATGTCCACGCCGGCTGATCGATACGTCAGTGGGTCCATGAACTCCAGGTTACGAGTCGAAGAGCTTCAGCTGGGCCGGGTCCCCATGATCGAAGCCGACCTGGTACTGCCCCGTGAAGCAGGCGTGACAGAAGTGGGCCGGATCATTGCCGGTGGCCTTCAGCATGCCGTCCAGCGAGAGATAGCCGAGCGTGTCCGCGCCCAGGTACTTCTGGATCTCCGGCACCTCGTGACTCGACCCGATCAGCTCCTTGCGGGTCGGCGTGTCGATACCGTAGTAGCACGGCCACTGGATGGGCGGCGACGAGATGCGCACGTGCACCTCCGTGGCGCCGGCGGCCCGCACCATCTTGACGATCTTGCGGCTCGTGGTGCCGCGGACTATCGAATCGTCGACGACGACCACGCGCTTGCCGTTGAGCACCTCGCGGTTCGGGTTGAGCTTCACCTTGACGCCGAAGTGCCGGATACCCTGCTTCGGCTCGATGAAGGTGCGCCCGACGTAGTGGTTGCGCACGAGCCCAGAGTCGTAGGGCAGCCCGGCTTCCTCTGCGAAGCCCAGCGCCGCCCCCACACCCGAGTCCGGTACGGGAATCACGAGGTCCGCGACGACGGGATGCTCCCGCGCCAGCTGGCGCCCCAGCGCCTTGCGGACGACGTGCACGTTGCGCCCCCAGAGGACCGAGTCGGGCCGCGCGAAGTAGACGTACTCGAAAACGCACTGAAGCTTGTCCTGGGGACGGAAGGGCTTGAAGCTCTGTAACCCCGAGTCGTCCACCAGGACGATCTCGCCCGGCTCGATGTCGCGGACGATCTTGGCTTCCATGAGATCGAGCGCACAGGTCTCGGAGGCAAGCACCCAGGAGTCCTCGAGCTTGCCGAGGGTCATGGGGCGGAAGCCCGAGGGGTCGCGCACGGTGATTATCGAGGTCG
>Ga0137399_10001770_pt1 | contig 10182 bp, 8 predicted proteins | sample czorhiz316metaG_FD_104810 | JGI IMG/M metagenome (GOLD analysis project Ga0137399, IMG submission 104810) | Vadose zone soil microbial communities from Angelo Coast Range Reserve, California, USA - czorhiz3.16 metaG | ecosystem: Environmental > Terrestrial > Soil > Vadose zone | place: USA...
AGCGCGTGATCGTCCGCGAACAGAATGTTCTCCGGCTTCACATCGCGGTGCACGAACCCGTTGCGGTGCGCGTAGTCGAGAGCCGCGCCGACTTCCTGAGCGATGCGGAGCGCGTCGTCGATCGGGAGCTTTTTTTCGCGGTTTAGCCGGTCGCGCAGGGATCCACCGGCGATATAAGGGGAGACGTAGTAAAGAGATCCGTCCGATTCACCCGAGTCGATGAGCGGAACGATGTGCGGATGCGACAGACGCGCGGCGATCCCGATCTCGCGCAGGAATCTCTCAGCGCCAACCGATGCGGCGAACTCCTGCTTCAGGACTTTGATCGCCACCTTGCGCCGGTGCTTTCTCTCCTCGGCGAGGTGCACGGTTGCCATGCCACCCTGGCCCAGAAGGCGCTCGATCGTGTACCGATCGGCGAGCGTGTTGGCGAGGGATGCCGACGCGTCGCTCATAGCCGTAATATAGGCCGTGAGCGGATTGTCGGCCTCCTATCCGCCTCGCTTGAAGAACTGCACCGCACGCTCGTGTTTTTTCGCGGCAGCGAGACTCTTGAATGTGCCGAGATTTCGGCGCCTCCCCGTCTTCGGATTCTTTTTTCGGGAATAGAGTCGATACTGTCCTGATTTCAGCTTGCGAATCATCGGTGCTCCCGTTTGGTGTCACAATCGCGGACTAGACGGGCACTTGACTCCTGGCGGAGCCGAATGCCCAGACGGCCATGCCTCCCGTAATCAGGAAGGCGACTCCTGACAACCAGACCGGTACGGTAAACAAGTCGATCTGCACTGGCCAACCGAGCACCGTGCGCAGGAGCTGGACGAGAGCCATGATGGTGAAGATGGTTCCGGAGACGAGTTCGTAGCGACGCATGTCTGTTTCCTCCTCGGTTAGTGCTTGCATTCGCGAGCCATCAGGTTCCCTGGGCAACCTTGAGAATACTATTGGCCGACATCACATAGAGCTCGCCGGCGATGTCGAGGCCGAACGATGCGACAGAGCTCATCGTCAGGCCCCAATCCTTCTGATCCACGGCGACGCCGTTCGCGTACCGGAAGCTGCGCAGAAAACCAGCACAGTAGTCCGAGTAGAAATAGTGGCCGCGTATGTCCGGGATCGCGCTCCCGCGATACACGTATCCACCCGTTACGGAGCACGTCCCGCTGACGTGGGTGGCGTAGTCGATTACCGGCAGCGTCAGCCCGATCTGCGTGCACGTCGTAGCGTTATAGCAGCTCAAGCCTTCCATCACGCTCCAGCCGTAATTGACACCTCCCTGCGAGGCGGGCGCGACGTCAACTTCTTCGTGGGCGTTCTGGCCTACATCGGCGATGTAGAGCAGACCGGTCGGAGCGTCGAACGTGTAGCGCCACGGATTCCTCAATCCCTTCGCCCAGATTTCACTACGCTTGTTCGTCTGGCCGAAGAATGGGTTGCTCGGGGGACTGACGTACGGATCGCCGTTATCGACGTCGAGGCGCAACAGGGAACCGAGTAGCGCGTTTGGATCCTGGCCAGTCTGGTATGGATCTCCTCCTCCTCCGCCGTCACCAAGCCCGGCGTAGAGCATTCCGTCGAGGCCGAAGCTCACGAGTCCCCCGTTGTGATTGGACTGGAGCGAGTGCGCCTGCGTGAGGATCAGCTTCGACGTAGCGGGATCCGCGACATCCGGGGTGGTTGCGGTAAACCGCTCGATCCGGATGTCGCCGTTAGTCTGCGTCGTGAAGTAGACGTAGAAGTAGTGATTGGTCGCGTACTGCGGATGAAACGCCACGCTGAACAGACCGCGCTCGCCTCCGCTCAGCACTCTGCTCGCGATGTTGAGAAACGGCGTCGTCTGCAGCACACCGTCTTTTATCAACCGAATCGTTCCTGCCTGCTCGACGACAAAGATCCGTCCGTCGTTGAGAGGCTGTGTGAGGAATACGGGGTTCGTGAGTCCGGTTGTCACGAACGGATTCAGCTTGAGAGTGAGGCCCGGCGGCAGAGTTGTGCCACCGGGGTCAGTGGCATCTGAGCTGTGACAGTCGACGAGAGCGAACGCAAGCAAGCTCGAGCAAAGCAAACGAATCGGCGGCAGGATCATCGGGAGCTCGGAGAGAGAAGTCACACGGTGTCGCTATATTTCCGGCGCAACTCACATACCCGTATTTCCGCGCGACTCATATATGCTTCGAAAGACAAACAAACAACAGGCGCACCGGGATCTGCTGCAGATCCCCGATTTTTCGGCGAAGGAGATCGACCGCCTGTTCTCGCTCGCCGAATTGATGCGCAACGGCAAATACAAGAAGAAGCCGCTCGCCGGGAAATCGCTGGCGATGATCTTCATGAAGTCGTCCACTCGCACGCGCGTCTCGTTCGAGGTCGGCGCCTGGCAGCTGGGCGGACACGCGCTGTTCCTTTCTCCCCGCGACGTGCAGCTCGGACGCGGCGAGCCGATCGCCGATACGGCGCGCGTTCTCTCGCGGTACGTAGACGGCATCATGATCAGGACCTTTGCCCACTCGGAGATCGAGGAGCTTGCGCGCTACGCTGACGTGCCCGTCATCAACGGGCTCACCGACCTCGTGCACCCGTGCCAGGTTCTGGCGGACCTCCTCACTGTCAAGCAGCATCTGGGAGGCTACAAGGGAAAGCGCATCGCCTGGATCGGTGACGGCAACAACATGGCGAACTCGTGGCTCAACGCCGCATACGTACTCGGTTTCGAGCTGACGCTTGCGTGCCCAGAGGGGTACGAGCCCAATCCGATGATTCTGCAGCGCGCGCAATCCAAGGCCAAAGTCGCCATGGTGCGAGATCCTGCCGAGGCCGCCAACAAGGCCGACGTCGTCAACACCGACGTCTGGGCGTCGATGGGCCAGGAGGAGGAACAGGCGATCCGCGAGAAGGCATTCAAGGGCTACAAGGTCGATGCGGCGATCATGAAGCGCGCAAAGGAAGACGCGATCTTTCTCCATTGCCTCCCCGCCCATCGCGGCGAGGAAGTGGCCGCCGAGGTCATTGACGGACCGCAGAGCAGGGTCTGGGACGAGGCAGAAAACCGGCTCCACATCCAGAAGGCGATCATGGCCGTCCTGATGGGCGGGGAAAACGCTTAGACAACCAGTTGGCGCTCACAAATCTGTCATTCATAACCGGTCTGTGAGAGCGGGTTAAGTCGCTCTAGGCGGCCTTAACGGCTGTTGAGCTTGGGTCGGGTGGTCGTCTAATAGGTAACCCTCACTATGAGAGTTACGATGCGCCGTTCGACCCTGTTTTCAGGCTCCTCAAGCCTTCTAAAAGCGGGTTTCGCTGGTGCTCTGGCCCTGGCGACGATCCTGTCCTGCTCCGATAGCACTACTGCGCCCACAATGACGAATAGCGACCCTGCGCTCGACGGCATCACAGTCGTCGACATCAAGGTTCCCGATTCGCTCAAGCATTCCGCGCAGGCGCCTTCGAGCTCGATTGCGATCAGTTCTGCGCGCATCGCCAATGACATGACCAGCGTATCGGACGCGAGCCACGCTTCGGCCGTTGCCTTGACCTCCGCTGCGCTTTCTGCCCCGACCTACACGGTCTCCTCTGTGCCGTTCACTCCCGAGCGGGCGCCAGCCAAGTTCCTGGCCTCGTGCGACGACTGCGTCGCGTATGACACGCCGCTCGGTTTCGACTTCAAGTTCTTCGGCAATACCTACAACAAGGTTCACGTCAGCTCGAACGGCTTCCTCGGCTTCGACCGGTCTATTGGAAACGGCTGCTGCTCGGGCGGCGGAATTCCTTCGCCCACCGACTTGCCGTACAACAACATGATCTCCATTGCCTGGACGGATCTCAACTCGGGTGTGTTGAACTCCGACATCCGCTACGAGACCCAGGGCACTGCGCCGAACCGCAAATTCGTACTCCAGTTCAACAACGTTCCGGAATACTACAATGGACCCGGCCGCGTCACCGCGCAGCTCGTCCTGGCTGAAGGCTCGAACGACATCACGATCTATACGTTTTCCAATACCATCGTCACCAACGTCTGGCACCCAGTGACGCAGGGCATCGAGAACGCCGATGGCACCGAAGCAGAGTTCGTCGCGGGTAGAGTGCGCTCGTTCTTCGGCCTCACCAACGATGCAGTCCGCTTCTCGCTGCCGCTTCCGAACAAGCCGCCGGTGGTCATTCCCCCCGCGGACATTTCAGTTTCGACCACGCCTCCGCCCGTGGCAAGCGCGAGACTCGCGTCGATCAGTCCGAGCGTTGGAAGGTGTGACGCAGCCGTCAACCTTGGCGTCCCCGTAGTCAACGACGATGCCCCCGGCGCCACCGTAGTCGGTGCACGAAGCGACGGGCTCTCGCTCGATGCCGTATATCCGAAGGGCATTACCACAATCACCTGGACGGCGACCGATGCGGGCGGCCTCACGGCCACGGCGTCCCAGAAAGTCACCGTCGAGGACAAGGAAAATCCATCGGTCATTCCGCCCGCTAACATCTCCACCCGTATCGATCGCGGCGCATCTGCCGCGACAGTGGTCGTCGGCGGCGCCATCGTGGCCGACAATTGCCCCGACGTGAAGGTGGCCAGTGCACGCAATGATGCTGCGGACCTCTCGGCTCCTTATCCGGTTGGACTTACTACAGTCAAATGGACCGCGACCGACGCAACCGGCAATACCGGCAGCGCCGATCAGCAGATTAGCGTAATCGGCAACACCCCGCCGGTCATCGCCGCGCCCATGATGCTCGTGTTCAACACAGACGCCGGCGTTTGCGCGGCGCTGGTAAACGTTGCGACTCCTGCGGTGACAGATGACATCCCGGGCAGTACGATTGCGCCGCGGAGAAGCGACGCGCTGGCGCTTAGCGCGGCGTACCCGAAAGGTGTGACGAGTATCACCTGGACGGCGACTGACGCTGACGGTGCCACATCGTCGGCAAGTCAGACCGTTACGGTCAACGACCGCGAGAATCCGTCTATTGGCAAGCCGGCCGATATCTCGACCGGGAATGATCGTGGACTTGCCTCGGCGATGGTTGCCGTCAGTAAGCCAGCTGCGGCGGACAACTGTCACGACGTCAGTGTAGACGGCTCCCGCAGCGATGGCGCCGCTCTCGGCGCACCGTATAACGTTGGAATCACAACGATCAATTGGACAGCGAGAGACGCTGCCGGCAACACTGCGACGGCGACTCAGGCGATCACGGTCCTCGACGTCGAAGCGCCGACCATCACGGTTCCCGCCGACATGACGGTGAACGCGAGCTCGCCAGGTGGCGCGTACGTGAACTATACCGTCATGTGGAACGATAATGTCCGCGTAACGGCCAATTCATGCGTGCCGGCATCGGGTGGGATGTTCCCGGTCGGCCCGACTACCGTGCAGTGCAACGCGAGGGATGCTGCAGGCAACAAGGCTTTCGCGAGTTTCACGGTTACCGTCCGTGGAGCTGCGGACCAGATGCTGAGTCTCATCGATTACGTGCTGAGCCTGAATCTGCCCAACGGCACCACCAATCCGCTCGTAGCACAGCTGCGCGCAGCCTTCCGCACGGATGATGTTCACGTCTCGTGCGTAAAGATGCGCGACTTCATCAACATGGTCGCCAAGGATGGCCGGACCACCATCACCACCGCCGAGTACTCGTACATGACCGACCAGGCAACGGCAATCATGGATGCCCTGGGCTGCTCCCAAGCGGTGATGAACAGTAGGGCGAGCGTGCGCTGAGGAAGCGACCAACAATGTGTTAACAAAGACGGGGCGCATGAAAGTGCGCCCCGTCTTTTTTTGTTGGCAGCGACCAGCGATTTGCTCCGGCATGTCTCCTGCAGCAGAGGGGGACATGGCGGCCTCCAAGAAAATTGACGAGCTGTACGACCTGATCGAAGGCATCGAGACGGCGATGTTCACCACCCGCCGCGCTGACGGACTGCTCGTCTCACGACCGATGGCGACGCAGGAGCGGATCGAAGGCGCTGATCTCTTTTTCGTCACCGACGCTACCACCCACAAACTCGAGGACCTCCAGCTCGATCCACAGGTGAACTGCTCGTACTACAACAACCGGACTCACGAGTGGGTCTCGGTTTCCGGCGTTGCCCACGTGTCGAGAAACCGGGCGAAGATCCGGCAACTATACAAAGAGGAGTGGAAGGAATGGCTCGGCGACCAAGGTGGAGACCGCGACGGCGGACCCACTGATTCCCGCATCGCCCTTATCCTCGTGGACGCCGATTACGCCTGCTACATGAAGGTCAATAAGGCCCGGCCAATAATCCTCTTCGAGACTCTGAAGGGTATGGTGACCGGCTCTCGGCGGGTCCCAGGCGAGGTTCAGGAGGTCACGGGAGCCGAATTGATGGATTAGGCAGAGCTTTTCGGGCCATTCTGCCAAATTGTCACGGCGCCCCTCGAAATCGAGGGGCGCTTCGCGCATATTGGGACTAATTCTCTCCAGTCAGCTACCTCCGCAGATGCCCGAAGCAGCCTCCACAGACGCCTCTCCAGCCCGCCAGGAAGACTCCCGGGGTTCTTCTTCCACCCCAACCCAGCCGCTCAAGCGGACGCCCCTATACGACGTCCACGCGGCCCTGGGCGCCAAGATCGTCCCATTCGCCGGGTTCGAGATGCCGGTCCAGTATCCGACCGGGATCACCGCGGAGCACAAGGCAGTGCGCGAGAAAGCGGGCCTGTTCGACGTCAGCCACATGGGTGAGTTCATAGTGCGAGGACCGCAGGCTATCGACTTCGTGAGCTACGTCACGACCAACGACGTCGCCGCGCTCAAACCAGGGCAAGCGCAGTATTCCACGATCCTGCGGGAGGACGGAACGATCGTGGACGATTGTCTCGTCTACCGCGCCGACGACCGCGTGCTGATGGTTGTGAACGGATCCAACATCGACAAGGACTTCGCGCACATCTCGCGCTTCCTGAAAAAATTTCCCGAGGCCAGGCTGGAGAACATCAGCGACCAGATCGCGCTGCTCGCGCTCCAGGGTCCGGACGCAGCGCGCATCCTGCAACGGCATACCGATGCAGATCTGTCGAAGATCAAGTACTACGAATTCATCACGGGAAAGGTCGCCGGCGTGGACAACGTGTACATCTCGCGCACGGGCTACACCGGCGAGGATGGATTCGAGCTCTATTTGGCGGCGGAGCAGGCGAAGAAAATCTGGAATGTGCTCACCGCGTCGGGGGAAGTGACCCCGGCCGGTCTCGGCGCGCGTGACTCGCTGCGCCTCGAGATGGGTATGGCGCTCTACGGCAACGATCTCGACGATACCACCACGCCCCTCGAAGCCTCACTCGGCTGGTTGGTGAAAATGAAGAAGGGAGACTTCGTGGGCCGCGACGCTCTCGCGGAGCAGAAAGAGCAGGGCCTGAAGCGAAAGCTCGTTGGATTTACCACACCCGAGCGGTCGTTCCCGCGGCACGGCTATCCGGTGTTCGCCAGGGGAAAGCCAAGTGGAGAGGTGAGGAGCGGAACGATGAGTCCCACCCTGGGAATTCCGATTGGAACGGCGTACGTCCCGGTCGAATCGGCGGCGGAGGGATCACAGCTGGAAATCGAGATTCGGGGCAAGCGAGTTCCCGCCGTCGTGCAAAAGATGCCGTTCTACCGGAACGGCAGTCGGCTCTAGGCCGCGGATGATGCGCACTCCTGTGGAGATCCTCGCATGCGCGTAGCGGTGGTAACTGTTTCCGACTCCGTCGTGCGCGGCGAGCGTCAGGATGCATCTGGCGCCATCATCACCGGCTGGGCGCGCGCGAGGAATCACGAAATCGTCTCGGCAACGGCGTGCGCGGATGAAACAACAGAAATCGTTCGCGCGCTCATTCGTGCCGCCGACGTGGACGATGCCGAGCTGGTGATCACGACGGGCGGGACGGGCCTTTCGGTGCGGGACGTCACGCCCGAAGCGACTCGCGCAGTGATCGAGCGTGAGGCAGAGGGAATCGCGGAGCGAATCCGCGTGATCGCGCTCCCGAATTTTGCGCGTGCGGCGCTTGGGCGCGGCGTCGCCGGTGTGCGCGGAGGGACGCTGATAATCAATCTTCCCGGTTCGCCGGGGGGCGCACGCGACGGGCTGGAAGTGATAGATCCGATCGTTCAGCACGCGTGCGATGTGCTGCGTGGACGAGTGACGGAGCACCCGGCGGCGGCGCGATGAAAGTCAGCGATTACTCTACGTCAGCAGTGTCCGCCGGGGCCGAGGACGACAGGTGAAAGTCTTGATCACGCTCACCGACGTCGAGCCGGCGGTGCGGCTCAACGCGCTGCTCGAGGCGGCCGGCACGCAGACCGCGGTGGTTTCTCCGCTTGACGACCTGCGCGCGGAGATCAAGCGATTCAAGCCCGACCTCATCGTGCTCACCGGCGCACTCGGCGACCCGGGGACGCTCCAGATCGTGCGCGATCAGTTGTGGAACGGGACCTCACTGATCGGTCTCGCCGATGTCGAAGATCCGGTGCTGCGCGAACGACTCCGCATGATGGGATTCGTCGATGTGTACGCGAAGCCCATCTCGGCGGACGATCTGTATCTGGCGGTGCGCAGAGTGACGGATCGAAAGCGCCTCACCGAGGCGACGGGACTGATCGGGCAGTCGGACGCGATCAACGAAGTGCTGCTCAAGATCGAGCAGATCGCCCCTGTGTCGAGCACCGTCATCATCGAGGGCGAGAGCGGGACGGGAAAGGAGCTGGCCGCGCAGGCGATACATAGACAGAGCCCGCGGCGGGGGAAGCCGTTCATAGCGGTAAACGCCGGCGCGCTCCCGGAGACTCTAATCGAGAGCGAGCTGTTCGGACACGAGAAAGGCTCCTTCACCGGAGCGACGGAGAGACGCATCGGGCGATTCGAGCTGGCCGACACCGGCACACTCTTTCTCGATGAGATCGGAGAGATTCCACCGTCGACACAGGTGAAGCTGTTGCGCGTGCTGGAAGAGCGGAAACTCACGCGGGTGGGCGGAACGACGCAGATCCCGATCGACGTGCGGGTGGTCGCGGCGACCAATCGGCCGCTGAGGGACAGCGTGGAGGAGGGAAGATTTCGCGCCGATCTGTACTACCGGCTGAACGTCCTCAGCATTTATCTGCCGCCACTCAGGGAGAGGCGCGAGGACATCCCGCTGCTGGTGCGGCGCTTCATCAAGGAGTTCTCGTCGCAGCACGACCGGCAATTCCACGGCATCTCGGCGGAAGCGATGCAGATCCTGATGAGTTATCCGTGGCCTGGCAACGTGCGGGAGCTGCGCAACCTGGTGGAGAGCATGGTGGTGCTGGCGCCGGGCCGGGAGATCGGGCCGGACGACATCCCGCGCGCGATCAGAGAGGGCGGAGCGGCGCGTTTTCTACCCGTGCACGTGGGGCCCGTCGTCAGAGGCGCGGTTGGCGCGGAGGGGAGGGAGCTCGAATTCCTGGTGAGGAGCATGCTCGAGCTGAGGCTGCAGGTAGAGGAGCTGCGCAGACGTCTCGACGAAGAGCGCCGCGATGGACATTGGGTCGGCGATGTTCAACCAGCCGCGGTGCTCGGCTCCGGCGCAATCACCGGGGCGATAGAGCCGCCCAATCAGCCGGCGGCGCCGAGCACTCTGACGCTGACTCCGGGGATGACGATGGCGGACATCGAAAGAGCGGCGATCGAGGCGGCCCTCAGAGACACGAGGGGAAACCGGCGAAAGGCCGCGGAGATGCTCGACATCGGAGAGCGGACGCTATATCGGAAGCTGCGCGATTACGGAATCGCGCCGGAGGAGGTCGCGGGCGTAAACTGAGTCGGCGCGATCAGCGGCCCGGCGGTTTTGGCTGAACGGGCTTTGGACCAAACGCTCTCGCCGAGTCTCGCTGCGGGCGGGACGTGCGCGAGAGTTGGCGTTGTCGAGCCAGCTCTCTTGCTCCCAGCTCTCTGTAGCTCGGACTCGTAAGCGATGCCATAAGGGCGACGAAGTCGTCGATTTCCGTTTCGTGGAGTGCCAACGGCTGGATTTCCGTTGAGAGATAAGGATCGCGCGTTCCAGCGCCTTTGTTGTAATGGTCCATGACATCCCACAGCGTCGCAGCAGAGCCGTCGTGAAAGTAAGGTGCCGTCACCATCACGTTGCGCAGATCCGGCGTCTTGAACGACGCAATGTCGGAATCAGCCCTCGTGACCAGGAATCGTCCCAAGGCAGACATTGGCGTGAGAATCGC
>Ga0137399_10001773_pt1 | contig 10179 bp, 11 predicted proteins | sample czorhiz316metaG_FD_104810 | JGI IMG/M metagenome (GOLD analysis project Ga0137399, IMG submission 104810) | Vadose zone soil microbial communities from Angelo Coast Range Reserve, California, USA - czorhiz3.16 metaG | ecosystem: Environmental > Terrestrial > Soil > Vadose zone | place: USA...
CCCGTGTCTTACGAAGTAGACTGGCATTCATTATACGTCGAGTACGCGCGATGGAATCTGTTATGGATATGTTTGGCCGTGTCTAAGCTGAAAGTGTCCCAAACTATCTCGCGTAAGGTTGCGGCTGGAAATAGGACCAGGGGAAAGACGCGGGGCGGTTTCCCAGCCGGAAATGGCCGCATTCATCTGCTGTCTTTTAATTTCTCCCAAATACGGGCTAAGTAGCTCCCTAATCTGCCTAATATCCTTGATATTGGAGATGGCGTACCTGTAAGCTGTACGGGTTGCGTTTGGCCCTTTGGCACCGTTTTTGTAGGGACCGTAGACCTGTCCCACACCAACAGCTGCCTGAAACCTATAAAGCAGTTCGGGTGTTTTTTGACCAATCGGGATAGTTAACCCCATGTAGGTTCTGCGTTGTGGATCTGAATGACGATTACCCCTGCGAAAGCCGGTGTAGCCCTCTCCATCAAAAAACCCAGCAGCCCAAGCCAGCTCGTGTGTGTCTGTCATGGGTAAGTTTGACCCCGCCTCAATTGAAAATGCATGTGCTCATTGGCACCATCCCGGTTTTCCAGCCAGCCAAAAAATTTCGCAGTTACAAGGCCTCCGCTGCTGGGTGAGGGCTGCCCCAATTCACTCATAATGGCCGTTAGAATGTCTTGCTTGTTAAGCAGATCGTGGCTGTGAATATCGTAGGCCTGGCCGCTATGGTGCGGGTCCTCAGCGCCGGAATGCACGCCATCCGTGCCACTGGTTATGGTCAAATCCTGGCCTGCGTGTTTCGAGACCTCGGCCAAAGCCCGGAGAATTTCAAAACCCGCTGGGCCAATTACCGCAAATTGCACGCCATTTGCTGCTTTAAGCGCCATTGCACGCCCTATAGAACTGCACAGGAGACCCCGCCGGGGTCTCCCATGTAGCATTGATTTTTTCAAAAATCAATGGTGTAGATCTTCTCGTCCGATCCGACTTGGACATCTTCTAAGCGGCCAAGTGGAACTACGTTACTACGACTGGTCCACTGCGAACCCCTGTTGACATCTGCAAGGGCCTTCCGGTCGGCATTGGGTCTTAGCAGGCGCACCTGTTCATCATGGAACATCGCTAGGCGTTTCTTAACCTCCAGCGCGACATCGCCACGAAGCAAATAGGTTTTGCCGGGTTCGAACTTATGACGGTTGAGCTGTACACCTGGATGAGAATGATCGAACAAATCTGCTAGGGGAATTTCGACCTTTACATACTCCTCTGCTGTTGGCACAATTCTAGCAACCTCTTTAATCTCGCCGAAGCTGTACCTATCGGCTGCGCTATCAGCTGCTATTGCGGCCTGGAATACGGCCACAGGGGACGGAGTGGGGCTTTCTGAAATGGTCTGTTTGGTTTGGGCTTTGGCAGCCTTGGCTGCACGGGCCTTTGCTAGGTTGTTGGTACGAGTTTGCGCCACGGCATCCACAGTAGTGGAGGGCGTAGTTGAACCGCCCTCCGTCTGCAGAGCTGTGACCGGTTCGGTGGTTTTAAGTTCACCAACCGTAGAAGCAGTTGCCGGGATAGACACCAAGCCTACGAGCGAAGTCTCGGCCGAGGCTGGCGCTGCTACCGATTTATTAACTGCCATGTGGGTCACCTTTCTTTACTTAGCCAGGTATCTAGGCAATTACTTATAATTACTTGGCTTTGTTTTCTGTGAACTCGCCAGCGGACTTTCCTGTCCCACCACCGAATTCGTTGAACATATTGGATCCCTCAAGAAGCTTGGAGCCCTCTCCAACATCTTCTCCGCCCGCAAGATGCATGCGTCGGAGTTCAACGGGAGCGCGGCTAGAGGGTGCTGAGGCGTCCATCTTGAAAGTGTCCTGACCTGCAAGACCTTCCTTGACGGGGACCTGAGCACGGAATCCGGGGCGTTCATCCACCCCACCATCCATGCCCACGTCCTTTTCGGCCACCGAATTAAAGACGATTTCACCTTTAAGCAGGCCGAGTGGATTTGGTTTAAATTCAGCCATTCGTTTTTCCTTATGTGGGCAAACATTATTGTTATGGCGTTTGCCTAAATTACAATTGTAGCACAAGACCTGATAGCCAGCCGGATAGTTCTGTAAGCGAAGCCAGATATAGAATTCACTACCGGACTTCATTCCAGTCTCTTTGCGGTGCTTGTTACCGCCACCGTCAATATGGTCTATGCTAAGAAATCGCTTTTCGGTCTCACCGCAACAAGCACAGATGTAACCGCCATAAGCGTAGAAAACCGCGTCTTTGGATTCTTTGCGGTATTGGGCCATGTAAGCGAGGGCATGACCTCGATGTTCCGCATACCATTCCTGGTTTTTATTATGGACGCACTCTTTGCAACGCCGTGGAGAATTTTCTTTTTCCATCCAGTGAGATGGTGTAAAAGCCTCCTTTGGTAAATCTCGCTTGCAAACGCTGCAACGTAAAAGGTCCATAAAATCCTAAGTGCTCAGTTTGTTTTGGAATTGAGCCCAGAGCTACGGACTACAATGATCCAGTTCTGATTTGTGATCAACGACTTAAAGGCAAATTTCCAACCAATTTTACGGCTTTGCTGCAACGGGTCGGCCTGCCCACCAGGCGCAACTACATAGACCCGAAGGTTTTGTAGGTCGCTAATCTGGTAGGAAAAACGCCCGACTGCCAATGAGGTATAGACCAAGCTGGATTGACCAGCACCGGCCTGTGAAGTAGCTGCGAACGCCGGGCTGTTCGAGCGAATGACTCGAAAGCCATAGAGTTCGCCAACTTCGCCACGCCAAATCTTCTCGGGCGCGCGAAATTGCGCAGCTGCCTTGAAATCAGGATCCTTCAAGAGGGCCGCATAGGGCTGCGGACTGGTCACGAAGGCATAGTAACCCGATTCGTAGGGTCTGGCGCCGTTTCCGTTGAGAGTGGCCTCAACTTCGATGAGGTCCACCGCGGTCACAACATCCGAACCCACAAGTGCGGTATCGGACGACTTGTTGTTGGGACGATAAACCGTGGTGCCGGCGTTGAGGACGTTATAGCAAGGGTGTTTAGACTGCCAGAGTCATCTCTGGAGTGCTCTCCAAGTCGCCTTGGAGTTCGGACTGTATCATCTCAGATTCCTCTGAGTCTAGCGTATCAGTCTCTACGGAGGTTCGCTTTAACTGCCGAAGCTGTTGATAGAGCTTTTCACGCTCTTCCGTGTGGAATTTGCGGTCCAAACGGACGAACTGAATAGCAACTAAGGCCTGGTCACCTTTCTCTACTAGGTAGGGGAGAAAGCCAAGAATAAGCTGCTCTTTTCTTTCCTTACTACCCATCGGAAGCCAGCGATACATTTGTTTCGCGGACCTGTACCGAGTATCTTTCTTTACTAGAGTGTAGGACCCACCAAAGTTCGCAACAAGCCATTTCATAGTTTTAAGGCTGCTCATTGCAATCGGCATGTCAAGTCGATAACTAAAACCGGTACCCTTTGTCTGTGGCTGCTTGCATATATGAAAACAGCCTTCACCATCGTAAAGAGCTGCCAGATATGCCCAGTTAGTTTTCGACACTGCGTACTTTCCTCGGAGTTGCCTGCATGAGGTGTTCTCCGATATAGTTAGATTTAGAGCTCACCTAGTGTTCTAATGAGCTGGTCATACGTTTCCGCGGCTTGGAGGCCGAGGACGTATATGGTCTTAGTGTATGACGCTTAGGAGCGCACCATAATTACGCTCCACAAGATTGTGGCGCGCTGTGAGTTCCGCCAAATCGGAGAGACGGACAAGTGCTCCATATTGCTCCGTAATGGCTTCAAATTGGTTAATGGTGATCGCCGAAGCATCGGGCGGAACACCTTCTGACAACTGCGTAGGAGTGGCCGCGACAGATAGTTTCTCTTCACGGGTAAAGCGAATCGTTTTGGACGAATTCGCGGGCAACGGGTGTTTGTCACCAAACTGATCAAGAATTGTATTAAGTTCCGCAACTTCTAAAAGTCTTGCGGACATGTACGTGATCAATTCGGCTGCTGTAGAACCTGCTTGCCCCGCACTCCCAGCAGTAACTGTGATGACGTCTGCCAAAGTAATTCTCCTTTAGAATTACCCTGCTACTAAAAGTGCACATCCGCCAAGCCTCTACGCTCCAATTCCTCAATCAGGGCCTTCCGACCTTCAGCAGTGGCCAGGGTGGGTTTAGCCACCGGTGTCTGGCGCCGCATTCCGTCGTTGGGTTCCTGTTTGAAGTCTGGAGTTCGAGTGGTTTGAATGGGCATTCTAGGCGTGGGATTTTGGGATACTGGTGCCGGTTTGGACGCCAGCTCGACCAGCTTACGCACCTGATGATCATTCCACACATCTTTAAATTGCTCTGCAAGGTCTTCTTGCATTGTGGGATTGTCTTCAAGGGTTTTAATATAGCCGGCCAATTTGGGTCGTCGTTCCAAGACCTCTTGATACTCCTTAGTTCCATAAAAGCTGCGGAATTCAGGCACATCTCTCGAAACCGTTTCGAGAGCCTGCTGCTTCCCAACATTCTGGACCACAGGCATATACGGCCCAACCGCACTCTGGACCACCTCATAAACGAACTGCCCCAGAGTGTTGCGATAGGGCTTCCAATCGTTTGTTTTTTGGCCCGTTTCTGCGGCTTGTGTGAGGTCTTGCGCGAAACGCACGTCGTCCTGCAGATAGCTAACTGGCTTCTGTGGGGCAGTTGTCTGTCCCGGTTTGATGCCAGACTTGCTAAGAGGATCCTCGCCCGTTACCGCGGCTAGCATTGACCGTAATTGGTCAATGGTTCTGTCTTTTGTCTCAATGCCCTTAACCGTATCTTCCATGGTCTTGTAGACCGTACCCGTTTTGGTTTTTAGTTCAAACTTCGCGGGTTCTGGAGTTGCCGGCGGGGCTTGAGGTGCAGGTTCTGGGGCTTCCGTTGTCGGAACCTCAGAAATGGCATTGCTGTTGGCGATTGACTCGCCATCAATGCCTATCCGCTGAAAGAGACTATCAAAATCGTCATCTCCCGTGGGCGGATTCCAGGTTTGTGTTCCTGGATCTATCGGTTGCTGTTCCAAAGGCGGCGGAGGCACGGGCGCGATGGCCAGTGTCTCGGCTTCGTTTGGAACTACTTGTTGCGTATCCATTTACTCTCCTACCTTGTGGGTGGTGTAACTTCCGCTTGTGGCGGTAAAATCTGTTCGACTGCCTCCCAACGCTTTTTGTATTCAAGAATTTTGATCAACGTGCCTGGATGTTTTGTTTCAATCCCCTCTACCAGATTACAACGTTGATGGAGTAGGGCCCTTACCCTACCAGTAACATGGTTATGATCCGTGTCGGCTTCATGAAAGTCCTCTGGCAACGGTAGACCACAAGCTCCACAAAGACCGTTTTGGGCCCGGTACATGGCTTCTTTGTCATCCCGCGTTATTCCATACTTGCGACGATAGCTATAGTTTTTTGTCGCCTCTTTGTGATTTTCTCGCCATCTTTTGGAGCGTTGCTTTACCTTATCTGGGTTTGCCTCTCTCCATTTTCTGTCCCGCTCTTTTCGTTCATTTTTATGTTCTTCGGCGTAGCGCCGAGAGGCACGCCGTTTATCTTCAATGTTTTTATAGGGCACGGTCAACCTTACAATCGTAACAGCCCTGCGAATCCGCTCCCCGGTCCTTATCAAGCGTCCAACCCGACTTGATACGCTGCGTTAGGTGCGCTAGGCAAAGCGTAATATTGAGCTCCAAACAGCAACTTTTCCGCAGCTGATAATAACGTGTGCCTAAAGTGTCGGCCGCACTGTTAGTTGGCACTTCGGCCCACGACTTCGACGAACTGGGCCAGGCGTTCATACTCTTTTTGTTCATCCGCATAGGCCTCACGGGGCGTTTCCACGGGTCGCCCGGTTTCCTGCCTAAGCTGGCGCTCCACGAAGCCATAGGCCTCGATAAGGGCCCTTAGTTGGCGGCGATTAGCGTCTTCGGAGTTCTGTTCCAATCGGCTGCGAAGCAAGGCCCGCGCCACCCTAAATCGGCGGAGCAGCTCCTGGAATCCCAGCTGTCCACTGAGACTGATGATGGCGCCGGTAAGTTCCTTGGGCGTACCCAGGGGCTTGGTATCGTTTTTGTCAACCTCGACCAAGACTATTTTGGTAGTTTTAGTTTTTTGAGGCATTAACTTCCTCTGGGAATAGCGCATCCATATCCGCATCCATATTGAGGTCTTTGGGCCTGCTCCATACGCTATTATTGATGTACGCGTTTGGATTTTTGCAAACTTCGGCAAGAACTTTCGGAAAAAGCTCCTTATCGAGGCCGTGTTCTTTGGAGAAGTACAAAACACGAATTGGCCACTGCCCCGTTTTCCACCAACATTTAAAACCATACCACAGGCACTGAAAGCGCAAGTACCACGGGAATTGATAGACAGATGTGGGTGAGAACTTCTTATCAATTAGACCTGGGGGATCTAATTGTGCTAGTGGTACATCGCCACACGGTGGGTTCCATGATTTGTGAAAGTCGTTCCATTCCATAACGCTACTCCCTCTCTATTCTGATGGCGGCAGGTTCCCAAGCTGTCCCAGGCCCATGCCCTGCGATCCTATTTGACCCCCGAGCTTCTTCATCATTGACGTGGGGCCCTCTCCGGGGATGCGGCCCTCGTGTTGCGCCTTAGTTGGTCTACCGCTTTTTGGACCTCTTCCGCTTCCTTTTCCGGCAGGTGGGCCTGTGCTCTTTCCAGAAGACGGGTTATTGTTAGGAACGTGCCCACCGCCAATAGGCTGGCCGCTAGGAGCGATGGGACTAGGACTGACACTGGCAACAAGTGCATCGGCTTGACCCTGGGCTTGAATTTTATCCATTTCCTGTTGGTGCTGCATTTGTTGCATCATCATCTGCGTTTGCATCTGTTGCTGCTGCTCCTGTTGAACCTGCTGCTCGGACTTCATAATCTGATCAATGTGCTTAATCTCGAAGGTCTTTAGCAGCTCTCGGGTGGCGACTTGCATATTGATGAAAGGGTTGTCTTTTATGATTTGGGCCAGGGCCATCAGGTTGCGCTGTCTTACAATTTTACTGGTGGCGTAATTAGCCGCAACAATATTGAACTGATAGGTCCCAATAAGCATCTTGGGGTCCACGGTGATCGTGGCGGGTTGGCCCGGTACGTCGGCTTTGGGGTTTGCGGCATCCCAGGGCTTATCCACAAACTGCTGGATCATACTGGCGCACATCTCCAAGAGGGGCTGTAGTATATCCACTTCAAGATTGCGGATAAACATCTTGAGGCGGTAATTGCTCTCGCCAATAATTTGTTGAATGCCCGTGGCGGTCTTGTTTCCACCCGATCCACCAACACCCTTACTATAGAAGTCGCTTACACCCGCGGCCATCTCAATCATGGGCCGGTAGATCTCCAAAATTTGGTAATCTCCCGGCGCAGGCGTAAACTGCGGTAATGGAAAGATTACCTTAGAAGGGTCGCCGACCGTGCCAACAAAACCGCCTGGTACATTGAAGCGTTGTAGGCTCTCGTGATCAATCTCGGCGTTTATGTCGTAGGCATAGCGATGGTTGATCCCGATATTCCAGTTATCGGCAATCATATTGACGAACCTGTTTAGGCTCTCGCTTAGGTCCGATATGATTTCGATGGCCCCCAGGCCAAAGGCCTCATTGGGCAGCTTGATAAAGTCTGTATGAAGAATGGGCGAGCGCTTATGGAAAAAGGGGTTGTCGCCATCAAATAGCAAGATGGTTTCACCGCCATAGATGCGCCGCTTATAGGGGCTGTAGGCCGTGGCACGGAAACTGGCCCTTACATCCTTGAAGCTGATACCCTCTGGATCTTCGCCAAAGGTCATGATGGTCCAGGTGTTATCGTTGCGATTCCAGAACTCGGCCAGCCTTATCACGATTTCGTCGGCGTTTTCTTCATTACGCAAGCGGCCTTCCAGCTGGTCCAGGCCCTCCTGGAAATAAGCCGGTTGGCGGTTGGGATCGGCCTGCATGGCCTGCAAACTGGCGGCCTGTTCCTCTCGCAGTTCTCGCCATGTGCGCTCCGTCAGATGAGCCTCGTAGGCTCCATCGGGATCGTATAGATAATCATAGACATCAATAACTGTGAATCTGGGACAGGCCTTTGGCACTTGTTCCTGCTTGGCCCGATAGCCTTGAATCATAGGCTGGCCATCTGGCCCAAGTACAGGTTGCGTGGCTGGTTGTCCCGTCTGGGGATCCACCACGGGTTGCATGACCGGCATGCCATCCGGACCCATAACGGGTTGACCGTTGGGCCCCATGAGAGGCTGCATTACAGGTTCTTGGTAGTAAATAGGCTCCCGGCTTACAACCGTGGTGGTTCCGAAATCCCAATCTACCTTGACGGCATTCTGGCCATAAATGACTAGGTTGCGTACCAACTGCTCAACTGCCGAAAGCAAGTCGGCTTTGTGTAGCCTGTCACGTAGGGCCAATTGCATCTGATCGGCCTGCTCTTCTTGGCTATAAGGCGGGTTGGCCTTGACTTCGAACCAATCCTCCATTGAAAAAAAGGCATCCATTGTTCGTGCCACAATGTTTTCGACGGTGCTAAAGGGGTAGGGCACGAAGGTATTGGAACGCTTGGTTACATTGTCGGGATAAAATTTGTCGTCGCGTTGGCCCAGATATTGGCGGTAGTAATGCGCCCGGCGCAAATCGTACTGGCGGCGGAAAAAGCGCATTCTCTTCAATTCAGCCGAAACGAATTGCAACTTCTTGGCCCGCTTTGCCCGCGCTTGATCATCCGCTTGACCAAAGTCGGCTTCAGGGGCATTGATCATCTGGCCCACAGGGGTGTTATAATTTGTACCCAAGGTCTGCCGTATGTTTCCCGGCGATGCCCCGGTTGTTGGAAGTGCGTTAGCGATGACAATCCTCCACCGGCTTCTTAAACACTATTTCCTCCCGCTTTTCAAAAAGGCTTTGGCCCGGCGGACCCAATCGTTTTGGTCTCGCTGGCAAAGCCAGGCCTCGCAGACCTTACAATATCGACAGGCCTTTGGGGTAAGATCTCCATCGAGCAGTCGGCAGACGTCGCAAATTTGGTCATTGGTGGCCATTAGAAACGCATTAGAAGCGGGCCTTAAAGGCCCCTGGAGCCCGCGTCGTGCCCATGTAGGTGTCCTGCTTGCTCACGAACGCACAGCAATCCTGGCACCAGATAGCATAATCTGCTCTGACCACAAGCGGGTTGCCGCTATTACAAATACGGCAAAATAGCGCCAAGACCGGGCCCCCACCCGTAGTATTGAAGTTGCTCATCTTAATATCAGAATCTGGCCCACTGGGCGGCAGAGGACAGAACGGCGGCGGTGGTGGAACAAACGGGAACAGGCTGCCGGCTGGGATTTCCTCGGGATCTGGCTGATACGGGAAAAGCAGTTGCATCGACGGTGCAACCGGAGGCACGCTGGGTGCCATAAACTGTCCCCAGTATAACTCGTCGATTGTGGCCTGGGACTGCTGGACAATGGTCTCATCCGCGCTCCCACTTTGAATCCAGAAGTAAATACCAGGAACGGGATAGCTAGCAACTGGTGGAACTGGATTGGCCCAGAAGTCTTCATCCCGCAGAATATAGAGCGCACCCGCCGACTCATTCTGCTCGAATTGCCACTGCTGGAGCGTTCTAAGCGCGCCCGGGTCAGGCGCCGCGGGATTCTGCCAAAGAGTCTCTTCAAGGACTGGAAGGGCTAGATTGCTCGCGGCTTCGTTTTGCTCGAATACGAATGGCCACGGCGCCAACAGGCCATCTGGGACGGGTGGGGATGGGTTCTGCCAGTACTCCTCTGTTGTAAACGCAACGAGGTTGGTTGACTCAAACTGTTCGAACTGCCAGGGCCAAGGCCACTGCAAACTAGCCGGAACCGGAGGCACCAACTGCAACCATAGTGGGTCTTCAGCAGCAACAAATTCAGGGACGTTGTCATCCGTATCAAAGAAGACCGGGGTGGCCTGAGGCCAGTTTTGTGGCGCTATTTGAGGCGCCCAAATATCATCTTCAGGCTGGAAGGCCCTAACCGAGGACCCGTCATCCAAGAAAAACAGCAGGGTCCAATAGGGCTCGACTGGAGGAGCTTGAGGGCCCCAGCTATCCCCGGCATCAGTAACGGGAACTGCAGCCACAAAGTGTGGGCTTAGATCGAGTTCCAGGAACGGCA
>Ga0137399_10001776_pt1 | contig 10171 bp, 8 predicted proteins | sample czorhiz316metaG_FD_104810 | JGI IMG/M metagenome (GOLD analysis project Ga0137399, IMG submission 104810) | Vadose zone soil microbial communities from Angelo Coast Range Reserve, California, USA - czorhiz3.16 metaG | ecosystem: Environmental > Terrestrial > Soil > Vadose zone | place: USA...
CGTCATCGACAAGAAGTTCGGCAGCCCGACCGTCACCAAGGACGGCGTGACTGTCGCGAAGGAAGTCGAGCTCGAGGACGAGATCGAGAACATGGGCGCCCAGATGGTGAAGGAAGTGGCGACCAAGACGTCCGATCTCGCGGGCGACGGCACCACGACGGCCACGGTACTCGCGCAGGCGATCTACCGCGAAGGCCTGAAGTCGGTCACGGCCGGCGCGAACCCGATGGCATTGAAGCGCGGTATCGAGAACGCCGTCGAGACCGTCGTTGCCGAGTTGAAGAAGATTTCGGTGCCGACCTCGGGGCGGAAAGACATCAAGCAGGTCGCCACGATTTCCGCCAACGGCGACGCTGAAATCGGCGACAAGATCGCCGACGCGATGGATAAGGTCGGTAAGGACGGCGTGATCACGGTCGAGGAAGCCAAGAGCCTCGAGACCACGCTGGAGACGGTGGACGGGATGCAGTTCGATCGCGGCTACCTCTCGCCCTACTTCATCACCGATCCTGAGAAGATGGAGTGCACGATCGAGGATGCCTATATCCTCGTTTACGACAAGAAAATCTCGACAATGAAAGACCTGCTGCCCGTGCTCGAGAAGGTGGCACAGTCCAGCCGGCCGTTGCTGATCGTCGCCGAGGACGTCGAGGGTGAGGCGCTGGCGACGCTCGTCGTCAACAAGCTCCGCGGTACGCTGAAGGTCTGCGCGGTCAAGGCGCCGGGCTTCGGTGATCGTCGCAAGGAAATGCTGCGCGACATCGCCATTCTGACCGGCGGCCAGGTGATTTCGGAAGAGCTCGGACTCAAGCTCGAGAACACCACCCTCAACGATCTCGGCCGCGCCAAGCGCGTCATCGTGGATAAGGACAACACCACTGTCGTAGACGGCAAGGGCAAGGCCGATCAGATCGAGGGCCGCAAGCAGGAGATCAAGGCTCAGATCGATAAGTCGACCTCCGACTATGACAAGGAAAAACTCCAAGAGCGGCTGGCGAAGCTCGCCGGCGGCGTTGCCGTGTTGAACGTCGGCGCAGCCACCGAGACCGAGATGAAGGAGAAGAAGGCCCGTGTCGAGGACGCGCTGCACGCGACCCGCGCGGCGGTCGAGGAGGGCATCGTGCCGGGCGGCGGTGTGTCGCTCCTGTGGTGTCAGAAGTCGCTCGACAAAGCCAAGGGTCACGATGACGATGAGAAGACCGGCATCGAGATCGTGCGCCGGGCCCTCGAGGAGCCGATCCGCATCATCGCCCAGAACGCGGGCGCGGAAGGCGCTATCGTGGTCGGTAAGGTGAAGGAGTCGAAGGACAAGAACTTCGGCTACAACGCGCAGACCGATAAGTTCGAGGACCTGGTCGCGTCCGGCGTCATCGACCCGACCAAGGTCACCCGGACCGCTTTGCAGAATGCCGCATCCATCGCGAGCCTGCTCCTCACGACCGAGTGCGTCGTGGTGGAGAAGAAGGAGAAGGAGAAGGCGCCGCCGATGCCGGGTGGCGGCATGGGTGGCATGTATTAACCGATAGCCTCACATAGCCTTACCGTTTCTGGCCTCCCCTCCGTGTGATCATCCGCACGGGGGGGAGCGCTATTTTGGTGAGCGATGATCGGCACGCCGGAACGCGCGGCTCTCTCCCGGGAGCTGGCTGACTTCCTGATCGAGCTCTCGATCGCCCTCCATAAGCACGCGATGTACCCGGAGGGTCACCCCTCGCTCGCCCCCGCAGCGGCCGGGGTGACTCGCCGCGCCGAGCGTCTCTTCGAGGAGCGGGCGACGCTCGCGCTGGGCGTCGCCCGGCAACAGCTGGTCATCGAGGGCGTCGCCACCGATGCCAAGAACCCCGTACTGTCCGAGCTCGCCGGTCGCTTGCATCGCCATCACCTGGGCGCAGTGACGTTTCATCGCGGTCTCAGCACCACGGAAGTCGCCGATGTTCTCCGGACGCTCGCGGTCGATGCCGAGCGCACCGGCGATCCGCTCGGCCTCGGACCACCGGAGCAGCTCCGGGCGTGGGATCACGTTCGGCTGCATGCTGTCACCTACGAGCGCCTGGAGCTGCTGCAGGAAGACGACAGCACGGCGCCCGTCGACGGTAAGGGAGCGAAGGAGCGCGGGCTCCGCGGTGCGCAGCTCTGGGTCGGCCTGGCGCGGGCGGCGTTGGCCGCGGAGGCAATCGCAGCGGACGACGGACCGCCGCCGCTGAGCGAGCCGGCCGTGATCGCCAGGGCGATAGACGAGCATCCGCGCAGCGCCGCGTACGATCAGGTGATCGTTGGCTACCTGCTGCAGATCGCCGACGAGCTGAAGTCCACCGGCGGTGCCGAGGCGGCGGCGCTGCGCCGTCGCACGTCGAAGCTCGTCGGCGCGCTGCAACCCGGGACTCTGCGGCGGCTGATCGAGATGGGCGGCGACAACGCCCAGCGGACGAAGTTCGCGATCGACGCGACCCACGGACTCGCGGTCGATGCCGTGCTCGACATCGTGCGCGCGATGGCGGACGCTTCCCACAAGACCGTTTCCGATCCGCTCCTGCGCATGTTGTCGAAGCTCGCACAGCATGCCGAGCAGGGGCCCGCGGAAGCGCGTCCGCAAGCGGATGAAGCGCTCCGCGAGCAAGTGCGTGATCTGCTGCAGGGCTGGACGCTCGCCGATCCGAATCCCGACGCTTACGGAACGGCGCTGCACCGGATGGCGGCCGCCGCCCCGAGCCGGGTACCACGAACCGACTACGCGAACGGCGCCGAGCCGTTGCGCATCCTTCAGACCGCGATGGAAACCGGTGTGCTGGGGTTCGGCGCCTGGCGCGCCGTCGAGCGTTTAGTCGAAGACAACCGCATCGGTATGCTCGTGGACGTGTTGGATGCGTCGTCGGACATCGCGCGCCCGCTCTGGGACCGCGTGACCGCGCCCGGCGTCGTGCGCCAGCTCACTGCCGGCGACCCGCCCGACTTTCTCACCCTCGATCGTCTGTTGCCGCGGCTGCAAATGGGTGCGTTCGAGCCTCTGCTCGACGCGCTGGCGATATCGGGATCGCGGACCACTCGGCGGGGATTGCTCGATCGACTCACGCGCGCGCCTCGCGAGCTCGGCCCGGTGATTGTGACACGCCTCGCCGGCGACCTCCCCTGGTATGTCACGCGCAACCTGTTGCTCATTCTCGACGGCCTGCCGGCGTTGCCCGCTGGATTCTCCGCTGCCGCATTCATCGCGCATGCCGATTCGCGGGTACGCCGCGAAGCGGTGAAGGTCTCACTCAAAGTTCCCGCTGAGCGGGAGCGCGCGCTGCTGGGCGCGCTCCGCGACCCGGATCCCCGTACGGTGCGCCTGGCGCTGACAGCGGCGCTCGACGATTGCCCGCCCTCTGCTCTCGCGAGAGTCACCGAGCTGGCGGGCGACGCGGCGATTCCCTCAGAGCTGCGGGTGCTGGCAATCAAAGTGTTGGGACGCGCGGGCAACACCGCAGCGCTGAGCGCCCTGCTGGAATTGGTCGACGGCGGGACAAGCTGGTTGGGACGTCCCAAGCTGGCGACGCGATCGCTGGAGCTGCTTGCCGCCCTGATGGCGCTGGCCGCTGGATGGCGCAACGACATGCGAGCAGCCGGATTGCTCGCGCTCGCGGCGACGTCGAACGATCCCGACATCCGGAACGCGGCAAGCTCGGCGACGCGCGTCTCGCGAGCCGTCCAGCGATGAGCGCCGATCCCGCCCGGTTCCTCAACACGTTCGCGCAGGCGCTTGCCGCCATGGCGCTGTATCGCGACGGACATCCCGCGCGGGAGCGCGCCGTCGACCTGGCGTACCAGCAGGTCCAGGACCTCCAGGCCGACACTCCACGACCGCTCTTCACGTTCCTGGGCGACGAGGTCGTCTTCGGACGCATGCCACTGCGCGAGCTGAAGGCGTGGGATTGGGGGAAGCGGCTGGCGCAGGCCGGCATTCAGCGGCTCGAATTCGAAGATCGCGTGGGCCGCGAGGACTTCGAAGGCTTTCTCGAAGAGGTGCTGGCCCGTCTCACGCTTTCGGCAATCAGCACCGAAGCGCGTCAGATGCGTCGCAGCAGCATTCGTTTTGGAGCCGTCGGATTGAAAGGCGAAACCGAGATCGGAGCCGAGCCGCTGCCCACCGCGACGATCAGCTTCTCACTCGGTGAAGAGGTGGACACCCTGCGCTGGGTCCAGCGCGAGGTGCAGGCGAAGGGTTCGGTGCCGCTCGCGGAGGCAGAGGCGGTCGTGCGTTCGCTCGCCGTCGCGATGCACGGCGGCCGGCAGGTCATGCTGCCGTTGCTTCAACTCAAAGAGTTCGATCAGTACACGACCACGCACTCCATGAACGTGGCCGTGCTGTCCATGGCGCTCGCGGAGTTCCTGGGCCTTTCGCCGACCGACGTGCGGACGTTCGGGATCGCGGGCCTGCTCCACGACATCGGGAAGATCAAGATTCCGCTCGACGTGCTCACAAAGCCGGGTAAGCTGACGGACGAAGAGCGGGCCCTCATGAACGAGCATCCTGCGGCTGGGGCGCGCATCCTGCTCGAGGTCGAAGAGGACCTCGATCTTGCGGCCGTCGTCGCCTACGAGCACCACATCATGATCAACGGTGGCGGTTATCCGTCGCTGCGCTATGCGCGCGACTGTCATCACGCGAGCAAGCTCGTGCACGTCTGCGACGTCTATGATGCGCTCCGCACGCGACGGCCGTACCGCGACGCATGGTCGTTCGAGAAAACGCTCGGCTACCTCGATGAGCGCAAGGGTCTCGAGTTCGATGCCGACTTGTGCGCGGCGTTCGTACGGATGATGCGCCAGTGGGAGCCGCAGGTAGCGATCATCGGCGATGAAAGCCCGACCGTCCCCCCGACCGCGCCGAAATCGGAACAGGCTGGGGTATGATTGGGCCATGCTGAGGCCCTGGATGATCGGATCGGGAGCACTGCTGCTCGTCGGGGCGCAGGCGCCGGCGCGTTTGACCGGCAACTGGCAGGCCAAAGCCGGCGACGAGATCCGGCACATCATGGTGCGCAGCGACAGCTCCGCGCAGTTCGGCGAGGAAGTCGCGCGCTGGCGCGTCGTCGGCGACAGTCTCTGGATCACGTTAGGCGACGGCGTCTGGCAGGTCTACGGAATGAAATTGGCGAAAGACAAGCTGACGATCAGCGGTGGGGATCTGCAGAAGCCGGTGACGCTGCAGCGCGTCGGGCCACCCACGGTGCGCCCCGATACCCTCACGATTCCTGAAGCACCGCCCCCGAATGCCAGGGCCTGGTAGGGTAGGGGCACAGCCTGCTGCGCCCCCTGCATCATTTTAGTTCGTTCACTGCCGCCAACCGCCAGCCGACATCCTTCTTCTCGAATCGCATCGCAAAGCGCCGGCGGTCCATTTGCGGCGCGCCGCCCCGTGCGGGCACGTACTGGAACATCGCGCGCACCGTACCGGTGGCGACCGCTCCGCTCGCCTTGAAATCGTCCACGGTGAACTTGGCCGTGATTTGATTCCAGCCGAGGAAGAACGTCTCCCATCCGCGGCGTTCCTGGTCGGTCAAGCCCGGGTAGAGGACGCGAATGTTTGCGATCCGCTTACTCGACAACGCTCTGCCCAGATCGGTGAGCAGCACATCGATTGCCCCGCGCGCGTCCGCCGGCTGCGTGCTCGGCGGCGCGATGCCGGCGTCGATGCCGACCTGCTCGGCGCTCTGGGCGGCGACCTTGGCGAGCGTGAAATCCTGTTGCCGCAGGAGCGATTCGGCGCGCGCGAGGAAGATGCCCGCATTCGCGGCCGCCGGTCCGGTGGGAATCGCCTGCACGACCGGCTGAACCCGCGCCACCATCTGCTGCGCCTCCCGATCCATCACTCGCGCCTGCGCGCGGGCAGTTCCATACTGCCCCGCGGCTTCCACATAGCCCCGTAACGCGCGCGATTGATCGCCGGCCCGGAGCGCCTGCTCCGACGCTTGAAACATCGTCTCCGCGAGAATCATCGCGGGGACGTTGTTCTTCTCGGCACCAGCGGCGATGGCGCGATCGCGAGCGGCGAGTGCGGTGTCGCGCCGCGCAGTCACGGCCATCGACACGGGTTCGCCGTCAGCCGCTGCTGGCGCCTTCGGTCGCGGGGTTGCCGGGGCCGCGACGACCGCTCTGGGCCGTGCCAGGGTCCCATTATCGGACGACGATGAGCCGGGCGCGTATACCAGCAGAATGACTACCGCCGCGAGTGCGCCGAGGACCGCCAGGCGCCACTTCATCGGTGCGTGTGTGATCAGCTTGAGGACGGGCCGCGGCAGCGGCGTCCACCGGCCCAGCGGTTGCGTTGTTTCGTCGTCAGCACCCGACAATGCCGAGCGAATCCCTTGCAGCGTGCCCATCATCTGGCCCGCCGATTCGTAGCGCTCATGCGGAACCTTGTTCATCGCCTTCGCAACGACCCGTTCCAGTGCCGCCGGTATCGACGGCGCGACCGTACGCAATGGGCGAGGCTCCGTCGTCAGGACCTGATACAGCACGCCGTGCACCGACTCGGCCTCGAACGGCCGCTGGTAGGTGAGCAGCTCGTACAACAGGCAGCCGACGGAAAAGACGTCCGTCGCGGGCGTGATCGCGCCATTCGTAATCTGCTCGGGCGCCATATAGGTGGGCGTGCCGACGATCGCGCCGGAGCCGGTCGCGTCGCCTTTCTGAAGACGGGCGATGCCGAAGTCCATGATTTTCACGCGTCCATCGGGCATGACGCGGATGTTCGACGGTTTGACGTCGCGGTGAATCACGCCGCGCTGATGCGCGAAATGCAGACCGGCGAGCACTTCGATCGTGATGTCCAGCTTGCGCTCGAGCGCGAGTGGATCGCGCAGCGCGATCATGTCGGAGAGATCACGCCCCTCGATGAGCTCCATCGCGATGAACAGCTGGCCTTCCGCTTCGCCGAGATCGTAGACCGTGACGATGTTGGCGTGTTGAATCGCGCCGGCGGCGCGCGCTTCGCGAAGGAACCGCTCCTGCATCTCGCGCGTCTTCCGGAAGCTCGCGCTCAGCAACTTCAGCGCGACGTAGCGTCGCAGCACCGTGTCGTAGGCCTTCCACACGATGCCCATCGCACCCTCACCGAGCAGCTGATGCAGCTCGTACTTGCCGAGCCGGCGGTAGCGTTGTGGCGCGTCGCTCATCGCGTCAGCCACTCGTACGCGCGGTTCAAATAGAAGCGCATCGCCTCGCTCACCTCGACGTGGCGCCGCGGCAACACGCGTTCGACCACCGCCAGAAACTTCTGCTGCGTCATCCGCTCTGATGCGGAGCCTCCCCAGTCGAAGGGCGCGACGTACTTGGGTGCACGCACGCCTTCGAAGACGCTGGCGCCCGCGCCGATCACGGTTCCCGTACCGAGCAAGGTTCCGATGGCCGTCTTGGCGTGGTCGCCGATGAGACTCCCCAAGAACTGGTGTCCGGTTTCCAGAATCGCGCCCGCGACGTCCAGGCGTACCGGTCCATACGTGTTCTTCAGGTTCGAGGTCGTCGTCCCGGCCGCCAGATTCACCCAGCGGCCGACCACAGAATGGCCCACGAAGCCATCGTGCGATTTGTTGGCATAGCCCAGCATCACGGTGGTGGACATCTCGCCATGGACCACCGACCAGGGGCCGATCGCGGATCCGCGGATCGCGCCGCCGAGGAGCCGCGCATTCGCGCCCACCCACAGCGGTCCCTCGAGACGAGTGCCGCTGCGCACTTCCACGCCGCTTTCCAGGACCACCGGACCATTCCGGGTGTCGAACACGACGCCCGGCTCGATGGCGCCTTCGCGGAGCGAGATCCAGGCGGGATCCCCGATCACCGTGCTGCCCTTGGGCACCGCGTCCGAATCGCCGAGGAGTTTGATCGCGTCTTCGCGCAGCAGCTGCTCGAGTGCGGTGATGAGATCGTACACTCCGCGCAGCAGCACACCGGCGACGTTCGTGGCTTGCGCGTGAGCGACGGGCCCCTCCCATGTCGTGCCCGCGGGAACGGCCCATCCGACCGTGATGCCTTCGTGCGTGAGCCGCGTCGGGGCGTCGGGCAATGGGCCCGCGAGCCCGCGCGGCGCAAACGTGGATGATCCGACGACGGCGGGTCCACGGACCGCGCGGCGCGGCTCGACGCCCGGCACGCCGGGCTCGGGAAACCCGGCGAGATGGGGGAGTGCGAAGATCGCCGTCGCTTCCGTGCCGACGAATGTTTCCCAGCGCTCACGCACGAGATGCGCGCCGGCGCGCAGCTCCGAGAGCGGCCGGATGCCCGCAAACGGAGCCCAGGCGGGACCGTCGTCTGGATCGAGGAGGTACAGGGCGTGGGTCACAGGCGCTGAACCAGCGCTTTCAGCTTATCGGCCCGCCCGGTGGGCATCACCAGCGTGTGCCCATTGGCGCGCACGACAACCATGTCTTCGACGCCCTCGATGGCGACGTGCTCGTTTTCTGTCCAGACGACGGAATTGCGCACGTCATCGCCCAGCGTGACGTTGCCGACGGTCACATTGCCGCGCGCGTCGCGCTTGCGAACCCGCAGCAGCGCATCCCACGAGCCGATATCGTCCCAGGGAAAGGTGCCCGTGACGACCGCGAGCCGGGTTGTCCGCTCGAGCACCGCCACGTCGACGGCGACGGGCTTCACCGCCGCGAAGAATCGCGCAGCGTCGCCTGCGTTCAAGGCGGACCATCCAGCGGCCAGCTCTTTGGCGTAGGCGCCCGCTTCACCCAGAAAGCGGGCGGCGCCCCACGCGAACAACCCACTGTTCCAGAGCGCGCCCCGGCGGCGCAGCAGCGCCGCTCGCGCGGGACTCGGCTTTTCGATGAAGCGTTTGACCCTGCGCGCGTCTCCCGCGGCCTTGCCGGGCACGATATAGCCATACCCGGGCTCGTTGCGTGTCGGCTTCACGCCCACGGTAACGAGCACATCCTGCTCGGCGGCGACTCGGAGCGCGTCTGTGGCCGCCGCGCGAAACGCGCGATCGTCGCCGACGGCCCAGTCGGCATGCAGCGAGAGCATCGCGCCGCCGGGATCATGTTTTGCAACCCAGTGCGCCGCCCACGCCAGCGCCGGCGCGGTGGATGCGGCGCGCGGCTCCGCGAAAATGTTCGTCTCGGGGACCTCCGGCACCGTCGCGGCGACCTGCTCGACGAGGAGCGGGCCAGTCAGGACAAGGATGCGCTCGGGCGGCACGAGCCCACGCAGGCGTGAGACCGCTTGCGCGAGCAACGGTCGATCGCCGGTGAGGGGCAACAGCTGCTTCGGTCGCTCCGGCGTTGAGAGCGGCCAGAATCGCGTCCCCGAGCCCCCGGCGAGAATTGCGGCCCACGTGCTCACTCGGGCTCGCCTTCCTTGGTGTCGCCGAACATCATGGCGATGCGCCGGCTCAGCTTGGTCGGGCTGAACGGCTTGGTCACGAGCGCCGCGCCGAGGCGCCGCGCTTCACGCAGAATACGGTCCTCCCCTTCCGCGGTGAGCACCAGAACGGGAAGGCGTGCTGTGTCGCCCTGTTTACGGAGATCGCGCAGGAAGTCGAGACCCGAGCCGTCGGGCAGGTGCAGATCGAGGAGCAGGGCATCAGCGGGAGGCGTGGCGCGCAGCGCGCTGCGTGCTTCGTCCAGCGTGCGCGCGAAGCTCACGCGGTAGCCCAGTTGCTCGAGGTACGGGCGCAGGACAAGCCCGATATGAGGCTCGTCGTCCACCACGAGAAGGTGCCGTGCGGTGGTCACTGCGGACCCCGCTTACAGCAGCCCGGCGATGGCCGTGCGGTGACGGCGGAGATCGAACAGGAGGGCGCCCACGTTCGTCGCGGGCTGCACCAGCACGATGAGGAGGGCTTCGGCGTTGAGGACCGCCACGATCGCCAGGCCACGCCCGAACTCGATGACGGCGGTGGTGAAATCCCCACGTCCACCCGCGTCGCCGAGCTGGGCCATATGTTTGATGGCGGAGGGTAGCAGCGCGGCGACACTTTCGGCATCCACGCCATTCGCGACGCGAGAATCGATGGGCAGCCCGTCGCGGCCCACCAGCACGACCGCGTCCACGCCGTTGGAGCGGCCGAGCGCTTCCACCACGTCGCGGATCGTCGGCATACGCGCGGCAACCTAGGTTTCCGGGAAGTCGAAGTCAAGCATTGACTATGGGTTGACCCACTCGAACGACGCCCTGTAAGTTCTCC
>Ga0137399_10001777_pt1 | contig 10171 bp, 7 predicted proteins | sample czorhiz316metaG_FD_104810 | JGI IMG/M metagenome (GOLD analysis project Ga0137399, IMG submission 104810) | Vadose zone soil microbial communities from Angelo Coast Range Reserve, California, USA - czorhiz3.16 metaG | ecosystem: Environmental > Terrestrial > Soil > Vadose zone | place: USA...
ACGGGAACGCGTATACCATGTGGTTCGACTGGCGTGACGCGGCGCCCACGTGTTACGCGGGCTCCAACATCTACGTGTCGCGCTCGTCGGATGGCGGCGCCACCTGGGCTCCGAACCAGGTCGCGACCACCGCGCCGACTCCGAACTGGACCCAGGTGGCGAGCAACATCGCGCCGAACCAGGGTGACTACAACGGCATGTACGGTGGCGACGTGGTGGGCCTCGCGTTCGCCGATGGCCGCCTGGGTGACGCGGACGTGTTCGCCGCCCGTCTCAGCATCATGCCGTCGCTGACCTGCCCGAACGACACGACGGTGCTGGCCAACACCACGTACAACACCACGCTGTTCGTCACGAACTCGAACCAGATGTTCGCGAACAACGAGTTCGTGAAGGTGACGGCCGACCGCAGCTGGCCCGGACTTCCGTCCAGCGCCGGGCTCGGCAGCATTCCCGCGCTGGGATCGGTGGGGTACGCGTTCTCACTCCCGATTCCGGACACGGCGGCCACCGGCGACGTGCATCTGTGCTTCACCGCGACGTGCGACGGTGGAACCTGTGCCCAGGTCTGCTGCGTGACGCTGCACGTGCTGAACCCGGTCACTGCGACGCTGGCTTCGCTGGTGAATGCTTCGGCCGACGTGAACGGCGTGAAGCTCACCTGGGAGGTCACCGGACTGTCGGCGGTGAACGTCTATCGCACCGAAGGCGGCTCGAGCTGGAACCGCATCGGAACCGCCACGCCGGATGGAACTCACCGGGTTACGTACTCGGATGCTTCGGTGGCCGCGGGTCACACCTACGGCTACCGTCTCGGGTTCCCGGAGGCGGGCGGCGAGGTGATGGCGGGCGAGACGTTCGTGGACGTGCCGAGGACGGCGGAGTTCGCGCTGCGCGGCGCGCGTCCGAACCCCAGCGTGGGACCGATCAGCTTCGCGTTCTCGCTGGCGGACAATTCCCCGGCCACGCTCGAGATGGTGGACCTGGTGGGCCGTCGCGTGTACTCGCGCCAGGTGGGCTCGCTGGGCGCCGGCTTCCACGTGGTGCCGATGGAGAGCACGAGGCTCCCGATCGGCGTCTACGCGATGCGGCTGACGCAGCATGGCCGCACGCTCTCGTCGAAGGTATCCGTGATCCGGTAGTTCGGCAGGGACAGGTTTCGAAGCGACGGCCGGCGCCTCAAGCGCCGGCCGTCGCGTTTGTGGTCGGGCGCCGGCCGGACCGGGTCGCAACGCTCGGGGCGGGTCGCGATCCGGGCTTGACTCGAGAGTGTCCGGCGCGCACCTTCCCGTGGCCGGGATTGGCTCGAAGGTGTTAGAGGCTCGCGTGCGACTCTGGTTCATCGCGGCATGCTTCCATCTGATCGTGGCCGTCCCCGGCCCCTCCCCGGCGAATCCGGCAATGCCGGCCGCAGCCGTGGCCGAAGGCGGGCCGCCAGGCCCACCCGCTGCGATCTTCGGTGGACACTCGGCCGCTCTGCCGGGCTGGACCCGCGACGCCCTGGCCTCGGCCGGGGAATACTTCACGCGCGAGGCCGCACGGTTCGGACTTCGGCCGGGGCTCGATTCGCTCGAGGCCGTAGAGCAGCGGGCCGAACGTGGCCTGCGACACGTCCGCCTGCGCCAGAGGTACCGGGGCTTGCCTGTGGTCGGCGGGGAATACATGCTGACCGCGACCGAATCCGGCGAACTGCGCATGATCTCGGGACATGTGATCACGGGCCTCGACGTCGAAACGCGTCCACGGGTCACGGTGGCGGAGGCCCGCTCGACCGCGGCCAGCGCTTGGATCGGGTTCTCGCCTGCGGCTATCGGAGAATCACCCCTCGTGATTCACGCCGGACCGTCTGGCGCGGCGCTCGCATACGCGGTCGAGCTGTCACGCCCGGACGGGTTCACCGCCACGGCCTACGTCGATGCTCAGAACGCGGGTCTGAGGGGAGTGGTGCCGCACTACACCGAGCTGACCGGCAGCGGAAACGTATATCCGGACGATGCGAGAAATCCGGACGCGTTCGTGTTGCGCCCGCTGGCGCGACTCTCGAACCCGACCCAGCTCGCGAGCCCGCTGCAGGTGATCCGCGACGACAGCACCGCGGATGCGGTGGGCGACTCGGGATCGTTCATCTACCCCAGCGGCGATCCTCGAATCGTGCAGACGAATGTCTACTGGCACGTGGACCATTTCTTCAACGACTTCATCGTTCCGCTCGGGCACTCGCATCGCTATGCCATCGGGGTCACCGTGAACGCATTGCCGGGCTTCAACGACCCGGCCACTTCATATGCGAATGCACTGAGCTTCTCCAGGGAGTTTATGGGAAGCGACGGCTCGAGGTGGCACAACGCCGGCCTGGTACGCGACGTGATCTACCACGAGTGTGGCCACATCGTCCTGTACGATTTCGGCCTGCTCCCCGCCGGCGAGACCGCCGCCCTTCACGAAGGTCTTGCCGACTTCTTCGCCGCCGCCGCGTCCGACGATCCCGTGATCGGAGAGTGGCTCGTGCCGGGCTGCGATGCCGGCTTGCGAGACATCGCGTCCGACCCTACTGTCTTTCGCTACGGCAACTACGACCATGTATTTGGGGGCTGTGGGGCAGGGCCGGGAGACCCGCACTCCAACGGGATGATCCTTTCGGGCGCCCTGTGGGACCTGCGGCAGTCGCTGGGCCCGGTCACCGAGGCGATCCTGGTCGAGGCGCTGCCCTACCTTGCGAGCTCCGCCACGTTCGCTGACCTCGCCGCCGCGATGTTGCGGGCCGATCTCGATCTCCGTGGTGGTGCTCAGGTGGCGCAGATCGAGGACGGTTTCGCCGGGCGTGAGATCCGGATCGTGGATCCTGGCGCGGTGGTTTCCATCGGTGGTCGGGACGATCTCGCCGCAGGACAGAGCACGACTTTCGAGGCGTTTGCCACGGCGGGCTGGCCGCCGTACCGGTATCAATGGACCGAGCGACGCCGGGCGGGGCCCGACAGCCTTGAGATTCTCGATCGTGGCAACCTCGCCAGTGCGACGTTCAGTTCGAAGACGAGCTTCGACCTGACGCTCGAGGTGACGGATGCGCTCAGTATCGTCAGCGCGAAGACCAAGACGGTCCAGGTGTTCGGCCCGGACCAGTTGCCGCCGATGGTTTCACCCGAGGTCTCCGGGGATTCCACGGCGAGCGACGGAGCTTCCGAGGACTACCGGGTCGATCTCGGATCCTATGGCGGTCTGGCCCCTTTCACATTTTCGTGGACGCAGCACGGCCTGGACTGCGAGGGGAATGAAACTGGCTCGCTGAGCCTCGGAGCGACGTCGAACGCCACGGCGTCCGTGGTCACGGTGCGTCCGGACCCCGACGGGTTCTTCGTGTCGGTCGAGGTGCTGGATCGCTACGAACGCAGTGCCCACGGTCGGAAGGACGTGCGTACCCTCCATGCCTGCGAGACTCCACTGCTGCGCGCGGAAGCGATCTCGTCGGCACCGAACCTGCTGCGCATCTGGTTCACGCTCGACCGCCGCTCCAGGATCGTACTCGCCGTCTTCGACGTGTCGGGCCGATTGGTAGCTCGTCCGTTCGAGGGCGACGCGGTTGCCGGCCTCCACACGTTGGCGTGGGACGTCACCACCGCGCCCAGTGGCGTGTACTTCCTCCGCCTCCTGACGCCCGATCGCGCCGCGACGCGCCGGGTGGTGCTGCGTCGCTGAGCCGGATCCGCACCGGCTTGACCGTTGCGCGTGGCATTCGATAACTTCCCCGTGTTTACCCACCCAGGAGCGTTCGTGCCTTCCACTGCCACGCCTCGTCGCACCCCGTTTTTCGAATGTCACCGCGCCGCGGGGGGGCGACTGATCGATTTTGCCGGCTTCGAGATGCCGGTGCGCTATACCGGCGACGTTCGCGAGCACCGCTGCGTGCGAAACGCCGCCGGGCTGTTCGACATCTCGCACATGGGCGAATTCGAAGTCTCCGGGGAGCGCGCCGGGGAGTTCCTCGACGTCATGGTCACGAACGACGTCGGCGCGCTCGAGGTCGGGCAGGCGCTGTACTCGCCGCTCTGCCGACCCACCGCCGGCATCGTGGACGACCTGCTGGTCTATCGGCTCGTGGACCGCTATATGGTGGTGGTCAACGCCTCGAACATCGCGAAGGATTTCGCGTGGCTGAAGGAGCACGTCCCGGCCGGCGTCTCGCTGGTGGATCGCTCGGACGAGACCGCGCTGCTCGCGATCCAGGGACCGAAGGCCGCGGACGTCGTACGCGGACACGTTCCCGATCGCGCGTTCGACCTCGGCTATTACCGCTTCATGATCGGGCCCATGTTCGGCGCCGAAGGCGTGATCTCGCGCACCGGCTACACCGGCGAGGATGGCTTCGAGCTGTACTTCCATCCCCGCCATGCGGCCGAGGTGTGGGAGGGGCTGATGCAGGCCGGCCAGCCGCACGGGCTCGAGCCGGTCGGGCTCGGGGCGCGCGACACGCTGCGACTCGAGATGGGCTACATGCTGTACGGGAACGACATCACGGATGACACCACGCCGCTCGAGGCCGGTCTGGGATGGACCGTGAAGCTCGGCAAGTCCTGCGACTTCCTCGGCAAGAGCGTGCTCGAGCGGCAGAAGGCCGAGGGGCTGACGCGGAGGCTGGTGGGATTTCAACTGGACGGGCGACGCGTGCCGCGTCACGACATGCCGATCGAGTTCGGTGGGCGCGAAGTGGGCAAGGTGACGAGCGGCACGTTCAGCCCCAGCCTCGAGAAGCCGATCGGCATGGGCTACGTCGAGTCGGCCGCCGCGAAGACCGGGACCGAGCTCGAGATTCGCGCCGGCGAGACGCGCCTGCCGGCGCGCGTGGTGACCCGGCCGTTCTACACCCGCGGCTCACACCGCTAGGGGCAGGGGGATCGATTGGGCTATCCAGAGGATTTGCGCTACACCGCGGAACACGAATGGGCCCGCAACGAAGCCGGGGTCGTGACGATCGGCATCACGCGCTACGCGACCGAGCAGCTCGGTGACGTGGTGTTCGTGGAGCTGCCGGAAGTCGGAAAGAAGCTCGAGGCCATGAAGCCGTTCGGCGTGGTCGAGGCGGTGAAGACCGTGAGCGACCTGTTCGCGCCTCTGGCCGGGCAAGTGGTCGAGGTCAACGGCGCGCTCACCGACAATCCCGCGCTGGTCAACCAGGAGCCGTTCGGGGACGGGTGGATGATCCGCGTGCGCCCCGACAACCCCGCCGACCTGCAGAAGCTCATGAACCACTCGGACTACGAGCGGATGATCGAGGAGCAGCACGGATGAGCTTCGTCGGGCTGTCCCAGGATGAAGAACGCCGCATGCTGGAGCGCATCGGTGTGCGCTCGTTCGACGAGCTGCTGGGCGCCGTGCCGAAGGCCGCACGGCTGGCAAAGCCGCTCGCGATTCCAGGTCCCTTGAGCGAGATCGAGATCCGCCGCCGGTTCGGAGGCTGGGCCGCCACGAACGATGCCGCCACCTGCCCCTCGTTCCTGGGCGGCGGCTGCTACGACCACTACATCCCATCCGCCGTCAATGCGCTGGCGATGCGCTCGGAATTCGCGACCGCATACACGCCGTATCAACCGGAAGTGGCGCAGGGCTCGCTCACCGCGATCTTCGAGTTCCAGAGTCTGATCGCCGAGCTGACCGGCACGGACGTCGCGAACGCGTCGCTGTACGACGGCGCCACCGCCACGATCGAGGCCATGCTGCTGGCGCGGCATCAGACCGGACGCGTGCGCGTGGTGGTGGCCGGGGCGCTGCACCCGAATTACGTCGCGGTGCTGCGCACCTACCTCGATGGCCGCGACCTGACGGTGGTGGCGGACCGCGGCGGGCAGTGCGCTCCCGAAGACCTCAAGTCCGCGCTCACCGACGACGTGGCGTGCGTGGTGTATCAGTCGCCGAACTTCTTCGGCCTGATCGAGAGCGGGGCGGCGTTCCATCAGCTCGCCCATGCCGCCGGGGCGCTGGCGATCGCGGTGTGCGATCCGATCGCGCTCGCCCTGCTCGATCCGCCCGGGCACGCGCAGGGCGCGGTGGCGGGAGCCGACCTGGTGGTGGGCGAGGGCCAGCCGCTCGGCAATCCGCCCGGCTTTGGCGGCCCGGCGCTGGGATTCTTCGCGTGCCGGAAATCCCTGGTGCGCCGCATGCCGGGGCGCCTCGCGGGCGAGACCGTGGATCGCGACGGGCGCCGCGGGTTCGTGCTCACGCTCCAGACCCGCGAGCAGCACATCCGGCGCGAGAAGGCCACGTCGAACATCTGCACCAACCAGGGTCTGCTCGCGCTGCGCGCCACCATCTACATGGGTCTGCTCGGCCGCCTCGGCCTGCGCGAGGTGGCGGAACTGTGTGTCCAGAAATCGCATCACGCCGCGGTGCTGGCCGGCGCAATCCCGGGCTACCGGCGCGCGCACGGCGGCGCGTTCTTCCGCGAATTCGTGCTGGAGTGCCCGGTGGAGGCGGCGACCGTGATCCGCACCGGGCGCGAGCGCGGGCTCCAGCCCGGCGTGGACCTCGGCCAATTCAAGCCGGAATGGAAACGCTGGCTGCTGGTGGCGGTGACCGAGCAGCGCAGCGCCGACGAGATCACGCGCTGGGCCGACGCGCTGCGCGCCGCAGCCGGAGGCGGGCGATGAACCTGGAGCGCCGGCTGCTGATCGAGCAGGGCGGGAACGGGCACCGCGGGCCGGAGCTGCCGGCGTGCGATGTGCCGGCGCGGCCGCTGGCCGAGTTGCTGCCGGGCGTGCGGCTGCGCGACGAGCTGGCGTTCCCCGAAGTCTCGGAGCCGGAGGTGGTGCGGCACTTCATCGAACTCTCGGTCCTGAACCATCACATCGACCGCGGGTTCTATCCGCTCGGCTCCTGCACCATGAAATACAATCCGAAGATCAACGACGAGATCGCCGGGCTGCCCGGGTTCGCGCTGGCGCATCCGCTGGCCGGCGACGAGGCCAGCCAGGGCGCGCTGCGCGTGATCCACGAGCTGCAGCGCGTGCTGGCCGAGATCACCGGATTCGCCGCGGTCACGACCCAGCCCGCGGCCGGTGCGCACGGCGAGATGACCGGGCTGCTCATGATCCGCGCGCATCACCGCTCGCGCGGCGAAGGCGACCGGCGCCGGCGCGTCATCGTTCCGGATTCGGCGCACGGCACCAATCCCGCGAGCGTCCATCTGCTGGGCTGGGAAACCGTCACGATCCCGTCCGAGGAGCACGCCACGGTCAATCTCGACGCGCTGGGTCGCGCGCTGGACGACTCCGCCGCGGCGGTCATGCTCACGGTACCGAACACGCTCGGCCTGTTCGAGCCGCGCATCCTCGAGGTGACGCGCCTCGCGCACCAGGCCGGGGCGCAGGTCTACCTCGACGGCGCGAACCTGAACGCGCTGGTCGGGCAGGTGCGTCCCGGGGACCTGGGCTTCGATCTCATGCACATCAACGTGCACAAGACATTCTCGACCCCGCACGGCGGCGGCGGCCCCGGCGCGGGTCCGGTGGCGGTCGCGAAACATCTCGAGCCCTACCTTCCGACTCCGTTGGTGCGGGAGAGCGACGGGCGTCTCGCGCTCGACCACGACCGGCCGCACTCGATCGGCCGCATCCATTCGTTCCACGGCAACTTCGGCATCCTGGTGCGCGCGCTCACGTACATCCTCACGCTCGGGCCCGAGGGGCTCGCGCGCGTGAGCCGTACCGCGATCCTGAACGCGAATTACCTGATGCGCCGGCTGGCGTCCACCTACGAGCTGCCGCACCCCGAGCACTGCATGCACGAGTTCGTGTTGAGCGGGCGCGGCCTGCGCAAGTACGGCGTGAAGACCCTGGATGTCGCGAAGCGCCTGCTGGATTTCGGCGTGCACGCCCCGACCGTCTATTTTCCGCTGATCGTCGAGGAGGCGCTCATGATCGAGCCCACCGAGACCGAGACCCTCGACCGCCTCGATCACTTCGCGGAAGCCATGGAGAGGATCGCGGCCGAAGCGCGCGAGACGCCCGACCGGCTGCGCGACGCACCATTCACCACTCCCTCGCGCCGGCTCGACGAAGGGCGCGCGGCGCGTGATCTCAAGCTGAGCTGGACCCGGGAAACCGCGGTCCCCGCGGTCGAGCCCGTGGGTCGCCGATGAGCAGCGGCGGCACGGCATCCCCCTCCCCGCCAGACGTCCCGGAGCAGGCGCTGGAGTGGGGGTTCAATCCCTGGCGTGAGCGCCCGGGAGCGGCGGCGCTCGCCGTGGTCGTGATCCTCGGCCTGTGCCTGCTGGTGATCGGCGCGAGGCAATCGTTGGTGCTGACCCTCGCGCTGTGCCTCGCCGGCGCGGGAACGCTGGCGCCCGCGGTGGCGCCGCAGCGTTGCCGGATGGACGCGGGTGGCGCGGCGCGGCGCGGTCCGCTCGGGTGGGAGCGCCGCATGTGGGGCGAGGTGCGGCGCGCGGCGCTGCGCGGCGCCGGCGTGTTCCTCTCGCCGTATTCGCAGCGTCACTGGCTCGATCCGTATCGCGGGTTGTTCCTGCCGCTGCCGTCGCACGGCGATGCCTCGCTGCGCGAGGACATTCGCCGCCGGCTGAATCGCCATGGGCTCTGAGCCCACCCCGTTCACGCCCGAGGATCAGGCGCTGCTCGATCGCCTCGCGGTCCGCGCCGTGGAACTGCACCTCGAGGTTCCGGCGATCCTCGCGCTCGAGGGCGCACGCCCGCTGTCGCTGGTGGCCGGGCAGACGCTGGTGTTCTTCGAGCCGCTGGTCCAGGCGCTGTTCCGCTTCCCCGATTATCGCCGCTACAGCGCGCTGATCGAGCGGCGCGAAGCGATCGAGCATCTCCTGCGCCGCATCGAGGCCCACGCCGACCAGGCTCACGCGAAGCGACACGCTCCCGCGGGCCCGGGCGGCGCCCCGCCCGGGAAGGCCTGATCGAGGCCATGGAGATCGACCCCCGAAAGATCCGCTCCATCCTCGCCACGGACTGCGGATCCACCACCACGAAGGCGATCCTGATCGAGCCGCGCGACGGGGAGTTCCGACTGGTGGTGCGCGGCGAGGCGCCGACCACGGTCGAGGCGCCATTCGAGGACGTGACGCGCGGGGTGCTGAACGCGATCCGCGAAGTGGAAGAGCTGGCCGGACGCCGGCTGCTCGAGGGCGAGACCATCCTCACGCCCCAGCGCGGCGAGGACGGGGTGGATCTGTATCTCTCGACCTCGAGCGCGGGCGGCGGACTCCAGATGATGGTGTCCGGGCTGGTGCTCCAGATGACCGGCGAGAGCGCCCAGCGCGCCGCGCTCGGCGCCGGAGCGATCGTGATGGACGTGATCGCGCTGAACGACGGGCGGCGCGCGCACGAGAAGATCCGCCGCCTCCGGCAGCTCCGCCCCGACATGATCCTGCTCTCGGGCGGGACCGACGGCGGGGACGTGAAACGGGTCGCCGAAATGGCGGAGATCCTGGTCGCCGCCGATCCCAAGGCGCGACTCGGCGCCGGCTATCAGCTGCCGGTGATCTACGCCGGCAACAAGGACGCGGCCGGGATCGTGACCGATTGCCTGGGCGGGCGCACCGCGCTCTCGGTGGTGGACAATCTGCGGCCGGCGCTGGAGCGCGAGAACCTCGGTCCGGCGCGCGACGCGATCCACGAGCTGTTCATGGAACACGTCATGGCGCATGCCCCCGGCTACCGGAAGCTGATGACGTGGACGCCGGTGCCGATCATGCCGACGCCCGGCGCGGTGGGGCTCATCATCGAGCAGGTGGCGCGCAGCGAGAAGCAGTCGGTGGTCGGAGTGGACATCGGCGGCGCCACCACCGACGTGTTCTCGGTGTTCCAGGGGGTGTTCAACCGCACGGTGTCGGCGAACCTCGGGATGAGCTATTCGGTCTCGAACGTGATGGCCGAGGCCGGCATCGGGAACATCCTGCGCTGGGTGCCGTTCGAAGTGGACGAGGTCGAGCTGCGCAACCGGATCAAGAACAAGATGATCCGTCCCACGACCATCCCGCAGACGCTCGAGGATCTGGTGATCGAGCAGGCCATCGCGCGCGAGGCGCTGCGGCTGGCGTTCGAGCAGCACAAGGCGCTGGCGGTCGGACTCAAGGGGGTGCAGACCGAGCGCACGATCTCGGACATCATGAGCCAGACCGAGAGCGGGGCCTCGCTCGTGAACCTGCGCGACCTCGGGC
>Ga0137399_10001778_pt1 | contig 10167 bp, 8 predicted proteins | sample czorhiz316metaG_FD_104810 | JGI IMG/M metagenome (GOLD analysis project Ga0137399, IMG submission 104810) | Vadose zone soil microbial communities from Angelo Coast Range Reserve, California, USA - czorhiz3.16 metaG | ecosystem: Environmental > Terrestrial > Soil > Vadose zone | place: USA...
CCAGTCCGAGGTGCTGACCCCCGGGATGCCGTACAGGAGATCGCACCCGATGTTGTCGAACCCTGCCTCCCGAGCCCAGCGGATGGCCCGGAGAGCTTCCTCCCCGCTGTGCAGCCGCTCCAGGAACCGCAGGGCGGCCGGCTGCAGGCTCTGCACCCCGATGCTCAGCCTGGTGACCCCGGCCCCGCGCCAGGCCCCGGCCTGAGCCGCAGTGATGTTGCTGGGATTGGCCTCGATGGTGACCTCGGCGCCCGCGCCGATACCGATGCCGCCCCGGATGGTGTCGAGGATGCGGGCGAGTTGCTCCGGGGTGAGCAGGCTGGGGGTCCCGCCGCCGATGAAGACGGTTCGCAGGGGTCCGATCGGATACCGCCGCGGTGCCTGGGCGATCTCCACCGTCAGGGCGTCGACATAGGGCGGGATCATGCCCTGCAGCACCGGGTAGGCCGTGAAGTCGCAGTACTTGCAGACCCAGGTGCAGAAGGGAATGTGCAGGTACAGGCTGTGGAGGCGTTCCATCACTTGTCCAGGCTCAGGACGGCCATGAAGGCCTCCTGCGGGATCTCGACGTTGCCCACCCGCTTCATCCGCTTCTTGCCTTCCTTCTGCTTCTCCAGCAACTTCCGCTTCCGGGTCACGTCGCCGCCGTAGCATTTGGCCAGCACATCCTTGCGCATGGCCGGCACGGTCTCGCGGGCCACCACCTTCCCGCCAATCGCGGCCTGGATGGGCACCTCGAAGAGCTGGCGGGGGATGAGGGCCTTGAGCTTCTCGGCCAGCCGCCTCCCCTGCTGCTGGGCCTTATCCCGGTGCACGATCATGGACAGGGCATCCACCGGCGACCCCGCCACCAGCACGTCGAGCTTCACCAGCTCCGCTTCCTCGAAGCCGACCAACTCGTAGTCCAGCGAGGCGTATCCCTTGCTCCGCGACTTCAGCTGGTCATAGTAGTCGTGGATGATTTCGCCCAGGGGGATGCGGTAGGTGATCAAGACGCGATCGCCGGGCTGATACTCCATGTTGAGGAACTGGCCGCGCCGCTCCTGGCTGAGCTCCATCATGTTGCCGACGTACGTGCTCGGGGTGACGATGGTCGCCAGGACCATCGGCTCGCTGATGGCCTCGATGGACGACGGGTTGGGGAGATGGTCCGGGTTATCGACCGCGACCTCCTCACCGGTCCGCAGCCGGACCCGGTACTCAACGGTGGGCGCGGTGGTCAGCAGGCTGAGATTGAACTCGCGTTCGAGGCGCTCCTGCACGATGTCCATGTGCAGCAGGCCCAGGAAGCCGCACCGGAATCCGAACCCCAGCGCGGCCGAGGTCTCGGGCTCGTACACGAGGGCCGCGTCATTGAGTTGCAGCCGCTCCAGCGCCTCCTTGAGCGCCGGATACTGCTCACTATCGATGGGGAACAGCCCGGCGAACACCATGGGGGTGACGTGCTTGTAGCCGGGCAGGGCGGCCGCCGCCGGCCGAGCCGCATCGGTCACCGTGTCCCCCACCCGGGAGTCGCGGACGTTGCGGATGTTGGCGATGATATAGCCCACCTCGCCGGCCGACAGCTCGTCGATCGGCTCCCGTTCCGGTCGGAAGATGCCGACCTCATCCACTTCGAACGTCTTCTCCGTCTGCATCATGAGGATCCGCATCCCGGCCCGGAGCGTGCCCTGGATGACACGCACGTAGACCACGACCCCACGGTATGGATCGAACTTGGCGTCGAAGACGAGGGCCTGCAATTGGGCTTCGGGATCGCCGGGGGGCGCGGGCACGTCGCGGACCACGGCTTCCAGGATCTCCCTGGTCCCGATGCCCTGCCGGGCGCTGGCCAGGATTGCGGAGCTGCCGGGCACGCCGATCACCCGCTCGATCTCTTCGCGGACCAGCTCCGGGTTGGCCTGTTGCAGGTCGATCTTGTTGATCACCGGGATGATGACCAGGTGATGCTCCAGGGCCTGGTGCGCGTTGGCGATGGTCTGGGCTTCCACTCCCTGCGAGGCGTCGACCACCAGGATGGCGCCGTCGCAGGCCGCCAGCGCCCGCGACACCTCGTAGGAGAAGTCCACGTGACCCGGGGTGTCGATCAGGTTGATCTGGTAGGTCTCGCCGTCTCTGGCCTGGTAGAGCATGCGCACCGCCTGGGCCTTGATGGTGATGCCGCGTTCCCGTTCCAGGTCCAGCGAGTCCAGCACCTGCTCCACCATGTCCCGTTTGGCGACCGTCCCAGTGAACTCCAGCAACCGATCGGACAGCGTGGTCTTGCCGTGATCGATGTGCGCGATCACGGAAATGGCGCGAATGAGCCTGGTCGGGGTAGGCACTCTAGTGGACTGACGACCTAACTGGGTGACACCCGGGCCAGGTTGGTCAGCGTTCTCCCGAGGTCGGCGAAGTCGCGCTGGCCCGCCCCCTTGACCCGGTGGGCGAGCACCATGTCCGCCACCTGCTTGACCTCGTCTACCCCGACCTGGGGCGTGCCCTCGTAGGCAGCTAGCGCCTGGGCCGCCTTGCGGGCCACCAGGTCTGCCCGGTGGCCATCGACCTGCAGGCGAACGTTCAGCTCGGCGATCGCCCGCAGAATGGCTCCCGGAACCTCGACCGTTGGGAAACGCACGATCGCCTCGGCGATCCGCCGGCCGATGGCGGCATCCTCTTCCCGGAAGCGCTCGCCGAAGCCCAACGGATCGGCCTCCCATAGTTCGCGACGCTCCACGATCTCCACCCGCTGGGGGATGTCCTTGATCCCCTCCACGTCGACCGTCAGGCCGAAGCGGTCGAGCAGCTGCGGCCGCAGGTCGCCCTCCTCCGGGTTCATGGTCCCGATCAGGATGAACCGGGCCGGGTGCCAGACGGAGACGCCCTCCCGCTCCACCACGTTGGTGCCCATGGCCGCCGCATCCAGCAGCACATCCACCAGGTGGTCGTCCAGCAGATTCACCTCGTCCACGTAGAGGATGTTGCGATTCGCCTCCGCCAGCACCCCAGGCTCGAAGCGGCGCTCCCCGGTCTTGATCGCCGCCTCAATATCGATGGCCCCCACCACCCGGTCCTCCGACGCGTTGATGGGGAGCTCCACCACCCGCATCCGCCGGCGGGAGCGGGGCAGGGTCTCACCCCGCGCCCGGCGCTCACGGCAATCCGGGCAGAGCGTGTCCAGCGCGTCCGGGTCGCAGTGATAGACGCAGTCCGACACCACCGCCAGCTGGGGCAGCAGCCGGGCCAGGGCCCGGACCGCAGTGGACTTGCCGGTGCCCTTTTCCCCCCGGATGAGCACGCCGCCGATGGCGGGATGGATGGCGTTCAAGAGCAGGGCCAGCTTCATCTTGTCCTGGCCGACGATGGCCGAGAAGGGATAGACCTGGCGCTCCATCATGCCGAGCTCGTCCTCGACATCTCGCGTTCGATGCTGTCCATGATCGCGCGCTGGGAGAGGTCGTACAGGCCGTAATAGCGGCCGCCCAGCCGCTCCGCCAGGTCGCCGCAGACGTTGAAGGCATAGGCCCCGTACAGGCTGGCCACCCGGCCAACGCCTTCGCGGCCCCGCTGCCGGTGATCACGGGTGGAGTCGATGACCATCGCCCGGATCCCCTCGCTTCGGATCTGGCCGGCGGCGCGCTGGGCTTCGACCAGCGGCTCCTCGCCCAACAGGCTGATGTTGCCCCGGCCATCGCTGATCAGGACCAGCAGCGGGTACACGCCCGGGTCGCGCAAGCGTTCAGTCTTGACCAGCTTGAGCGCGGTGATCAGCCCATGGGTCAGGGGCGTGGTCCCGCCGACGCTGAGGCGCTCCAGGCGGCGCTCGGCCAGGTCGACGCTGGACGTCGGGCGCAGGACGATGCGGGCGTTGCGCCCGCTGAAGGCGACCAGGGCCACCTTGTCGCGGCGCACGTACGCGTCCCGAAGCAGGGACAGGATGGCGCCCTTGGTCGCGATCATCCGCTGCTCGGCATCCATGGAGGCGCTGGCATCGACCACGAAGACGATCAGGTTGCCGGTCTTGCGTTCCCGAACCTTTTGCCGCAGATCGTGCCGCTCCAGGCGCAGCGCCGTCCCGCCCGGGTGGGCGGCGGTGCGCCGCCGGATCTGGTGCGGCGCGGCGGCCCGCAGGGTAGCGTCGAAGGCGACGTCGGTTGTTTTCTCGACGTGGGTGCTGCGCACGTAGCGCCCGCGCTTGGTTTCGCTCTTGCTGGAGGAGCGCTTGCCCGAAGCCCGCCGGGCCTTGCGTTCCCGGGGCAGGTCGAACTTCTTGACCACAAAGGTCTTGAGTTCGATGACGCGTTCCGACTCGGGGTCGGCGGCGTCCGCCGGCTGGGTCTCGCGCGGCTCGGTGGCGGTCCAGCCTTCCTTCGCGTCGCTGCCGGCGGCGCCCTGGGCAGCGCCGGCCTCGCCCTGGGCGCCCTCCGCCTTCTCAAGGCTGGCACGCGACTGGATCTCGATCAGTTCCTGGGTGGCGCGGGTGGCCATGTCCTGAGCTGGCAGCTGGCGTTCTGCCCGGACGTCGCGGCGCCGGTGGGCGAGCCCCAGCTCCAACGCCTCAAGCACGTCCGGAAGCTCCACCGTCTGGCCGGCCCGCAGGGCGCAAATGGCCCGCGCGGTGTGGGCGACCACCAGGTCCGCCCGGTGGCCCGCCACCGCCTCGTCGAGGCACAACCGGGCGATCAACGCCCGGATGTCGTCCCCCAGGAGGACGGACTTCAGCCTGCCCCGGGCGGCCTGCAGGTCCTGGCGAAGCTGCTCCTCCGCTGGAGCAGCCGCGGCCTGGAAGCTGGCCGGATCGGATAGGAACGCCTGCTCGTCTTCGATGATCCGGACCCGCTGGCTGATGTCCATCACGCCCGTAACATCGACGCACAGGCCGAATCGGTCCAACAGCTGGGGACGGAGCTCGCCCTCTTCCGGGTTCATGGTGCCAACCAGGATGAAGCGCGCGGGATGGGTCACCGAGATCGACTCCCGTTCCACCACATTGACGCCCATGGCGGCCGCATCCAGCAGGACGTCCACCAGGTGGTCGTCCAGCAGGTTGACCTCGTCCACGTACAGAAGGTTGCGATTGGCCTCTGCTAGCACGCCCGGCTCGAAGCGGCGGGTCCCGCTGCGGATGGCCGATTCCAGGTCGATGGTCCCCACCAGGCGGTCTTCGGACGCGTTGATGGGGAGGTCGACGATCCGCATCGACACCCGGGTCACCGCGAGCGGGCCATCCTGCGCACGCCGGCGGCAGTCGGTGCACCAGGTCTCGGGTATCACCGGGTCGCAGCGGTAGCAGCAGCCCTCTACGGCGTCGTAGTCGGGCAGCAGGCGGGCCAGCCCCCGCACCGCGGTCGACTTGGCCGTCCCCCGCTGCCCGCGGATGAGCACACCGCCGATCTCCGGATGGATGGCGTTCAGCAGCAGGGCCCGCTTCATCGTGTCCTGGGCCACAATCGCCGAGAATGGCAACGTCATCTCGAACGGCATTGCTAGAAGTCTACGGCCGAAGGCCGCGGCCCTTTAGGCCGAGGGGGGAGCGGTCCTGAATTTCCCTCCCCCCTTGTGGGGGAGGGTCAGGGTGGGGGGTCTCGCAATCGCTCTAGAGGTCGAGCTCCTTGGCGATGATCTCGTGCATGATCTCGTTGGTCCCGCCGCCGATGGGGCCCAGGCGGGCGTCGCGCCAGGCACGCTGGATGGGGTACTCGCTCATGTAGCCGTAGCCGCCGTGGATCTGGAGGGCCCGGTCGGCCACCCAGACGTCGGCCTCGGTGGCGGCGATCTTCGCCATGGCCACCTCGCGCTTGCAGGGCAGCCCCTGGGAGTGCAGCCAGAGCGCGTAATGCGTGAGCTGGCGCGCTTGCTCCACCCGAAGCGCCATGTCCGCGAGCAGGTGGCGCAGGACCTGGAACTCTGCCAGTCGCTTCCCGAACTGGGTGCGACTTCCCGCGTAGTCGATGGCCATCTCCAGGGAGCGTTCGGAAGATGCCGTAGCCGAGAGCGCGATCCAGAGCCGCTCCCACTGGAAGTTCCCGACCGCGATGTAGAACCCCTCGTGCTCCTTGCCCAACAGGTTCTCGGCCGGCACGGCGCAGTCCTGGAAAACCAGTTCGGCGGTGTCCGACGACCGCCAGCCGAGCTTCTCCAGCTTTCGGCCCACCGAGTATCCCTTCGTCCCCCGCTCCACCACGAACACCGAGAGCCCGTGGTGCCCGCCCTCGGGACGGGTGCGGGCCAGGACCACGACCAGGTCGGCGCGCACGCCGTTGGTGATGAAGGTCTTGGTCCCGTTCAGGACATAGTGATCGCCGTCTCGCCGGGCGATGGTCTGGACGGCCGCGATATCCGAACCGCCCGACGGTTCGGTGACGCCGAGGGCGACGATGCTCTCGCCGGCGATGGCCGGCTTCAGCCAGCGCTGACGCTGTTCCTCGCTGCCATAAATGAAGATCGGCGGCGTCGCGATGGCGATGTGCGCGCCGATCCCGGCGGCCACGCCACCCGAGCCGGAGCGGCCTAGCTCTTCAAACAGGACCGCCTCGTACAGCGGCCCGGCATTGGTGCCGCCGTAGGCCTCTGGATACTTCAGACCCAGCAAGTCGAGAGCGGCGCAGCGCTGGAACAGCTCGCGCGGGAACTCCTCGGCCGCCTCCCATTCCTCGACGTGGGGCCGGATCTCCGTGTCGACGAAGCGGCGCACCGTCTGGCGAAAGGCGGCGTGCTCTTCGCCAAATAATGGCGACCGCGTCATTCCTGCCAGTAGTTCACGAACTCGGGATACTGGCCCAGGGTGCGTTGCACCACCGGCTCGGGCAGCTTCAGAAACAACCCCCGCGCCTCGGCGACGACGGTGCCGTCTGCCAGCTCCACGGCGCCGACCGCGTCCACCGCGCCGCTTCGCTCCTGTCCGATCTGGCCCCAGACACGCAGCGGTTGGTCGACCGGGGCCGGCTGTCGATAGCGGATATCCAGCTTGCCGGTCATCAGCCACTCCCGCCGGAGCGCACCGGTTCGACCCATGGTCTCGTCCAGCAGGGTGGCAATGATGCCGCCATGCAGCACTCCGGGAAACCCCTGGTGACGAGCACTCGGCGTGAAGTCGGCGTAGATCCGGTCGCCCTCACGCCGGAAGACCAGCTTGAGACCGTGCTCATTCCGGCCACCGCAGGCAAAACAGCGCTGATACGTTGTGCGGTCATTCAGCTTTTCGGGGTCGTCCATGGGGGCCCGCCTAGTTTAGGCGAGAGGTATAGTGGGGGCGTCTCGCCCGTGGAATGCTGGCCATGCTGACGGTGTTCGCCCTCGTGGCGTTTGCCTACCTCCTGGGGTCGGTGCCCTCTGGCTGGATCGTGATGAAGCTGTACCGGGGCCAGGACCTGCGCCGCGTAGGCAGCGGCAACATCGGGGCGGCCAACGTCTTCCGCGCCGGGGGGCCGGGGGCCTTCGCCACCACCCTGGCCGCGGATGGGCTGAAGGGAGTGCTGCCGGTGCTGGCGGGGATCCTGCTCGGATACGGGCCCCAGGAATGGGTGCTCGCCCTGATCGGGCTGGCCGCCGTGGTCGGCCACAACTGGCCCGTCTTCCTCGGGTTTCATGGCGGGAAGGGGGTCGCCACCTCGGGCGGGGTCATGCTGGTCCTGGCGCCGGTGGCCGTGGTCCTGAGCGTGGTCACCTGGGCGATCCTGATCCGGGCCACAAAAATTGCCTCCCTCTCATCCCTGGCCGCGGTCGGGGTCGGCTTCGTGGCCCTGCTGGGGCTGCATGCCATCGGCTGGCAGGCCTGGCGCCCGGTTGGCTGGTGGGTAATCGGCCTGGGCGTTGTCCTGATGGGGCTGGTGGTGGTCCGGCACCGCGCCAACATCTCGCGCCTGGCGCGCGGTCGGGAGCTCAAGATCACGACGCCGACCACGTAGGCCCGGCGTGACGGATCGTGAGCCGGCCATCCGGCAACCGAACGTCCTCATCTTTGGCGCCGGCGCGGTCGGCTCCTTCCTGGGGGCGAGGCTAGCCCAGGCGGGGGCCAATGTCACGCTGCTGGGGCGGCCCCAGCACGTGGCGGCGGTGGGCCGGGAGGGGGTTCGGCTGCAGGTGGCCGGCAGTACCACCAGCCAGGCCGTCAAGGCGGCGCCCGAGCTGGCCGCCGGTCAGGGACGCTTCGACTACGTGCTGCTGACCGTGAAGAGCTACGACACCCAGGAAGCTCTCGAGCAGCTCTACCCGGCCCTGCTGCCGGGCACCGTGCTGGGCACGTTTCAGAACGGGGTGGGGAACGAGGAGCTGATCACGCACGCCTACCCGGACCAACCGTTGCTGTCGGGCACGCTGACCCTGGCCGTCACCCTGGACGAGCCCGGCCTCGTAGTCCAGCACAGCCGGCGGGGCGGCGTCGGCATCGCGCCGGTTTCGCCGGAGGTCAACGTGGGACCGCTGGTGCGCAAGATGGCCGAGGCCGGCTTCGCGTCGCGCCGCTACAGCAACTTCCACAGCATGAAGTGGTCGAAGCTGCTGGGGAACATGTTGGGCAACGTCCAGAGCGCCATCCTGGACCTGCCGCCCACCCACGTCTTCGCCGACCCGGAACTCTTCCGCTACGAGCGGCTCGCCTTTCGGGAAGCCGCTGCGGTGATGGACCGGATGCGCATCCCGGTCGCCGCCCTGCCGGGTATCCCGGTCCCCACCCTGCGCCGGGTCATGGGCCTGCCCAGCCTGCTAGCTCAGCTATTCCTGGAGCCGCGGATCGGGGGCGCCCGCGGGAACAAGATGCCCTCCCTCTGGTGGGACCTGCAGCGGGGCAAGGGCCGCACCGAGGTTCGGGTCCTCAACGGCGCCGTGGTCGACGCCGGCGCCCGGGTCGGCGTCCCCACGCCGGTGAACTCGGTTCTGTGGGCCATCATGGAGCAGGTGACGGCGTCGGCCACTGAGTGGGAGCGCTACCGCCGCCAGCCGGCCAAACTCAAGACCCTGCTCCGGACCGCAACCCGCCTGTAGTTAGCCCTTGACCGCCCCCGCGGTGATGCCGCGGATGAAGTAGCGCTGCAAGCTGACGAACACAATCAGCGGCAGGGCCATCGAGAAGAAGGCGGCGGCGGTGAGGGTCTCGTAGTGCCCGCCTTGCGAGTTGACCAGGTTGGCGATGTTGACCGTCATAGGAGCAACCGCCACATCGCCACCCAGGTACACCAGGGCCACCAACAGGTCGTTCCAGGTCCAGAGGAACTGGAAGATCGCCAGCGAGGCCAGGGCCGGGACCGAGAGTGGCAGCACCAGCCGGAAGAACGTGGTCACGGGACCGGCCCCGTCGATTTCGGCCGACTCGAAGAGGTCACTGGGGAGTGCCCCGATGAAGTTTCGCAGGAGGTAGATGGCGAACGGGAGCCCGTAGCCGGTGTGGGCCAGCCAGACGGCGATGAAAGTGCCGCTGAGGCCCAGCGTCTTGAACATCTGGAGCACCGGGATCAGGGTTTCCTGAAGGGGCACCGCCAGAAGGCCCACCAGAGCCAGGAAAAGCACGTTGCGCCCCGGGAACTTCATCCAGGAGAAGGCGTAGGCGGCAAAGCAGGCGATGGCGATTGGGATGACGGTGGATGGGATGGCGATCATCAGGCTGTTCAAGAAGGCCGTGCCCAGGTTGTAGCTATCGAGGACCTCGCGATAGTTTTGCAATGTGAACTTAAATGGGGGCGCCAGCGCTGTCCACCATCCGCTCTGGCGCATCAGGAAGCCCGGTCGGAACGAGCTGACCAGGAGGCCCAGGGTTGGTACAACCCAGATCACCGTGAGCAGGAGCAGGGCAATGTGGATCGGCAGGCTCTCCAGGTTGAGCCGACGCTGCCGAGCCGCTTTCGGGGGAGCCGCCACCTGGACCGGGACCACCGGCGGGGCGACGGAGGCGCCAACGCTCATCGGATCGCCTCCTGGAACCGGAGCCGCCGCACATTGAAGACGAGCACCGGGATGACCGCGAGAAGCAAGATCACCGCGATGGCGCCGGAGCGGCCGAAGTTCTGGTTGGCGAACATTTCCCCATACATCCGCCGGGCCATGACGTCGGTGTCATAGAGACCATTCGTCATCACGTACACGATGTCGAAGGCCTTCAAGGCGAAGATGACCAGGGTGGTGCCGATCACCGTCAGGGTCGGCGCCAGCAACGGCCCGATGATCCGGCGGAAAACCGTCAATTCATTGGCTCCG
>Ga0137399_10001780_pt1 | contig 10161 bp, 10 predicted proteins | sample czorhiz316metaG_FD_104810 | JGI IMG/M metagenome (GOLD analysis project Ga0137399, IMG submission 104810) | Vadose zone soil microbial communities from Angelo Coast Range Reserve, California, USA - czorhiz3.16 metaG | ecosystem: Environmental > Terrestrial > Soil > Vadose zone | place: USA...
CCGACACCGGATCCTCGACGGGGGCGAAGCCCCGCGGCCGGAACCCCGGCAGCAGGCGGTCGAGGGGCACGAGCCGCTCCAGGCGGTCGAGCAGCGCGGGCCCGCTTTGTAAGAGGAAGGGTGTCACCAGCATCGTCACCACCGCCACGCCGAGGAACTGCTGGTATAGGCCGTCGGGGAGGAGCCTCGCCGACCGTCCCTCCTCGGCCAGGACGAACGAGAACTCCCCGATCTGCGACACCGCGACCCCAGCGAGCAGTGCCACCCGGCCCGCGTACCCCATCAGCGCGGGACCAACCGCGGCGGAGAGCGTTTTGCCCCCCATGATCACCGCGACGCCGCCGAACGTGAGCAGCGGATGCTCCCGCACCGTGTCGAGCTGCACCAGCATCCCGACGGCGACGAAGAAGAGCGAGATGAAGATGTCGCGGAACGGCATCAGCTCGGCGAGCGCCTGGTGCGCGTAATCGGACTCCGAGATCACGAGTCCGGCGAGAAACGCGCCGAGGGCCAACGATGCGCCCGCGGCGGCGGTGCCGAGCGCGGTCAGCGTCCCAATGAGAATGACGGCGATCAGGAACAGCTCGCGGCTCCGCGTTTTGACGATCTCGGCAAGCGCCCGCGGAACCAGGGTCCGCGCCGCGACCAGGACGCCCACCACCACCAGCGTCGCTTTGCCGAGGGCGACCGCGAGTCCCAGCGCGCCGCCCCCCGCCGTTCCCGCCAGGAACGGCAGCAGCAACATGATGGGCACGACGCACAGGTCCTGGAAGATGAGGACGCCGGTCGCCAGGCGGCCGTGCGGCGCGTCGATCTCGCCCTTGTCGGTGAGGCCCTTGAGCACGATCGCGGTGCTCGACAGGGCGATCAGGAAGCCGAGAAACAGCGCCACCCGCCAGCTGGGCAGAAACGCGCTGCCGGCCGCGACCGTGGCGAGCACCGTGAACGCCATCTGGCCCAGTCCGCCGACCAGCACCTGACGGCCCATCTCCTTGAGGCGGCTGAGCGAGAACTCGATCCCGATGGTGAAGAGCAGCAGGATCACGCCCACCTCGGCCAGGCTCTCGACTCGGTGCGGATCGGAGACAAGGCCCAGCGCGTTGGGACCGAGGATCATCCCGGCGACGATGAAGCCCGGGAGCGCCGGCAGCTTGAAACGGTGGAATACGAGAATGACGAGCAGCGAGCCGGCGAAGATGACGGCGAGGTCGCGCAGGACGAGAAGCTGGGTCACGGTTGCCTAACATACGCTCCAAGCCATACCTTGGGGGCCGTGAGCGACTGGTTACAGCAGCGTCTCGGTTTGAGCCCCGCCGTGCAGATGCATCTGCTCGTCTCGGTGCTCGCGATCGCCGGACTGTGGCTCCTCCAGAAAATCGTCCTCGCCGTCGTTTACCACCGCGTCACGGACCCCTACACCCGCTACCGCTGGCGCAAGGCCACGACCTACATCTTCATCGTCGTCGGCGTACTGGTCGTTGGGCGGCAATGGCTGGAGGGATTCAAGGCGCTCGCGACGTTCCTTGGCCTCGTCTCGGCGGGCATCGCGATCGCGCTCAAAGATCCGCTGACGAACCTGGCCGGGTGGGCGTTCATCGTGTCGCGGCGGCCGTTCGACGTGGGGGACCGCATCGAGATCGCTGGCCAGAAGGGCGACGTGATCGACCAGCGACTGTTCCAGTTCACCCTGAACGAGATCGGCGCGTGGGTGGACGCCGATCAGAGCACCGGCCGCATCATCCACATCCCGAACGCGAAGATTTTCACCGACCCGGTTGCGAACTACGACAAGGGATTCAAGTACATCTGGAATGAGGTCCCGGTGGTCGTGACGTACGAGAGCGACTGGCAGAAGGCGCGGGAAGTGCTCACGGCGATCGCGTTCAAACACGCCGAGCACCTGACGACGGAGGCGGAGCGGGATCTGCTCACGGCGTCACGCCAGTACTTCATCAATTACAGGAAGCTGACGCCGATCGTGTACGTGAGCAGCGTGGACTTCGGCGTGCGGCTGACGATGCGCTATCTGATCGAGCCGCGACGGCGGCGGGGCACCGTGTCGGCGATCTGGGAGGACATCCTCACCGAGTTCGCGAAGTGTCCCGACATCGATCTCGCCTACCACACGGTGCGGTCGTTCCGGAGTACGGAGGAGGGGAAATACGAAATGCGCCCCACCGCCGGCCGCACTCACCGCAGACGCGACGACCCGCCGCCGCAAGAGGGCGCCTAGCGATCGCTAGGGCGTCCGCACGGTGACCGGCACGTCCACCCAGACGTCGGGATTGAGCAGGTGCCGCACGCGCAGCGTGTAGTTCCCCGGCAGGCCGCTCACGACGCGCCGATCGAACCCCACCAGCGAGTCTCCCGCAGCCAGAGTGCCTTGTACGCTGTAGCCGCCGCACCAGATGAATGGGTTGGTCAGCGGCAGGGACGTCTGGAGATCCAACCCGCAGGTGCGGCTGGCCACGTCCACCTCGCCCCCCGCCTGGTTCACGACGATCGACGTGATCTCGACAGTGTCTCCGGTCGCCGGCTCCGCAGGGGAGAGTCGTACGGTCTGCTCGAGCCCCTGGGCGGTGATGACCACCCGGGGTCCCGTGAGGAACGCGGCGGGTGGCGTACTGCAGCCGATAGTGGCGACGAACAGCAGGGCGAAGGAAGTACGCATCGGTGACGGCATCGCTCCTCCTGGTGGCAGCACCGGGGAATTTACACCCGTCCTAAAGATCGGTTCACCCCTCGCTGCGTAACGCGTCCCCGGTATCCACTACTGCCTGAGCCAGCAGGTCGAAGTCCTCCCGGCGGCTGCGGTGGTTGGTGATCGCCACGCGAATGGCGAAGCGCCCAGCCAGGTCGGTGTGGGAGGGCACCGCCAGGCCGCTTTCCTGGACGCGCAGCAGGATCTCCTGATTAATGGCGTTGAGCGCGGTGTCCTGGAATCCCGGGGCGGTATAGCGGAAACACACGACGTTGAGCGGCGCGGGCGCGAGGAGCTCGAGCCGCGGATGCGCCGTGATCAGGTCGACGAGGTATGCCGCCTGCCGCACGTTCTGCTCGACCAGGCGGGCGAATGCATCGATGCCGTGCGCCTTGAACGACATCCACACCTTCAGGGCGCGGAATCCCCGCGACAGCTGGACGCCACGCTCGGCGAACGGGAAGCCGCCCGCGGCGATGCCGCGATCGAACGCCGCCAGGTAGGCCGGCGTCACCGCGAATGTCCCACGGTGCGCGGCCTGGTCGCGGACTAGGGTGCACCCCACCTCGTACGGCAGGTACATCCACTTATGCAGGTCGAACGCCACGGAGTCCGCCTGCTCGATGCCTCGGACCAACCGGCGAAGCGCGGGGGAGAGCGCCGCCAGCGCGCCGAATGCGCCGTCGACGTGGAGCCAAAGACCCTCGTCGCGACACAGGGCCGCGAGAGCAGGTAGATCGTCGGTCGCTCCGGTGTTGACGGTTCCGGCGTTGCCTACGACGCAGATCGGACGGTACCCGGCCGCGCGATCCGCCGCGATCGCCCGGCGCAGCGCCGCCACGTCGATCGTGTAATCCGGCCCGACGGGGACTCGGCGCAGCGCCTGGTTGCCGAGCCCGAGCAACTCGACGGCTTTGCGCACCGACGAGTGCGTTTCGGTAGAGGCGTACACGAGGAGGCGCGGGGTGTCGGCCCCCTGTACCCCGTGGTCGCGCACGTCGTACCCGGCGCGTGCGTTCCGCGCGACAGCGAGGCCGACGAAGTTGGCCATCGAGCCGCCTGAAACGAGCAGTCCGTGTGTCTCGGCGGGCATCCCGAGCAGCTCGACGAGCCAGCCGATCACCTGGTTCTCGACGACCGCCGGGGCGTCGTCGAATTCGGCGACTTGTGGGTTCATCCCCGAGGCCAGCATGTCGGCGAGCATCGCGAGCGGCGTGCCCGTCCCGATCACCCAGCCCCAGAAGCGGGGATGGACGTTGCCGGTCGGGTAGGGCAGGACGTCGCGCGTGAACTGTTCGTAGACCGCGTCGGCCGGCGTCGGCGCATGCGGCACGGGTTCGGCGAGTCTGGCGCGCACATCGGCGGGGACAGGGCGCCACGCCGGCCGGTCCCTCACGGTGCGCAGGTAATCGATCATGTCGTCGAGCATCCGATGACCCAGAGCGCGCAGCTCCTGCCACTCCCGGGCGTTGGCGGGATCGAGCGTCAGCTCTACTTCGTTAGAGTCGCTCGAGGTCGGGGACGGTGCGTTCATTCCGGACGCTGCGCTAGACTGACGGTGCGGATCATGCGGCCTCCTCGGACGTGTGCGGCGCACCCTTCGCGGCGAATTTCACCTTGTGCGAGAGCTGGATCCAGACGACCGCGACCAGAATGAGGGACATCGCGACCAGCGTGCGAGCCGTGATCGGCTCATTGAGGAGCAGCCACCCGAGCAGCACGGCAATCACGGGGTTCACGTACGCGTACGTGCCGACGACCGTCGCGGAGGCGTGGCGCAGTGCGTAGGCATAGGCGCTGTAACCGAAGATCGAGCCGAACACCACCAGGTACGCGATGGCGCCGAGACCTTTGCGGCTCAGATGCCAACTGCTCCACTCGCCCAGGGTGGTGCCGACGAGAGCGACGACCGCCCCGCCGATGATCATCTGAATCGACGCGGCGATGTAGGGACTCACCTCGGTGGGGTGGCGCTTGGCGTACACGGAGCCGATCGACCACGAGGCGCTCGCGAACGTGAGCGCGAGGGGCCCACGCAGGTCGGCCTTGAGGATCTCGGCGGGGCTCGCGCCCACGAGCAGGGCGGTCCCGAGGAAGCCGAGCAGCAGCCCTGCCACGACGCGCCAGTTCAGGTCCCCCGACCCACCGGGGATGATCGCGTCGAAGAACGCCGTCCAGATGGCGACGGTGACGACGAAGACGCTCGCGACGCCCGACGGGGTGTATTGCTCGGCCCACACGACGAACGCGTTGCCCCCCGTCAGCAGGAACAGCCCGACGATCGCGAGAGTCCGCCAGTCGCCGGCGCGGCGCGGCAGGGGATCGCCCAACGCGCGGGCGATCGCCAGCAGCAGCACGCCCGCCGCGAAGAAGCGCAGTCCCGCGAACAGGAACGGCGGCAGCTCGCCGACGCCGACCTTGATCGCGAGGTAGGTCGAGCCCCAGAAGACGCAAACGATGAGATAGGCGATCAACGCCCTGCCTTTGAGCGCGGCCATATCAGTCAGGCTCCGTGGGAATGAGGCCGGGCTTTTCGAACAGAGTGGAGAGCACGATCGTCGTGCGCGTATTCATCTGAGAGTTCGGCCCACGCAAGTCACGCAGCACGGCTTGCACCCCTTCCAGATCCGCGGCAATGATCTTGAGGATATAGCAATCGTCGCCGGCGACGTGGTGGCACTCGAGCACGCCGGGATGCTTTTCCATTTCGCGCATGCGCGGCTCGTCGCCGACGTAGTCGGAGCTGCCGTAGCGAACCGCCACGAAGGCGGTCACGGGCAGCCCGGCTTTCACGCGGTCGAGTTGGACGCGATAGCCGAGGATGTGGCCGGTCTCCTCCAGGCGCTTGACGCGCTCCATGACCGCCGGTCGGGAGAGCCCGACTTCATCGGCAATGGCCTGGTAACTGGAGCGTCCGTCCTGCGACAGAATGCGGAGGATGCGGCGATCGATGGCGTCGAGCTCAGTCTTCGCAGCCATTTGGGAGGGCTCCGTGCGTATTGTCGGACTATACGTCACAATTCTACGTCCTTCTTAAGCGTATCATAAGTATACGGAGTTCCAGCCCTACGGTGCCCTTTGATTAGGACAGTGTGAGCCACTACTATTCCGCCATGTCCGACGCTTTGGCCGGCCTCCGCGACCTCGTCCGTACGTTTCCGTCGGCGCTGCTCGGGTACTCAGGTGGCGTGGATTCGGCTCTGCTGGCCGTGGTCCTGCGCCAGGAGCTCGGGAAGGGCCGGATGCTGGCGGCGATTGGCCGCAGCGCCTCCTACCCGGAGGCGCAGTGGCGCACCGCGCGCGAGGTGGCCGATCGGTTCGACGTTCCGGTGCTCGAGGTCGATACCCACGAGCTCGAAGACCCTAACTATCTCGCGAATCCCACCAACCGTTGCTTCTACTGCAAGACGGAGTTGTGGAGCCGTCTGGTGCCGCTGGCCCGCGCGCGCGGGCTCGCCGTCGTGTGCGACGGCACCAACGCCGACGACCTCGGGGGGGGGGAGCACCGGCCGGGGCGCGGCGCGGGAGAGCGGGCGGGCGTGCGGTCGCCGCTCGCCGAGGTCGGATTGACGAAGGCGGCCATCCGCGACGCCTCCCGGGCGCTCGGCTTGCCGACCTGGGACGCGCCCGCGGCCCCCTGTCTCTCCAGTCGCGTGCAGTACGGGCTCCAGATCACGCCCGTGCGTCTGCAGCAGATCGAATTGGCCGAAGCCTACCTCCGCGAGCTGGGTGTGCGCGGCGACCTGCGCGTGCGTCACCGCGGCGGCGCGGCGCGCATCGAGGTCGAGCCGGGATGGATTCCCTGGGCGGAGCAGCGGCTCGAGACGATCACGGTGCGGCTCACCGCCCTCGGCTTCGCGCACGTGGACGTGGACCCGCGCGGCTACCGTCGGGGGAGCCTGTTAGAGTCTTCGTCGCCCTGAATCTTCCTGAGGGCGTGCGCCAGGGTTTGTGGGACGCGCTCGGGCCCGTGCGCGATCGCGGCCTGCCCGTGAAGTGGGTGCGCCCCGAGGAGCTCCACCTCACGCTCAAGTTTCTCGGTGATGTAGATGATGCGCGCGAGCCCAACCTTCGTGCTGCGTTGGGGCAGGTCGGTGGTGGCCCCGCGAGCCTGCGCATCGAGGGATTTGGAGTGTTTCCCGATTTCCGGCGGCCGCGCATCGTGTGGGTGGGCGTCGCACCCGATCCGGCGCTCGAGTTGTTGCAGCACCGCGTGGAGCAGGTCTTCGCGCCGCTGGGCTTTCCCACAGAGGCCAGGGCTTTTCGGCCGCACCTGACGCTCGGCCGCGCGGGGCGAGAGGCCCGCCCCCACGACTTCACTGGACTCGAGGACGCGCTGGCGACCATCACGTTTGCCGAGACGGTGATCGTTCCCGACCTGGATCTGATGCAGAGCACGCTCCAATCGGGTGGGGCGGTGTATCAGGTGAAACACCGTGAACGGCTGTCTTAAGGGACTCCTCCGCCTCGGCTGCGTCGTCGCAATCGCGGCGGTGCTGCTGCTGCTGTGGTGGTTCCGAGAGCCGATTCTGCGCACCGGCGCGCGCTGGTTCGGACGCTCGCAGGCCCTCCCCCCCGTGGCCGACACGGCGGTGGGCGCCCCGACACCCAAGGCGGTGGCCTCGGGGCAGACGAAGGTGGGGAGCCTCGCCACCACGGCAGGTCCCGACTCGGTCGTGCTGACACCCAACGAGGTGGCTTCTCTCATCGGCAGCGGAATCGACTGGCGCGTGCGCAAGACGTACGACTCGCTGCGCGTCGAGCTGCTGGAGGGCTCACTGGCGGTGCACGCCCGCCTCGATACCCGCGCACTGCCACCGGAAGCACTGGGACCGTTGGCGGCGTTCGTGGAGCCGCGCGAGCCGCTGCGCCTCGGCGGCACGCTGGCGATCGCCCGGCCCGGGACCGCGCGGTTCACCATCCGCGAGATCAGTTTGCGGGGCATCGACTTTCCGGGGCCCGCCGTAAAGTCCATCGCGCGCCAGATGGCGGGCGCGGACGCCGAAGGCGGAATCCCGGTGAAGGTCGATCCCACGATCGCGCGCATCGCCATTCATCCAACCGGCGTCGTGCTGTATCGCACCGCTCGATCGTCCGCGGGAGCTCCCCGGTGAGCCGGCGCGTCCTGATCGTCGACGACGAAAAGGGCATTCGCGAGGCCCTGAAGCAGGTCCTCGAGTACGAGGAGATCGAGGTGCAGACCTGCGCCTCGGGGCACGAAGCGCTGCGCGTCTATGCCGAGTTCCACCCCCACTTGGTGTTCCTCGACGTCAAGATGGAAGGGATGGACGGTCTCGAAACTCTGAAGCGGGTGCGCGAGCTGGACCCGCACGCCCAGGTCGTGATGATCTCCGGGCACGGCACGATCCAAACCGCGGTCGAAGCGACGCAGCTTGGCGCCTACGACTTCCTCGAGAAGCCGCTCGACACCGACCGGATCCTGCTCACGCTACGCAACGCGCTCCAGCACGTCGTGCTGGTGAGCGAAAACGTGCGCCTCAAACAGGAGGTGCACGCCCAGTATGAGATCGTCGGCTCGAGCAAGGCGATCCGCGCGGTGATCGAGCGCCTCGAAAAGGTCGCCCCGACGCCGGCGCGCGTGCTGATCACGGGCCAGAACGGGACCGGGAAAGAGCTGGTGGCGCGGGCGATCCACGCGCTCAGCCCCCGCGCCGCCGGGCCGTTCGTCGAGGTCAACTGCGCGGCCATCCCGTCGGAGCTCATCGAGAGCGAGCTGTTCGGACACGTGAAGGGAAGCTTCACCGGCGCCTTCGCGGATCGCGCGGGCAAGTTCGAGCTGGCCGACGGCGGCACCCTGTTTCTCGACGAGATCGGCGACATGAGCCTGTCGGCGCAGGCCAAGGTGTTGCGGGCGCTGCAGGAAGGAGTCATCTCGCGGGTCGGGTCGGGCAAGACGCTGACGGTGGATGTGCGCGTGATCGCCGCGACCAACAAGCACCTCGAGCAGGAGATCCGCGAGGGCCGCTTCCGCGATGACTTGTTGTACCGGGTCAACGTCGTGCCGATCGAGGTGCCGCCGCTGCGGGCGCGGCGCGGGGACATCCCCGAGCTCGTGGCGCATTTCGCCGCGGAGCTGACCCGGGGCGGGCTGCCCGCCAAGGAGATCGAGCCGGCCGCCGTCCAGCGGCTCACGGCGCACGACTGGCCCGGCAACATTCGCGAGCTCAAAAACGGCGTGGAGCGGCTCCTGATTCTTGCGGCTGGTGAGAAAGTCACGGAGGCCGACGTAGAGCGGCTGGTGAGGACCGCAGAAGGACCGCGGGGGACGGCGGATGACGGCGGAGGAGATGCAACTTGGCGGCGCGCCGCAACGTTTGAAGAGTTCAAGCAGGCCGCGGAGCGTGCGTTTCTGGCGACGAAGCTCCAGGAGCACGACTGGAACGTCTCGGAAACCGCGCGCACATTGCAGATGCCGCGCAGTAACCTGTACAAGAAGATCGAGCGCTACGGGTTGGCACGGGAAGGAGGAGCGTAGTGGCCGGGAAAGAGAAAGACCTCAAAGAACGAGACTGGGATCGCGAGATGCGGGAGGTGGACAAACTCCTCGCCAAGCTGCCCGACGCCGATCCGACGCTTGGCCGGGCGGGTGGCGGGGGGGGCGTGCCGACGGTTCCGAGAATCTCTCAGCCGCATGCGGTCCACCGCGAGGGCCCGGCCGCTGCCGGCGCGCGGCTCACGACGTGGATCCGGGTCGGACTTGGGCTAGCACTGGGGATAGGAATGCTGGTGTGGCCGTACAGCCACGTGTGCGGCCTCAAGTTGATCTTCTACACGCTCGGCGCGGTCACCGTGGTCGTGGCGGGAGCGTGGACCGGCCTCTCGACATGGAAACGGCGCATGGGCCTTGCCCACTCGCTGTCGCTCGGCCTCGTGATCTGGGGTCTCGCGCTCGCGGCGGGCGTCGTGTTGCCGCGCATCGGTTACGCCAACCATTCGGCAATTTGGTTTTGCCCGGAGCCCAAGTGAGCCTCGAAACCTTCAAGAACTTCATTGCCGGCGAATGGGTCGCACCCTCCACCGGCGAATACTTCGAGAACCGCAATCCGGCCGATTGGAACGACGTGATCGGGCGGTTCCCGCGTTCGGGGCCCGCCGACATGCTGAAGGCGATCGAGTCGGCCAAACGCGGCTTCGCACAGTGGTCCAAGACGCCGGCGCCGATCCGGGGGCAGGTGTTGCAGCGCGTGGGCGACCTGCTGGTCGAGCGCAAGGAAGCGATTGCCCGTGCGATGACCCGGGAAATGGGCAAGGTGCTCGCCGAGACGCGGGGCGACGTGCAAGAGGGCATCGACACCGCGTTCTATGCCGCGACGGAAGGACGGCGCCTGTTCGGCCGCACCGTGCCGTCCGAGCTGCGCAACAAGTGGGCGATGAGCTACCGCCGGCCGATCGGCGTGGCGGGGCTGATCACGCCGTTCAACTTCCCGCTGGCGATCCCC
>Ga0137399_10001781_pt1 | contig 10159 bp, 8 predicted proteins | sample czorhiz316metaG_FD_104810 | JGI IMG/M metagenome (GOLD analysis project Ga0137399, IMG submission 104810) | Vadose zone soil microbial communities from Angelo Coast Range Reserve, California, USA - czorhiz3.16 metaG | ecosystem: Environmental > Terrestrial > Soil > Vadose zone | place: USA...
CCGCGAGCGTCCGATTCTAACCAGCTACAGAGTGCTTGGCGCCGACAGGGTATCTCCAAAAGACGTCAAGGAAAAGCTCGCATTTCCCACCGGCGGTCCAGTCGATCCCGGCAAGATTGCCAAAGCGATCGCGAGCGCTGACTCTCTGTACGAGAGCAACGGGTATTACCTCGCGCGTATCAAACCAGAGTCGACGATAGTCGATGGCAAGCTTTCGATCGACTTCCACATCGACGAGGGGCGCCGCCTCGCTGTCTCCGGCATCCGGATCAATGGAAACAAGAACATCTCGGCTGCCGATATCGTTGCGTCGATGGAGACGAAGCCAGAAGGGTTCCTCTGGACCCGCAACGGTGAGTTCGACGACACGAAGTATGCGAGTGACCTCAGCGAGCACATCCCGCAGCTGTACGCGAGCCGCGGCTTCATCGACTTCAGGATCATGAAGGACACCCTGATCGTCGACCGTGCCAACGGGAAGGGGTTGATCGACATCACCGTCGGCGAAGGTCCGCGCTACACCGTCGGCAACTTCGAAGTTCTTGGCAACCGCCGATTCTCCACTGAGCAGATCGGCGCGTTCTATCCTTTCGGAAAGAACCAGCAGGCGACGATCAGCCAGCGCACGGTGGGAGCACTGCGCCGGAGCTACGTCAACCCGCCGAACACCTTCGATGCCGCGAAATGGGAAGACGCACAGCAGAAGCTCGCCGAAGCCTACAACGACGAAGGGTACATCTACGCGCAGGTTCGACCGGTGATGGAGCGCGTACCGAGTACTGATTCCGTGCGGAAAGTGAATCTTCGCTGGGAGATCGACGAGCGCTCCCCGGCAATCGTGAACCGCATCGAGATCGTCGGCAACGACTACACACACGAGTCGTGCATTCGAGAGCAGATCGTGTTGGCCCCGGGGCAAGTATTCAATCGCAATTATCTGATTCGCAGCTACCAGAATATCGGCAACCTCAACTTTTTCGAGACACCGATGCCGGCGCCGGATACGAAACCGAGTGGCGATCAGGGCGACGTCGACATCGTGTTCACCGTGAAGGAGAAGCGCACCGGAAACGTGAATTTCGGCGCCTCTATGGGTCAGGGCACCGGCATCGGCGGATTCATCGGTCTCGACCAACCGAATCTCCTCGGCCGCTGCAAGCGGGCTCAGGTGCAGTGGCAGTTCGGGCGCTACATCAACGATTTCAACGCGACATACAGCGATCCCAACATTCGCCAGTCGCGCATCTCTGGAAGCTTTACAGCCTACCACAGCCGCTCGCGCTTCCAGCTCGCGGAGCTTGGCGGGGCGATCCGCACCGGTGGCCAGATTCAGCTTGGATTCCCCGTGCCTAGCTCTCTTTACACGCGCCTGTTCGTCTCCTACGGAGGCGAGAAAGTGAAGTACGAGAGCTCCGGACTCCTTGGAACAGTGGCCAACGCGTGCAAGAACTGTTTCCGTTCCACGCTCGGGTTCACCGCGACGCACGATACGCGAACCGGTCTCCCATTCCCGGCCGACGGTGGGCTCCAGTCCTTCAATGCGCAGTTCAACGGTGGACCGCTGGGCGGGACGGCTGCATTCCAGCGCTACACGACGGAGCTGCGTTCCTTCGCGCCCATCGGCCATATCGGTGGCAGCCTTCTCGGTGGCGAGCCGATGATGTTTATCGTCGGCCTGTCGGCCAAAGCGGGCGCTGTATTCGGCGACACCGGACCGTTCTTCTATTCTCAGGCGTTCACTCTCGGTGGAACTCAGTACGGCGAGCAGCTGCGCGGGTACGACGAATTTTCCATAACGCCCAACGGGTATGACCCCAACGCAAACCAGAATCAGGCAAGCCGGTCATCGTTCGGAAACGCGTACTTTACGGGGACCGCCGAGCTCGGGCTCAGAATAAACCAGTCACTCTACTTGAACACTTTCTTCGAAGGCGGCAATGTTTGGAACAAGCCGCGGGAGTTCGACCCGACGCGTCTGTTCAGAAGCGCTGGCTTTGGCGTCAGCACCTTGAGTCCGCTTGGACCTTTGGGAGTGGACATCGGGTATGGTTTCGACAAAGTTGACGTTTCGGGGCGGCCGGCACCTGGCTGGAAGCTCCACTTCAAACTCGGACAATTCTTCTAACACTGGAGTCATAATGCGAGTGCTACTTCGTGCGAGCCTGTTCGCACTGGCAACATCGCTGCTCGTCACCGGAGGCGCGCGCGCGCAGTCGCCGCAGAGCTCCGCAGCACCGGTGCCGGTCAAGATTGGCTACATAAATTCCGCTCTTCTTCTTCAGCAGGCTCCTGGCCGGGCGGAAGCGGAAGCCCAGTTCGACAGGGAAGTCGGCGCCTACCGGCAACAGCTCGCCCGAATGAACGACTCACTTACCGCGCTCATGGCCGCCTTCGACCGTGATGCCGCCAAGCTCGATACCACTACGCGCGCTACGCGGGGGAAGGCGATTCGCGATCGTGAGGCTCTGTACCAGGATCGCGCCCGCGGATTGGACTCGACCATGCAGGCGAGACAAGCGCAGCTGGTCAAACCGATAATGGAGCGGGTTCAGGGCGTCATCGAAGCCATCCGATCCGAGGATGGATACTCGATGATTCTCGATGTCGGCGCGCAAGCCAGCGTTGTGGTAGCCGCGGACAAGCGGCTCGATCTCACTGATCGCGTTCTCGCGCGGCTCAAGTCGCAGGGTCCGCCGCCCGCACCTCCGGCCAGCGGAGCCGTTCCACAGCCTGCGGGAGTGACTCGGCCGAAGAAGTGAGCCGAGCGCCCGATTCCGGAAGTTCACTCAGCGGTGATGGTGCTAGCACCATCACCGCTGAGGCTATAGCGGCCCTCGTCTCCGGCGAGTTGATCGGAGACGGACGAATCTCGGTGAGCGGCGTCGCTCCGCTCGACCGCGCCGGCGCCAGTCAGCTCAGCATTCTGTCGAGTGCGAAGTACGCTCCGATGTTCGCGAGCACCAAAGCCGGAATTGTCCTGATCGATCCCGAGTTTCGCGATGTCCCGGGCGGACCGCCGGCGAGGATCATCGTCGAGCAGCCACTCGAGAAGCTGCTTTCGCTGCTGCCCAGGCTGTACCCCGAAACACCGCCCTCCCCAGGGGTCGCAGCAACGGCGCGCATTGGCAAGGGCGCCACGTTGGGAGAGCGCGTCTCAATTGGAGAGTACGTCGTCATCGGCGCAGGGTCAAAGATCGGTACCGATGTCGCAATCGGGGCGCACTCCGTCGTCGGAGAAAAAGCAATTGTTGGTGACGGGGCGCGACTCTGGCCGGGGGTGACGATCTACCCAGGCGCAAGTCTAGGTAGTCGTGTCGTGATCCACTCTGGAGCACGTATTGGCTGCGACGGGTTCGGCTACGTTTTCCGCGACGGCGTCCACGCCAAGATCCCGCACGTGGGGCGCTGCATCATCGGCGACGACGTCGAGATAGGCGCCAACACGACGATCGACCGTGGCAGCATCGATGACACAGTGATCGGCAGCGGCACCAAGATCGACAATCTCGTCCACATCGCACACAACGTGCGGATCGGCGAGAAATGCCTGGTAATGGCGCAGGTTGGCATCGCCGGCTCGGTGACGATTGGTGATGGCGCCATCCTCGCGGGCCAAGCCGGCATCAGCGGGCACCTCAGCATCGGGGCGGGCGCGCGGCTCGCAGCGCAGGCGGGAGTGTTCGGCGACATCCCAGCCGGCGAAACGTGGTCGGGCTATCCGGCTCGTCCCCATCGCGACTCTCTTCGCGCGTCGGCCGCGGTGTTTAAATTGGCAGGAATGATTCGCCGGTTGGAGAAGCTGCTGGAAGACTCGGAAACCAAGTGAGCCGGAAGACGCTCGCGCGGCCCGCGGTCCTCGAGGGATTGGGATTGCACCTCGGCGTGCCGTGCAAAATTACCTTTCAGCCAGCGCCCGCGCGGCAGGGAATTGTGTTTCGTCGCACGGACTGCTCCGGCTTCCCCCGCATTCGAGCGCATGTGAGCGAAGTAAGCGCGAGCGAGCGGCGCACTCAGCTCGGCAGGGGTCAATACGCTGTGCACACCGTGGAGCATGTTCTGGCCGCGGTAGCTGGATTGGGTATCGACGATGTGACGATCGATATGAATGGTCCGGAGCCGCCGATTCTCGATGGAAGCGCGGCGCCGTTCGTCGAGGCGTTGTCCGATGCGGGGCTAGTGGACCTGGAGGGTGAGCCGGATTTCCTCGACCTCACCGAACCCGTGAGGATCATAGATGGGGCGTCGGTTTACGAGGCATATCCCTGCGAGCAGCTGGAGCTGGACGTGACGATCGAGTTTCCGCATCCGCTGATTGGCAAGCAGTCGCGGCGATTCGTGGTCACGGAAGAATCGTTCGCCAGCGAGCTGTCGAGAGCGAGGACTTTCGGGTTTGTTCATGAAGTGGAAGCACTGCGCGGCAAGGGCCTCATCAAGGGCGCCTCGCTGAATAATGCGGTGGTGCTCGATGACAGCGATATTCTGAGTGGCGATCTCCGCTGGAGCGACGAGTTCGTGCGTCACAAGGCGATGGACTGCGTCGGCGATCTCGCGCTGGCGGGGGCGCGTGTGCGAGCACGCATTGTCGCGATCAAGCCAAGCCATCGTGGGACGGTGACATTGGTGCGGGAGCTGATCAAAGCCGCGAGAAAGGAGAAGGCGATGTACACGATAGAAGACATCATGAAGGTCCTGCCGCACCGCTACCCGTTCCTGCTGGTGGATCGGATTCTCGAGATAGAGGAAAAGAAGCGGATCGTTGGGCTCAAGAACGTCACCATCAACGAGCCATTTTTTCAGGGGCACTTTCCCGGGCATCCAATCATGCCCGGCGTCCTGATCATCGAAGCGATGGCGCAGGTCGGGGGAATGCTTCTGATGGGCTCCGTAGAGGACCCGGAAAGCAAAGTCGTCTACTTCATGTCGCTCGACAACGTGAAGTTCCGCCGGCCCGTCAAGCCTGGAGACCAGATCCGCTTCGAGTTGGAGATCACGCAGCTCCGCGGGACTGTTTGCAAGATGCGCGGAGTGGGAAAGGTGGAAGGCGAGGTCGTCGCTGAGGCTGACATGGCAGCGATGGTGCGAGACCGATGACCGGCAAGCGGATCCACCCGACCGCGATAGTCTCACCCGATGCGGAGATCGGACCGAACGTCGAGATCGGTGCGTTCGCAATCGTAGGAGAGGGGTGCTCGATTGGTGAGGGCTCAGTCATCTCCCCGCGCGCCACCCTGGAGCGAAACGTCGCTCTCGGCCCAGACTGCAGAGTTGGCATCGGAAGCGTTCTCGGCGGGCCGCCCCAGGACCTCAAGTTCGCGGGTGAAGAAACGACAGTAGTGATTGGAGAGGGGACCGTGATCCGCGAGTACGCCACCGTCAATCGCGGGACCGCCCATTCGTTCACGACGACCGTCGGCCGGAATTGCCTGCTGATGTCGTACGTGCACATCGCGCACGACTGTCAGATCGGGAACAACGTAATTCTCTCCAATGTCGTGCAGCTGGCCGGGCACGTGATGATCGAAGACAAGGCAATCATTTCCGGACTCAGCGCGGTGCACCAGTTCGCCCGAATCGGGCGCCAGAGCTTCATCGGCGGCTGTTCTCGTGTCTCCAAGGACATTCCTCCATTCCTCAAGGCGGTGGGCAATCCGGTCAAGCTCTATGGCTTGAACAGCATCGGCCTCCAGCGAAGCGGGATGGACGAGGGAACAATACGCGAGCTCAAGCGCGCATACCGGCTACTGTTCCGCTCCGACCTCAACGTGACTCAGGCGATCGAGCAAGCGCACACCGAGCTCGAGCAGTTGCCGGAAGTGAAGGAGCTGATACGGTTCGTCGAGGCGAGCGAGCGCGGAGTCGTGATTTGAGAAATACCCCACGCGTTGGCGTGGTCGGCGCGGGCAGCCTCGGGTTTCACCACATAAGAATTTTGCGCGACCTCTCGGGAGTCGAGTTGAGCGGCTTCGCGGAGACGCGGCCGGAGCGCGCGCGAGAGGTCGAAACAGACCTCGGCGTCAGGGCGCATTCGTCGCTCGATAGCCTGCTCGACGCGTCCGATGCAATAGTAGTCGTCGTGCCGACGTCCGCGCACTTCGCGGTCGCCAGCGCCGCGATCGATCGCGGCAAGCACGTCTTCATCGAAAAACCGATCACGACGACGCTCGATGAAGCCGACAAGCTCCTGGAGCTGGCGCGATCGAAAGGCGTGATAATCCAGATTGGCCACATCGAGCGCTTCAATCAGGCCGTGCGCGCCGCGCTGCCGCATGTAAACAAGCCACGATTCATCGATAGCGAGCGATTGGCGCCGTTCAGTCCCAGGGGTTCCGACGTCGCGGTCGTGCTGGATCTCATGATCCACGATATCGACCTGCTGCTAACGCTCGTTGGAACCGACGCAAAAGAAATCTCCGCGGTTGGCGTTCCAGTGCTGACGCCGATGCTCGACATCGCCAACGCGCGAGTCACTTTCACGTCCGGTGCTGTGGCCAACATCACTTCGAGCCGCATCTCACGCGAGAAAAAGAGAAAGATTCGAATCTTCCAGCAGAGCGGATACCTCTCGCTCGATCTAGGGGCGGGCAGCGGGGAATTCTTCCGCATGCGACAAGACATCGATCCAATCGCGGCGCGTTCCGTTCCTGCCGACATCACGGATGTCGTTGACAGGATCAAGCTCGAGGCGCCGGCGGGCGAGCCGTTGAAGCTCGAGCTGGAGAGCTTTGTGGCGGCTCTCAAGGGCGATGGCCCGGTTGTGGTTACGGGAGAGGAGGGAAGACTGGCGCTGGGTGTGGCGCTCCGTATCGTGAAGGAGATCGAGCTGACTCTCCCGTCACTTGTCGGACGCGCGCACCATCATGCGTAAGATTCTGTTCGTAGCCGGCGAGGCGTCCGGCGATCTCCATGCCGCCGGAGTCGCGGCGGCACTTCAACGTCTGAGACCCGAGCTCGGTCTCGCCGCCGTGGGCGGCTCGAGACTGGCAGAGCAGGGGGTCGAGCTGATTCATAGAGACAGTCAGCTCGGAGTGATGGGCTTTCTTGAAATCGTGAAGCACGTGCCGCGTCATTTCGCGCTGTTGCGCCGCCTGCGAGGGATGATGAAGCGCGGTGACTTCGCGCTGGTCGTGCTCATCGACTACCCCGGCTTCAACATGAAGGTGGCGGCGGCGGCGACAGAGGCGAGCGTACCCGTTCTCTACTACGTCACTCCGCAAGTATGGGCCTGGGGTGCTGGACGAATTCCAAAGCTGGCGCGAATGGTGACGAAAGCCGCGGTGATTCTTCCATTCGAAGAACCACTGCTGCGCGGGTACGGAATCGATGCGACTTTCGTCGGCCATCCAATGCTGGATCGCACGTTGACGATGCCGACCAGGCTGGAAGCGCGCGAGGCCTTGGGGCTCGCGCAAAACCAGCCGGTGCTGGCACTTTTCCCCGGCAGCCGTCAGCAGGAAATTGACCGGCTCATCGACGATTTCGTGGCGACTGCGAAAGAGCTGCAACTCAGAAGGCCGGGACTTCAGGTGATCGTGAGCGTCGCACCGACAGTAGCTCTTGATTCGGCGCGATGCCCTTTTCGACTCGTGCACTCGGCGTCGCTCAGTGTTCTCCGCGCCGCTGATGCGGCACTGTGCAAGAGCGGAACGACGACGCTCGAGGCGGCTATCGCTGACTGTCCTCTTGTGGTTGCGTATCGAACCGGGCGAGTGTCCTTCGCGCTCGCCAAACGCGCAGTGAAGATACCCAACATCGGATTGGTGAACGTCGTAGCGGGTCGCGAAGTCGCGCGCGAATTCATTCAGGACAATGTCGTTCCCGAAAGGATCGCTGAGGTTATGGTGGGGCTTCTCGAGCCGGAAAGTCGACAGCGGCAGGAGGTGCTGGCAGGATTGGCGGAAGTCCGGAGCAAGCTCGGCACACCCGGCGCGGCGGATCGCGTGGCGCGAATGGCGAGCGACCTGGTCGGTGCGCGCGGATGACTGGCGCGCGTGAATCTCTCCCCCGGCGTGAGCGCGTCGTCCTCTTCCTGGGAAGGGGATTTCTCAATCTGCTCGCCAGAACCTGGCGCGTCCGTGTGCTGAATGGCGAAGCTGTCGGAAACCTCCGCGCGAGCGGCCTCCCCTTCATCTTCGCCCTGTGGCATGGCCAGCTATTGCCTTTGCTGTGGCATCACCGGGACGAAGGGGTAATGGTCTTGATCAGCGAGCACCGCGACGGCGAGATGGTGGCGCGTACCGCGGAATCGCTGGGCTACGGTCTCATTCGCGGATCCACGACTCGTGGTGGCGACAGGGCGCTGATCTCACTCGTGCGGGAGCTCCAGGCCGGTCGCGAGGTCGCGATCACACCTGATGGTCCGAAAGGACCGGCGGAAAAATTCGCTCCCGGCGCGCTCGTCGCTGCACAAAGGTCTGGTTCGTTCATCCTTCCCGTTGCCGCCTCCGCGAGCCGCTCCTGGCGTTTGAAGAGCTGGGATCAGTTCATGATTCCGAAGCCGTTTGCGCGGGTGACGGTTGCGTATGGTCCGCCGACGAAAGTGCTGGCGACGAATCCGCGCGCGGCTGCCGAGGAAGCTCCGCGCTTCGAGCGTTTGTTGAGCGACGCAGTCGGACTTGCTCGTGCCTGACCTGCGGCGAATCGTGGAAGCGGTTTGGACCGGTCGAGGAAGGCGGGCCAGGACGTTGCGCGCGCTGCTCTCCCCAATCGAGGTGGCCTATCGCGGAACAGTCGCGATCAGGGGATGGATGTACGACTCGGGTTTATTCGTCGCGGAAGATTTCCCCATCGCCGTGGTGAGCGTCGGCAATCTTTCGGTTGGAGGCACTGGCAAGACTCCCGTTGCCGCGTGGATAGCGCACGCTCTGACGGAAAGGGGAATCAGGCCGGGAATCGTACTAAGAGGGTACGGCGGCGACGAAACGCTCGTGCATAAGCGCCTGAACCCACACGTCCCCGTGATCGTGTCCTCAGATCGCGTACGCGGTATCAGAGACGCGATCGCGCAGGGAGCGGACGCCGTGATACTCGACGACGCCTTTCAGCATCGCCGTGCCGCTCGAGACGCAGACATCCTGCTCGTGGATGCGGATTCATGGTCCGGATTCCCGCGACTACTACCGGCCGGCCCGTGGCGCGAGCCGCTCCGATCCGCGAGACGCGCGAGTCTCGTCATCATCACGCGAAAGACCGCGGACAAGGGCGCTGTTGAAGCCGCGCGCCGCGCATTCGCTGCCGCCGCGCCGCACGTTCCGATCGCAATAGTGCATCTCAGTCCGGGAGAGCTACGGAGCACGGCTACCGGTCAAAGACTTCCGTTGCACATGCTGCGAGGGGCAGACCTGACCGCGATTGCCGCCATCGCCCGGCCCGACTCGTTCTTCAGGCAGCTCACCGAGCTTGGCGCCGTGGTGCGACCGCACAGCTTCGCCGATCATCATGCATTCACGAGCAGCGAAGCGCGCTATCTCGCGGCTCAAGCGAGCAGCTCGGATTTTGTCGTTTGCACTCTCAAAGACGCGGTGAAACTGGAGTCCATATGGCCTGCCGAAGCAGGGTCATTATGGTATGTTTCACAGCGTTTGAAAATTGAGGAGGGGCAGCCTCACATCGACCGGATGCTCGACGATCTTCTCCCGAGCGCTCACTCAAACTGACCTGCCGACAACGCTGAAAATCCCAATTCATGGCTACTGACTATCGAATTCCCGCTCACAGGCTAGTTCGACCCGACAAGGATCGCTTTCTCGACGAGGAGAATCCGTTCGAGGCCATGATGTCGCGATTCGACAAGGCCGCGGAGCTGCTCGACCTGGAGCCCGGACTGTACAAGGTTCTACGACAGGCCGAGAAACAGGTAATCGTCTCCATTCCCGTGATGAAGGACAACGGCGAGGTCGAGGTGTACGAGGGCTACCGCGTCCAGTACAACACCTCCCGTGGCCCGGCCAAGGGCGGCATAAGGTTCGACTTGCAGGTAACTCTCGAGGAAGTAAAGGCGCTCGCCGCCTGGATGACGTGGAAGTGCGCGGTGGTGAACATTCCATTCGGCGGGGCCAAAGGCGGAGTCAGATGCGCCCCGCTAGCCATGAGCGCCAGGGAGCTGGAAAAATGGCCCCGCCGCTACACCTCCGGAATCATCAACATGCTCGGCCCCGACTCC
>Ga0137399_10001783_pt1 | contig 10155 bp, 6 predicted proteins | sample czorhiz316metaG_FD_104810 | JGI IMG/M metagenome (GOLD analysis project Ga0137399, IMG submission 104810) | Vadose zone soil microbial communities from Angelo Coast Range Reserve, California, USA - czorhiz3.16 metaG | ecosystem: Environmental > Terrestrial > Soil > Vadose zone | place: USA...
CGGCGGTCGGTCATACGGCGGATGGCCTTCTTTGCTGATCATTCCAACGGTGCCTGATGGATCGACCTCCCGAATTCCCTTCACCGCTGCATCCGCCGTCATCCCGCCGCCAACGATAAGGTATTTGTAATCAGGCATGATCCCTCTTTTGACTATCGGCCTAATATAATGAATTCCTCGGTGCATCGATAAAAAGGCCTGACAGATCTCTCATCCGCCAGGCCTTAAGGACGTAGCGCGAGCTCACGCTTCTTCGACCCTTCTTCCTCAAGCTCCGGTAAGTTCTCCCGGGGTCACAATAATGGTGACCTTCTTATCCAACCTCAAGACCGTGAGACGCGCTTCCTTACCGATCACGGCAGCACTGAGAAGCCGGTGCAGTTCATCGATACTCTCGATTCTCTTGTTATCAATCTCGACAATGACATCACCGACGAGCAATCCGGCCTTTTCTCCTGGTCCAGACTGCTCAACATGCGCCACCATGACTCCCCTGGAACCGGAAAGCTGATGAGTATGAAGAGCGCCTCGAGCGATTTCCAAAACCTGTCCGGCGATGCCGAGGTACGCACGGGAGACTTTTCCATCTTTCATCAGGTACCCGGCGATCAATTTTGCCGTGTTGACCGGAATCGAAAAGCAGATCCCCTGTCCCCAGGGTATGGCGGCAGTATTTATGCCGATGACTTCACCCCGGGAATTTACGAGCGGACCCCCGGAATTGCCCGGATTGAGGGCTGCATCCGTCTGGATGACATTGTCAATCAGCCGGCCACCCGTCGAGCGGAGCGATCGTCCGAGCGCGCTGACCACTCCGGTCGTCACCGTGCACTGGAAGCCGAACGGATTTCCGATCGCAATCACGAGTTCCCCGATCCGGATTCCATGGGAATCTCCGAGGGATGCTACCGGCAGGCCCTGTCCTTGCACCCGGAGGACTGCGATGTCTGTGAACGGATCGTCCCCGATCAGCTCGCCCTGGAGTTCCCTGCCGTCAGCGAGCGTCACATTGATGGCGGCGGCCCGGTGAATTACGTGGCTGTTTGTCAAAATAAAACCGTCCGGAGTGAATATCACACCGGATCCGCTGCCGGTAATTTCACCCGGTGAGTCCGGCCTTGCCGCGCCGGGCCGGCGTTGCTGCCTCGGGGAGTATCCCCTGCGTCTCGTTCCATGATGGGCAACGTCGATCTTGACAACAGTAGGGGAAACGCGATCGACAACCTTTGTTACCGCCGCCGAGTAAGCATCGAGGAACGCGATGTCCCCGTTTGACGGTGAATTCTGTTGCTGCCGCGGAGAGCTTTGATCCGCGCTCATGAACTGAATTAGATTTGACATTCGAATTTCCTTTCTTGTAAAATCGCTAAGTTCTATAGCTTCGTTTGTTCTTTCTTGTCTGGTTCATCCGTCCATCGCGGCCCGCACCTCCTCCGGTATTCTTCCCGGAACTTCTCGCGCTCTTCGGGCGTCATCGAGGCGAGCTTTTCTTCAAACCGGCTCTTCCAGCGTTCGTGGCGCCAGCCATTTCCGTGGCGCCAGGGCCCCCACCCTCGCAGCAGGAGATGGGAAAGCAATAGGAGACCTACCGCCTGCCAGAAGGTTAAGGAGGGGCCACCAAACAATGCCGGAACCATTGCGTTCCATAGCACCATGACCGCCAACCCGATGACAAGCGACGCGACGATAAGAATCGCGACGAACTTGCCGATCCTTAAAATCCACCATGGTTTCATAATTTTCCCTTCGTGATGTTCTTAGGTTTCTTCTAATTCTTCGTACAATTCCTGGAGCCGCTCACGAAGCGCCAGTACGGCGTATCGTTTGCGAGAGAGCAGCGTATTCATCGGCTCGCCGGTTATCTCAGCGATCTCCTTGAAACTCTTCCCTTCCAGCTCGTGCATAACAAATACGAGACGTTGTTTTTCCGGGAGTTCATCGAGTGCGTCGCCAAGTTGACTCCAAACCAATGACCGGGCATACATTCGATCAGGATTCTCCCGCGGATCAAACAGGATCTCCTCGAGATTTAACGGACCAACAGCGTCATCATCCTCCTGAGAACCGGGAATGCTCTGAGACATTGAATACACCGCCCGCTTCCTTCGATACCAATCGATGATCTTATTCCGGGCTACCGTGAAGAGCCACGACGTTAGCTTTTCGATCGGTTCCGTGACGCTGTAGCTCGCGACCAATTGGTAAAAAACGTCCTGGAGAATATCTTCGGCATCCTCGCGTGAATTGACGCGGCGGAGGATAAATTCGAACAATCGACGCCGCTCGGAACGGATCGTGCGATCAACCACGCTGGTGATATCCGGCGCTTCCTCTCGAGGTGGCAATGAATATTCTTGGCCTTTATTCACTAGGACGGATAAAAAGTGGATTTATTTTAGGGGTGGGTCAGTTTCCGAGGAAGGACTTTGCTAAAGAAAGGCCGGGATTAGGCCCTCCCATATCCCTGGTAGTCCCTCCCCCCCAGGCGAGCGGGATGGGAGAAAATCGGCGGAATCTGTTACCACGCCGAACGCATAAACACGGACGCGGTATGAAGAGTTCTCACAACCTCGATTCTTGCCCAGTTTGATCGGTTTTTGGGGAGACGCGTGTCGGACCCTTCCGATTCTCCTTCAATTTTCGTATATTATAGAGCGAGGTTGAGAACTTTTATCAGCAAGGAGCAGATGATGCACGATATCCTAGTTAATCAGATTAAGAATGAGGTAACCAGACTCGGTGTAACGGAGCTTCGGACTCCCGAAGAAGTCGACCAATTGATCAAGAATGAGAAGGGTACAGTTCTTGTATTCGTAAACTCCGTGTGCGGCTGCGCCGGCGGGATCGCTCGCCCGGCGCTCGGGATGGCACTGAAGCACTCGGTGAAGCCCGACGCCGTAGCCACCGTTTTTGCGAGTGGGGACCGGGAAGCGACAGAGCGAGCCCGGGGATATTTCGCCGGGATGCCCCCATCATCGCCGTCGTTCGCGTTGCTGCGGGATGGACAACTTGTAAAGATGATCCATCGCTCTGATATCGAAATCCGCGATCCACAGGAAGTGGCTGCCCTGCTAACCGGCGCGTTCGATGCATTTTGCACGGGTGTTGCTCAGGTATAGCGATATCCCCGGTTAAGCTTTTTAGCGTACCAGGTTGATCGCCTCATCCCGCCTGGGCGGGAGGGGGCATTTTTGTTATTAGGGAATATCTTCAGACTATGAACCGAACGCAGGACATACGTAACATCGCCATCATCGCGCACGTGGATCACGGCAAGACGACGCTCGTGGATCACATGCTGCGTCAGACCGGCACATTCCGCGCAAACCAGGAACTAGTAAAGCGCGTCATGGATTCCAATGAGCTGGAGCGCGAGCGCGGGATCACGATCCTTGCGAAGAATACGGCGGTCATATACCGTCCGCCGGCGGTGCGCGGCGAACAAAAGGAAATAAAAATTAACATCGTTGACACGCCGGGCCATTCCGATTTCGCCGGCGAGGTCGAGCGCACGCTCAAAATGGTGAATGGGGTACTGCTTCTCGTTGATGCGGCGGAGGGCCCGCTGCCCGGCACGAAGTTCGTCCTCAAGAAGTCCCTTGAGCTTCAGCTTCAGCCAATCGTTGTCATTAATAAAATCGATCGCAAGGATGCCCGCCCCCATGCTGTCCTTGACGAAGTGTTCGAATTGTTTCTTTCTCTCGGCGCCGACAACCGGCAGCTCGACTTCCCGACCATTTACTCCGTTGCAAAGCAGGGCATAGCAAAATACGAGCTGGAGGATGAGGGGGTTGACCTGAAGCCGCTTTTCGAAACAATTGTGAATAGCATCCCCCCTCCGCCCGGAGACGCCGAATCGCCATTCCAGATGCTCGTCACCACCATCGACTACAACGATTATCTCGGCAGGCTGGGAATCGGTCGCATCGAGCGCGGCACGATCCGCCTCGGCTCCCCGATGAAAATCATCCACCGAGACAGCGCTGTCGAGGATGCGAAGGTATCGAAGATTTATACGTTCGCGGGCCTGAAGCGAATTGAAGTCAACGAGGCATCAGCCGGCGACATCATCGCTATCGCGGGAATGGAAGACGTTGAGATCGGCGAAACCCTCGCCGATGCGGCGGACCCGACACCCCTGCAGTTCGTCACGATCGAAGAGCCCACGCTCTCGATGAATTTCATCGTGAACAACTCTCCGTTCGCCGGGCAGGAGGGGACGTATGTCACCACCCGCGCCCTCGGCGAACGCCTGGCGAAGGAGCTTCGCTCGAACGTCAGTCTTCGCGTTGAGCTCACCGATCAACCGGACAAGTTTAAGGTGAGCGGCCGCGGGGAATTGCACCTCGGCATTCTCATCGAGACAATGCGGCGGGAAGGATACGAGTTTCAGGTTTCCGCGCCGCAGGTGATCTACAAGCGGATCAACGATGTACTCTGCGAGCCGGTGGAGCATGTGATCGTGGATGTGCCGGATGAATTCGTCGGCATTGTCATTGAGAATCTCGGATCGCGAAAAGGGGTGATGAAGGCGATGCTGCAATCCCCGGGCAATACGCGGTTGGAATTCATGGTCCCCGCGCGCGGCCTCCTGGGATTCCGCCAGGAATTCATGACCGAGACGAGAGGTACCGGGATCGTTCACCACAACTTTCACGGCTATGAGCCGTACAAGGGCGAACTCTCAACGAGACACAAGGGTGGCGTCATACAGCTTGAAGACGGGATCGCAACCGCCTATGCTATGTTCAAGCTGCAGGAGCGCATCACATTCTTCATCCAGCCCGGAGTACGCGTCTATCAGGGGATGATTGTCGGAGAGAATGCGCGTGACGAAGACATCATCGTCAATGTTTGCAAGACAAAACAATTGTCGAATATGCGGGCGAGCGGCGCGGACGAGGCAATCCGTCTTGAGCCACCGCACATCCATACGCTCGAGCAGGCTATTGAGTGGATCAATGATGACGAGTACATCGAGGTTACACCTTCCTCCCTCCGTCTTCGCAAGCGCTACCTCGACCATAATGAGCGCGTTCGAATGTCGAAAAAGAAGGTCGGCCCGGCAGTCGAGGCGGGGTTGGAGTAGCCGATTTCCTGATCGCCCGGATCAGGGACTTTTAGTAGCTTCACTCACGTTGACACTCACCGCAATTCTCTCTACCTTAAACCGTTATCTCCAGGGAATCCTCTTACCATAACCGTCATAGCACTCCGCAGATTTCACGGTGATCGGCCAAACAATTTCGCACTATAAGATCCTCGAAAAGCTCGGTGAAGGCGGCATGGGCGTTGTTTATAAAGCCCGTGATACCGAGCTGGATCGGTTTGTCGCTTTGAAGTTCCTGCCCCCCTACCTGGCCTCCGATTCGGTTGAGAAGGAACGCTTCTATCACGAGGCAAGAGCCGCTTCCGCGCTCAACCACCCGAACATCGCGACCATCCATGAAATCAAGGAGTTCGAGAATCGGCTCTATCTTGCGATGGAATTTATCGATGGAAAGACGCTGAAAGCGACAGCCGCGCACGAGAACCTTTCAATACAGAAAATACTCGATATCGCAATTCAGGTCTGTGACGGACTCGCCGCCGCGCATGAAAAGGGGGTCGTTCACCGCGATATCAAGTCGGACAATATCATGCTGACCCCCAGGGGCCAGGTGAAAATCACGGACTTCGGGCTGGCGAAGGTGAAAGGCGCCACGAAACTCACAAAGGCCGGCTCGACCATCGGGACGGCGGCGTACATGTCTCCCGAACAGGCGCAGGGCGTGGAGGTCGATCACCGCACCGACATTTTCTCCTTTGGCGTCGTGCTCTATGAACTGATTACCCGGCGACTGCCATTCCAGGCGGAACATCAAGCCGCACTCATCTATTCTCTTATCAACGAGGATCCGCAACCGCTGGCACGTTTTAACGACAAAGCTTCCCCGGAATTAGAGCGGATTGTGCTGAAGGCACTTGCAAAGGACAGAGACGAGCGCTACCAGCACGTGGATGATCTATTGGCGGACCTTCGGCACGAGCGAAAGGGTCTGGAGTATGCCAAGGCGGGCTATGCGCGTTCCACGGCGACCGGGATGCTGTCCGCGCAGCCCGCGAAAGGAAAACGACTGTTGAAGATCGCGGTCCCGGCGGGCGCATTTGCGATCCTCATCGCACTTGCAATCGTCTTCAATCCATTCAACTTCCAAATCATCACGCAGAAAACTCATGCCGCATCGGAAAACAATTCGCTGGCGGTGATGTACTTTGAGAATATCCCCGACCCGGAAGATAAAGATCACACAGGCGAGATGTTATCCAACCTGCTTATCACGGCGCTCTTCCAAACAAAAAATCTGGAGGTCATCAGTCGCGAGCGATTGTATGACATCCGGAAGGAGCTTGGAGAGGGTGACTCAAAGTCGATCCCTCCCTCCCTGGCAACAAAGATCGCCCAGAGAGCCGGCGTCTCCATGATGCTCTTAGGCAGCATCCTGCAGAAGGAACCATCGCTCGCGGTTACATTCCGTCTCATAGAGGTTCAGAGTGGAAAAATCCTGAGCACTCAGCGTCTCGCGGGGTTTTCCAAAGAGAAGATATTTTCACTCGCGGATACACTGGCACTTCTCGTCAAGGATGATTTGAACCTGACATCAGCGACAGATGCGAGATCTGTTGCCGAAGTGACGACGAGGTCGGCAGAGGCATATCGCTCATATCTGGAGGGCATTGATCTTGAGGCGAAATTTTCGTTCGAGGATTCGAAGGGTGCCCTTAGAAGAGCGATTGAGCTGGATAGCAATTTCGCGATGGCTCATAATGCGCTGGCGAGGGTGGAATTCCGCACGGGCGAAAACACGGAGGGGACCGCGGCTCTACGGCGAGCCTATGTGTTGCGGAAGAACGTCAGCGAAAGAGAACGTTTGCTCATCGAGGCCGCCTACGCGCAAATCATCGAGAAAGATCCTCTCTCGGATGTTCGGATACTGGAACAGTTGATTGAGAAATATCCCGGAGAGCAAATTGCATATCGAACTTTGGCACTCGAGTACTTTCGAAAATTCTATGATCCCGAGAGAGCGATCGAGAAACTTGCTTCAGGCCTAAAACATGATCCGATGGACAAATCCTTGTGGAACATCCTTGCCTATGGTTATGCTTCCGTTGGGAAACGGGCGGAAGCGTTCGAAGCTCTCGATCACTACCTGAATCTGGCGCCCGGCGAGCCGAATCCCTATGACACCAAGGGGGACCTTTACTTTATGTTTGGAGAACGGGATTCTGCCGTCATCTGGTACCGGAAAGCCGTCGCCATTCGGTCGGATTTCGGCTCGAACGGACCTCTGGCGGCCGACGCAATGGGGCGTGAAGATTACGAACGCGCGAGAGAGTACCTCCTGCGACTGCGTTCACCGGTCGATTTCTCTCCTATCATTTCCGCGCATCAAGGGAAGCTCAATCAAACCCAAAAAGAATTGCTGGCCAACTTGTCGGCGCATCAGCGCCAACATCTGCAGGACCTGATGGCGGGGGACTATCTCCTTCTGATCCTGACCGCGTATGAACTCGGGGACTATCCCGCAATGGTGAAATATGCGAAGGCCAGGTGCGAGCGGCTCAGGAATGATCCGGGTAACAAGGTCTATGGCCGCGATGCTCTGGCGTGGGCCTACTTGAAAGCCGGCAATATCGAGATGTACAAGAAGGTCGTGGAGGAACTCAAGGAAGCTTCCAATGAACAGATCGCCATTATTCAGATTGGCAAATTGGTTACTTCGGGATTGTTTTCCTTCGAGCAGGGAGATTATGCGGCTTCGGCAGGAAAGTATCGAGAGGCATCGCAAATCATACGGGTGAAGGCTCAGCCGCAGCTACCCTTTGCTGTAAGCCTTCTCAAGGCAGGCCAGACGGAGGAAGCAGTCCGAGAATTCCGCCGGGTGGCGGACTGGTACCCGACCGGCTACACGGAGCCGCTGGGGGGAGTCTTGCCGACAGACGCCTATTGGGCCATTGCATCTGTCAAAGCACATTATTGGCTCGGGGTGGCATATGAAGGTGCGGGGCGAAAGGACGACGCAATAAAAGAGTATGAGCGGTTCCTGAAGATTTGGAAAGATGCCGATTTCAAATCGAAAGAACTGGAAGACGCCAGAGCGCATCTCGCGAGACTGGTTTCACGTTGAATTCCCCCTTTTGCGGGGGGTTGACACTCATTGCAGTTCTCTCTACCTTAGGCTGTAAATCTCTCTACCCCTAGGCTTTGAATTTCGGGAGAAATTCTTACCTAAATCCAAAGAAAACCTCGTCGTTCCCACTGTGGAGGAGTAGCATCCAATGAACAACCACGTCATGGAGAATTTCATCCGCTTAATCATATTTCCTCTCATCGCGGTTCTTCCTCTTTTTTCGAAGGCAAGCGGACAGACCGGCACGGCCGGCATGTCGCTAAATCCATCGACGGAAGAGTCGGGAGAAAACATTATGGCGCGCGAAATGTTTTTCCATATGAGGCGCGCCGGAGGACCGGACAAATTGATACCTTCGAATGGATACGAAGCTGCCCTGCTGCAATCTCAACGAGTACAGAAAGATCGAAATCTGCTCATTAGCTCGACCGCAGCGACCAATTGGGTAAGTGTGAACCCGAGCGGCATGTTTTATGCGAGGACGGGCGCAAATTACATCTCCGGCAGAACAAATTCAATTGCATTTCATCCCACAGACTCGAGCACTTTTTACGTTGGAGCTGCCGGCGGCGGTGTATGGAAAACGACGGACGGAGGGCTCCATTTCCAGCCGATGACCGATAATTTGAGCGCGTTGACATGCGGCGCAGTCGCAGTCGATCCGAACAACGGCAGCGTGGTTTATGTTGCGACCGGTGAATTGAATTATTCCCTTGACAGCTATTATGGGGACGGAATTTTTAAGTCGACCGATGGTGGGAACGCGTGGACAAAAATTGCGACGACATCTCTCGGTTCATATTTTTCCGCTCTCGTAATCAATCCTCAAAACTCAAGTATCATCCACGCGGCCGGCTCAAATGGCGTCTTTAAATCGACGGACGCGGGAACTACCTGGGCGAATACAAACAACGCGAGCAACGTGAACAGCCTTGTGATGGATCCCACCAACCCGGATGTTCTTTATATTGCATCAGGCGGTCTTGGTCAAAACACGATAAGCAAAACAACGGACGGCGGAGCAAGTTGGACAATTTTGACCAACGGTTTGCCGCCTTCCGGCACGGCTCGCATCGCCCTGGCGATATCAGCGAGCAATCCGAGCGTCCTCTATGCCAGTATCGCGAACGGCATTAATTTTGCGTTGTTGGGATTGTATCAGACAACAAATGGCGGTTCATTGTGGACCCTTCGGAATTCAACGACCAACTATCTGGGCCAACAGGGCTGGTATGATAATGCGGTGACAGTTAGTCCTACGAATCCGAATCTTGTCATCGTCGGCGGCCTCGATATCTACAGCTCGACGGACGGCGGCATTACATTTACACAGAAAACGGTGTGGTATTCAACCAGCTCAGCCAACTTCTCTCACGCCGACATCCATTTCCTCGGCTATAATCGCTCGCTCTTTTATTGCGGCTCTGACGGAGGGGTTTATAAATCCTCAGACAATGGAACTACCTGGTCGGACATGAATCAAACAATTTCGACACTTCAGTTTCAGAGCGCCGATTATGACCCGACCAACACACTCCGGATGTATGGCGGCACCCAGGACAATGACAAAGAAAATACCACGAACGGCGGCACCCTCTGGGTTCAGCGAACCACCGGAGATGGCGGCTATACAATCGTCGACCCGGTGAATACAAACTATATCTATGGACAGTACGTGAATGGATCTCTCCATCGCTCGAATGATTACGGGGCAAGTTATTCCGAAATCCGACCAAGCGCCTCGACGGGGGGGTTATTCTACAATCCATACGAGATGGCGCCCGGGGACCACAACACGATTGTCTTTGGGCGCTCCGACTTGTGGAAAACCACTTCGGCGCAGACTGCAACCAGTTCAAGCGGCTGGAGTCTGATCGCCTCAACCTCGACCGTCAGCGGGAGCGTTTCTGGAATCGGGATTAGTTATTCATCAACCGGGAAGATCTATATTGGAACCAACAATGGACGGATCCTCGTCACC
>Ga0137399_10001786_pt1 | contig 10152 bp, 11 predicted proteins | sample czorhiz316metaG_FD_104810 | JGI IMG/M metagenome (GOLD analysis project Ga0137399, IMG submission 104810) | Vadose zone soil microbial communities from Angelo Coast Range Reserve, California, USA - czorhiz3.16 metaG | ecosystem: Environmental > Terrestrial > Soil > Vadose zone | place: USA...
CACCGCATTGGACGCCGATCTCAAAAAGCGCGGCCGCAGCGACTGGGTGAGCGAGGAGATGGAGGTTCTGACCTCGCCGAAGACCTACGATTTTCACCCCGAACGCGCATGGGAGCGCTTGAAGACGCGGGTTCGCAAGCCAAAGGAGCTTGCGGTACTGATGGAAGTCGCGGCATGGCGCGAACAGGAGGCGCAAAGCCGCGACGTCCCGCGCAGCCGCGTTCTGAAGGACGATGCGGTCGGCGACATCGCCACCCATGCGCCGACCAGCCTCGAACGGCTGGCAAATTTGCGCTCGCTGCCAAAGGGTTTTGACCGCTCGAAATGGGGCGCCGATATCGTGGCCGCCGTGCAACGCGGCATCACCCGCGATCCCGCGACACTGCCGAAAATCGAAAAGCCGCGCGGCAATTCAAATGGTGCTGCGATCGTCGAGCTTCTGAAAGTTCTGCTGCGGATGACGTCGGAGCGCCACGCCGTCGCCAGCAAGGTGATCGCGACCGTCGATGATCTGGAACAGATCGCGGCTGACGATAATGCCGACGTCGGCGCGCTGCACGGCTGGCGCCGCGAGCTGTTCGGCGAAGCCGCGCTGTCGCTGAAACAGGGTCGGCTGGCACTGGCAATTGAAAAAGGCCGGGTTATCAGGGTCGATCGAAACTAGCGCCTTTTCCGAGGGCATGCTTCGCCTGAAAACGCTCTGACGGATTACCGCTGCTCCGCGATCGCAAAACTGCCGGCCGAACCTGATCAGACCGCGATCGTAGCGTCGGCTTCCATCAGCTCCCCGCTCTCCACGATACCGGCGAAGTTGCCGATAACCTTGACTACGGCCATTTTGTACGAAGCCGCATCGCCAGTCCCAAGGCGCCTGCAGGCCACCGCATCGCTGACAATCTGATAGCGGTGGCTGCGGTGAAATCCGTCGACGACGGTCGACAGAATGGTTTCATCAAGGGAAAACCCTGACAGCACGCAGCGGATGTTTTTCATATTTGCCATGTATTCGGCGAACCGCGTCGAGCTGTATGCCGAAGGCAGCGGATGCTCGAAGGCAAGCTCCCCCGGTCTCGGCTTGAGATCCGCGACCCAGTTCGTCAGGTTCGACGCTGGATTGAACCAAGCAGCCTGGGCAATTCTCTTCAGGTGTATGATCGGCCAAAGGTTGTTGCGCCAAAGCGTCATCAGTTCAAGGCAACGTGACGTGATGGCGTCGGCGTCCGCTATGACGTGGCAACGGCCTTCGGTGAGATACTCGATCTGAAGATCCGCGCAGACCAGGATCGGCGGATCGTCATGGATTGAGACCGGGAATTTTCTATTCGTCATGTGTCACCAAAGCTCACGACGTACGCAGCGGAGAGGTCACTGCGCGACCCGACGACATGTCGAGAACGCCGGGCCGGTCCCAATCGCCCTCCGGTCGAATGATCACGTAAGGATCGCTGTCGAGGGTAATGGCGTTGGCGCTCGGCTCGATCTCGAGCACCATCTCGGTGTAGGAGAAATCGGAAAACGTGATCTTGCGGTTATGGCCGAGGGGCTTGGCGCCGAAATGCGCCCAGAAATCCACCAGCCGGTCTTGCGCCTGACCGTAGATTTTCCGGAAGCCCTTGCGCTTGATGTAGTCGACGCTGGCCTGTACCAGCTTGAACGACACACGCGAGCGTCGAAACTGATGACGGACGGCGAGGCGTTCGACCTTCGCGAACTCGCCAAAAAATCGCACCCGAAGGCAGCCCGCGGGCTCGGTCCCCACAAACCCGATGAAGTGCGCCGCGACCAGATCGTTGCCGTCGAATTCTTCTTCGATCGGGCAATCCTGCTCGGCCAGGTAGACGGCCGCGCGAATCGCAGTCACCAGCATGAGATCGTTCGGATCGCGCGCGATGCGGATTGAAATCGAGCGCGAGTGCGTCCGCGCCGACGCTGGAGTATTAGTGCCGTGCATCTGCAAAGCTCCTCGTTGATTTGACCGCTGACGTATTGGACGGAAGCCGATTCCAGGGCCGTTCGTAACACCAGAGGTCCGGCTGAAAGCTCGGTATTTGCTTGAAGCCTGTTGCAGCCAGCAAATCGTGGCCTGCTGCCGTCGATGGCTGGGCGAAACAATCAGCGCCGACATAACGCGGCGTTCTCAGATGCGCCGCGGCCTTGCCCAATCCGGCTATGCCGCGACCGGTTGCTGCGATTGCCCATATGTACGTGGCGGACACCTCGTCATTGCCGCCGGCAAGCAACCCGATGTCCGGATGTGTCAACGAGATCTTGTCAAGAATGAGAGCATCGTGTCCGCGACTGTTCAGATACAGAAACGCCATGCCGCCGAGCAATCTTTCCTGTCGACAAAACGTCAGGATGCATCCAGGATCGAACGTGAAGTATTTCCGCAATATCGGTTCCGTGATCCGAACTCCCGGGACCAGGCGATGAGCCATATCCGCCAGGATCGAAAGCTCGGAGTGCCGCGCAACGCGCACCTCGATCTGCGAAGCGGTCGATAATGAATCGAAATCGTGCCGTGCGACCAAAGAGACCCTTTCCTTAACCGGGTTGCGCATCTATCGTTCCTCCTTGCCCGCACAAGCACCATACCGGGCGGGGATTTGGGGTATGCAGCAACTATTGCACCGGGGTGCTGCGGTGACGCAGCACCGGACTGACGAGGCTCTGGATGCGTCCTGGGACGATCTGAAATCATTTCTCGTTTGTGCGAAACACAAAAGTTTCCGAAACGCTGCAGAAGTGCTTGCGCTGACGAGCACGACCCTGATGCGCAGGATCGACAGACTCGAGGAGCGGATTGGCTGTAAATTGTTTCTGCGCGATCAGAGCGGCTTGACGCTCACCGAGGAAGGGCTCGCGATGATCGCAGACGTGGCGGAAATGGAACGGCACGCCTTCAATATCTTTCGACGCGCGCATCAGTCATCGAACGATCCCGCGGGCACGGTGCGCGTCGCGGTGACCGAGGGGCCGGGCAATTTCTGGATTCTTCCCAGGTTGATCGACTTCCAGAAAACCTACCGCAAGATCACGGTCGATCTTCGCTGTGCGATGGAGCAGGCGGACGTCGCGCGGCTGGAATCTGATATCGCCATTCAGCTCGAACCGCCGACAAATCCCGATCTTATCGTCGCGAAGCTCGGCAGGCTGCATATCTATCCCTTCGTTTCCGAAGAGTACCAGAAGCTCTACGGAGTCCCTGCGTCGCTCGCCGAGCTGAAGAGCCACAGAATTATCAAGCAAAACGCCCCGCAAGTGGACGACACCGCTTATGCCCGAATTTTGGGGCTGACCTCACTGGAAGGCATAGTCGGGATAAAGACGAACTCCAGCATCGGCGTTCTGTACGCGGTAGAAAGAGGCGCAGGCGTCGGTTTCCTGCCAACCTCGTCGATCGCCCTAGGCGCGTCTTTGGTCGCTGTCGATATGGGGGTTAGTCATCATGCCGACCTTTGGCTTACTTATCACAAAGAGTTTCGCAACTCTGATCGACACAAGATCGTCATCGACTGGCTCAAAAAGATATTCGATCCCAAAACCTACGCTTGCTTCAGGGATGAATTTATTCACCCCAACGCGCTTGTGCCGATGATGGCGGAATCAAGAGAGAATTTCGGTTTGCAGGGATTCGCGGCAGGCGGGCCGGCTTGAGGGAGCTGAGTTAGACGGGTCGCGGCCCGAGCACAGGCTCTTTTGGATCATGCTCTAACCGGCCACGTTACCACTTCAGTTCAACGCCGACGGTCCCCTGGTGCGACTGCATCGCGGCGCGAAACTTGCCGTCGTAGTTGATGTAGAGACGAGCCGTATTGCTCAGGCTGAGCGATGCCGCAGCGCCGGCATCCGCACCATATCTGCTTTCGCCGATGCCCTGCACCGTGATGCTCTCGGCGCCGAGGCTGACCGTGGTCGCACTGAAATTCTGCGCGACATTGTCGACGAACTTGCCGTAGGCGGACAGATCGAAAATCTTGCGATCGAAGATCCAGTAATGCCCGATCTCGGCGCCCAACAGGATACGCGCGCGCTCCAGCGTTGCGCCGGTCGCCATGACCGGATCAAGACCGCCGAACTCCTGTAGCGATCCGGTTGAGGCGCGCGCATATTCGAACGCGGCCTTCGGCACGATCCGGCTCTGATCGATGTTCCCATAGTAGCTCAGTTCGGTCAGGGCGCCATCGATCTGGGCATTATATCCGGCGCTGGCGGTCCCGAAGCCGGTGTCTCTGCTCGAATTGATCTTTCCAAAGCCGTGGACCAGCGCAACGGCCCAGGTCCATGGACCCTTGTCGACCGAGGCATTCGCGCCGATCTGGGTGAGATCGAGCGTGGCTGACTGCAGCGCCAAGGGGACGTCGATTGCGGTATGGCTTTGGTCGACCGAAATCCCGACGTTGACGCCGGGCGCAACGCGCGCGCCCAGCCCAGCAACGCCACCCCAGGTCCGACGCCGATCGCCCACGAAAGCGCCCTGCGCACCGGTCCTGGCCGAGATTCCGTAGACCTCCCCCCAGGTACGGAAACGCGGTGCGTCCGTGGCTTCGGAGGCACCACCGCCTCCCGGATTGTTCCGCAAGGCGCCGCCGAAACCATTTGTCGCCTGATTCCCAAGACGCTCCAGGAAATTGCTGCCGAGATTCGTCACGGCTGCGCCTGCCGACATATCGGAATTGATATCGGTTCGCGAGGGCGTCGGGCTCGGAGGCGGCGCGTGCTGTGCTTGAGCGGACGTTGACGCCACCGCAACAGCGAGACCGAAAGCGATCGCGACAGCCTCCAGTAGCCCGCGAAAGGTGCCGGTCACCTTTGCGCGCGAAGGCCGCGATGAGCGTCGCATCAATGCTATTTCCAAAAAAAAGAGCGCCGGTTCGGCAAAAAATGCAAAATTCGATCGGCTTGGTGGCCCCGATTTGCGCCCAGTTCTTCGGTAGCGTCAATCGGTCTTGGTCCTTCGCAACGGGCGATTAAGGGACGTTGTTGTTGCGCTGCAACAGCTGGCCGAGGCCGACCTCATGGCTGCCTCGATTCCTGAACCATCCCAGCGGCTTGCTAAGGCGCAAATTTCGTGTTGCAATATCAGGCACAATCGGATCTAGGCCGTTCGACTGTGCGTTTCGCGACTAAGAAATTCAGCAGACATCCGAAAGCCCGCTTGTGGCGTGGCACGCAAAAGCGTGGCCACGTCTTTTTTACGTCTAGACCAGGAGACAGGCGATGCAAAAAGGCACCGTCAAGTGGTTCAACCCGACAAAGGGTTATGGGTTCATCAAGCCGATGGCCGGTGATAAGGACGTGTTCGTCCATATTTCGGCGGTCGAGCGTGCCGGGCTCAGTACCCTCAACGAAAATCAGGTTGTCGAATATGAGCTCGTGGAAAATCGCGGCAAGAGCTCCGCAGAGAATCTGAAGGTCTCTTAAACCCTCGTCACGATCCGCGATCAGCAATCGTGATGCTCCCCCGGCTTTCGCCGGGGGATTTTGTTTTCATTTCCGTGACCGATCACGCAAGCATCCCGGCGCCTGCTCGGCGACCGGGACGCGGCATTTGAAACGTCCATTTCCGAACAGCCCGACAGCTCAGACTTTTTTTCCGGCCATGCAGCGCGCCATGGCGTCTTGGTGCTCTTTGGTTTTGTTATCCGGGTACTTCACCAGCGCCTCCCGATGACATTGGCCTATGGTTTTCGTTTGCTGCGCAAGCGCAAACGGCGGATTAAAACCAGAGGCAATCGAAAGAACCATCACCGAAAGCGTGATTTTGAAAATCATCTTTGCTCTCCCAATTTGACTGTTCATTAATGCAGCGAGTAGGCCCAATAAGCGGGCCAAGGGCAATCGTTGAGAGTTCGCGCGCCATGCCAACGCGGTGAATTGCGGGGGTGAAAAACCCTAGGTTACCGCGGGCGAAATCAAGACATCGCCGGAACCGACGCCCCCTGCGGTCTTGCAGATGTCGCCCTCCAGCCGGATTTGACCGCTGGCGACCAGCCGCAGCGCATCGGGATAGATGCGGTGTTCGATCTCAAGGATCCGCGCCGCCAGCGTATCCGGCGTATCGTCATCGCGAACGGCGAGTGCACCTTGCATCAGGATAGGACCGGCATCGGTTTCCGGAATGACAAAATGAACAGTAGCGCCGGAGATTTTCACGCCGGCACGCAGCGCTTGACCCTGAGGGTCGAGGCCCGGAAATGACGGCAATAGCGATGGATGAATGTTGAGCATGCTGCCGTACCAGCGCTGCACAAATTCAGCGGTGAACAACCGCATGAAGCCGCCGAGGCAAATCAAATCGACTTTGTGTTGGTCCAGCGCCGGCTGCAAAACCGCCTCGAACGCCGCACGATCCTTGCCGAAGGGTTTGCTTTCGATGGTGACGGTCGGGATGCCCCTTGCCTTTGCTGTTTCGAGACCGCCGGCATCGGCGCGGTTGGAAATCACGACGACGATCTCGGCCGGGAAATCCCTTGCCGTGGCCGCCTCGATCAGCGCGGCCATGTTCGATCCGCGCCCGGAAATCAGGATTGCGACACGGCGCTTCATGGCCTCACCATGCCAGATGGCCTCACCATGTGAGATCGAGATGACCGTTATAAACGACGCGATGTTCGCCGGCAGCCGGGATCACTTCGCCCAAAAGTGCGACGCTCTCGCCGCCTTGGGTGAGAATATCGGTGACCGCTTCGATTGCTTCCGACTTCACGATGGCGATCATGCCGATGCCGCAGTTGAAGGTGCGGAGCAGTTCGAGTTCGGGAATGCCCCCCTGCTCTGCCAGCCACTTGAAAACCGGCAGCACCGGCAGACGCGCAAGGTCGATGCCGACGCCGAGATGCTTTGGCAGCACGCGCGGAATATTATCGGTGAAACCCCCGCCGGTGATGTGCGCGAGACCCTTGACGGCATCGGCCTCGTGGATCGCGCGCAGGCATGATTTCACATAGAGCCGTGTCGGCGCCAACAGCGCGCCGCCTAGCGTCATGACCGGCGAAAACGGCGCCGGCGCTCCGAAGCCGAGCCCCGACATTTCAACGATCTTGCGGACCAGGGAAAAACCGTTGGAGTGAACGCCCGACGAGGCAAGACCGATCACCGCGTCGCCGACCGCGATATCGGGCCGCGGCAATAGCGTGCCGCGCTCCGCCGCACCGACCGCAAAGCCTGCAAGGTCGTAATCGCCATCCTTGTAGAGCCCGGGCATTTCGGCGGTTTCGCCGCCGATCAGGGCGCAGCCGGATTCCCGGCAACCTTCTGCAATGCCTGCAACGATCGCGGCGGCGGCTTCGGGATCGAGTTTGCCGCACGCGAAATAATCGAGAAAGAACAGCGGCTCTGCGCCCTGGACAACGAGATCGTTGACCGACATCGCCACCAGGTCGATACCGATGCCGCCGTGCATGCCGGTCTCGATGGCGATCTTGACCTTGGTACCGACGCCATCGGTTGCTGCGACCAGAACCGGATCCTTGAAGCCCGCAGCCTTCAAATCGAACAATCCGCCGAACCCGCCGATTTCGGCATCGGCGCCGGCGCGGGCGGTGGCCAGAACCACCGGCTTGATCAGATCAACCAGGCGGTTGCCCGCGTCGATATCGACCCCCGAATCCGCGTAAGTGAGCCCGTTTTTGCGGTCGATCATGCCCGATTCCAGATCATGGCGGCTGGTTACGTCGGATTCCGCTCATGTGCAATGGCTCGCAAGCGGCACCCGCATATACTATGTAAACAGGAACCGGTTCGGGCTGCAAAGGGCCGGATCTTTTGCAAAATCAGGCCGGTAGCCGGGAAGCGCCATGTGAGTATTCCGAACATCATTACCCTGGGCCGCATCCTGCTGGTGCCGTTCATTGTCTGGGCGATTGCGTCCAACCAGATGGAAATCGCATTCGCTATTTTTATCGTCGCAGGTGTCAGCGACGCGGTCGATGGCTTCCTTGCCAAGCGCTTCAACATGGCCAGCGAACTGGGGGCGCTGCTCGATCCGCTGGCCGACAAGGCACTGCTGGTCTCGATCTACATGGCGCTCGGCATCTGGGGCGCGGTACCGCGCTGGATCGTGATCCTTGTGGTGTCGCGCGACATCATGATCGTAGCCGCCGTGATTGTGTCATGGTTGTTCGGCAGGCCGATCCCGATGAAGCCGCTGATGGTATCGAAGCTCAATACGGTGGCGCAGGTTGCGTTCGCGGCACTGGTACTTGCGGCGCTCGGCTTTGGCTTCAACCCGACGCCATACGATCTGATGCTGATGGGTTTTGTAACGGTCTTTACTTTGGTTTCCGTATCCCTCTATCTCGTGGAGTGGGTACGGCACATGAGCACGATCGAAGCCAGCTAGACCGCCTTTCGGTTCTGATCTGAATCGGAATCGAAGCTAGAGTCCTTTGTTTGAAGCGTTTTCTTCACGCGAACCAGTGTCCACTTCGCGTGAAGACGCTATCATGATGCGCCGACGATCCCGGCATGGAGACTTGCGTGGCAGGCCGCGTTCATCCTCGTCAGCTAGCATTCATGCTGCCGCACGCAGAGAGCCTTACCCGCGACAATTTTCTCGAAGGGCCGGCCAATACCGCCGGGCTGGCGCTGGTCGACAGCTGGCCCGACTGGCCCAACCGGGTCATGCTGCTGGCAGGACCGGAGGGTTCCGGCAAGAGCCATCTCACCGCGATTTGGGCCGAGCAGGCCGGCGCGCGCTCGACATCCGCGCATGCGCTGACAGCCGCGGCGGTGCCGGGGGCGTTGGCGACCGGAGCGCTGGTTATCGAGGATTTGAAGTCGTCAGATTTCGATGAACGAGCGCTGTTTCACCTGATGAACCTGGCGCGGGAAGACCAGGCGTTCGTGCTGATCACCGCACGCGTGCCGCCATCCGCGATCGAGGTCGAACTGCGCGATCTGCGGTCGCGTCTGCGCGCGGTGCCGACGGTGTCGCTGTTGCCGCCCGACGATCAGCTGTTTCGCTCGCTGATCGTCAAATTTTGCGCGGACCGTCAACTGGCCGTCGACGAAACCGTGGTGAGCTATCTCACAACCCGAATCGAGCGGTCCTTCGCCGCCGCGCGACAGGCTGTCGAACTGTTGGACACCGAGGCCTTGCGGCTGGGCCGGCCAGTTACCCGGGCGCTGGCGGCCGAATTGCTGCGCAATGCCTGATCCTGTGGCCGGTCTCGCGGCTTGACGACGCAGGCGCCGGGAACGTCAATGTCATTGAAACGTCATCGCGGTAACACATGCTTCGCGCCGCATCGTTGGGAACGTGCAGCTCACCGCCTCGGGATGGACTGAAACTTCATGGAATCCGCACAAGCCATTGTAATTAAAGAAAAAGAGCCGGACGCCCAGCCCCGTTCAACAATGGGCACCAGCCCCGAACGCTTCATTAATCGTGAACTTTCCTGGCTGCATTTCAATCGACGGGTACTGGAGGAATCGGTCAATCCCGGCCATCCCGCGCTCGACCGGGTGCGATTTCTGTCGATTTCCGCCAATAACCTTGATGAGTTCTTCATGGTCCGGGTCGCCGGCATCAAGGCTCAGGTGCGGGAGGGCATCGCCGAGCGCAGTCCCGACGGTCTGACCCCCTCGGAACAGCTCGTCCTCATCAACGAGACGGTTTCAAGGCTCGCTACCGACCAACAAGCCATCTGGCGCGATCTGCGCGGCATCCTGGCCGAAGTGGGTATCGTTCTGGTTGATGGTCGCGATGTCACCAAGACCGAGAGAACCTGGATCGAGGATCATTTCCTCCACAATATTTTTCCCTTGCTGACACCGCTCGCGATCGATCCGGCGCATCCGTTTCCGTTCATTCCGAGCCTCGGATTTACCGTCGCGTTGCAGCTGGCCCGGATCTCCGACGGCAAGCCGATGAACGCGCTCATTCGCATGCCCGGCAAGATCGATCGCTTCATCCGTTTGCCCGTGGGCAAGGATAGCGCGGCACGATTGATTACGCTGGAGCAGGCCACCGGTCTGTTCATCGGCCGGTTATTCCCCGGCTACACCGTCAAAGGTCAGGGTGCGTTCCGCATTATCCGGGATTCCGAACTCGAAATCGAGGAAGAGGCTGAAGATCTGGTACGGCTGTTCGAAACCGCGCTGAAGCGGCGGCGGCGGGGATCGGTGATCCGGCTCGAAATCGAAGCC
>Ga0137399_10001793_pt1 | contig 10138 bp, 7 predicted proteins | sample czorhiz316metaG_FD_104810 | JGI IMG/M metagenome (GOLD analysis project Ga0137399, IMG submission 104810) | Vadose zone soil microbial communities from Angelo Coast Range Reserve, California, USA - czorhiz3.16 metaG | ecosystem: Environmental > Terrestrial > Soil > Vadose zone | place: USA...
GTGACGCACCAGGTGGCGAGAATCAAATGCGGCCACGCTAAGAAACTCTCGATGGGCAATCTCGATGCGCAGCGCGACTGGGGCTTTGCGGGCGATTACGTGCGCGCGATGTGGATGATGCTGCAGCAGCCAGAGGCGGACGACTACGTCTTGGCTACCGGGAAAACACACAGTATTCGCGAGCTACTGGAGGCAGCCTTTGGCGTGGTGGGCCTTGATTGGGAGGAATACGTGGAGATCGACCCCAAGCTGATCCGTCCGGCTGAAGTTGAATGTCTCTGCGGGAACGCGACCAAAGCCCGCGAAAAGCTAGGTTGGGAACCCCATGTCGGCTTCGAGGAATTGATCAAAATGATGGTCGAAGCGGACCTGGAAGCTGTCCAGAAGACTGAGAACGGCATCGCGTTTGCTGCCTCACTCCGGAATGGAAATGGGAATGGAAATGGATCATTAAGAGCAGAAAACGCACACATAAACACCGAGGCGGTGAGCCGTAGTGGGGATTGATGGTTAGTCAACAAGACGGCCCCCCCGTGTTTTTTGGCAAAGAGTGCGCAACGAATTGAAAATAAATTGGATAGCTCGGAAACACGTTGAAACGTCTGAAGGTCTAAGCGTCCAAACGTCGAAGAGGTCCAGAGTCCCCGGGGCTAGAATGTATGGCAAACACAGGGGTTATTTTCGGTCGTTTTGGAAGTGTGGCAACCACTGGACTTAGCAGGTGGTTTCTTGGATCTGTGGCAAATAAAGGGGTTAGTCAAAAAGTGGCGAGTCGCGAGAGTTGAGATGAGAGGATAACCATGTGAAATGGTAGCACGGATTAGCTTAGCTAAGCTAGGTAGTCAAGAAAAAAGCCAGGTATTCGGATGGGCCAGTGGGTCTCCTCCATGGCGGCGAATGGAAATGAACCTCGAAACGTTGAATGTGTGTCCTCTCTGTGGAACGGAGCATATCCGGACCGTAGACCCGGTCTCGAATATCTGTGAGTGCGAGCCTTGCGGGTACGTATTTGACAATCCGCGGCCGACGATAGAGAAGCTAGTGGCTTTCTATTCGCAGCCGGCCAAATACGATACCTGGCTGTCGCAAGAGCAAGCAAGAGATCAGCTTTGGAAGAGAAGACTCAAGCAGGTGCTCAGCGTCGGAAGGCCGGGATCTCTGTTGGATGTGGGTGCGGGAATTGGACAATTCCTTAACCTTGCTCGTCCGCATTTTTCATCAGTGAGCGGCACCGAGGTTTCGGAGAGCGCCATCGAGATCGCCCGAAAAAAGTATGGCCTGGAGTTGATGCGCGGTGAGATTAACGCAGTCGATTTCGGCACGACACAGTTTGACAACATAACGGTATTTCACGTTCTTGAGCATGTCCCTAATCCAAGGCTAGTGATCGAGAGATGCGCGGCACTTTTACCAGCCGGCGGCGTGCTGGTGATCGCGGTTCCCAATGACGTGCAGTCCCTAAGAGTCAGAACCAAGAGATTTCTGAGAACTATTGGAGTTCCCAAGTTCCGGAAAACTGGCACGCTAGGTCTGCCTAGGGTCGTTTTGGATGGCAGTATTTCGGAGATTCACCTGTCGCACTTCACCGCGGTTGCCCTGAAGAGGCTCGTGGAGAAATTTGGGTTTTCAGTCGTGAGGAACACGCTGGACCCATACTACGTCGCAAGTGGTATAGGCAAATGGAAGCAGGGTGGGTATTACGAGTGCTGTCGCGCCGTAAAGTTTGTTTTGAGAATGAATTTGTATGACACGATTTTGCTAGTGGCCCGGAAAGGTATCAGTCAGGCGGCTAGTTAGTGGTGCCAAGTGAGGTGAGCCCGTCGTTCGTCAATTTCAGTTTGCGGATGAGGCAAAAGTGAGCGTAAAGGGGCGGTATCTTGCGGACTGAAGGCAAAAGGCTATGGACACTCTAGACAGGGCTATGGTGTCCGGGTCTGGGCAGCTTGTGGGAGAGCGTGGCGGATCCCTCTTTATGAACTCAGCCTCGTCGACGGGTGCGAGGGCAGTAACTGGATTTGTAAGGGTCGGGGTGCTGTTGGCGATTGCGCGTGCATATGGTCCAGGAAACTTTGGCCAGGTCTCTTTGGCTTTCTCGACGGTGGAGATCCTGCGCACCTTCTCAGAGTTCGGGATAGACACGGTTTCGATTCGGAAGTTTGCGCAGACTACGCCCGATAAGCGGGGCGAGTTGCTGGAAACTGTAGTTGGTTCGAAGCTCGCCCTGGCGGCCTGTTTTTACTGTGTTGGATTAGGTTTCCTCGCCGTTATCGCGGACAAGAAGGCTGAAATTTTGCTGGGTGCCGTCGCGAGCTTGTCGCTCTTTTTCGCAAGTGCATTGGGTGCCTTCTCAAGCTATCTCCAAAGCCATTTTTCTATGTCACGCGTGCTAAGCGCGACCCTTTTGGGCAGCGCCGCGTCGGTGGCTTTCGCATCTTTCGCAATTTGGGCCAGGTGGCCGCTCGTGCTGGTGATCGGAGCGCTGCCCCTGGCGGATGGTCTAAATGTAGCTTTCATTTGGCGACGACTCGGTCTACGTGTGCGGGCGCGATTTAGTCTTTCGGACACCGCACGCTTATTGAGGGAAAGCCTTCCCGTGGGACTCATGGGGGTCCTGATAGTGCTGTATTTCCGACTGGATAGCTTCTTCCTCTACAAATTCTCAGGTGAAGCGGCTCTGGGTCTTTATGCCGCTTGCTTTAGGATGGTCGAGCCAGCTCTGATGGTGCCCCATTCTTTCGCCATGACCGCCTACACAGTACTCTCGAGCCCGACTCGGCAGAATGACAGTCCGGCCGAGGTCGCTCGGACGCTGTTCAGGACGATGTGGCCTGCATACGCCTTCATTTTTATTGTGTCTCTTTTGCTGATTCTCTTTGGCCGCCATGCCCTTGCTATTTTCGGCTCCAGCTATGCCTCTGCCCTGCTGGCGCTCCAAATTCTTGCAGCTGTCTTGATCGTGCGTACCGCTAATATTACCCTCACTTCGATCTTATATTCTCATGGACGATATTCGACTCTTGCAAAAATCACTGCTTCAAATTTAGCGATCAACATTATTTTAGTCATGCTGTTTGTTCCCATCTTTGGGATTCGCGGCGCGGCATGCGCCGTCCTCCTAACCGAAGTATGGAATCTGGGGGCACAGCTAATTGCTGCGCGGTGCCATCTAGGAGACCGGTGCCGCGGTTTGTCGCTTGAGAGCCAGAATGCGGATAGCATTTAATGCAGCCTTTTGGGGTGCCCGGTACAATGGCACGGCGAGTGTAGCTGAAGGATTTGCCCGTTGCCTGGCTGGTCTTGGTCACGAGCTCGTAATGTATTCTCCGAAGAATCACTACTGTGACCTTCCCCAGATCAAGTGGAGACCAACCCCGGCTTCGTTGAGCGTCGGTGGTAGCGCTCTTGCCAATGCCAGGCGATTCGCATGGACGCAAACGGCTTTACCATTCCGGCTGAGGGGCGAGGGCGCGGACTTCCTTCTCAGTCCAAGCATTGAGGGCCCGATACGAGCGCCTATTCCGCAGGTCGTAACCGTACTTGACTTGATTCCACTCATTTACAAGAAAGAGTGCCCGCGGCAGCATCTCTATTACCGTATGGTAATGCCACTGCTGCTCAAGAGAGCGGTCCGCGTCTTGACTATTTCTGAGCATGCGAGGAAAACCATTGTCGAATACTACCGGATACCGCATCAGAAGATTCATGTCGTATATCCAGCTTTGCAGAGGGAATACTTTGACCTTCATGATCGCAACACGGAGTACGGCGCTTCATGGGCTCCGTTTTTTCTGTTTGTCGGGACGTTTGCGAAACGAAAGAATTTAGATACGGTCATCCGCGCGTTTGCCAAGGTACATGAAAGTATTGACGAACGGCTCCTTGTGGTAGCACATCCAGAACCTCGGATGAAGATTATGATTCAATTGGCTTCAGAATTGGGTGTTGCGAAGAAAGTTGAGTTCGTTTCAGGACTCGACGTAGAACATCTTGCGTCTTTGTATCGTCGCGCAACAGCGCTTGTTCTGCTTAGCGAGTATGAAGGATTTGGTTATCCGCCGCTAGAAGCGATGGCGTGTGGAACTCCTGCCATTGTTAGCGATTGCTCATCGCTGCCGGAGGTGGTGGGGGAAAATGCTGTGAGGCTGAAACCCAACGATGTGGATGGCGCTGCGGCCGCCATGGTCTGTCTGTCGAAAGATTCCAACCTAAGGGCGACACTGGTCGCGGAAGCCAAGAAGCGAGCTGAGTTCTTCTGCTGGGAACGTACCAAACAACAGTTATCAGTAGCTTTGTCCTACTAAAATGAACAAACCTGCGGTGCAAACTTTCATCCCGGATATCTCAAGGGGTGCCCTGTTGCCCACAGCCAGCCCCATAGATTGTGGAGAGCACCGGTGGTGAGCACGAATGTGCTGGGCACTATGACTAATGGCTGGACCAAAATCGGGCGGGAGGTCAGTCTCGCAACAAATATTTCCCTCCTCTTCGTGTCGCTGCTTATAGCGATTATTTTCCCGAAATCCATGCTGTTTTTGGCCTGTCTGATGGCTCTCGCATCGCTCAAAAAGGAACGGACACTGGTCTCTGCATTCTTCTTTTTGGCCGCAGTGCATTGCATCTTAGGCTATTTCCTGGCCTTTCGTTCCGAAGAGCACATTTTTTTTAACTTCAGCTACCATGAGTTCTGGTTTGCGCAGGCTGCGTTTGCTATTTCACTGGGATTACTCGGAGTGTCGATTGGTTACGAGTTTTCCGACCATACTAACAGAACTTGGGTCAACTACCTTTCGATTGATGAAGATAAACTGAGGGTCGTTACTAGGATGGCTGTCGTTCTCGGTGCGGCAGCGATTCTTTGTATGTATTCCCGATTTTCGCTTGTTCAAGTGTTGCTCGAAAACTTCATTTCCGCAGGGAAACTGAGATATTTGGGCGGGGAGAGCGCAAGTGATGTCTGGATCGTCGCTAAAGCATTAGATGTTCTCACGTATTCCCTTCCACTGCTCTGGGTCGTTCGAAAACATAAAATAGACTACCTAACTTATGCCGTCGGCTTCATAGCAATTCTGCTAACATTGCGCCGCGCCAGTATATTGTCAGTTTTGCTTGTTCCTATCATCGTGAGATCGGAGAAGGTCAATTTCCGCAAGCTGGCCGTCGTTTTCCTTGTCCTTATCAGCGTCTACTCTGCATCGCAGATTGTCTTCTTGAATGCTGACAAAGACAGTGCCGTTAGTGCAATGGCCTCAGCCTTCCCAGAGACACGCGATTTGGGTTGGGTCATGGCCTCGATGGACGGAAAGTACCTTTATGGCTCTACCTTTGTTCAGCCCTTCGATCCATTACCTACTTTTCTAAGTGATTGGAAGCAGACTCATACTATGGAATATGTAACAGCTAATCTTTTAGGGTTCGATCCCCTCAAAAGAGACTTTGGAGGCCTGAGACTGACGATGGCTGGCGAGGCATATATGAATTTCTGGATATTAGGGCCGCCACCATTTGCACTACTCTTGGGTTTTGGAATCGCTTGGTCCGAACGCTCCTTGAAATTCTCGGATACTATCCCCGTTAGGTATCTCTCCGCGACGCTGTTTCTGTGGTTCTCTTTCTGGCTGTACATGGGCGGTACTCAGGCGCTTGGCACCATGAAATTTGGTGCCATCGTTCTATTCGCTATGTACTTCTTTTCTCGCAAGCAGACTCCAGCACTAACGCCGCAAATGCCCTGATGGTTAAGCTACGCCGTCAATGTTTTGCAACTCGGCTTCCTCTTGATGATCGCTTAGTTGATCTAGCGCGAGACACGCCTTCCCATTTTTTCCTGGCAAATCACGCCAGCCACAATTCGTATCTTTTTCTGCTGCATTATCTGAAGGCATTCAGCGAGGCGCAGCTCCAAAAGAAATCAAGCTGCCTCAGAATCTTAGATTGGGGATGCGGGAAAGGGCATTGTACTTATCTTTTGCGACATCTTGGCTTCAAGGTTGTAAGCTGCGACATTGAGCGAAGCGCCGATGATTCGGCATTTGGACAGGAGACGCCAATCATTGCAGCAGAAAATATTGAGGTGATCCCACTTAGGGATACAGTGAAGCTGCCGTTTGAATCAGAATCATTCGACATCGTTCTAAGCATGGGTGTGTTGGAACATGTCAAGAATGACATAGAATCTCTCCGGGAAATTAATCGCATTTTGAGACCGGGAGGTCTTTTCTTCTGCTTCTTTCTGCCGTTTGTTGGATCGTGGACGCAATACGTCATGCGAACCAGAGGAGATAATTACCATGATCGGCTCTATACGAAAGCAAGGGTAAGGTCCCTTCTAAAGGAATCAGCTTTTGAGTTGCATGACTTTTGGCATCGACAACTGTTCCCTAAGAACTCTGTCCGCTATCCCATGTACCGTGCGTTTGAGTCTCTGGATCAGATGCTTGTGCGGTTTACTCCGCTTAAGTATCTTGCGACGAACATAGAATTTGTAGCCTCTAGGAGCAAGGTCAATTTGGCATGAACGCAAAGGTCATGATCGACGCGCGGTGGCTTGCCGGCGGGATTGGCACATATACCAAGCAGCTTTTGGCTGGCATTTGCCAATCTCCGGACGGCTTTGAAGTACAGGCTATCACGCGCCAACGGGATGCAAAACTTGTGGCTCAGTGGTGTCCGCGAGTGAAGGTCGTAAACATGCCCACCTATACCCTCAGGGAACAACTAGCGATTCCCTGGGCGGCGAAGGGTTGCGATCTTCTCCACGTTCCCCACTACAACGCTCCCTTGCTCCATCGGGGGCCTTTGCTCGTTTCCGTCCTGGACCTAATCCATATCACGGACCCGGTGTATAGCCGCAGCGCTCGATCCTGGGTCTATGCGAGGCCCATGCTGAACCTCGTGGCCCGGAAGGCCGACCACATTGTCACCATTTCGGAATATTCGAAAGCCCAGATTGTCGAGCGGCTCGGAGTGCAAGCCGAAAAAGTTACGGCAATTCATTGCGGCGTGAATGGGCAATTCCGCTGTGCGGATCGCAAGGAGGCGTACGCGGCCGTTTCGGAAGCTCTGGGCATTCAAGAACCATATTTGCTCTTCGTCGGGAGTCTAAAACCTCACAAGAATATTTTCACACTGTTGCAGGCGTTCATGCTGCTTCGCCAGCGTCATGATATTGGCCAAAGGCTACTGATCGTCGGGGACGATGCGCGATGGAAGTCCTTGCTGCTCGAAGAATGCTCGCGGCTTGGGATCCGCGACAACACGACTTTTGTTCCGTATGTTTCTCAGGAACTTCTTCCGAAAGTGTATGCGGGTGCTGATTTGCTTGTGATGCCGTCCACGATCGAGGGCTTCGGATTGCCCGTGCTGGAGGCGATGGCCAGCGGAACTCCGGTGGTCTGTTCGCGAGCGGCATCTCTCCCAGAAGTAGCGGGCGATGCTGCGCTCTATTTTGACCCCGCAAGCGCCAAAGAGCTGGCGGACGCGATCGAAAAGCTTTTGAGCTCGAGCGAGCTGCAGGAAAACCTTCGAGCAAAAGGGTTGGAACGGGCAAAGCAATTTACCTGGGAGGAGTCTACCCGGAAGCATGTGGAGTTATACCGGCGATTGCTCGGATTGAATTGAAAGCTGCGAGCGGTCAAGACTGCGTGGTGAGAATTTGTCTCCGAATGACAAAGGGCGGAAGGCGCGATAGGGATGAATAATCTGAATTTCAAGTGTAACGGGAACTCGGGCTTGCGAGTGGCGCTGGTGCATTACTGGTACGTGCGGAGGCGTGGAGGGGAGCGAGTGCTCGAGGTGCTGGCGGACATGTTCCCGCAGGCAGATATCTTTACGCTGGTGTACGACCCTGCCGCCCTGCCGGATTCGATAAAGTCCCACAAGATTACGGGCTCGTTCCTGCAAAAACTGCCGCAGTCGAAGCGCTACTATCGCGCGCTGCTGCCATTCTATCCTCTGGCGCTGGAGCAGCTCCGGCTGGATGACTATGACTTGGTGATTAGCCAGGAATCGGGTCCGGCAAAAGGGGTGATCACGCGGGCCGGGACCTGTCATATCTGCTACTGCCATACGCCGATGCGCTACCTGTGGGACATGTACCACGATTATTTGTCCATGGCGCCGTTTGGCTGGTTGGGAAGAAGCTTCTATTCATTGGCGTGCCACTACGTGAGGCAGTGGGACTACGCGACGGCCGCCAGGGTGGATCACTTCGTGGCGAGCTCACAGAATGGGGCAAGGCGGATACGGAAGTATTACGGGCGTGGCTCCGACGTGATCTACCCGCCGGTGGACCTTGATTCTTTCTTGGTTTCAAATGCTCAGGAAGATTTCTATCTGGTAGTGAGTCCGCTGGTTGCTTACAAGCGGATTGATCTGGCAGTGGAGGCGTGCAACGCATTGAAGCGCCGTTTGATCGTGATCGGGGATGGACCGGAGAAGGCCGCTCTGATGAAGATGGGTGGACCTACGGTCACATTTCTCGGTTTTCAAACGGATGAGGCTGTTCGGGACCATTATCGTCGGTGCAGAGCGTTCTTGTTTCCGGGAGAAGAAGACATAGGTTTGACACCGATCGAAGCGCAGGCTTCGGGGCGGCCGGTGATTGCCTATGGGCGAGGCGGGGCGGTCGAAACGGTTGGCGGGTTCTATCCCGGGGAGGACATGAATCCGGAGGAAACAACCGGCGTGTTCTTTGCGGAACAGTCCGCGGATGCGCTGATGGAGGCGATATTAGCCTTCGAGGCGGTTGAGGCGAAGTTTTCGCCGGCCTTCATCCGGACGCAGGCGGAACGCTTCGACGTGGCGCACTTCAAAGAGCAGTTAGGGAATTTTATTGCAGAGAAAATTCATGAGTTCAGCGATTTCGGCCAGCAAAGAAGAAATGTGACGGCGGGGGAATTGGCGCGGACGGAGTCTGCAAGTCTGAAGTGATGGTGAAGGCGCCGAGAGGGCGAAGTTTTCCGCGTTGCGCGTGGCAGGACCATGCGTGAACGTGGCCATCCGCAGACAAAGTGCACATTGGCTGACTTGAGAAGGTTCCACGGTAACGAAACGGACGAAACTCCGCATTTGATCCCAGAAGTACCAACGCTAACACAGAAATAACTTCCCAGGAGGTCGCCGCTCTTATGCCCAGACGCTCGATCAACGTGATTCAGTTTATGGTGACCATCGCATTCTTTGCGATTCCTGGTATTGCTTTCTATATAGCAAGTTACGTCCGCTTCCAGACTGAAGTCTTCGACAAAGTAGAAGTGGATGATTACGCATACGTTGGTTTCACAATACTCGTGACATTGTTGTGGGCTCTAGTCGTGGAGCACTTGCGATTGAATCGCATTGTTTACCTAGTGACGGTCCAAACGGGCGTCAAGACAGCAGCGCTTGCCACGCTATATTGCATGCTGTTATCAATATCTCTACTTTTCTGCTATCGGACAACAACCTTTTCGCGTGGCTTCGTGTTCGTTGGCTGTGGCCTGATCTTTGTACTCAGTTTTTGCCTAATTCACCTGTTCCGCGCAGCAATGTACACGATTGACAAGTCTCGGAACGGCCGCTTTCCAGTTGCTGTTCTCGGCGCGGATGAATTTGCTGCAGGCATTGCTGAACGACTTTCGAAGAGTCGACTGGCTCGTTGCAAGGTTGCGTGCTTTGTTGCGTTGCCTGGTCAGAACGAGACGGCCAAGGGTTCGCCCGTCGTAGCATGGGATTGCATGGATGATGTGGTGGATGTTTTCCACTGCGGCGAGATCATAGTAGCGTTACCGCCGGAGCGAATGAGCGAAGCGCAGACAATTCTCCAGACAGTTCAACACCTCTGCATACCTGCCAGAATGGCATTGGATTTGGGTGAGGGCATTTTCGTTCCAGAAAGGATCTTCGACTATTATGGAATTCCGCTGCTTGATGTCCGACCGTATCCTGTCGATACAGTCGCCTATGCCCTTGGCAAACGCGTCTTCGACATCCTTTTTTCTTCCTCGGCTCTACTGGTTGCCGGACCCTTTATGCTCGTTATCGCCGCCCTGACTAAGCTTACCTCACGGGGTTCGGTTTTTTTTGTTCAGGAACGCGTAGGGCTGAATGGCGAGCGTTTCAGGATGCTGAAATTCCGTACAATGTTTGTGCAAGATTCGCA
>Ga0137399_10001795_pt1 | contig 10135 bp, 8 predicted proteins | sample czorhiz316metaG_FD_104810 | JGI IMG/M metagenome (GOLD analysis project Ga0137399, IMG submission 104810) | Vadose zone soil microbial communities from Angelo Coast Range Reserve, California, USA - czorhiz3.16 metaG | ecosystem: Environmental > Terrestrial > Soil > Vadose zone | place: USA...
CCGAGAAGGCATCCAATGACAACACGTCGAAGCGCCGCTCGGGCCTATCGAAGGCGCCCTGCGCGACCTCCAGTTCCAGGGAAAGACGTGCGTCCCCGGGTACCGGCTGGACCTGCGCCTTGCTGTCCTTGAGATACGTGAACTGATTTACGGCAATATCCAGCACGGCCGGATTCAGCTCGTACACCCGAAATAGGTCTCCAGGCTGGCCGTAGGCCGCAAGTGTTCCGGCGCCCAGGCCGACCGAGCCAATCCGCAGCGGTCCCATGGTGCGGTGCTTGGACAAAATCGTGCGACCGATTCCTGACGAGACCCCGTAATACGTTGTTGGCGTGTCGCGTTGCGCCGGCTCCATCAGCTGCGACCCGTGCAAAATGACTCCGTGACGGAGTTGTCGGATCCGCCCCGCTCCGTACGGCGCGTCGATCACCCGCAGCGTACCGTAGAAGTTACGCGCCGAAAATTCCGTGCCGCTTGACCAATGCCGGTAGTAGCTCCAATTGAAGGTCAGAGTACACAGCAACGCGGTGAGCGCCACGGCACGCCACAGACGGTAGCGCTGCAGCAGCAGCGCTGACACCAGCAGCAGTGCAGTACAACCCCAACGAGCGTCTCCCAGTACAATCTTCGCCCACGGCAATGCGTAGCTGTCCAAAGCGGATGGCAGTCCGCCCAGCAGGAGAAGTATCAGCGTTGTGGCAACTGCCGCGACCATGAGACTGGCTGTCCAGGACGTCCTTGGCTGGCGGCTAAGTTCCTCGCAGCAGCAATAGAGCCCCAACCCCGCCAGACAGACCACGGCAAGCGGCATTTCCCAATAGCCGTCGAAAACTTGCGGCGCAACGAGGCCGACCAACATGCCGCCTAGTGCGCCGCCGGTGGCGAGGCTGAGGTAGAAGTGGGTCAGATAATTCGGGTTCGGTTTGCTGCGCGCGAGCTCACCGTGACACACCACGCATCCAAGGAACAGTCCGATTGTAAACACAGGCAACGCGACGTAGAACGAAAGGCTTCCCTGATCCGCAAAAAGAGCCCACGCCATGGCACCGGCGGCCAACATTGCCGGCGTGATCCAAAATCGGCGTTCGTACCAGCCGCGTCCGGAACGTCCCTCAAAGCAAATGACGAAGCTCAAGAGATACATGCTTAACGGAACTATCCAGAGCAGCGGGATGGAGGCAACGTTTTGGGTAATCTGATTCGTCCCCGACAAGAGCAATGCGGAACCGAGGGCCGAGCATCCGATCCAGTATGCATACCGTCCGAGCGATGGGGGCGCCTCAGGAGCCGTCTCGCCTGCCTCGCCGCCGTGCTGCTGCCGCCGGCGCCACGCATAGGTGATTGAGCAGGCCACGAACAGCGCGTACGCAGAGCTCCAGACCCAAGCCTGTGTGCGCAGCGTGGCGAACGGCTCGATGGCGAACGGGTAGCTCAGCAGGCCGCACAACGAGCCCAAATTTGACAGGGCGAACAGGCGATAGATCGAGGGCTGCTCGCTGGAACTACCGGCCACGCCGCCCAGCCATCGCTGCAGCAATGGTGCCGTCGATGCCAGCAGGAGGTACGGCAGGCCGACGGTTGCGCACAAGAGCCCGAGAATCTGCAAGGCTGGCTCGGTGCCATGACCAGGCTTCCAGAATGAGCTCGGAATGATCGGCAACGTCAGGCAGCTGATAAGCAGCAGCGAAATGTGTAATTGGAATTGACGGGAACCAACACGGCTGCGCGTTAGCCAATGTGCGTAGGCGTAGCCCAGCAGGAGGACCAGCTGGAAGAAGACCAGGCATATCGTCCACACGCCCGCCGACCCACCGAACCATGGCAGGATCTGCTTGGCCAGAATGGGTTGAACCAGGAACAACAGGAACGACGACAACACGATCGTGAGGGCGGGTGCGACCATGGGTTCGAGTCTGGTGTGCCCGATCCTCCGGTAACGCGGGGGGCTTGCAGTTGGTGCCGCCTGCGACGTCGAGATCGTCATCCAAAAAGTGTCTCAGAGTGGCAGCGCTCGGTCCGTGACGCCATCGAGGTTATCAACCAGATTTGACCGATGGCTTTCGCGGTGTGGGATGTTCAGGGCTTCAGGATGGCCCGGATGCGCAGCGTGCTGGGGTCGAACACTACCAGCACTCGCCGGATGTCTCCCCACATGAGCAGTGCGTTGCGCTCTTGGGGTGCAAGCCCCAGTTGGGACATGCGTACCCTGAGCCGATGCTTTTCGGCTCTGGACAGCGCCTGTATTTCATCAAGCGGCTTGAGTTGCTCGCGCAACTTCGGCAGACCCTGCTCCCAGGGTCTGAAGTAGCGCGGCATAGCGATGACATCCCCACCCGAGCCGAAGACCGTTGAGTTGACGATCTTGGCCGCCTCCTCGGGGTTATCCGGCAACCGTGCCCAAACCCAGCGCGGCCGGCAGTACCAGTGCGGCGCCAGCGCCGGATTCTGGCGTCGCGCCAGTACGATCTCGCTGCCCTCAACATCCGAGGCCTGCACCATCTCCAGGCGATTCGCCGAGAAGGTGTAGTAAATCGGGCGCCCGTGCCACAGCGTGGCCGCCCCGTAGACGAGCGCCGCGATCTGTACGGTCACGATGATCCCGATGTCGCGCGTGAGCTCGCGGCGCGGTTTGCGCGGGTTGGCGACGATCAGGGTGAGTGTCGGGCCCAGCGCCAGGTCCACGATTCCCACGATGACCAGCACGTGCAGCACGCCGGTGAGGTACCAGCCCGGCCAGCGGTACCAGCCCAGGTACAGGCCGCCCAAGATCAGACTCAATGCGCACGCACTGCCCGTCAGGTGCAGCCCAAAGGCCTTGAGTCGGAATCTCATGTCTTGGGTGAACCTTTCAGCGGTTGCTCGTCAGACGCGGAACTTTCCTGCGCCGGCGCCGCGTCATCGGGGATGGCGCGCTGCTCGGTCAGCCACGCCCCCAGGTCGATCAATCGGCAACGCTCGCTGCAGAATGGGCGAAACGGCGCGGCCTCCCAATCCAATTCGCGCTGGCACGTCGGACACTTGACGCGAATGGGGCTCATCGAGTTGGAAACGCAGCGCTTCAGGGGCAGCAGCTCAGCATGAACGGCACGTCCCCCTCGGCTTGTGTCGGGCGGGTCGCCAGGCCGTTCCAGGTGAGGAAGCGGATGTTGCAGCGGTGGTGGCTGCCGCTGATCTCGGGGTACAGGCCGGCGGAGGCCGGCAGCGATATGCGCAGCAGTTGCAGTGGATTGTCGCGCTCGAAAGTGATGTTGAAGGTGCCGCCCCTGGCAATCTCCTCGCGGCTGCGCCCGTTCTGGCGCGTGAGCCACAGCAGCTCCGCGATCGCATCGCACAGCGGGCGCAGCAGCCCCAGCCACTGATTGAAGGTACGCGTGCGCGCATCGTCGGACTGCGTCAGCCAGAAGTAATAGTCGGGCAGATCGAACTCGCAGGTGCCACCCGGGATCGCGCTGCGATGCTTGATGGCGTTCACGAACTCTGAATCCCGCAACGGCTGCAGGAACGCCGAGCCGGCGGCCATGAGATCGGCACGCAGGCGCAGCAGATTCGACATGAGGGTCTTGAGGCGCTGGGCGTCCACGCCCGGGTTGGACTGGAATTGGTTCAAGCCGGTCAACTGGCCTTCGAGCTCTTTCAGCACATCCGAGCGCACGTCCCCGCGCGTGGTGATGGCGAGGATGTCGATCAGGCTCGACATCGCGGCACGGCTGCCCCAGGGGCTCGCCATCTCGTTGTGATAGAGCGCCTGGTTGTAGAGAAAGTCCAGGCGCAGGAAGGTGCGCATGCGCTCGTTCAGCGGCTGCTCGAAGATGAGCCCCTCCACAGCAGCGGCAGGTGCCGCAGCCGCCCCAGCCTCGGGTACAGCGGATTCCGTCATGTTCGTATTCTGCTTGAGCGGCGCGCGATCCGTAAACCGGGGCAGCCTCAGGCGCGCGGCTGCTGGGCGAGCTCCAGGTAACGCGTGTGCAGTGTCGCGACCTGATCGCGTATCGCGCTCATGTCGGCGTCGTTGCGGATGACATCGTCGGCGGCCTTGAGGCGTGCCGAGCGCGCGGCTTGCGCGTTGAGGATCGCCTGCGCCTGCGCGATCGTTCCGCCATCCCGCGCCCGCAGGCGTTGAATCTGCAGCTGCTCCTCGCAGTCAACCACCAGCACGCGATTCACGTTCGAGCCGAGGTTCTTCTCGACCAGCAACGGAATGACCAGTATCTGGTAGGGGCCGCCGGCGGCGGCGGACCGGGCCTCCATCGCGGCACCGATCGCCGGGTGCGTCAGAGCCTCCAGATCCGCCCGCGCCTTGGGATCGGAGAACACGATCTCGCGCAGCGCCGGACGATCGAGGTGCCCGTCGGGCGTGAGAATCGAGGGGCCGAACCGCTCGACCAGCCGCTCGAGCGGGGGCTGCCCGGGCTCGACGACCTCGCGCGCGACCTGGTCGCTGTCGAGGATCGGCACACCGAGGGCCCCGAAGAACTTGGCCGCAGTGGACTTGCCGCTGGCGATGCCCCCGGTAAGGCCCACGCGGTAGACGCGCGCGCTCACGGGCGTGCCGTGAACAGCCCGAGGTAGCCCGCGACCAGCTGCGGACCGAACATCAGCATCAGCCAGCCCGCCGCGGCGAGGAACGGGCCGAAGGCGATGGGCGTAGCGCGGCTCTGACCGCGCAGGCTGAGCATGGCAATGCCCACCACGGCGCCCACCGCGGCGGCTACCAGGATGATCGGCAGGAGCATCTGCCAGCCGAGCCACGCGCCGAGCGCGGCCAACAGCTTGAAGTCACCGTACCCCATGCCTTCCTTACCGGTGAGCAGCCGGAAGAGATGATAGACGCTCCACAGGCTCGCGTAACCCGCGATCGCCCCCATGAGGCTCGAGCGCACATCCACCGGCAGGGGGGAACCGCCCGCCGGCCCCGCCCACAGACTCAAGAGCAGTCCGAGCCACAGCAGCGGCAGCGTGAGGTTATCCGGCAGCAGCTGATGGTCGACGTCGATGAAAGCGAGGGCGATCAGGAACCAGGTCAGCACCATGGCCGCGAGCGCGGGCCAGCCGAAACCGAACTTCCAGGCAACGGCCGCGCACAGAACCCCGCTCAAGGCCTCCACCAGCGGGTAGCGAGGGCTGATCGGTTTGCCGCAGTGGGCGCACCGCCCGCGGAGCACGAGCCAGGAGATGAGCGGAACGTTCTGCAGCGCGGTGATCGGCGCCCGGCACGCCGGGCAGGCGGAGCGAGGCAGCGCGAGGTTGAAGCGCTCCGGTGCGCCACCGGGCAGCGTCGCGGCCGCCGCCTCGCCGCTGAGCTCTCTGCACTGCTCGCGCCAGGCGCGATCGAGCATCACCGGCAGGCGATAGATCACGACGTTGAGGAAGCTCCCCACTGCCAGTCCCAGCACCATGCAGGTGCCTGTGAACACGGCGGGCGAAGACGCGAGCAGCTCGATCACTGGCATTGTTGTGTCGACTCTCTAATGAAAACGCCGCGCGGAGCGCGGCGCTTTCCAACCCCCACGGACAAGTACGTTCGTCAGACCACCGAACCGAGCTTGAAGATCGGCAGGTACATGGCGATCACCAGGCCGCCTACGAGCACGCCCAGGATCACCATGATCATGGGTTCGAGCAGGCTCGACATGGCATCCACCGCGTTGTCGACCTCCGCTTCATAGAACGTCGCTACCTTGGCCGACATCTCATCCAGCGAGCCCGACTCCTCACCGACCGCGATCATCTGATTGACCATGTTCGGGAACAGGCCGGTGTTTTCCATCGAGCGCTGCAGGCGCTGGCCGGTCGAGACTTCATCGCGCATTTTCAGAACCGCTTTCTCGTACACGATATTGCCGGTCGCGCCGGCCACCGACTCCAGCGCTTCCACCAGCGGCACGCCGGCGGAGAACATCGTCGACAGCGTGCGCGCATAGCGGGCGATGGCGGCCTTATTGAGGATGGGTCCGATGATGGGTATCTTGAGCGAGACCCGGTCGAGGAATTCCCGCAGGGCCCGCGAGCGCTTCTTGAAGTAGAAGAAGGCGTACACGCCGAAGCCCAGCACGATCGCGATGAAAATGCCGTCGTGCTGCACGAACCGTGAGAGGTTGATGACCGCCTGCGTGAAGGCTGGCAGGTCGGCGCCGAATCCCTTGTACAGGCTCTCGAACTGTGGAATCACGAACAGCAGCAGGACCACGGTCACGATGACCGCGACGGCAAGGACTGCGGCTGGGTAGAACAGCGCCTTCTTCACCTTCTTCTTCAGGGCCTCGCTCTTCTCCTTGTAGGTGGCCACCTTGTCCAGCAGTGATTCGAGGGCACCGGCATGCTCGCCCGCCTCCACGAGATTCACGAACAGGTCGTCGAAGTGCAGCGGATGCTTGGCGAGGGACTCATGGAGCGAGGTGCCTCCTTCGACGTCGGCCTTGACTTCGAGGATCAGCCTTTGCATTGCGGCCTTTTCATGGCCATTGCCGACGATCTCGAACGACTGCACGAGCGGAATGCCCGCGGCGAGCATGGTGGAGAGCTGGCGGGCGAAGATCGCGATATCGCCTGCATTGACCCGGCCGCCCGCGCGGCTCTGACGCTGCTTGCGGATGCGCGAGGGCGCCACGCCCTGGCGGCGCAGCTCTGCGCGCAGACTCTGCTCATCGGGCGCGAGGCTCCTGCCCTTGACGCGGGAGCCGCGCTTGTCCTTGCCCTCCCAGGCGAAGGGAATGTCGCGCTTGATCGCCCTGACTGTGCCGGTTGCTGCCTGAGCCATATGTACCTTCCGTCCTGCGTCAGTCGACGGTGATGCTGTTGACTTCCTCGAGACTGGTGAGCCCGTTCTTTACCTTCTCGAGCCCGGCGCGCCGCAGATCCCACACGCCTTCCTTGGCAGCCTGGTCGGCAATCTCCACCGCGCTGCCCATGGCGAGAATGATTCGGGCAATTGAATCCGTCACCGGCAACACCTGGTAGATACCCGTGCGGCCCTTGTAGCCATCGGTGCAGTTCCCGCAACCCTTGGGGGCGAAGAGCTTGAGCCCACCCTTGAGGTCCGCTTCGGTAAAACCCTCTTTGAGCAGGGCATCCTTGGGGATGTCCAGCGGCTGCTTGCACGTGGTGCACAGGCGCCGCGCCAAGCGCTGCGCAATGATCAGGTTCACCGAGGTCGCAATGGCGTAGGGTTTGACGCCCATGTCCACCATGCGGGTCAGAGTCGACGGCGCATCATTGGTGTGCAGGGTCGACATGACCAGGTGGCCCGTCTGGGCGGCCTTGATGGCGATCTCGGCGGTCTCGAGGTCACGGATCTCACCGACCATGATGACGTCCGGGTCCTGGCGCAGGAAGGCGCGCATGGCCGCCGCGAAGGTCAAGCCCACCTTGTTGTTGACGTTGACCTGATTGACGCCGGGGAGATTGATTTCCGCCGGATCCTCGGCGGTGGAAATGTTGGTGTCCTCGCGATTGAGGATATGGAGGCCGGTGTACAGCGAGACCGTCTTGCCGCTGCCCGTGGGACCGGTGACCAGGATCATGCCCTGGGGCTTCGCCAGGTACTTGAGGTAGAGCTCCTTCTGGAAGGGCTCGTAGCCGAGTGAATCGATCCCGAGCGTGGCCTGGGCGGGATCCAGAATACGCAGCACGATCTTCTCGCCGAACAGCGTCGGGCAGGTGCTGACGCGAAAGTCGATGGCGCGATTCTTCGACAGCTTCATCTTGATACGGCCGTCCTGCGGGACGCGCCGCTCGGCGATGTCGAGGCGCGACATGACCTTCAGACGGGCCGACAACTTCTGCGCCAGCTGCACCGGAGGCTGCGCAATCTCCTTCAGTACTCCGTCCATGCGCAGGCGTACCCGGTAGAGCTTTTCGAACGGCTCGAAGTGAATGTCCGAAGCTCCGCGGCGGATGGCATCCAGCATCACCTTGTTGACGAAGCGCACGATCGGGGCGTCTTCGACGTCGTCACGTCCGATCTTCTCATCGAGCTCATCCTCACCGCCCGTGACCTCGAGGGACTCGAGATCGACGTCCCCTTCATCCGTGAGGGCCGACATCTGGTTGTCGACCTGCTCGATCGCCTTGTCCACCGCCTTCTGGAGCTTGTCGTCCTCGACAATGACGGCTTCGATGCCGAGACTGGTCTGAAACTTGATCTCGTCGATGGCGTGGAGGTTCGTCGGATCTGCCACCGCCAGAAACAGCCGCTTGCCGCGACGGAAGACCGGCAGCACGCGATGCTTGGCGAGGAGCTTGTCGCTGACGAGTCGAACGGCCTCGAGGTCGAGGGTCAGCGCGTCAAGATCGAGCAGCGGCACGCCGAATTCGTTCGAGGCGGCTATCGCGATGTCACGTGCGTTGGCCGCACCGCTCGACACCAGCTGGGTGACGACACTCGCCTTGCGCTCGCGTGCGGTATTGATCGCCTCGAGCATCGCGCGCTCGTCGACCACGCCGTCCTGCACCAGGCGTTGGGGCAGCCCGCCGAGGCCCCCGCGGGCGGAGCCGAGTGCTAAAGAGGCGTTGTCATTCATGGACTTACGACTAGCTGGACCCGGCGCATGTGAGGTTGAGGTTCAGTTTACCCGAGAAGGCGCGGCGCGCAATTGTCAAATCCTCGCCGATTCTGAATCACCGGGCCGCTTGGGCGGCGGGGTGCGCGTCACACTTGGATCAGGGGGCTAAAAAGAAAGCCCCGGCACGAGGCCGGGGCTCAAGGACTCCAATGTTCGAATTCAGGAGTCGATTACTTGCACTGGGTCGGCACGTAGCGCGCGAGGATCGTCGCTCCACCCGTAACCGGCAATTTGAAGGACGCTGCGGTCGTCGACGTAACCGACTCGCATGCCCAGTCGATGTTTCCACCGCCAGAGGTGGCCAGCTGGACTCCACCGACCGACGGCGTAAGAATCATTGTCGCGCCAGCGATCTGAGCCGTAGCGTTACTATAGGTAACCGTGATGGCGCCTGTACCGACAGTAATGAGCACCGAAGTCACGTACTTGGTCGTGGTGGGAGCGCCATTCCACGCGGTCCCCGCAGCCGACACGCCGGCCATGTCATTGGACTGGAAGCCCTCGGCCACTGCGGTCTTGGCGGCCGCAGCCATATTCAGACCTTCCGTCACCTTCGCACGGACCGTGTAGTCCTGATAGGCCGGGATCGCGATCGCGGCCAGAATGCCGATGATCGCAACCACGATCATCAACTCGATGAGGGTAAAACCCTTTTGAAAAGCCTTCATTGCAGAAACTCCTAAAAGTTGAGGTACAAAACCAGCGGCGCAATAAAGGCGCCTGGGGGGAAGCAAAGCAAGGTGCGTGCCAGGATGCCCGTGAACGCTTAAATGATTGATATTTAAGTAGAACTTCCTACCCTCTGGCGTGGCTCAGTTGACATAGGTCTGTCGCACGCTGACGTCACCTGCCGGAGGTTCTGTCAGAAAGTGACCCAAAACGTCACCTGAGCCGTGGCTTCATCGAGCCCTAAAGCTATTCGATTCCGAGCTTCTTGATCCGGTAGCGCAGCGCGCGAAAGCTCATTCCAAGGAGTTTCGCGGCCGCGGTCTTGTTGTAACGGGTCTTCTCGAGCGCCTTGACAATGGCATCGCGCTCGATGCTTTCCAGCTGGCTTCCCAGCGCGGTGCCGCCGTCAGCGGCGGCCGCGAGGGCCTCCGGCGCAGCGGGACGCACGCCCGTGCGCAGGCGGATGTGCTCAGGCGTGATCACGCCTCCGGTACTCAAGGTGACCGCCCGTTCTAGTACGTTCTCGAGCTCGCGCACGTTGCCGGGGAACGGGTATGTCTGAAGCATCTGCAGCGTCTCCGCAGACAGCTCGGGGGGAGCGGTGTTCGTGCGGCGCGCCAGGCGTAGCAGGATCGCAGCGGCGATTTCCGGAATGTCGCTACTGCGCTCGCGCAGCGCCGGCACGCGCAGCTCGATGACGTTGATGCGGTAGAAGAGGTCTTCGCGGAACAGCCCCTGGGCGACGAGGTCACCGAGGTTCCTGTGTGTGGCGGACAGGATGCGGACATCGACGGTCTCTTCGCGGGCTGCGCCGACCGGGCGCACGGTCTTCTCCTGCACGACGCGCAGCAGCTTCACCTGCATGTGCAGCGGCAGATCCGCGACCTCATCGAGAAACAGCGTGC
>Ga0137399_10001797_pt1 | contig 10132 bp, 8 predicted proteins | sample czorhiz316metaG_FD_104810 | JGI IMG/M metagenome (GOLD analysis project Ga0137399, IMG submission 104810) | Vadose zone soil microbial communities from Angelo Coast Range Reserve, California, USA - czorhiz3.16 metaG | ecosystem: Environmental > Terrestrial > Soil > Vadose zone | place: USA...
GTACGTTGCGGAAATTTTCAGGACATCGCCGCTCGCAAATTTGTAGCCGCCATCCTGGACAAACAGTTTCACGGGCACGGACTCAAGATGTCCTTGAGCGTCCGCCTTCGCATCGAGCGCCGCCACGGTCTCCTTGCGCGACACATCTTCCAGGACAATTTGCTTTCCGTAGTCGTGCAGGTGTCCGCCCACTCCAAGCAGCACACCTTCATATTTCACCGTCACCGTTCCGGTCTTCTCGCTTTTCCCCGCCGGCAGGTCATAACTGGAATTTCTGCACGACGCCACATCCATCCACGCGGGATAAACATTCCGGATCATCTTCGCCAAGCTCGGCGCATTGGCATCGGCATAGGGGATCTGCACCTCGAAATAAGCCTTGTCGTAGGACGTGGCCGTCGGGTTGTACATCATCGTCTCGATGCGGATCTTCTCGCCCTTTTGCACGCGATAGCCGAATCCGGGCACTTCGGCCCAGTCGGTCATTTCGCTGCCCGCGCCAAAAATATGTTCTTCCTTGTTGGGGCAGAGAAAATCCGCGCGATTCTCGTTCCAGAACGCCACATGATGCAGCACCGTTCCCGGCACGGCGTTGCCGCTCGCATCCACGAGCTTCGGATGATACGCGAGCAGCCAGCCGTCCATCGGCACTTCCCAAACCAGATCGGGCGGCTGCGGCATTTTCATGTGCGAGGTATGCGCGGGCAAATTCATCGGGCCAACTCGGAGCGTAACCGTATACGTCGCCGCATCCACTTTCGCATCCAGCGTGACGCCCTTCGCGACCGCATGGGGCATGCCTTCCTGCATGAAGCCGTGATGCTCATGCTGCATCGGCAGCGGTTTCGCAGTGTCTTCATCCAGGCCAGTATGCGTAGGGTGGACATCCTTCGACGTATCCACCGGGTTTTCTTGCCCCACTGCAATGACGGCCGCAAGCAGGAAAGCACCGCAAATCGCAATTGTTTTCTTCATTGGACTTCTCCGCGCATCGGTCCCAGCGTACAGACGGGAACTTCTCTCATCATACTCCCGGGAAGCGATCAGCGGAATCGCCCGCAACGCTACGTGTTGCGAAGTACTTCCAGGTGAACTCCGGCGGCAAAACGGATAGTATGCGGGACGATGAAAATACGCGGACGTTTGGTCGTTTACTCCGGCATTCTCTTTTTGATTTGTTTATTTTTCTCCGAGCCCATCCACGCGCAGAAGCCCGCGGCCGACGATCTGCTGGTGCTCAACAATGTGACGGTCGTCGATATTCGATCGGGTGCTCTGCAACCCGAGCAAACCGTAATCCTCGAGCGCAATCACATTGCTTCCGTGGGGCCCAGCACATCCGCGAGGTATCCGCGGAACGCGCCGAGCGTGAACTGCCGCGGCCTTTTCCTGATTCCCGGGCTCTGGGATATGCACGTGCATCTGGTTTTCGGCGACTGGTTTCCCGGCGCGCAGGATATTTCGCTGCCGCTCTTCGTCGCAAACGGCGTCACCGGAGTACGGGACATGGGCAGCGAGCTGGATATTGTGCAGGGGTGGCGCAACGAAATTGAAGCGGGGCGCCTGATCGGGCCGCGCATTTACACCCCCGGGCCCATGCTGGATGGACCGAAGCCGCGCTTTCCAAACTCGGTGGCGATTGCCACGCCCGAAGATGCGCATGGCGCCGTCGCGGATCTCAAGCGCCGGGGCGCGGACTTTATCAAGCTGCAATCGCTGATTCCGCGCGACGCGGTTTTTGCAATCGCGGAAGAAGCCAAAAAGCAGGAGATACCGTTCGAAGGGCACGTGCCGGATGCGGTGCGCGCGAGCGAGATGTCTGCAGCGGGAATGAAAAGCTTCGAGCATCTCATCGGGATTTTTGAAGGGAGTTCGGCGGACGAGGACGACTTCTTGAAGGGGAATAAAGCGGAAGGGCGCTTCCTGGCCGCATACGATCCCGCGCTCGCTGCTTCGTTGGCTTCGATTCTGGTGAAAAATCAGACGTGGCAATGCCCGACGCTGGTGTGGGAACGCGGCGGTAATTTGATCGATGCGAGTGATTTCAGCGAAGATACGCGCGCAAAATATGTGCCGGCGTCGTGGAAAAACAAGACTTGGAAGCGATTCACCGAAGAAATCACGCAAGGTTACGGCGCGGACGGTCTGGCGATTCGAAAGAGATTTGTCGAGAAAGAACTCGAGGTCGTGGGGATGTTGCACAAGTCCGGTGTGGCGTTTCTTGCGGGAACAGATACGCCCGCCGGTGTTTATATTTTCCCAGGCTACAGCCTTCACGAGGAATTGCAGCGTTTCGTGGCCGCAGGATTCACCCCGCTCGAAGCGCTGCAAACCGCGACGATCAATCCCGCACGCTTTTTCGGAATAGAAGACCAGATGGGAACCGTCGAAAAAGGAAAGCTCGCCGACCTCGTTCTGCTTTCCGCCAACCCTCTCGAAGACATTGCCAACACGCAGAAGATTGTCGGCGTCATCGTGAACGGCCGGTACTTTTACCGCGCCGAACTCGACAAGATGCTCGGCCGCGTGGAAAACGCCGCGCGTCGCCAGCGCTGAACGCAGCGACGCGCACTGTGAATGGAAAACCGGCGATCGGGCAAGTTCATTTTCAGATGTTGACTCCTTTTTCCTGCGAGCGTTGGTAAACTTTTCTCCACATGGGTGCGATCCTGAAATGAAACTGATTCGAATTGGCGAGGTGGGACAGGAAAAGCCGGGCGTGCTCCTGGATGACGAAACGCGTGTGGATGTTTCCAGATTTGGTTCGGACTATGACGAGGTGTTTTTCGCAAGCGACGGAATTCCGAGACTCCGGAATTGGCTGGCGAAGCATGGGGGTTCGGTGCCACGCGTATCATCCGCGGTGCGTTTGGGGCCGCCGATTTGCCGGCCGAGCAAGATCGTGTGCATCGGGCTGAATTTCCGCGATCACGCCGAAGAGAGCGGGATGGAGATTCCCAAGGAGCCGGTGATTTTTTCCAAGGCGACCTCGGCGCTGGTGGGGCCAAATGATTTTCTTGTGATTCCAAAAAACGCCACAAAGGTGGACTGGGAAGTGGAACTGGCAATCGTGATGGAGAAGAAAGCGAGTTACGTCAGCAGAGAGAAGGCATTGGATTATGTCGCAGGTTTTGCGCTGCACAATGACTATTCGGAGCGCAGCTTTCAGCTGGAGCGAGGAGGGCAGTGGGTAAAAGGAAAGAGCGCGGATTCGTTCGCGCCGCTGGGGCCGTTCCTCGCCACGAAAGATGAAATTCGAGATTTCAATCAACTGGGGATGTGGTTGAAGGTGAATGGAGAGTTCCGGCAGAGAGGTTCCACATCCAAGATGATTTTTGATGTTCCGGCGCTGGTCGCTTACGTCAGCGAATTCATGACGCTTCTGCCGGGAGACGTGATCAGCACGGGAACGCCACCGGGCGTTGGCTTGGGCATGAAGCCGCCTCAATATCTGAAAGCGGGCGATGTGGTGGAACTTGGAATCGACGGCTTAGGGGAATCGCGGCAGCAAGTTGTGGACTACCGATAGAAGGGAATTCGGCTCCGGCAGACACGTCACTGCAAGTTTTAATGCGGGCCTAGAGCGATGCACATTGACGCTCATCAGCACTTTTGGATGTATGACCGGCGAGATTACGGTTGGATCGATGACTCGATGGCCGCGCTGCGCCGGGATTTTCTTCCGGCCGATCTGAAACCAGAAATGGACCGGAATGGATTTCAGGGATGTGTTGCGGTTCAAGCGCGGCAGACGTTGGAAGAGACGCGATGGCTCCTGGAATTGGCCGAGCGCGCGCCATTCATTCTCGGAGTGGTGGGCTGGGTTGATCTGCGGTCGCCGCGATTGCGATTCGAATTGGAATCATTTGCAGGAAAGTCCAAGCTGGTGGGCGTCCGTCACCTTGTGCAAAGCGAGCCGGATGAGCGGTTCCTGCTTCGGCCGGATTTTCTTCGCGGCGTCGCAATGCTGGAAGAATTTGATCTTACCTACGACATCCTGATTTATCCACGGCATCTTCCGGTGGCGGCGGAGTTCGTGGCGCGATTTCCGCGGCAGCGCTTTGTTCTGGACCACCTGGCGAAACCGCCGATCAAAAGCGGAGATCTTGATTCCTGGGCGCGCGGAATCCGGGTACTGGCGTCATTCCCGAATCTATTTTGCAAGGTGTCTGGCCTGGTCACGGAAGCGAACTGGCAGGCGTGGAAGCCCGAGGATATGCGGCCCTATCTGGATGTGGCGTTCGAAAGCTTCGGACCGGGCCGGTTGATGATCGGATCGGATTGGCCGGTGTGCACGGTGATGGCTCCATATTTGCGGGTCATAGATCTGGTGAAGAATTACCTCGGCAAGTACGCTGCGGAAGAAAGAGATGCCGTGCTGGGGGAAATGCCGCGAAGTTCTGGAGATTGAAACCGCTGGAGAATCAAGCGCGCGACTAATCGCACGGCGTGTTCTACAATGCCCGGGAAAAGCGGGCGGTGGCTTTAAGCGGCTGCGAATAGGGAAAATACGGGTCTGGTGTGATGCAGAAGAAGGTGCTCAAACTCGATTCGAAAGATAACGTGCTGATCGCACTAGCCGACCTGCGCCGAGGGGAGCAGATTTCTTTTGACTCCCAGTCCTACGCGCTGGAGTCGGACGTTCCTGCAAAACACAAATTCGCCACTGAAGATCTTGCCGCTGGCGCGAGCATCATCATGTACGGCGTGCTCGCGGGGAAAGCGGTTGCCCCGATCCGTCGAGGAGAACTGCTGACCACGCGCAACATCCATCATCAGGCCGCAGCGTTTGAGGAGAAAACGGAAGAGTATCGCTGGACGCCGCCAGACGTATCACGATGGAAGCAGCGGGATTTCCTGGGATATCGCCGGTCCGACGGCCAGGTGGGCACGCGAAATTACTGGATTGTTGTTCCGTTGGTGTTCTGCGAAAACCGGAACATCGGGGTGTTGAAGCAGGCGTTTGAAGAGGAGCTGGGTTTCGCCGCGCCACAAGTGTATCGGCGGCAGGTGGCGGAGCTGGCGCGGCTCTATGCGGATGGCCGGAGCGAAGAGATCAAGACGCGCGCGTTGACGGGAGACGCGCCGGGTCCGCAAAGTTCCCGAGTTTTCGAAAATGTGGACGGCGTCCGATTTCTGCTGCACGAAGGGGGCTGCGGAGGAACGCGGGAAGATTCCAACAATCTATGCGGACTGATCGCGGGCTACATCCATCATCCGAATGTGGCCGGTGCCACGGTGCTCAGCCTGGGCTGCCAGAATGCGCAGATCGGAATCCTGCGGGAGGAGGTGCGCAAACGGAATCCGAATTTCGATAAGCCGCTGGTGATCGTAGAGCAGCAGCAAAGCGGCACGGAAGTTGCGATGTTGACGGAGGCCATCCGGAACACGTTCCTCGGTTTGATGGAAGCGAATCGATGCCAGCGGACGCGCGAGCCTCTTTCCAACTTGTGCCTTGGATTGAAATGCGGAGGCTCGGATGGTTTTTCCGGCCTCTCGGCAAACCCGGCGATCGGGCATACCGCGGATATTCTGGCGGCACTCGGCGGGAGAACGATACTTTCTGAATTTCCGGAATTGTGCGGGTGGAACGGGAACTCATCAACCGGAGCGCGCGCAAGGAAATTGCAGACCGGTTCATGCAGCTGATGAAAAGTTACGGGGCGCGGGCGAAAGCGGTGGGGTCGGGTTTTGAAATGAATCCCAGCCCGGGGAACATGCGCGACGGACTATTGACGGACGCGATGAAATCCGCCGGCGCAACGAAAAAAGGAGGGAATTCTCCGGTCAACGCGGTGCTGGACTATCCGGAGTATTCGGTCGAGCAGGGGCTGAACCTGCAGTATACGCCAGGAAACGACGTGGAGTGCGTAACGGCGCAAGTCGGCGCCGGAGCGAACATGGTTCTGTTCACAACCGGCCTGGGGACACCGACGGGGAATCCTATCGCCCCGGTGGTGAAACTAGCCACGAATTCGGGGCTGGCTCAGCGCATGCGGGACATCATCGACGTCGACACGGGTGGGATTATTTCCGGAGAGAAAACGATCCAGCAGATGGGCGAGGAGATTCTGGAGTTTGTCATCCAAACCGCCAACGGAGAGGCGCGCACGAAGGCTGAAGGGAAAGGCCAGGAAGATTTTATTCCCTGGAAAAGAGGAATCTCGCTCTGAAGAGCCCGGGCAGCGGCGCGAAGGATTTCAGACTGGATGGCAAAGCTGCCATCGTGACGGGTGGCGGCAGCGGCATCGGGCGGGCAATCGCCTTGCGTTTCGCAGCGAATGGGGCCGTGGTGCGAATCGCAGATATCAACAGGCAGCAGGCTGCAGCTACCGCGAAACAGATCACCGATGCTGGCGGACAGGGGACGGCGCACGCGTGCGACGTTACGGACCAGCGGCAAGTCCGGGAAGTTTTCAATAAACTTTTTGCGAAAGACCGCATCGAGATCCTGGTGAATAACGCCGGTATTTCGCATGTGGGAACGGTGGAGAGCACGACGGAAGAAGATTTCGACCGGCTCTTTCGCGTAAACGTAAAGGGCATATACAACGGCATCCACGCGTGCATCGGGCATATGAAAGCGAGCGGCGGCGGCGCGATCCTCAACATGGCGTCCATCGCGGGATCCGCTGCGCTTGCCGATCGGTTTGCGTACTCGATGAGCAAAGGCGCAGTGATCGCAATGACATATTCCGTGGCCAAGGATTACGTGCAGCACAATATCCGCTGCAATTGTATTTCGCCGGCGCGGGTGCACACGTCCTTCGTGGATGACTACCTTCGGAAAAATTATCCGGGAAGAGAGCGGGAGATGTACGAGAAGTTGGCCAAATCGCAACCGATAGGAAGAATGGGTGAGCCGGAGGAAGTGGCTTCGCTGGCGTTGTTCCTCTGTTCGGACGAAGCCGGTTTCATTACGGGCGCGGACTATCCGCTGGACGGCGGCTTTCTTAACTTGCGCGGCTAAATCATGGATCTGCGGCTAAAAGGAAAAGTTGTTCTGGTCACCGGCGGCGCAAAGGGAATCGGCGCGGCGATTGTGCGCGGTTGCTGCGCGGAAGGGGCGATTCCGGTGATCGTGGACCGCGATGAGAATGCGGGAGAACAGTTACAAGCTGAGCTGCGAACGAGCAGGGTCGAAAGCGGGCTGATTGTTGCCGACCTTTCCGCCCCGGAAGCCTGCGCGAACGTCGTGGATGGGACCATCCAGAAATTGGGCCGGCTGGATGCGCTGGTGAACAACGCGGGAGTCAACGACAGTGTCGGACTCGAGCACGGCAGTCCGGAGAAATTTGTGGCTTCGCTGGAGCGCAACCTCGTTCACTACTACGCGATGGCGCACCATGCGCTGGGGGCGCTGAAGAAAGCGCGCGGCTCGATCGTAAACATCAGCTCGAAGACGGCGGTGACCGAACAGGGAGGAACTTCGGGATACGTTGCATCGAAGGGAGCCATTTTGGGGCTCACGCGCGAGTGGGCTGCGGAGCTTCTTCCGCACGGGATTCGCGTCAACGCTGTGGTGCCCGCGGAAGTGATGACGCCGCTTTACCAGCAGTGGCTCGCGACATTTCCTGACCCGCAGCAGAAGCTGGCGAAAATTGTTTCAAAGATTCCGCTAGGCATGCGCATGACGAAGCCGGAAGAAATCGCGGCCATGGTGCTGTTCCTGATCTCGGAGCAAGCAGGCCACATCACGGGCCAGCACCTGTTCGTGGACGGCGGATACGTGCATTTGGATCGCGCGCTGACATAACGGAGACAAGGGATGACGAATTCCCCGGGCACGACGGCGAACGGCGGCCGATCCGCCCCCATAACTGAGCGTCGCTTCATGGTGCCTTTCATTCTGATCACCAGCCTGTTTTTCCTGTGGGCCTTCGGTGTCAATCTCAATGACATTCTCATCCCGCATCTGAAAAAGGCTTTTGGCCTTACCGATTTTCAGTCCTCTTTTATCCAGGTGGCATTTTTCGGCGGATATTTCCTGGCGGCCTTTCCCGCGGGCTGGCTGATGGAAAAGATCGGATACAAGAAAGGAATCCTCGCGGGGCTGTTCTTGTGCGCCGCGGGGGCGGTGCTCTTTCTGCCGGCGTCTTCTTCGCGAGTTTACGGCTTTTTCCTTTTCGCGCTGTTCGTGATGGCTTGCGGGCAGAGCTTCCTCGAAGTCGCCGCGAATCCTTACGTGACTATCCTCGGCCCCGCGGCAAGCGCCGAGCGCCGGTTGAATTTTGCGCAGTCGTTCAACGCCGTGGGAGCAGTACTTTCACCGATACTCGGACGAACATTCATTCTCACGGGCATCGAGTATGCGCCGGCACAAATTGCGGCAATGAGTGCGGCGCAACTGGGAGCGTACCGCGCTGCCGAAGCCGGCACGGTGAAGGGCCCTTACCTGATGATCGCCGGCATCTTCATGGTTGTCGCGATACTGATCCAACTGGCGCACTTGCCCGACGTACAAGAGACGACCGTGAAAGGAGAAGCGGCAGGGGCGGAAAAGAGCGCGGAGAGCGTGCTATCTCACGCACATCTGGTGAAAGGTGTCGTCGCACAGTTTTTCTATGTGGGCGCCCAGGTGGGAGTAGCGAGCTTCGTGATTCGCTACGCGCAGTTCTCCGTTCCGGGAACGACGGCAAAAACGGCAGCGCTGTACTTATTGTTGCACCAGGTGGGGTTCATGGCCGGGCGGTTCATCGGCTCGGCGCTGATGAAAAAGATTACGGCTCCGCGCTTGCTGTCTCTTTTTGCCGGAGCATCTCTCGTTTGTGCCACAGTGGCTTTGCTAACTGCCGGCGTAATAGCGGTGTGGGCGGTTGTAGTCATCGGTTTCTTCCACTCCATCATGTTCCCCACGATCTTCGCGCTGAGCATCAAGAATCTGGGTGCGCTCACCAAGCGCGGTTCATCGCTGCTGGTTATGGCGATCGTTGGCGGCGCGTTTTTTCCTGCGATCATGGGGCGCATTTCCGATGCGTCGAGTATTCAGAGAGCGTTCCTCGTGCCACTGCTGTGCTACGTGTACATTTTTTATTTTGGAGTTCGGGGATACAAGCCTGCCGCCATGCCGGACCTGGAAAGGGCTTACCTGGGAAACGAGAGCGCGCCGCTATGAGCAGACGCTATTGCCTGACGCTCGATTTGAAAGATGATACGGAGTTGATTGCCGAATATAAGCGTTACCACGAGAAAATTTGGCCGGAGATCACGAAAAGTATCAAGGAAGCTGGGATCGAGGACCTGGAGATTTATCTCCATGGAACGCGGATGTTCATGATCATGGAAGTGAACGAGAGTTTTTCGTTTGAGAAAAAAGCGGGGGCCGACCGGAAGAATCCCAAAGTGCAGGAGTGGGAGAACTTGATGTGGAAGTTTCAGAAGGCTTTGCCCGGAGCACGGCTGTGGGAGAAGTGGCTGCTAATGGAAAAGATCTTCAAGCTAGAAAACTGAACTCCAGAATCCGCATGGGCGAGCAACGTCCATGCTCGTGCAATGACTTGGGTTGCTGCTCGCGCCTGCATTTTTCCAATGTGGCTTGACCGTTCCAAGAAGCCCGCCAAAAATAGAAGTAGTTGCCCCTGTGGGCGGCGTGTAGCTCAGCTGGGAGAGCACCTGCTTTGCAAGTAAGCAGGTTAAATCACCTAAGTGCCGCATCTGGTGTCGCTTACGCGGACACACGCGGTGCAACCACCCTCTCGAATTGGACTGAAGTTGGACCGAAAGTCTGTGCCGCCTCACCTGATTGGCGCGCAGCTCAGTTTGCGAAAGCACGTGCTAAGAGAGCAGGTGGTCACTCTCATGAAAATCGATTAGAATCATATATATTGTAGAGGGCGTGTAGCTCAGCTGGGAGAGCACCTGCTTTGCAAGCACGAGCCCGCGTTCCAACGATTCCGTTCCTTTACTTCGCTTCTAATGTTTCTAACAATTTCGGGGAATCTGCTTCTCGCTCGAAGTAAGCCCCGACATCACAGTTGGATAGGGTTTTGGTACAGTTCTGGTACAGCTCGACTTCCGAACTGCTGGGGTGAACCCCATAGTGAGACAATTTAATGGGTACACTGTCTCACTGCTACGCGTGCCTCGGAAGTCCCAAAAACCTAACCCTGAGTTCCCGTTAAGGTCTTGAAAA
>Ga0137399_10001798_pt1 | contig 10131 bp, 6 predicted proteins | sample czorhiz316metaG_FD_104810 | JGI IMG/M metagenome (GOLD analysis project Ga0137399, IMG submission 104810) | Vadose zone soil microbial communities from Angelo Coast Range Reserve, California, USA - czorhiz3.16 metaG | ecosystem: Environmental > Terrestrial > Soil > Vadose zone | place: USA...
ACACGTCTGACACCCTGCTAGAGGTGATAGGCGGAGGGGATGGGGCGGAGGGGACGGTCGAACCAGAGGGGGCGCCGCAGACCTCCGGGTCCCGGGGCCGGGCGGGTCATCGCGAGCCACTCCTTGTAGACCTCGTGCGACTTCGCCGTGTCGACGTAGATGTCGCCGTAGCGGTCATCAGGGCCGGCCTTCTCGAGCGTCACGCGCTGATGCCAGCAGTGCATGCCGCTGACCGGATCGGGCTGCACGGGAAAGGTGAGGTTCTGGTGGACGCCGACCTCAGTCCACCAGATGCGCGAGCTGTCGGGGTCGTTCGACGCAAACGGCTGCGCGCCGTGCACCTGCGACACCTTGTAGCCAGTGCCTTGACGCTCGATCGTCACCAGCGCGGACGCGACGCGGCTGCCCATCTCCTCATGCAGCCGCCAGCGACCGAGGTGATGCGACATGCCGAGCACCCCAGGACGGATGCCTTCGGTGACCCACGCGCGCGTGACGAAATAGCCGATGCGCGTCCGCACCTTCACGAGGTCCCCGGTGCCGATGCCGTATCGGCGCGCGTCGGCCGTCGCAATCCAGAGCGGGTTGTCGTGCGAGATCTCGTACAGCCACTTCACCGGCGAGCGGGTGTGAATCAGCGTCGGCAGGCGGAAGTTCGGCAGCAGATCGAATTCGCCTTCATCGCGATTCAACGATCGCCAGTGCACGTGGCCCGGGACGTAGCGTGGGACCGCGTGTTCGGCCCAGCCCCAGTCGACGAGCGTCTGCGCGTAGAACTCGAGCCGCCGCGAAGGCGTCGTAAACCCCTTCATCGCGATCCCGTTGACGACGACGCCGATGCGCTGGCCGTCTTTGATGACGACGCCGTCTTCGGCATCGATCGTCGCGCCGTTCAGCGCGTCCGGCGACAGCGGCTCCTCGTGCGGCTTGTAGACGTTGTCCTTCACTTTGAACACGCCGTACTTCCGCATGTAGGCGAGCGGCGTCAGCCCTTCCGTCGCCGCCGCCTCCGGCAGTCCTGGCACTGAGTTTTCGAACATCCACCCGTAGTACTCGTCCATCGTCACGCGCTCGCCGGGGCGGTAGGGCGACTCGAAATGCTTGCGGATGCCGAGCGAGCCGTCGGGATCGATGCGCCAGGTGAGCGCGGCCCAGAACTCGCTTTCTTCCCACACCTCGCCGGGGTTGGCTTCGTAGGTCGCGTTCAGTTTTTCGCCGCGCTTCTCGCGCGCGACGCGGAGCACCGGCTGCCGGAAGCCGAGCCACTGCGCGGCATGCGTCTCCTGGCTCATCGTGTCGTGACGCTCGGTGCCGAGGCCCATCGGCAGGATGTAGTCGGCGAACCAGGCGGTCTCGCTCCATGTCGGCGTCAGCGCGACGTGCAACTCGACCTTTTCTTTATCCGTCAGCATCTCCATCCAGGAGAAGCCGTCGGGATTGGTCCAGACCGGGTTGTAGACGCGCGTGAAGTACACGTCCAGTTTGCCGCGGTTCTCTTTCAGGAAGTGCGGCAGCAGAAAGCTCATCTCGAAGAACGCGAGAGGATACTCACGCGGAAAGAGCAGCTCGTTCCAGTAGTCTGGGGGAGGCGGCGGGATCGGATGCTTCGGGACGAACTTGTTCGAGAGATGCAGGCCGACGCCGCCTTTGGTCGCGACCGATCCGGTCAGCACGACGAGCAGATACAAGCAGCGCGTGATTTGCCAGCCCCAGAGATTCCCCGCGGCTGCCGATCGCCAGGTGTGTGTGCTGAACGTTCCTCGCGCGCGACCGATTGCGCGCGCCGCCTCGACAATCTGCGCGGCGTCGATTCCGGTTTCCGCCGCGGCGAACTCCGGCGTGAACTCCGAATACAGCGCCTTCAGCGAGACGATGAAATTGTCGAAGGTGACGGCGAGATCGGGTTGCGCGGCGCGGAGATACCCGCGCCAGTCGACCCACGTGCGCACGAACTCACGGTCGTACAGGTTCTCGTCGAGCAGCACCTTCACCATCGCCAGCAGGAGCGCACCCTCCGTGCCCGAGTACGCCGGCAGCCACATGTTCGCCTTCGCCGACGTGTTCGACAGCCGCGGATCGACGACGATCAGCGTCGCGCCGTTGGATTGGCCTTCGATGATGCGCTGCGCGTGCGGGTTGAAGTAGTGGCCGGTCTCCAGGTGCGACGAGAGCAACAGGATCGTTTCTGCGTTCGCGTAGTCGGGCGACGGCCGGTCGCTCCCGCACCAGAGAAAATGTCCGAGGCGCGCGGATGAGGAGCAGACGTTCGTGTGGCTGTTGTGGCCGTCGACGCCCCACGCCTGCAGTACGCGGTTGGCGTAGCCGTCCTCGCCGGGACGGCCGACGTGATACATGATTTCGTGGCGCCGGTTCTCGACAATGGCTTTGCGAATGCGTCCTGCGATGTCGTCGAGCGCCTCGTCCCACGACACCTGCCGCCATTTGCCCGACCCGCGATCGCCGTCGCGCTTCATCGGATAGAGAATCCGATCCGGATCCTCCAGCTGATTCGGCGTGACGACCCCTTTGGCGCACGTGCGGCCGCGGCTGCCCGGATGCAGCGGATGGCCTTCGATCTTGCGGACCGTCAGCTTCTCTTTGTCGACGTACGCGAGGATGCCGCACGCCGATTCGCAGTTGAAGCAGACGCTCGGGATGATCCAGTAGCGGCGGCGATCCTTCTTCGGCCAGCTCGTGGACTCGAAATCCACGTAGTCATCCCAAGTCGCCGGATCGGGATGAGAGCGAAACGCCATCTTTTTTTACTTTCTCGCGGGGCCCCACCCCCGCTCGCTGATGCCTCGCGTGCGCCGCGCGCTTTCGCGCTTGCGCCCGCTGGCATGGCCGCAGGCGCTCATGACAGCGGAACGCTCTGGCCTGCCTCGACCCAGACGTACTCCCATGCGAAGCTGCCGGCGAGCGCGAGGGTGGCGGCGGCCGCGAGGGTGAACGGCACACCGCCCGCGAGCGCCGAGACGATGATCGCGGCGATCGAGACGAGGATCGCACCGCCCCAGAAGAGGCGCGCGAACGGTCCGCGCCGGATCGCCGACACGGCGAGCTCGTGATGGCGCGTCGGGCTGGGCGCGAGCAGATTCTCGAAGACGAGGAAGGCGAGATGGAGCACCATCGCGCCGATCAAGACGACGGCAAGCGCGCTGATCACCCGCGCGCCGCCGATGCCCGGCACGAGCGCTGCGGCGATGAGCAAGGCTGCCGCGCCTTCCGCGACGGCCTGCGCAAGGAGGTCGAACGCCGACAGCGGGCCTTGCCAGAGATCGCGCGCGAGTCCCTGTGCGAACAGGAATCCCGTGTAGCAGGTCGTGAGCACCGAGGCGATGACGGCCGGCCACACGAGCCAGGCAATCACGCCGGTCGCGCCGAGCCAGCCGGCGGCGATCCACAGCGCGGTGATTCCTCCGTGCGCGATGAGGAACCATGTGCCCCAGACCATCCACGATCGCCAGTTCGGACGGATCAACATGTAGTAGAAACGCTCGGGACGCTCGAGGTCGGCGACGAGCACGGACGTGGTGATCAAGAGGAATGTCAGCGAGATCGCCGGCCCGACGGTCATTGTCAGCGCCGAGCGATCGTCGAAGAAGTACGCGACGAGCGCGCACAACAGCATCGCGCCGGTGGCGATGCCTTTCGTCAGCAGATAGATCGCCATGTCGACGCCCCAAGGCTTGACGTGCGGCGTGTCGTAGTCGACGCGCGCCTCGCCCGGCCGATCGGGATCCGGCTCCGGCGATCCGAGCGGCCGCAGCAGCACCTGGCCTTCCTTGTAGATGAAGGGCCGCGCGGCGATTTCCGGCTGAATGGCGCTCTCTTCAGCGCCGATGTAGAAGACTTTCGGCTGCGTCCCTTTTTCGGGCTTGCGGACTTTGACTAATCCGGGGGCCCCTTCGCCCCGCTCCGTCGCTTCCATCTTCGCGATGCGCGCGACCTCGCTCGCCGGGTCGTCGAGGTCGCCGAAGATGCGGCATTCCGTCGGACACACGCTCACGCACGACGGCAGAAGCTGGTTCTCGACACGGTTCGCGCAGAAGTTGCACTTCTCCGCGGTGTGCGTGTTGGGATCGATGAAGAGCTGATCGTAGGGACACGCCACCATGCAGGCACGGCAGCCGATGCACACGTCGCTGTGAAGATCGACGATGCCGTCGCGCCGCTTGAAGAGCGCCCGCGTCGGGCAAATCGTCATGCACGGCGCGTCGTCGCATTGATTGCAGAGAACGGGAAAGAAGAAGCGGCGGGTGTTGGGGAAGGTGCCTTTCTCGACGGTCTTCACCCAACAGCGATTCACGCCAATCGGAATCTGATGTTCAGCCTTGCAGGCGATCGTGCATGCGTGACAGCCGATGCATTTCCGAAGATCGATCGCGAACCCGTAGTTGGCCACCGAGTGCCGACTATAACATCACCATACCCCTAGCCTGCTAAGGTGCGCGAGCTGGCTCACGGCCCAGGGAAGCTTCGCGGTTCTCGCGGTGATGAATCGACGACGGTCGTGTGAAGGCGTGGCAAATCATTGCGATAGAGGATCACCGACCGCGGTCCCCTGAATCCCAGCTGCCAGCCAGCCGCTTCGAGGGCCGGCACAACTGGAGCGCTGACCGGCAGCCATACGTAATCAGGATGCAGATTCGTCAGCGCGTCGACCGCCCCGGGCGCATTTCGATAGATGGCGAAGTGCACGTCTCGGATGCGTTGTGAATACACCGTCTCGCGGCGTCCGTCCATCGAGACGTGAATCGCCGGCCAGAAGTGCCAGATTGCGTACTCACCGTAGTCAAACCACGTGAACATGTTGCCGGCCAGCCGATTCGTCGACACGTACGCCGACGCCTCAGGCTCCGGAAGATACTCGGCGTTCATGTTGATCTGACGCCCGAAGGCCATGACGGCCGCGCCGACGATCGTGAACGCGACAAATGTCGACAGCAGTCGTTTCGTCGACTCGACGCGGTGCGCTTGAACGACCGGGCTGATCGGCACGAAGGGCACGAGGAGGAAGGCCGACGCCAGTGAGTAAAAGCCGACCAACCGAATCACGCGCAAGCTACTTACACCTAGTAGCGCGATGATCGCGAGCGACGAGAGCGGAATCGAACGCGACCGGTACCATAGTGCTGTCACGACAATGGATGTCGGCAGAAGCCACAACGCGAGCGCGACGATTGGCAAGCGCGTGACGGGCTGCCACTCGCTGATGTCGGCTCGATTTGGCCCGACGGTGTCCCAAAGGAAGGTCAGCATCCGCGTACCGTACGGATTGCACAGCGTGGCTACGCCGACGAGCGCCAACGTCGCGATGAGGATCGCACGATCGCGAGAACGCAGATGTGCCTCGAAAGAAAACGTCGCGACGAACATCGTCAGGGCGGTGGCGCCCACGAGCCACCCGCCGTGCACATTGACCCAGATGGCGAAGCACACGGGAACCAACGCGAGCCATCGTCGTCGCCCGGCCTGAACGCGCACGAGCGCGAACAACAAGACTGAAAACAGGAGGAACGAGAACACCTGCGGTCGAAATGTGATCAGGAGCGGCCATGAGCCGAGCGCGGTGATGAGCAGCAAGCCGTCGCGCCACATCGGATTCATGCGCAGAGGACGCCATGTTTCGAGGAGGAGCGCGCCGCTGACGCAGACGATCAGCAGTTTGAGCGCAACCAGGCCGGCACTCCCCCCGACAGCGTAAGCCATCCACATGATCACTTCGGCCAGCCACTCGTGGTTCACCCAGGGCAAGTCGCTCGTGAAGGAGTACACATCGCGTTGATGGATTGTTCCGGAGGACACGATATCGCGACCGAAGAGCAGATGACCCCAGAGATCGGCGTCAGCGCCCGTCACGGCGAGAAAGCACATGATGATCAGGAGTGTGGCGAGCGGTAGGACTTTCCTGGCAGTCGCGTCCACCTCTCGCGTCTCGTGAGGTGAACTGGGCGGCATGCTGATCGACGTGTGACGCAAAGCGTGTACCGTTCCGCACAACGGGGCAGGAAGCACCCTAGAGTGCTTTTCACGCGAAGCACCCCAGAGTGCTTTCACGCGAAGCACCCCAGAGTGCTTTTCACACGAAGCACCCTAGAGACACCCTAGAGAGTGCTTTTTCGCTTACTTACTGAGCCGCAGAATCTGGTTCTGAATGCCCTCGAACGCCGGCGCGACGTCGGCGGCCGTCTGCGCGTAGAAGTATTTGCCCTCGAGCTGACTCGAGTTGAAATCTGCAGAGCTGATGTCGTTGGCGATCCGCTTCAGCATGCTCTCGGACGTCTCCGGCCTCGTGCCCAGATCCAAGCGCACGAGTTGCCCCATCCCGATCGTGTAGATGCGGATCTTGTAGTCGCCGTTGTCGTTTCGCGCGGCGTCCGCGATGATCTCGACGAGATTTCGCGCGGCGTTGTTGATGTTCCACACCTGGCTCGGATATTGACCGCCGGCCAGGTCTCGCAACGGGCGAGCCGCGCTCTGCGTCGAGCCGTCGACCTTCAGTGTGTTGCTCACGAGCGGAAACCCCGTCGGGATGCCTGGACTTCGATGATGGGTGTGCGTACTCATCGCGGGCAGCCATTGTGCCGCCGCCGGAACGCCGGCCGGAACGCTGCGCGAATTCCATGGACCCGAGACGTCGAAGTTGGGGCTCGCGCTGCCGGTCTGTGTGTCATACAGCCCGGTCGTGTGCGGGTCGTTCCAGGTCTGCCCGTTCGTGTCACCCGCGTTCTGAGGAAAGTCGTACGTTCTCAGGCCCTTTCCGACGCCGGCCACATCGTAAATGCCGGGCACGCTGTTCGACGCGCCGTCGGTGAAGAGCACGATCACGCGAAGACCCGACTGCGAACCCGACGGAACCGAGCGCAGCTCGTCCCATCCGCGGTACATGCCTTCCACCATCGCCGTGCTGCCGCCCGGGAGCGTGGAGGGGACGTCACTCGCCACCTTCGGCTTGTCGAACCCGCGCGTCGCGGGCATCGCGTCGAGGACCGTTGCGCCGTTGCTGAACGTCAGCAGCGAGAGACGATCGTGCGCGCCATCGAATGAATTGACGAACGCTCTCGCCGCATCCCGGACCGCGCTCCATTGAGGTCCGATGGAGCTGGACACGTCGAGGACGAGCGACAAATCAACCATCCGCCGCGTCGCTTCTCCCGTGCTGTTCACGGTGACCTGCTGGAAGTTTCCGAGCTTCATGAACGTCGTCGGCAGCACGGCCGTCGCCGTCACGGTGACGGTATTGACGCCGGTCGTGGCGTCGGTGGTCAGCGAGAAGAAGTTCGGATCGGTCGTCGGATCGGTCACCGACGACGTGCCCAGATAGCCGGCTGGAAAATTGGCCTTGAAGATCCGCGTCGCCTCGCCGCGCGGGTCCCCTTCGTTCAGGTTGCGTGCGGCGCCGAGCGCGGCGCCGTCCACGGCCTTCGTCAACTGCGCTTTCACCACGTAGGCCCTGCCGGAATCGACCGCGAGCCCCGTGAAGAGCAGCAGTCCCGTCAGCAGGACCGCCATGTACACCGCGACGAAGCCATCATCTTGTTGTCTGGACATATTCATCCCTTGGTGGCGTGTCTCCTCGAATTCACGACCGGGCCGCTCCGTCGTCGCGGCCCGTCAATCGCGGTCGAAGGCTCGTTGTGAGTAGTACTCCCATCAGCTCAGACGGTCCGCTAAAAGTAGGCGATTGAATAAAGCGTGCTCGGCACGGCGACGCCGAATTTGTCGAACGGCGTGATCAACGTGTGCTTGGTGAAGACCTCGGTGACGTACAACATGCCGCCGGTCGTCAGAAGATTGGCCGGCAGGTTCGTGATCTGCAGGTTCGTGTCGTTGTCGGAGTTGCTCGCCTGATAGTCGGGGCTGCCGCCGAACGATCCGCTGCCTCTCGTGCTCAGCTTGCTCGTCGCCGCGTACGCGCCGTACGAGTACCGCTGATAGAGAATGTCTTTGTTGTAGTTGGCGGCGCCCGTCGTCGGCACTCGCTTGATGACAGAGAAGATCACCTTCGAGCTCGTCGTGAAGTCGACAGGACGCGTGCCCATCTTCGTCATCGCCACGGCGGCGTCCTGAAGCGTGGCGTCGCGCGAAATCAGGTTCGATCCTTCCCGGGTCAGCTTCGTGACGACGTGCTGATCGAGAAGCGCGTAGGAGACTTCGATCACGCCGAGCAGCAGCAGGAGGATGAGCGGCAGCGCCAGGGCGAGTTCAACCATGGCCTGGCCGCGGTCGTTCTTCACTGGAACCTCCCTTCGTTCTTCATCGCGGAGTCGACGGTGAGGTGGATTTGGCCGTTCGTGAAGAACGGGCGGAGCACCGGCGTCAGGAGGCCCCACGTGTAGTCGATGGTGACCTTGTCGATCTCGTTCGGTCCGCCCGTCCCGGCGAGCCACGTGTTCCCGCCGACCGCGAGATGACTGAAGGTGAAGGCGCTGTCGGCCAACGTGATCGTCGGCGTCGCCTGCCGCATCGCCATCTTGATCGAGTCGGGTCGCGAGAGCTTGTTGCCAGGTTTGTTCGGGTCGTCCATCTGATTGCCGGTCACGGCGTACCGCGTCGCCTGGCTGGCGCCGTTTTCGAGCGCCAGATACACGTAGAACATCGACGCGAAGTCGATGATCGAGAATGTCAGCAGCAGAAGCAGCGGCGTGATGAGCGCCGCTTCGAGCATCGTCGCGCCTTTCTCGCCGCGGAGTTGCCTTCGCATGCGACCGCACGGTGCAGCCGTTGTGCCAAACGCGGTTGATTACACAATGGACGCGCGTCAGACGAAACTGTCGGCGCTGTGCATACGGCGTCGCGCTTTTTCTAGGAAATTGCGGCGCGGAAGAAAGTGCAATCGTGTTTACCGAACGGTCATCGCGAAAATCTTGAATGCGCGCTGACGTTCCTCGACCGGAATCAGCGGGAAGGTCCTGAGGACATGTTCGAGCTCGGCCGCGGACAACCGGTAGAGCTCGGCGACCCTCGCGTTCAAAGTCGCGAGCGCCACGGGGTCGGATCGGCGCGACAGCAGGCGTGCGAGCGCGGCGATCTCGCGGCACGCGGCCGGCGCGGCCTCCCGCGCCGGAATCGGCAGGCGCGCCACCGTTGCGGTCGTCACGTGCGTCGTCACGCGCAGGCGTACGAGGTAGTTGACGACGAAGCTGTTGAACAGGCCGCAGAGAAAGTGCTGGACACTGAGCGGCAGTGGCGTGCGCAGGCAGAAGACCGTGTGCGTTGGGGCGCAGCCGCCGGGCAGCACCGCGGCAATCAGGGTGAGTTTGTTCGTGGCGCTCGCCACATCGCGATACCCAAGCCGCGCGCGCTCGAAGCGTCCGGATTTCAGCAGCCGTCGCGCGTCCGCCTTGCTGACGGTGTGTGCGACGGCGTTGAGGGCGACGCGGAACGGTTCGAGATGTTTTCCTTCGACGACAGGCAGCCAACCGTGTTCGGGGTCCGGTAGAGGACACCCTTCAGGGCGTCCCGCGATCGGGGGCCGAAACGCCGCGCGATCGTCAGTCGCGTTGAGCTCGCGGCCGAACGCGGCGGCCCAGCCGTCGCGGCTGCCAAGCGGTGGAAAGAGCGACGCGGCGCGCTCCACGATCGCGAGGTCGGTCCCGGTGCGAACCGCGGGAATCGCGAGGTCTGGACCGGAAATCCGCTCGAGCAGCGCCGGAGAGATGCCAATCGACCGATCGTCAGTCGCCGTCTCGTCGCCAATCGCCTCGAGCTCCGCCGCATCGTCGAGACCGAGGCGGCACGCGATGCGGCGAGTTGGCGATCCGGACGTCGCGGTGACGAGGAGAAAGCGGACGCTGCGATGGATCGGAAAGACCCCGCGGTGATTGTCGATGCCGACGATGGCGTCGACGTCGCACTCGGCGAGGAGTCGCTTGCGTATCGACGCGCTGCCGTGATCGGTTGCAAGTCCTGACGGCAGCACCAGCCCGACGCGTCCACCAGCGCGAGTGAGATCGATCGCGCGCTCGACGAACAATTGATAGCGATTCGCCTGACCGTCGGACTGCGCGGAATAAATCCCCGCCTGACGGGTGAATCGCAGAACGGCCGTGATGTCGGTTCGCGCGCGCGACCGCGCCTCACGCGACCCGGCGTCGGCCCGAATCATGTCCCATGGCGGATTGCCGA
>Ga0137399_10001801_pt1 | contig 10128 bp, 8 predicted proteins | sample czorhiz316metaG_FD_104810 | JGI IMG/M metagenome (GOLD analysis project Ga0137399, IMG submission 104810) | Vadose zone soil microbial communities from Angelo Coast Range Reserve, California, USA - czorhiz3.16 metaG | ecosystem: Environmental > Terrestrial > Soil > Vadose zone | place: USA...
AGCAGGTCGAGGCTGCACTCGCGGCGGGCGTCACGCATCTGCTGGTGGACAACCAGCCACCCGACCAGCTTGCTGCTTGGGCACGGCGCGCGGGGCCCGCCGTGACGATCCAGGCCTCGGGTGCGATTACGGGCCAAACGGCGCGCGCCTATGCCGAGGCGGGCGCGTCATTGATTGCGATCGGCGCGCTCACCCACTCCGCCTTGGCGGCGCCGATCCGGTGCGACATACTCTCAAGCTCAAGCCAGGATGGAGGTCATCCGCAATGAAACGCGCTCCCGATTTCCGTTTGCCCAGTGCGCCCGGCAAGTATCTATCGCTCGAGGAGCTACGGGGACGGCCCGTGATTCTCGTGTTCTATCCGGCGGACTGGAGCCCCGTGTGCGGCGATCAGCTCGCGCTCTACAACGAGGTCCTGCCCGAGTTCGAGAAGTACGGGGCGCAGCTGGTCGGCATTTCGGTCGACGGTGCGTGGTGTCACGCGGCCTATGCCGACTCGCGCAAGCTGCGGTTTCCGCTCCTCGCAGACTTCGAGCCCAAGGGAGCGGTGGCGCGGGCATACGGTGTATACGACGCTCGCGGGGGAACGACTGAGCGCGCGTTGTTCGTGCTGGATGGGGACGGCAACATCCGCTGGCGCTACGTCTCCGATCCGCGGGTGAATCCTGGCGCCGACGGCATTCTCAAGGCGCTGGAAGAATTGCAGTCGGGAGGCGTCCATGAGCCGGCGTGACGATCGCGCCCAGCTGACGCCACCGGTCGGACCACACGACCACGCCGCGGGCCCGGCCAATGCGCCGCTGACATTGGTCGAATACGGCGACTACCAGTGTCCTCACTGTGGGAGGGCATATCCGATCGTCAAGGAAGTGCAGCGAACGCTCGGCTCGCAGCTGCGATTTGTCTTCCGCAACTTTCCCCTGACGCGAATCCATCCCGAAGCGGAACATGCGGCCGAGGCCGCCGAAGCAGCTGACGCCCAGGGCGCGTTCTGGCCGATGCACGATCGGCTGTTCGAACGGCAATTCGCGCTCGACGACGACCATCTCGTGGAATACGCCGCCGAACTCGGGCTCGATGCTGACCGGCTGCGCGGTGAGTTAGACGCCGGAACGCACGCCGCGCGGGTGCGCGACGACTTCATGAGCGGCGTGAAGAGTGGCGTCAACGGCACGCCGACCTTCTTCATTAATGGTGTGCGGTATGACGGCGCATGGGACCGCGAGTCATTGCTGGAGGCGCTACAGGTTCACGCGTGATTCGCCGCGACTTCATCACCACCACACTCGGCGCTGGCCTCGCTGTGTCGGGAGGGCGCGCGTCGCTCACATGGATCAGCGTCGACGCTCCGGCTCCCTTGTCTCCAGTCCCCAGTCCCCGTCAGTTAGCCTGGCACGAGCTCGAGTTCTACGGCTTTCTGCATTTCACCGTCAACACGTTCACCAATCGCGAGTGGGGCTACGGCGACGAGTCACCCGCCGTTTTCAACCCAACGGACTTCGACGCCGACCAGATCGTGGGCGCGGCGCAGGACGGCGGGATGAAAGGACTGATCCTCACCTGCAAGCACCACGACGGTTTTTGCCTCTGGCCGTCGCGCTACACGGAGCACTCGGTCAAGAACAGCCCGTTTAAGCGCGATGTCGTGAAGGAGATTTCTGAGGCATGCGGACGCCACGGTTTGCGGTTTGGTGTGTATCTGTCGCCATGGGACAGAAACAGAAGCGAATATGGGAGTCCGGACTATCTCATCTACTACCGCAATCAGCTGCGTGAGCTGCTGAGCGAGTACGGGCCCGTGTTCGAGATCTTCTTCGATGGCGCAAACGGCGGCGACGGCTATTACGGCGGCGCGTACGAGCGGCGCGAGATCGACAACCGCACCTACTACGATTGGCCGAGCACGTGGCAGCTGGTGCGGGAGTTGCAGCCCAACACCGTGCTGTTCAGCGACGCAGGACCCGATATCCGCTGGGTAGGCAACGAGAACGGGATCGCCGGGGAGACGTGCTGGGCCACGTCCAACCGCGAGGACTTCTCACCGGGGAACGCGGACGTGGCGCTTCTGAATCGCGGCGACCGGCCGGGTACACACTGGGTGCCCGCCGAGTGCGACGTGTCGATCCGGCCGGGCTGGTTCTATCACAAGCACGAGGACGGTCAGGTCAAGACGCCGCAGCAGCTGGTCGATCTGTATTACTCGTCGGTCGGGCGCGGCGCGTCATTCCTGCTCAATCTTCCACCTGATCGCCGCGGCCGGATTCCCGACGCCGACGTCGTGTCGCTGCAGGGCTTTCGCCGCATCATCGAGGCGACGTTTAGGGCCAATCTCGCCGCCGGCGCGCGCGTCACAGCGAGCAACTGGCGCGGTGGCCGCGACCGGCGGTTTGCTCCGGGGAACGTGCTCGACGGCAGCCCAATCACATATTGGGCGACGGACGATGGCGTGAAAACGGCGAGCCTGATCCTCGACCTGGGTAGTGATATCGCGTTCAACGTGGTGCGACTACGCGAACACCTGCCGCTCGGCCAACGCATCGAGGCGGTGGGGCTGGATCAGTGGCAGAACGGCCAGTGGGCGGAGTTCGCTACAGCGACGAGCATCGGCAACTGCCGGTTGATTCGGGGCCCGCGCATCACGACGTCGCGGGTCAGGCTGCGGGTGATGCAAGCCGCAGTCTGCCCCGCGATTTCGGAGGTAGGGCTGTTCGCCGAGCCCTGAGGTCTACGAAGCCTTCTGCTGTGCCTCTTTCCTTATCAGCGCATACCCGAGGCTGTTGAAGTTGTATACCGCCAGCGCCTGGAACATGGGCTTCGCCTTGTCGGCCTGGCCTGAGCCTTCCAGGGCGACCGCGTAGTTGTACTCGATGTATGGATCCTGCAGGTTGCCCTCGGCGAAGTGCGCCGCCGCCTCTTTCGAGTTCCCCTGATACAGCGCGATGAACCCCTTCAGCTGGTGATATGGCTCCATCTTGCGGGGATTCGCGTCCGGCGCGACGAGCGCAGCCATCCGATCGGCGGCGATCTGCGCGGCTCCGTAATCACCCCGCCGGGCGGCAAGCCAGGCCTCGAAGTAGGCGATGTTCGCCTGCTGGGTACGGCGGAACGCGGGACTGCCGACCTGGTCGGCCTGCTGCATCATCAGCGGCGTGCGAGCCTTGAGGGCCGCGTCGGCCGCATAGAAATCTTTCGTGTGAATTGCAATCAGCGCGACGTTGCTGAGCGCGTTGATCTTGGTACCGCGCGGCTCCGGAATCCCCATCCCGTCCACATCGGTGGCGAGCTTGTTGAGCTCGGTGATCGCGGCCGCCGGATCGCCGGCGTACGCACTGACATACGCGCGGAACGGTGCAAAGAAGCCCTTTTCGTTGCCCCGGCCCAGTGCCATCGCCGAGTCGTAGTCCGCGCGCGCGGCGGCATAGTCACCGCCGAAGGAATTGACGTGGCCACGCTGCTGCAGCATGCCGGCGTCGCGCGGGTTCAACTCATGGCCACGGGTGTACTCGGCGCGCGCCGCCGGCAGATTGTTCAGGGCGCGCTGCGCGTCACCCAAAAAGTCGTGCATCGCCGGTTCGTTGGGCGCCAGAGCGGCGGCGGCCTGGAAATGCTGCAGGGCTTTTTGGAAATCCTTGGGCTCGGTCAAGAGATAGGAGTTGCCGAGGTCGGTGTGCGCGAGCAGGAAGCGCGGCGCGATCGACAGTCCCTTCTCGAGTGACGCGCGGGCATCCACGTTGCGGTTCAACGCCGTTTGAATGCCCGCGAGCCTGTCATACTCCCGCGCGCTCAGCGGATTCTTGTCGACGAGCTGCTGCGCCGCCGCGAGCTGGCCGCTGACGTCGTTTTCTAGGCCGCGGCTTGCGATCTGGATCTGCAGCCGCTCGGCTTCCGACGCCTTTGAGGCGAGCTGCTCGGCGCGCGCGAGGTTGGTCTTGAACTCGGCCAGCGAGTTGCCGTTGTTGGCCAACGCGAGATACGCGAGCGCGAAGTTCGAGTCCGCGGCTACTGCAGCCTTGAAGTGCTCGAGCGCGTCGAAGGGACGGGCGAGGTCGATCTCGCGCAGTCCCTGGAGGTAATGATTGCGGGCATCAGCGGACGACGTCGTAAGCGGCGTGCCCACGACCGCGCTCGTCACGCCGTCGAGTGCGACTAAGTCACGACTGGTTGCGGCAGGTGCGGCTCCACAGGAAGACAGCAGAACAGCGGTTGCGAGGGCGAACAGCGAACGATGCAGCGGGAGGCTCGGCATTTCGGCTCCTGGCCAGGACACCAGGAGCCTGCCCGCGTGGACCGGGCTTTACAAGAGTGACCGATGTCAGCGACTTGTTAGTGCCGCCGCCCACCTGCTCCGCGACTGCCCCCACTGCCCCCGTTGCTGCCACTGCCGCCACTGCGACCGCCGCCGAACGAACGCGGCGCCGGCGCGCCGCGGGAGCCGCCACCGCTCCACCCGCGGGAGATGCTGGGCCTGCTGCTCGGGCCGCTGGAGGGGCGCGGTGCGACGCGGGGCGCGGGGGAGTCCATCCCGCGATTCCGAATCGGCACCGGCTCGCTGCGTTCGGTCCGCGGACGCACCGGGAACGACACCACACGGTCCCGGCCCGTCGGCATCACAAGTGTCCGCGGCGTGGCGGACTGTTTGCCGAAGTTGGCGATCACGAATGGACGGGGACGATAGATGCGAGTCCGGTAAATGAAGCCGTAGCCGAACCCGTAGCTGTACGGATAGCCGAACCCGCCGTAGCAACCCCAGAACGGATCGCAGAAGGGATTGTAGTACGCGTTGTAGAACGGGTTGGAGTAGTAACCGATTCCGAAGTGATAGGGATAGCCGTAGTCGTAACCGTACTGCGATGCGTAGCGGTAGGATCTCACGACGTAGGTCGCCTGGTCGTAGTCGTAGCGCCCGGTCGAATCACCCGCCATCCGCTGCACGATGTCGAGCAGCTTCACGAGCGGATCGTCTGTGACGGTCTGTGACGGGCCGCCCAGCGCGCGGAAATCCCAGTGATCGTTGCGGACAAACGCATCGAAGTTGAGCGGATCACGCGACACCGCGGCCAACACCGTGCCTGATCCTTCATCGCCGTCTACCTGGAAGGCGTCGCGATCATTGCGGCCCCGGATCTCGAACTTCTTGTCTCCCCGGATAAAGTCGTCGTCCCGCGGATCGATCGGGAACAGCACGCGGATGCGGCCGGCGGCGTCGGCGTGCAGGACCACGAGATAGCCGTCCTGCGCCGCTTCGACATACACACGAGCGCGATCGCCGCTCGAGAACTGATCGTGGTTGATTTTGACTGTGACCGGCGGATTGGAGCCTTGAACGGCAAGCGAGAGTGCTAGGGCAAGCATCATAGAAAACTCCTCCTTCGTAAGCTTACTTCATGTCTCCTGCGCGAAACAGGAGTCCTACTACCCCACGGAACGAATCCACCTGCCGTCCGAGGTCCTTGAACGTTGCAGAGTGACCGGCGTTGTCGTCGGCGCGCACGGTGGAGTTCTCGAACAGCGGATAGTAGCCGATCGCCATGCGCACCGCGCCGGGCGGGATCGTGCAGCCGCAGCGCATCGAGCCCGCCAGCCCGGCATTGACCGTGATGGTGAGCGGTAGCCCCGTTTCATTAGTAATGACCGGCGCGAAGTAGGCGCCGTGCGTCGGCCGCGCCGTAGCGGCGAGCCGCACCGTCCCACGCGGCCGCGCGAGCGTGATCGTGTCGCCGAGCGAGACGCCGAGCCGTGACACCAGCTGCCACGCCAGGTCGAGCCGGCGCCCGCGCTCGAGTTTCAGATTGAACGATCCTCCGGGCAGGATGCGCCGCTCTTCGCCGGCCACTTGGACTGCCACCATGTCCGTCAGACGATTCTCGAACGCTAATGTTGGCTGCCGGAGGAACATGGCGCCGGCACCCAGGGCGAGGACCGGCAGCGCGATGGCGAGAACGACCCATCCCCAACGGCGTCGGACTGTCGGACTGTCTGACGGTTTGACGGTCCGACCGTCCGACCGTCCGACCGTCCGACGCTTTCCTGTGGCGCCACTGACGAGGAGCTGCGTGGCCGCCTGCGCCGCGCTGGCCCGCGAGCGTACCGTGCTCGGTTTTTGGTCGCTCTCGAGCGCCGCGATCACTTCGCCCGCGGACTGGAAGCGATCCGCGGGCTGCTTCTCGAGGCAGCGCAGGATGATATCGGACAGCTCGCGCGGCACTGCGGGGTTCACATCCGACGCGGCAGGCGGGGGATCGGCGATGTGTTTGCCGACGACTTGCTGCGACGACTCGCCATCGAACGGTGGCACGCCGGTCACCATCTGGAAGAGCACGCAACCCAGCGAATAGAGATCCGATTGGGGCCCTAGGTTCGGATCGCCGAGCGCCTGCTCGGGGCTCATGTAGTGGGGCGTGCCGATGACGAGGCCGGTCTGAGTGAGGCCGGCGCCGGCCTCGCTCCCCAACCGCCGCGCGATCCCGAAATCGACCAGGAGCGGCCGGCCGCGCGCGACGTCGAGCATGATGTTATCGGGCTTGATGTCGCGGTGCAGCAGTCCCGCCTTGTGGGCGTGATCGAGCGCGTCGAGGATGGGGATGATGATCGCGAGCGCGCGCTCGGGCGGCAGCGCCCCGGACCGTTTCAGCAGCTCCCCCAACGACATGCCGTCTACGAACGGCATGGCGTAGTAGACCAGCCCTTCGCCTTCGCCGACGAAGTGGATCGGGAGGATGTTGGCGTGCTCGAGCTTGGCGGCCGCGCGGGTCTCGCGCTGGAAGCGCTCGACCATGCCGGCGGTCCAGGCGACGTCGGGCCTGAGCACCTTTACCGCCAGCCGGCGCTCCAGGTCCTTATCCCAGACCTCGTACACGTCGGCGAAGCCGCCCGACCCCACCAGGCGCTTCACTTCGTACTTGGCGCCGAGGGCTTTGCCGAGGCTCGCGAGGGTGTCAGGCATCGGCGGGTACTATGGAGCGCCGAGAACACGAGCGCAAAGGGGCCCAAGTAGGAACCAAATCGGTCCCCAAAATCTTCAATGTGACCTCTCTCACCGAAACTGACCCCGTAATAGTCCCATGTTGTACCCCGGTGAAGTCCCCCTCCGAACGCCTAAATAGAGGAACGATCATGAAGGCCCGTCGCCTAATCGCGTCCGTGATGTTGCTGGTGGTAGCGCTGGCGTGCACCGACCGCACCCCCACATCAGTCCCCGCAGTCCCCGCACCCGACGCGAGTCTCATCGGCGGCCTCCTTGGCGCGACGGGATTGCTCAAATGCTCCAACCTGCCGTACGCCTCGGACACCCAGACGATCGGCCCGCTCGGCGGCGTCCTGCGCGCCGGCCCGCACTCGCTGGTCATTCCGCCGGGCGCGCTGCTCAGCCCGACGACGATCACGATGACCGCCCCGACCGGGTTGGGGGTCAACGCGGTCAAGTTCCAGCCTGAAGGCCTGCGGTTCATCACGCCTGCCGTCCTCTCGATGAGCTACTCGAACTGCAGCCTGCTCGGCAAGCTGCTGCCGAAGCGCATCGCGTACACGGACGACAATCTCAACATCCTGTCGTATCTGTTGTCGCTCGACAACCTGTTCAGCAAGTATGTCACGGGTAAGGTCAATCACTTCTCGGACTACGTCGTCGCATGGTAATGGGCGCGCGGTCCGCCGCTGACCTGCTGCATGAAGCGCGCAGCCGCGAGCGGAACGCGTGTATCCCCGAAGCGATTCACAGTTATGAAGCGGCGATCTCGAGCGCGGAGCGCGACGGCGACCGCGCGATCCTCGCCGAGGCGCTGCGGCGGCTTGCGGTCGTGGTCCATCACCGCAACGAGTCGGCCCGGGCACGCGAGCTCTGCAAGCGCAGTTACAAGGTCGCGTGTGATATCGGGAACGAGGTGCTGGCGGCCGACGCGCTGAACACCCTGGGCTGCCTGGCGCTCAAGACCGGTGTGATCGAAGATGCGCGCGCGTATTTCCTCCAGTCGCTGGCGCGCGGGGGCGAGGCCCGCGAGCTCCGGGCGCGGGTCGAGCAGAACCTCGGAGTCATCGACAACATCAAAGGCGACGTCGGCAGCGCGGTTACGCACTACGAGCGCTCTGTCGAAGCCTACCTCGCGACCAACGACGAGCATGGCTGCGCGCTGGCGTACGTGAATCTCGGGATCGCGCACACCGATCTCCAGCAGTACGACAAGGCGGACGGCTACTTCACGCGCAGCTCGGCCATCGCCGAGCGGGCGGGCGATGCGCATCTGCAGGGCTTGTGCCTGGTGAACCACGCCGAAGCGCATTTCTTGCGCGAGCGCTACGAGGAAGCGCGCCGCAACGCCGAGGCGGCGCTCGCGATCTTCGATCAGCTCGATTCCCGCGCCGACAAGTCCGAAGCGTACAAAATGATCGGCATGGTGTACCGCGAGACCGGCCGGCCGGCGCTCGCCGAGTCGCGCCTCAGAACGGCGATGGATCTGGCGATCAGCGCCGGCTCGGTCCTGAACGAAGCGGAGGCCTCCCGCGAGCTGGCGCTGCTGATGCAGACGATGGGCCGCAACCAGGACGCGCTGACGCTGCTCAACAAGGCACACCGCCTGTTCGAGCGGCTCGATGCCCGCGTCGATCTCGTGTACGTCGGCGGCAAGGTCTTGGCGCTCGAGACCACGTACTTCGATGTCGTGCGCGAGTGGGGCCAGTCGATCGAATCCGCGGACAGCTACACCTACGGTCACTGCGAGCGGGTGGCGCAGCGCGCCCTCGCCGTCGCACGAGGGTTGAAGCTGGATGAGACGGCGCAGACCGCGATCCGCCTTGGCGCCTACCTCCACGACCTCGGCAAAGTGCGCGTCCCGCACGAGATCCTGAACAAGCCGGGTCCGCTGACGCGGGAAGAGTACGAAGTCGTGCAGATGCATACGATCTGGGGCCTCGAGCTGCTCGCCTCGGTCGAGTTCCCGTGGGACCTGAAGCCGATCATTCGCTGGCACCACGAGCGCTATGACGGCACGGGCTACCCCGATCGGCTGCGCGGCGATGAGATCCCGGTGGCGGCACAGATCGTCGGCATCGTGGACGTCTACGACGCGCTCACCACCGCGCGCTCGTACCGGCCCGCAGTGTCGCATGAAGCGGCGATGGCGGAGATCGAGCGCTGCCGCGGTTGGTGGTCAGAAGCGGTGTTCGAGGCCTTCTTGAACTCTAAAGTAGAAGCGCTTCCACCCGATATGCGTGCACCATCTTTGCTCGCTGGGACCATCCGAAGACCGTAAACCGCCCGTCTTGAGAAGCGACGAGCGCGAGCGAGTCCCGCTGCTCGTGAATGAACTGCGCGGCCGACAGATGCCGCGTCCCTCCCAGCTCCGACGCGTGAACTTTCACCGGCGTGTGGCCGTGAATCGGCTCGCGGACCAACACCTGCTCGACGAACGGCCCCGACTCGGTTCTCCCGATCTTTGCGCCGAAGGCCAGCACGTCCCAGCGATCACTCAGCACCACCGCGCCGTCGACGGCGGTCAAGCCACCAATCGCATCGGTCGCATCCTTGAATGCGCCGTCGCGCGTGCCGGTGCGAACCAGCTCGCCCAGCTTGGAGAACGGCGGCGCGACCTGATACGGCACCGAGACGATCGACTTGCGCCAGGCGTCCGAGTCGTGCGGCACCACGAGGAGTGAGCCGCCGTGGTGGTGTGCGCGCATCGACAGCGCGAGTGGCAAGAGCACGTTATCGGCGCTGCCCGAGGCGGGATCGAAGCCGAGCAATGTGCTGACGAAGTCCGGGCACTCGGACGCCAGCGTGCCTTCCGAGTCAACGATCTTGACCTGATCGCCCTCGAGCACCGCCACGTTGGCAAACTTGCCGTCCGGATCGGCGCGGCGGTGCTTGATCACGAGCAGGCCGGGCTCGATCACTTCGAGGACAAAGCAGAGCGGCGGGATGAGCCGGGTCGCACCCCAGACTGCGAGCCCCCCCCCGGCGCCGTTGTTCCACACGCCGAGGTGAATGCCGGGCCGTTCGACGGCGGGCGCGAGCTTCGTGAGCGTGGCGGGATCGAGCGGGAGCGGCCGTTCGACGAGCAGGGCCGAGCCGGTGGGCGGCAGATAGGCGAGCGAAATCGTTGGCGGGCGGCCCTCCTCGCGCCGCAGACTCGCCCA
>Ga0137399_10001802_pt1 | contig 10128 bp, 7 predicted proteins | sample czorhiz316metaG_FD_104810 | JGI IMG/M metagenome (GOLD analysis project Ga0137399, IMG submission 104810) | Vadose zone soil microbial communities from Angelo Coast Range Reserve, California, USA - czorhiz3.16 metaG | ecosystem: Environmental > Terrestrial > Soil > Vadose zone | place: USA...
AAGGCGGACGAGAAGTCAGACCGCGAAGCTTTCGCCGCACGAACAGTGCGCGACCGCGTTCGGGTTGGTGACTTTGAATCCGCCTTTTTGCAGGTCCTCGCTGTAATCGAGGACTGAGCCGCTCACAAAGAGCGCGCTTTTCGGATCGACCACGATGCGAACGCTCGAGGTCGGGACGAGAATGTCGCGCTCTTTTGGTCCATCGACCAAATCCATGGCGTATTGCAAACCCGAGCAACCCCCGCCCACCACGGCCAGCCGCAAGGCGCCGTTTGGATTTCCTTTTTGTTCGAGCAACGAAGCCAGTTTGTTCGCCGCCTTGTCCGTGACCTGGATCAGGCGCTCATTGCCGATCTTGTAATTAGCGGTCGAGGTTTCGGTGCTCATTAAATTAAATCACGACGCTAGGCAGACTGGAACTTCACTTTCAACTCTTCCTGCGTTCCTGCTTTCCTGAGAGATATTTTCCTCCGCGATCGCTTCAACTTCAGCAACAGTCGAGACCTGTGAAAATTTCTCACGCAAGCGCTTCGCCTCCGGCATCGCTTTCGAATAAGCCATCAGCCGCGCGCGCATCGAACGAATGGCGGGTTCTTCCGCACCCCATTCGCAAACCAGCAATTCACAATGCCGCAAAATTAATTTCCAGCGTTCATCTAACGTCGGTGGATCGACAACCGCACCGTTCGCCAGATACGCTTTTGTTTCTCGAAAAATCCACGGTGCGCTCATCGCCGCGCGACCAATCATCGCACCGGCGATTCCGGTTTCGTGCCGACGTTTCGCCACATCTGCGGGACTCGCGAGATCGCCATTGCCAATCACCGGAATCGAAACAGCGGCCGCAACTTCACCGATCACGTTCCAATCGGCCGCGCCGGAGTAACCTTGTGCGCGCGTCCGGCCGTGAACGGTCAGAGCGGCGATTCCGGCATCGGCCAGAATTTTCGCGACCCGAACGGCGTTCACCGAGTCCGCGTCCCAACCGATCCGGATCTTTGCCGTCGTTGGTAACGGAGCAATCGCGCGCACGACCTCCGCCGCGACATTGGCGAGTGTCGGACAATCTTTGAGAAGTGCCGAGCCACCGTTTTTGCAGACCACTTTGTTAACCGGACAGCCGAAATTTAGATCGACAAAGTCCGGCCGGACCCAATCCACAACCTGCTTGGCCGCTTCCGCCATGTGCTCGGCGTTTCCCCCGAAAAGTTGAACACCAATTGGCCGCTCGATTTCGTCGAAGTCGAGATATTCCCGAGTGCGTTCGTTTCGGCGAAAAATTCCTTCCGCGGAAACGAACTCGGTCGTGAGAACGTCCGCGCCGTGTTCCTTGCAGAGCTGGCGAAAAATTTTGTCCGACACCCCCGCCATCGGCGCGAGATAGAGGGGAAAACGATTTTGAAACCAGGGCAGTGGCATATTTTCAGTTCCGCTATTTTCTCACAAAATCGCTTCCGTTAAAGGCCAGTCCGGCTCGGACTAGGCGGCGCTGCGGAGCAATTGCGCCACTTCGTTTTGCACGTTCTCCAATTCGTCGAGCCGCAAACCGGGATCGGGCACAATAAACACGTCTCCGGTCGCGCCATGTTCATATATTAAGATGCGGCCCTTCTCGGCGTTTTCGGTTTTGATTTGTTTGAGGACGCGCTTTCGTTCAAGCATCGCCGCCAGAACGTAACAGGCATTGGCCGGCGGATTCTCCGACTCGATCAGGCGGCGAAAAAGTTGTTCGGCATTTTCCTTGGCTAATGGCTCGGACTCCACCGGCAGCGGCTCGTAGCGCGTTTTCCAAAATGAAAAAGGCTGAATGTTTTCATTCCGGTTCCTCCATCCCTCCTCGCTCAAATCTTCCCGGCGATAACCATCGGCGTCGTGAAAGAGCAGCGTGTAAAAAAACTCGCCGGGCGCGAAAGGCCGTTGGGTCGCGGCACAAGCATCAGCCCGGTGCTTGATTGCCCAATCGGTTGGCAACGGATTCATCGGGCGAATATACGCCGCGCGCCGGCCAGTTGAAAGCGCAGGCCTTCGCGGTTGGTCGCGCGCAGGTAAAGCAGATACAGCCCGATCACAGCGAAAACTAGATTCGGCATCCAGGCGGCGACCAGCGGCGAGATGCGGTCGCCTTCTCCGAGCGCGAGAAAAAGATGGGTCAGGAAATTCATCGAGAAAACAAGGACGATCGCGCTGGCAACGCTAGCCAGCACGCCGCGTCGTGAATAACCGATGCCGAGCGGCGCGGCGATGCATACCACGACCAAACAGGTCCAGGGCAGGGCGACACGATAGTACAAGTGCGTGCGGAAAGGCGCCAGTAGTGTGGCCGGGAAATCGGAGTTGAAATGGAGATACTGCCGCAGTTCCGGGAAGCTGAGGTATTCGGCCCGGACATTGGCGCTGCCGAGGCGAAACGGCGTCTCGCTCCAATTGTCGATCTTGAGTGAGGGATACATTTTCTCATCGGTAATATTTCCGGCCGGATCGTATCGGACCACTTTCACCTGTTCGAGCTCCCAGGTTTTTGTTTCGGCGTGATAAGTCGCGCGCGCAGCCAGATAATTTATGACGATATTGTCGTGTTCGTCCTGCTGCAGCACTTGCACGTTATTGAAGAGGTCGTGGCCGGGACGAAAACTCTGAATGAACCACGTGCGCAAATCGGTTCGGTTCCGGAAAATCTGGCCTTGCACGGAGAATTGGTGCGACCGCGCCGTGGCGATAAAATTCTTCTTGGCCATCTCGGCGTGGGGCGCGAGCGAATAGTTGAGCGCAAGGCTGGCCGCGACTGTGAGCAAGCCCATCCCGACTAATGGCGCGAGCACCCGCGGGATGCTCACGCCGGCGGTCAGCATCGAGACGATTTCATTGGCACGCGACATTCGGCCCAGCGAAAAAAGAAGCGCGAGCAACAGTGAGACCGGCAACAAAATAATGAAAACTTCCGGCACTTGCGTGGCGTAATAGCGAACCGTCAGCGCGAAGCCGAAATGTTGGTCGATGAAAGTCGAGATGTTGTCGCTGACGTCGAATATGAGCCAGATGGATAGAAAGCCGGCGATGCAGTAGATATAGACCTGCAAAAAATTGCGAATGACGTAGCGGTCGAGCAGTCTCACGGAGTAGATTAAATCAAATTTCGATGATCGCGCTGAAAGATTCCCTCGGAACCGAATTTGTCGAACGGGTTCGGACGATCTTTTCGGAAAACGGGCTGCTTTCGAAAGCCCAAAACTTCGAGTTCCGCCCGCAACAACAGGAAATGGCGGTGGCGGTCGCGCGGTCGCTGGAGGAAGATCGACATCTGGTGGTCGAGGCCGGCACCGGCGTCGGCAAATCGCTCGCTTATCTCGTCCCCGCGATCCTGTTCGCGCTCGAGCAGCACAAGAAAGCGATCATTTCGACGCACACGATCAATCTCCAGGAGCAATTGCTTCACAAAGACATTCCGATTCTGAAAAAAGTGCTGCCGGTCGAGTTCGACGCGGCGTTGATGAAAGGCCGGCAAAATTATCTTTGTCCGCGCCGGCTTGAGCGCGCGTTGCAAAGTTCAAAGGAACTGTTTACCGGCCCTGAAACAAACGAGATCCAACGGATCGCGGAATGGGCGAGCAAAACGCGCGACGGTTCGCTGAGCGATTTGTCGATTGAGCCCGATCCGAAGGTTTGGGCGCAAGTCTGCAGCGAAGCGCACATCTGCACCCAAAAAACCTGCGGGCAGAATCCGCGCTGTTTTTATCAGCAGGCCCGGAAGCGGTTGCTCGCGGCGGACGTGATCGTCCTCAACCACACGCTGCTCTTCATGTTGCTCGGCAGCCCAGCCGAACAGGAGGGACGTGAGAGCGGTTTTCTTTTCCCGAACGACTTCATCATTTTCGATGAGGCCCACACGGTTGAGCAAATCGCATCCAAGCAAATTGGGGTCGGCGTTTCGCAATACGGCCTAAGATCGACCATTCAGCGGCTCTACAACGCGCGCACAAAAAAAGGACTCTTCACCGTCATGCGTGATGCCGCCGGGGTCCGTCTCGCAGCTGAGTTGATCGATGACGTGGAGAAATTCTTCGATGCGGTCGAATCGAAATCCGATTTTAGAAAGGGCCGCGAGTTTCGCGTGCGCGATGTCGATCTTGTCCCGGATACGATCACCGGTCGCTTGGTCGCGCTCCAGGCGCGTATCGCCGAAGTAGTAAAACGCGCCGATGACGAAATTTTGAAAGCCGAGCTGCAGGAATTTGGCCGGCGCGTTCGCGATGCGCGGGACGGGATCAGCATTTTCCTGGAGCAAGGCGCGCCTCAACATGTCTACTGGGTCGAGCGCACCGGCAAGACCGCGCAGTTTCTTTCGCTCAACGCCGCACCGATCGATCTCGCGCCGGTTCTTCGGCGGATGATTTTTCGGGATAATTGCTGTTGCGTGATGACCAGCGCCACGCTCGCGGTCGGTCGCGAGGACCTCGCTTATTTTCGCGAACGGATCGGCGCGACCGAAGCCGAACCGCTGCAGCTCGGCAGTCCGTTCGATTTCCAGAAGCAGATGAAAATATTCGTCGTGCAAAAAATGCCCGACCCGCGCGACGCTTCTTATCAGAAAGAACTCGAGCGTTGGATCGCGCATTTCGTCGAGAAAACCGATGGCTGCGCTTTTGTTCTTTTCACCAGTTATCGCGACATGCAGCAGGTGGCCGGTGAGATGCAGAAATTTTTTGCGGAGCAGAAGATGAATCTGCTGGTTCAGGGCGGCGGCGCGCCGCGCACAAAATTGCTCGAGCAATTCAAATCCACGCCCCGCAGTGTGCTTTTCGGGACGGACAGTTTTTGGGGCGGTGTGGATGTGCCGGGTGAAGCGCTTTCGAACGTAATTATCACCCGATTACCGTTCGCGGTTCCCGACACTCCTCTGATCGAAGCGAAGCTGGAACTCGTTCAGGAACGCGGTGGGGATGCGTTCACCGAGTATTCGCTCCCGGAAGCGATCTTAAAACTGCGACAAGGCGTCGGTCGTCTGATCCGAACCAAGACCGACCACGGGATCATCGTGATTTTGGATAATCGGATCGTGACTAAACCCTACGGCCGGGCGTTCATGCAGGCGTTGCCCAAATGCCCGGTGGAAATCGTTTGAATTCGATATTAAAAAGGCTGACGCGGCCCGGCGCGCATTGGGAAATGCTCGCGGTCACGGGCGTGTTGTTCGTCTTGGTCGCAGTATTTGTCGATCTTAAGCCGGTGGTGGAGGAGAATTTTTTCTTTTCCACCAGCGACCCGGGTTTCGGACAATCCAAAAAGATCGAGCAGCGTTTCCCGTCGCAGCCGGAGGTTATCCTGAACGTGTCGTCCCGGGATATTTCTTCGCCGCGCTACCTCGCTGGGATCCAAAAGCTCACGCAGCAGATCAACACGATCGACGAGGTGAGCGCGGTCAAGAGTTTGGCCGAGGGGCCGAAGAGTTTTCAAGACGCGCTGGCCAGCCCGTTTTGGAGCCGGTTGCTGATCGCCGAGGACCGCAAATCGAGCAATGTGCTCGTCTTCCTTGAAAACAAGGATCCCGAGAAGCCGATCAAGCGCATCGAGCGCATCATGCACGAGTTCGATGAAACAGATTTTCGAATTCACATCGCCGGTCCGCCCTATGTCGTGGAGATGATCCGGCGCAGCTTGGCCCACGATTTCGGGTACTTCAGCCTCACCGCAGTCGTTTTGTTTGGCCTGACCATGGCCGCGATGTTCCGGTCTGGTCGGGTGTTTCTGGGAATGCTGGCTACCTGCACCAGCGCCGTTTTGTTGACGTTGCTCCTCCAATCAGTGCTCGGCAAAAAGATCGGGATCCTGACCGTCAATCTCGGCACCATCGTCTTTGTGGTGGCGATGTCGCACCTGGTCTACATGACCTTCAACTGGCAGACGCTCGCCGACCGGAGGCACCGCCTCGGAAAGGAATCGCCCGATCTCGGAACAGACGCGCTCCGCATGACCTTTCCCCCGTCGTTTTGGTCGATGATTTGCGCATCGCTCGGTTTTGCCAGCTTGTTGATTGTCGAAGCCAAGCCGCTGCGCGAGCTCGGATTCGGCGGCGTGCTCGGATCGGTGGTGGCTTTCGCCTGCGCTTATGTGATGTATCCGCCGTTTCTGCGGTGGGCGGTGCCACGCAAAAGCAAAATCGTCGAAGCCGAACCTCCGAAGAGATTTTGGGCGCGCCCATTTCCAATTTTGTCCGCGGCCGTAATTCTCGTTAGCGCAGTTCTGGGGTTCGGTCTCAGAAAAGTAAACACCGATCCGAGCCTGCTTGATTATTTCAAGCCGCACCAGGAACTACGCGACGGACTGGAATACGTCGACCGCAGCGGCGGTTGCAATCCGCTCACCCTGGTCGTCTCCGCAACCGACGGCAGCAAATTAAACACCGACGACGCTTACCAGAAAATGTGGACACTGCACGGCGCGCTCGAGAACTACAAAGATGTCGGAACGGTCGTTTCGTTGCCGACGCTTCTGGCCGAAGGCGACCGGACGCCGTTTTCATTTCTGATCAGCTACGAAAAGATGATGGAGATCATGGCGCAACCCAAGTACGCGCGAGTGGCGAAGAGTTTCGTCACCGAGGACCGCACTCAAGCAGTTTTCCTGCTGCGAATGGTCGAAGCGCGCCGCGATAAACTTCGTCTCGAAGTGGTGGACGATCTTCGCTCGATCACCCGCAAGCACGGATTTACGACATCCCTCGTCGGTGGCATTTACTATTTGCAAGGCCGCCTGGCCAAGCTGGTCGCTTCCAGTTTAGTGACCGGACTGTTCTGGCTGAATCTTCTGTTCGTTGTCATCGCCTTGGTCGTTGCCCGCTCGGTGCGCGGCGCTTTGGCGATGATCGTGAGTCTGACGCTGATGCCGTTGTGCATGCTCGGCGGCATCGGCTGGTTCAATATCCCGGTGGATATCATTTCAGCGCCGGCCACGAACGTGTGCATCGGCATCGCGATCGACTCGATGATTCACCTTGTCTTTGGCGTTCGCCGCGCCGAGCGCGATGGAAAGAAAGGCTGGTCGGCCTGGGCGGCTGGGCGCGAAGAACAATGGCGCGGAATCGTTTATTCGGACGTGATTATTGCGGCGGGCTTTGCGATTTTCGTGCTATCAAATTTTCCGCCGACCCAACGTTTCGGTTTGGTGGTACTGGCGGGTCTGATTGTCGACATCCTGGCAAACCTGTTCGTTCTTCCGCTCCTCGGCGGCTCCCAATTGAAGAAAAAGTAAAGCCGCGTGGCGCAGCTTTACGCCCGAAGAAGAAATAGCTTGCGCGTCGCCTCTGCGCATCCTTGCTCACTACGGCGGCTGAGGTTATGGAGGCTAAGGAAGCCCAGTAAGCGTCTGTTGCCTCGTAATGAATACGTCGGTCGAATCGATGCGGCCACTCTCGTCAATGTCCATTCGGAAGTTCGAGGAGTTAGCGTTCTGAAGGCTCTGCTGTCGGAGTTGGAACACATCAGTTGAATCAACCCGGCTGCTCGCGTTCACGTCGCCAAGTAGCACGCCCATCGTGGCGGCAACTGAGGCGCTACCGTTGCCCTGTGAGTCAATCACATTCGCTAAGGTCGCGGTAACGTATTGGGCATTAGTAACGCCAGTGAGATTGATGATGTACTGATGGGCATCATTACCGATTCCGCTATTCTTTACGACACCAGTTCCACTCGTCACGCTGGCGCGTTGCACACTGGTCAGCGTATTGGCAAAGATAAAAACAATCGTGTAATCGCCATTCGCGCCGCCGCTACGGCATTCGATACCCGGACGGCCCGCGAGCGGAAGATCGACATCGAACGTACCAGCGCTGCCATGGGTCATCCTCGATGCGACGGCGTTCAAGTGCACCGGTGGCGGTTCCGCTATCTTGGCGATGAAAGCGTCATCTGTGCCGAGTAGGTTTCCCTGAAACGGATTCATCACTGGGAAATTTGTCGACCATGTCTGCCCGGCAATGTAAGCGGTTCCGGAAGCGTCAACGGCAATACCGAACCCCAGGTTCAGCGAGTTGCCGCCAAGGTAGGTCGAATAAACCATGCTATTGCCTGCCGCATTCAGCTTTGTAATGAAGGCGTTATCGCCGGGGCCGGCCTTGGCGGACTGAATTGCGTTTGCAATAGGGAAATCTTTCGAGTCAGTGCTCCCGACGATGTAGGCCTCGCCGGCACTGTCTAGCGCTATCCTGCTGAGATTGCCTTCGCTTCCGCTTCCGCCTAGATAGGTGGAATAAACCAGCGCACTGCCGGCCGAGTTCAACTTCGCTACAAAGGCGTCCGCGTCGCCGCCGCCGAACGCTGGCTGAAATGCGTTCACCGTGGAAAAGTCATTCGAGCGTGTCTTACCGGTAATGTAGGCGTTACCCGAAGAATCTACCCCTATGCCGAACGCCACGTCGAGATCGCTCCCACCCAGGTAGGTCGAGTACACGAGCGTGTTTCCGGCGGGACTGAACTTTGTCATGAAGATGTCGGAGCCGCCGGCCAAATTAGCCTGCAGCGGATTCTTAGTTGGAAAGCTGCTTGAGTAAGTGTAGCCCGTAACGTAAGCGCTTCCTGAAGAGTCCAGAGCTATACCGAATCCTTCATCGATGCCGCTTGGGCTGAAACCGGAGCCTGAACCACCTCCGCCAAGATAAGTAGAATAGACTAAGGTCGTACCGTCGGCACTTAACTTCGTGACGAAGGCATCTATAGCTAAGCCGCCGCCCATTGCGAGCATCGGTTGGTAGGCATTCTTCGTCGGGAAATCGATTGAAGCAGTCTCTCCCGTAACATAAGCACAGCCGGAAGAATCTACGGCGATCCCGAAGGCGTTCTCAGCGTTCGTGCTGCCACCTAGATACGTTGAGTAGACCAGCGCGTTTCCAGCCGGACTTAACTTGGTAACAAAAGCGTCAGAAGAATTGCCAGGAAGAATGCCGGTAGTGCTGATAGGTTGGAAAGCAGTGGGAGTAACAGGAAAATTCGGCGACTGCGTGAATCCGGTGATGTACGCGCTCCCCGCGCTGTCAACGGCGATGGCAAAAGCCTTTTCAGCATTCATCCCGCCCAAGTACGTTGAATAGATTACTGTGCTTCCCGATCGGTCGATCTTTGTAACGAAGACGTCGTAAAGACCTCCCCCGTATGCTGGCTGCTCAGGATTCGCAGTCGGAAAGTCAATCGTGCTCGTAAACCCGGTAACATAGATGTTCCCTGCAGAGTCAACAGCGATGGCTTGAGCACCGTTGTCAGCGGGTGAACGAGGTGCAGCGGTACCTCCTCCGAGATAAGTGGAATAGGTAAGAACGGGATCAATCACCAGTGGACGATTCCGATCAAAGGTCGCGACCTTAAAACCAACTTCGCTCGGGCCGTTGATCACGTAACCGCCGACCAACTCTCGCCTTTTGCCGCCGATCTCCTGATAAATTACAGGACGGTGTTGCCTTATCTCATTACCACGTTTAGTCCGGACGACCAGCGCGCCGTCCTTATCGATTCGCAACCGCGAAGTCCCCTCAAAGGCGAAACGGATGCGCCGTGGGTCGGAGCCAGGCGCAACGACAAAGTCATACTCAAGTTGTCGCTGACTTCCGCGAAAGATGAGATCAACGCCTGGGTAAACTCCGGCGTACTTCACCCGCGCATATTGCGGGACGTCCGTCGTCCACTTCGCCGGATCGTTGCCAATGAAGTAGCTGCTCTTACCGGGAAGAAGGTCAATCCCAGCGACATCAGGTGCAGCATTCCCGCCCAGGACCTTCATACGGAACTCGCCGAAAGCGACCTCGGACGCGGTAAAATAGAACGCGGCTCCAGATGTATGCGTGATAAAGCGTACGTGGGGGTTAGCCTGCCCAATGTTCAGCTCAAACGAAATCGGCAGAGTGCCAAACACCGAGAGCCTCGACTCGGCAAGACCGAATGCTGAGGTGGCGGCGACGACGACCAGAGCGCTAACAAAAGTAACGTATCCTTTCATAACTCTGTTTCCTTAAGGAAGTGAGGTCAGCGTCTGTTGGCGCGTAATGAAAACGTCGGTCGAATCGATGCGGCCGCTCTCGTCAATGTCCATTCGGAAGTTGGAAGAGTTGGTGATTTGAAGAGTCTGCTGTCTCACTTGGAAGACATC
>Ga0137399_10001803_pt1 | contig 10128 bp, 9 predicted proteins | sample czorhiz316metaG_FD_104810 | JGI IMG/M metagenome (GOLD analysis project Ga0137399, IMG submission 104810) | Vadose zone soil microbial communities from Angelo Coast Range Reserve, California, USA - czorhiz3.16 metaG | ecosystem: Environmental > Terrestrial > Soil > Vadose zone | place: USA...
GAGCCGCGTGCTCTTCCGCCCCGAGCGGTCACGGCGCCGCGTCGCGCCGGCGGAGCACGTGATAGAGATTGCCGTCCGCGCCCGTCCGCGGCTCCTCCAGCGGGTGCTCCTCGAATCGGTCGAAATACAAACCGACCAGCTCGAACGGACTCCGCTCGACGATCCGGTCGAAATCCTCCTGGGTCCAGTACCGGAGCAGGTGCGATTCCTCGAGCACCCGGAGCTCGTTCCCGCGCCGGGCGACGATCCGGCATTCCTGGTAGGAGCGCCGGGCGGCGGGATCCTCCCGGGCGACGCGCCAGGTCAGGGTGGTTTCGAGCCCGGCGCGCCCGTTGGACCAGGGACCGAAGGCCGCCTGCTCCGCCGGCTCGCCGCCGTAGCTGAGCTGGACGAGATAGACGCCGCCCGGCTCGAGCGACCCCGCCACGCATTCGAGGTGGGATCGGACCGCGTGGTCCTCGAGCAGGTACCCGATCGAGTTGACCAGGTTGATCGCGGCATCGTGCCGGCCGGGCGGGCGGAAGGTCGCCATGTCGCCGCGCATGACGTTTCCTCCGAGGCGCGCGAGCCTGGCCGAGGCGAACGCCACCATCCCGGGGTTCAGGTCATAGCCCGCCACGTCGTACCCGCGCTCCGCGAGGGCGGCCAGAACCCGTCCCGTCCCGCACGCGGGCTCGAGGATTCGCCGGACCGGATCGGGCACGTGCTTGCGGAGGCACGACTCGACGAAGTCCATCTCCATGCCGAGATCCCAGCCGAACGCGACGTCGTAGATCTCGGGGCTGTCGTAGAGGAGGGGCGGGCTCATTCCGGGGAGAAAATAACAAGCGGGGCGGCCGATTGACAGCCGCCCCGAGGTACTGCCGGGTGAAGTTGGTTCGAAACCGGTTACGCCTTACGGACGTTCGCGGCCTGAAGCCCCTTCGGTCCACGGACGATGTCGAACTCCAACCGCTCGCCTTCGGCAAGCGTCTTGAAGCCCTCGCCCTGGATCGCGGAGTAGTGGACGAATACGTCCTCGCCACCCTCCTGCTGGATGAACCCGAAACCCTTTGCTTCGTTGAACCACTTCACCGTTCCGTTTGCCACTTGCAACTCCTTCTACTAGCTGGGGCATCGCCCCTACACCACGCCCTGGCTTCGGGCGCCCGGCCCGGCCACCTTGGTCGGGCCTCCGGACGACGAGTCGCCCAGATACAACGAGGCCGCAGGCAACTTCCCCTGCGGCGATAATTCCAACCCGTGAACTACTAACAACCGCCAGGCATCTGCTGCGCAAAGAGTATCGGCCAAAGCACGCAGGATCGCAACACAAATCTTGGCTGCGGTGTTACTCTTTATGCCCTATGAACTTGCGCACTCGAAGCTCGGCCGCGCGCCGCGCCCTCCTCCGGATGCCGATCCGCGAGCTGGATCTTCATATCCGGGGATCGCGGGTCGAGCCGCTCCTCCAGCGGCTCGAGCGTGAGCTCCACCGTAAGCTCAGGCGATTCCGTCCTCACTACTACCTGACGGACGAGTGGGGGTGTCCCTCGGGACAGCCCGTCATCGGGATTCCGTTCTATCTCGCCGACGCGCAGCTCGCGCGAATCGAGAAGGAGACGAACGATCTCGAGAGCCCTCGCGAGATCATGATGTACCTCCGGCACGAAGCCGGGCACGCGTTCAACTATGCGTATCGGCTCTACCAGCGGCCCGAGTGGCGTGATACGTTCGGTTCGTACCGCCGTCGCTACAGCGACGATTACCGGCCGGTTCCCTTCAGCCGTGAGTACGTGCGCCACCTGCCGGGATGGTACGCGCAAAAACATCCGGACGAAGACTTCGCCGAAACGTTCGCCGTATGGCTCACCCCGAAGGCGGACTGGCGGCGGCGATACCGTGGATGGGCGGCGATGAGGAAGCTCCTCCTCGTGGACCGGTTCGCGCGGGCATTCGCGAATCGGGAGCCGCTCGTGAAGCGCGGCCGGCCCGACATCACGGCGAACGAGATGAACATGACCGTCGGAGAATACGTCGACCTCTCCACCGCCCGCGCGCGCGCCGTGTACGACGCGGCGTTCGATCATCACCTGGAGGGCATCTTCCTCAAGGAAGGCTTAGCACCCCGGCGATCACGCCCCGCCTGGGAGATCGTGGACGAACACCGCGTCGCGCTCACCAACACGATCGCGACGTGGACCGGTGTGAGACGCGCCGTGGTGCGCGAGATCGTTCACTCGATCGCGGCCGCTTCCAAGAAGCACGGGTTCCGCGGCGTCCGGGGCAAGGAGAAGGAGTATCTGGTCCATCTGACGGCGTACACGACGGCGCTCGCGGCGAGTTACCTGACGCGAGGAAAATTCCACAAGGTATAGAGGTGCCCGTTGGATCCAGCGTCGCTGCGAATCGGCGTGCTCTACGACGAGTGGGTTGAGGACAAGCAGCCCGCGGCCGAGCCGACGCCCGAAGACGTCCCGAAGCGAAGGCGGCGGCGAGACAAGCCGGATCGGGAAGAGGTCTTCGACGCGCTCGTCAAGAAGGGGCACCAGCCGGCCTATTTCTGCCTCGACGGCCGCCCCAAGACGCTGAAGGCCCTCGCCTCGGCGGAAGTCGATCTCATGTTCAACCTCACCGAGTCCTACGCCGGAGACGACACCAAGGACATCAACATCGCCGCCTACCTCGATTTGCTCGGCATCCCCTATACGGGATCGGGGCCCACGGGGCTCCACCTCGCGCAGGACAAGGCGGTCGCGAAGCGGCTCTTCGCGTTCCACGGAATCCGCACGCCGAATTTCGCGACGGTGTACCAGGGCCGCCTGCAGTGGGCGGACGACGTCCACTTCCCCGTCATCGTGAAACCCAAGCGCGAAGACGGGTCGATCGGGATCGCGTTCAGCGCGGTCGCGGGTTCGATCAAGGAGCTGATGGAGCGGATCGACGCGCTTCACGCCGACCTGAACGCCCCGGTCCTGATCGAGGAATACATCGCGGGGCGGGAGCTCTACGTCTCGGTGCTCGGGAACGATCCTCCGGTCGCGCTTCCGGTCATCGAGCTGAACCTGGACGACCTCCCGGAGGGAACGCCCCGGATCGCGGGCACCGAGGTCAAATGGGAGCGCGGCACCGCCGCGTATCGGAAGACCAAGCTCCGCTTCCCCGAGGACATCGGGGAAGGGCTGCTCGCGGAGATCCAGGAGACGGCCGTGAAGGCGTGCCAGGCGCTCGAGATCCGCGACTACGCGCGCGTCGACTTTCGCCTCACGCCGAAGCGAAGGTTCTACACGCTCGAGGTCAACCCCAACCCCTGGCTCCACACCACGGCCGAATTCTCGCTCGCCGCCAAGGAGTCCGGCCGCGAGCACACCGATCTCATCCAGGAGATCGTGGACCTGGCTTTGGCGCGCTACCGAGGAATTTCGCAAGCAAGTTCTTCGTGATCCGCTCGATATCCGCGTGGCGCCTCGCCGATCGAAGTCCCGGAGCGCCCCAGTCGTCGAGCCCCCAGGACCATTGCATGGTGCCCGCGGCGAACACGAACGCCCCCGAGGAAGCCACGTAGATCGTGGATTCCGTGGGCAGCCGTTTGAGTCGTAACGGCGCGACCCACGCGCGGGCGAGCACGGTGAGGCGCGGCGGTGACCAGCGGGCGTAGGTGGCGTCCTGCGCGAAGGTGCGATCCACTTCGTATCCGAGGAGGCCCGGGACGGAGCGGGCCTTGCCCGCCGCGATTCCGGTGCCCGCGTAGATCCAGTGGCTCCGAGCCTCCGGCACCGGAGTGAAATCCCCCTCCACGTCTTCCGCGCTCATCATCATCCCCACGAGCGAGACCTCGGGACGCGGCGGATGCAGGTTCCGGAAGCGCACCGTGAGGTCTTGATCGCGCGCCGTGTTGTGGACGGGATCCCGGAGCGCATCCTTGGCGCAGAAGAGGATCCGGTTTTCCCCGCCCGAGGTCGAAGGCTCGTAGCGCACCTGCCAGTAGCACACGTTCGCCGCGAATATTCCGAGGTTGACCCCGCCGTCCCTCGCGCGCTCGGCGTGATCGCGCATGGGACGGCTCCAATACTCGTCGTGGCCGACGAGGAGCACGGCCTTCCGGCCGAGACTCAGCGCGGCGTCCCGGTGGAGGTCGACATTCGTCGTGTAGGCAACGTCGTAGCCTTCCCTCTCGATCCACCGCACGAAGGGAAACTCCCACCCGCCCTGACGGGGCGCGTGGGACACGCTGAGGAATTCCCCCGCGCCCGCGCCGCGCGCCGCCTCCGCGCTCGTGGCGTACGGCCGGTCGAAGGAGACGCGGATCGCGCGCCCCCCGAAGCTGTTGAAGTCGTAGAGGCTCTTCCCTCCCCAGTTGTTGTACGCCTGCCAGGTATTCACGGAGCATTGGATCAGAATCGGGGCGCGGCGGGGCGCGGTTCCCGGGGCACGCCCCGGCTCGCGGACGACGAAGGGAATGAATGATTGTTTCCCGTCGCGCGAGCCCGTGACGCGCGCGAGATAGACGCCGCTCACCCAGTCGAGGCCGACAGGCACGCTGCAGGAGACCGGCCAGCTGCACTCGACGAGGCCGTCTTCCGCCCGCGGAGCGGGGATCGCGCGTTTGCCGCCCGGCGTGCTCCGGAGCTCGAGGACGCGGCGCGCTCCCGCGCCGCGGTACCAGCCCATCCGGAAGATCTCGACCGAAAATTGCGGCGAGGCGGAGCTGACATGGAGCCTTAGCGTCTGGCCGGGCTCGACGCTGGCCGTCTCGGCGTATCCCTCGATCTCGTGGGATAATGCGGGGTTCGCGAGCTCCCATTGCGGCGACCCGGGCCGCTGGTTTTCGAGCGAAATCGGGTTCGGAGCAGCGTGGACCGGGGCCGTCCAGACTCCTGCCCAGACAGCGAGTGCCGCAGCCGCGACTCGCCTTGACTTGGGGCTCATCTTGGCGGAACATCTGCCGCCTGATCTCGGTATTCCCATTTGTGCTCCCCACAGGCCTCTGGCCATCCACAGGAGAAAACACATGAAACTGGCAGTCCCATCTCCCGGCGGGCGGGCGGTCCCTGCGTTGGCGCGCGTCGCCCTCGTGCTCGCGTGCTCCGCGTTCCTTTTCGTGAGCGGCTCGGCTCGCGCCGCCGTCAAGGAAGCGGCAAAACCGCCTCAGGTCAAGCTGGAGTTCGAGAAGTACACGCTCCCGAACGGCCTCGAGGTCATTCTCCACGAAGACCACCAGCTCCCGCTCGTCGCGGTGAACATCTGGTACCACGCCGGACCCGCCAACGAACGGGCGGGTCAGACCGGATTCGCGCACCTCTTCGAGCATCTCATGTTCCAGTCCTCGGGGCACGTGCCCGAGGATTCCTACTTCAAGTACCTCGAAGCGGCGGGCTCCTCGTTCGTCAATGGATCCACCGATTTCGACCGTACCAACTACCTCGAAGACATTCCCTCGAACCAGCTCGAGCTCGCGCTGTGGCTGGAGAGCGACCGGATGGGCTTCCTCCTCGACCGGCTCACGCCGGCCTCCTTCGCGAACCAGCAGGACGTCGTGCGTAACGAGCGCCGTCAGAGCGTCGAGAACGCGCCCTACGGACTGGTGGAAGAGGAGCTCTTCCACCAACTCTTCCCGAAGACCCACCCCTACTACGCGTCGGTCATCGGCTCACACGAGGACATCCAGAACGCGAAGGTCGGCGACATTCGCGAGTTCTTCAAGGCCTACTACATTCCGAACAACGCGACCCTCGTGATCGCGGGCGACATGGACAAGGCCAAGACCAAGGCGCTCGTCACGAAGTACTTCGCCTCGATTCCGCGGGGCGCCGAAATTCCGCCGGTCCAGGTTACGACGCCGCCGATCACCCAGGAGCGACGCGCGAAGGTTAACGACGAGGTCGAGCTTCCGCGCGTGTTCATGGGGTGGATCACCTCCCCCATCTTCAAGCCCGGCGACGCGGAGGCCAGTCTCGCGGCGGACATTCTGGCCGGTGGGAAGGCGAGCCGGCTCTACAAGTCGCTCGTCTACGACAAGCAGATCGCCCAGGACGTGAACGCTTCGCTGCAATCCCTGGCCCTGGGCTCGGTGTTCGAGATCGTCGCGACCGCGAAGCCCGGGCATACGGCGGAAGAGATCGAGGCCGCCATCGACGCCGAGCTGCAGAAGTTCGCGGCGGAGGGTCCGACTCCCACCGAGCTCGCGGCATCCCAGAACTCGACGTACTCCGGGATCGTCATGAGCCTCGAACGGATCGGAGGCTTCGGGGGCGTCGCGGACCGCATCAACATGTACAACCAGCACACGAAGGATCCGGGCTACCTGAACCAGGATCTCGCGCGTTACGCCGCGGTCACGACGGACGGCATCAAGAGATTCGCCGCCGAGCAGCTCACGAAGGACCATCGCGCGGTCGTGTACGGATTGCCCGGCACGAAGGTGGTTCCGCCCGCCCCACCGACGCCGCCGGCGCCGCCCGCGACCGAGGCGAAGGTCGAATCGAAGGAAGCCTGGCGGAACAGCGTGCCCGGCGCCGGTCCCGCCCCCGTCGTGAAGCTGCCGATGGCAAAGCGGTTCCAGCTCCAGAACGGGCTCACGGTGCTCCTCGTCGAGAACCACCATCTCCCGATCTTCGCGGGCACGCTGGTGATCCGCTCGGGGAGCGCGCAGGACCCGCAGGACATCCCGGGCCTCGCCGGATACACGTCGAGCATGCTCGATGAGGGGACCCAGAAGCGGACCGCGCTCGCGATCGCGAACGAGCTCCACAGCCTCGGCGCTTCGCTCAACACGGGTTCGAGCGTCGACGGAGGTACCATCGGATGCCGCTCGCTGAAGCAGACGGCCGGCGCCACGATGTCGATCCTCTCGGATGTCGCGCTGCATCCGGCGTTCCCCGAGAAAGACATCGAGCGCGTGCGCGGCGACCGCGTGACCTCGCTCCTCCAGCAGCGCGACAGCCCGAATCAGACCGCAAGCCGCATCATGTGGAACTGCCTCTACGGACCGAGCCATCCCTACGGACACATCACGCTCGGAACCGCGGAGGGACTCAAGAAAGCGACGCGCGATGACATGGCCCGCTTCTACCAGGCCTACTACACGCCGCAGAACGCGGCACTGGTGCTGGTGGGAGACCTGAATGAATCCGAAGCGAAGAGGCTCGCTTCCGACGCGCTGGGCTCCTGGACGGGACCTCCGACCGAAACGGCGCGGCCGCCCACGGGCACGATGATTTCCTCACGCGTCGTCATCGTGGATAAGCCGGGGATGCCGCAGACGGCGCTTCGCGTCGTGCAGCTGGGTCTCATGCGCTCCGATCCGGATTTCGAGCGGTTCGACCTCGCCAACACGATCCTGGGCGGACTCTTCTCGAGCCGGATCAATTTGAATCTCCGCGAAGCGCACGGGTACACCTACGGCGCCTTCTCGGCGCTCTCCGAAAACCGCGGCCAGGGGCCGTTCCTGATCGGAACGAGCGTCCGTGCCGACGTGACCGGAGCCTCGATCGACGAGATCCTCAAGGAAGTGCGCAGCATGCTCGAGAAGCCGGTCACCGACGACGAGCTTCGCATGGCCAAGGAATCGACGATCCGCACGCTCCCGGCGCAGTTCCAGACGACCGGCGGCACGGCGGGTACGATCGCGACCCTGTACCTCTACGATCTGCCGCCCGACTACTACCAGACGTTGCCCGGCCGGATCGCCGGGATCACCGCCGCGGACGTTCAGGCGGTATCGAAGAAGTATCTGGCACCGGAGCGGATGCTTGTCATCGCGGTCGGCGACCGCTCCAAGATCGAGCCCCAGATCACGAAGCTGAAGCTGGGCGCCGTGGCCTACAAGGATCTGGACGGGAAGGAAGTCACCGCGGCATCGACGAACTAGCCGTTCGGTTCCAAGCGTTTCAAGCGAAGGGGCCGGTCCCGAGAGGGATCGGCCCTTTGCCTAGTCCGCCGCGGGCGCGGCGGGCCTGAGCCCCTTGCGTGCCAGGTAATCCTCGACGAAAAGCAGGTTCTCCCCCGCGCGGCGCATGATCTTGAGCAGCATGTCCATGCTCGAGACCTCTTCGAGCTGCTCGTTCACGAACCACTGCAAGAACGTGTGCGAGGTGTGGTCGTTCTCCTTGCCCGCGAGATCCACCAGCTCGTTGATCTGCTTCGTGACGGTCAGCTCCCAGTCCAGGGAGAGCTTGACCGCCTCCTGGGCGCCCGAGAAGCGCGACTTGGGAGCGGGAATCGCGGGGATCTCCGGGAGCCCGCCCGCGTCCAAAACGTAGTTCACGAACTTCATCGCGTGCGCGCGTTCTTCCATCGCCTGTTGATTGAAGTGCTTGCTCAGCTCCGGAAGGCTCTCGTTTCCGAAATAGGCGGCGATCGCCACATACTGAAGAAAGGCGCCGAACTCGTTTCCGATCTGTTTGTTGATCGCCGCGACCATCTTGTCGCTGATCAGCATGTCGCACCCTCCCTCACCCGTGGACCCAAATCAAAGGGGTAACGAAAGAGGAGGGAGTGTAGCACAGGGTCGCCCCTGCGGCAGCGCGCCGATGAGTTCCTTCGCCTGTGCGCGGAGGACCGACAGCCCGACCTCCGGATTGATTCCTTTACAAGGATTGTGTGCGCTTCCGTACGTCGGGGCGCGACAAACTCCCCTCCGTTCCTCCGCGCATCCCGTCACGCGCGTGCGCGACTCACGATCGTTTCGTGAGTTGAATCTCCCTCAAATTACGGGACCGAGGCCGCGATCCGTGAAGGCATACGATTTGCTGCCACCTTGCCAGCCCCAGGAGGGCATTGCGTCGGCGAGCCGGGCGACACACGACCGAATACGCCGGGAAGCGGTCGAGCTCCCGGGGAGAAAGCGGGGCCTATGCGGACTCCTATCGCTGGATCCAGGTCGAAAGAAGAAGGGGCGGTTGACGGCAGCCAGAGTGACAGGCAGCGGGCGAGCCTCGAGATCCAGAACGTCCGACTCGCCGAAGCCTTGCGGGAGGCCGAGCTCAAGCTCGCCATCGAAACGAGCATCGCAAGAGCTCTGAACCTCGCGCGGACGCGCCGCGGCATGGTCCACGACCCCGAGCTTCTCTAGGCGCGTGTCGCGACGACCTCCAGGAACTCACTCTCGACCAGGAGGGTGCCGTCGGTCGCCCGGTTGTGTTCGCTAAAGAGCGCTTCGAGATCCCCGCGGAAGGCGTCGCGACCCTTCGAATCCAGCGCCTCGAACGTTCGTAGCGTCGGCCCGAAGTACTTGCGGTAGTGCTCGACCGTCTCAGCCTCGCCGAAGGGAAGCCGGAAGATCGCGATCCGCCTGGTCATCCGCAGATCGGAGATGCCTTCCCGAAATCGCTCCCGCACGACGGCCTCATCGCCCCACTGGACCGGCGGCGCCATTCCCTGCGGAGGAGCGACGTACTGACCTCCTAATCGAAACATCTTTCCGGCGAAGCCGCCCGGCGTCCAGTTCCCCATCACCATCTTGCCGCCCGGCCGACAAACGCGTTTCAGCTCGGAGGCCACGAGGTCGGGGCGGGGCGCGAACATGGCCCCGAAAATCGAGATCACGAGGTCGAACGCAGAGTCCGGGAAGGAGAGCCGCTCGGCGTCCCCTTCCTCGAAGCGGATCTGCAGCCCAGCGTCCTTGGCGCGCGCCCTTGCTTGCTCGATCAGGTTGGCAGCGATATCGACCCCGGTAACGTCGGCCCCGCGTTTCGCCGCGGGGATGGCCGAATTCCCGGTCCCGCACGCGACGTCCAGCACTTTTGTCCCGCGCTTGATGTCGAGACGGGCGACGATCTCTTCGTTCGCCTCCTCGACGAGGCGGGCGATGATTCCGAAATCGCCCGCGGTCCATGTGCTCCGGAGGCGCTCCTTGAGGGCGTCGACGTCCGATGGAACCTTCGTGTCCATGTCGTACCTCCTTCGTCGGTCATCCGCGGCCGAAATAAGTGTGTCCCCAAGGGGATTCGAACCCCTGTTGCCGCCGTGAAAGGGCTAGAGATGCGATTCAGTGTGTGTCCGCTCCAGTCCGCGCACGTCCGCTGCGAGCACCCTAACACGGTGCTAGTCGAGGCAAGTAGGCGATCCGAACCGCGACTGTCTCTCCGCTTGAGTCCGCACGACTCCGCGCCATTCCCGCTCCGTCAGTGGCACAGTTAGCGGCACACC
>Ga0137399_10001804_pt1 | contig 10126 bp, 11 predicted proteins | sample czorhiz316metaG_FD_104810 | JGI IMG/M metagenome (GOLD analysis project Ga0137399, IMG submission 104810) | Vadose zone soil microbial communities from Angelo Coast Range Reserve, California, USA - czorhiz3.16 metaG | ecosystem: Environmental > Terrestrial > Soil > Vadose zone | place: USA...
ACAGCCACCGCCCCACTTCCAGGCGGCGGCCCCCGCCAGGCATCCACGTAAAGGTCCTTCCATGATCCAACGCCTCCTCAGTTTATAAGAAACTCAATCTGAGCATGTTTCGGGAGTTGCGCCTAAGGCGTGCTTCGAACTCACCTATGCCTAATGACCGTACTCCGAACTCGTCAAACTGAAATCATTCACTACAGCGCGCTTACCAAAGTTCGTTCGCCTGCATTCTTACCGAACAATTTGTTTACGTTCCGTACGCGTAGTCGCAATCCCGATGCCAAGTGTGAACTGTGCTTCGGGCCCGGGCCTCAGCCAGGGCAGGTTTCGGCACCAGGCCCCCTGACGGTCGGGCTTCTGACACTTCACTCGTCCTGAGTTCGAAGCCCTTTCAGATTTATTTCTGTTGATGGGCGAATGTCCGCTTCAGGCACTCGCTGCATGAAAGCAAGTGCGTGAGTATTCTCGTTTTCGTCCTGTGACGCGACGCAGTCGCCTGGTATCACCAGATGGTAATCGCGCATGTGTGCGTCGCTGGCCGTAAAGAGGATACAAATGTCAGCGGTCAATCCGGTCAGGATCAAAGTTTCCGCACCCAGATGTTTTAAGAGAATTTCCAGGCTGGTCGAGAAGAAACCGGACTGCTTAGGCTTTAAGACAAAATAATCTTCAGCTTCCGGTTGTAGAATCTCGACGATTGGCCGGCCACGGGTGTTGTCTTCCAGGCAGTGTGAGATTAGCTTCTTGAAGTCGGATCGCCACTTCCCGACATTATCGTTAACATAAATCGCCGGGATGCCGGCGATTTTGGCTCGGCGTTTCAATGATGCGATATTCCTGGCCGCGGGCAGCGCGTCGGTTAGCATTTCGTCGCCGCCCACAAATTCCAGATCGTTGATGACGTCAACCAGAAAGTAAAGCGACGCTCGCATTGTCTGGGGCGTTACCGTGAAGATCCGGATTCCTCTTAGCCATTGATCGCGCCTCGGAAGATCAAGTAAAAGAGCGGCCCAGTCGTAGACCGCTCTTTTTTCCGCAAGCACCTAACGCTTCGATTACTTCGTCTTGGACGCTGGCGTGTTGCTGTTCTTTGGTTTGGCTGGGGCTACTACCTTAAGTTGATTGGTAACTTTCGTCACGCCTTCGGTTTCTTTGGCGATTCGCTCCGCCTCAGCCTTTTCTTCCGCGCTGTCAACGGTGCCGCGCAAAGTTACCGCGTTGTTAACGACGTCGACATTGATTTTTCTTTCAGGGGTTTTGGAATTCGCGATCAGCTTGGCCACAATCTTCGTGTGAATCCAGGCGTCCTCGAGCGTGTCGCCAATGGTCTCCTTATTCTGTTTGGCGCGGGCCCGCTCTTCTTTGGCCTGTTGCTCGGTGTATTTCGGCGTGGCCGTCGGCGTTGCAACAGCCATCGGCGAACTCGTGTTAGCGTTGGCGTTAGCGTTAGCACCCGGGCCCGTGTTCTCGCACGCTACCGCACCTAAACCTAAGGCGGCAATCGCGGTTAGCACCATCAATTTACTTTTCATCTTTTGGCTTTTCCCTTTCCTTTCAGACACTCAAAAAAGAATCGCCAGCTTCACCGTTAGCTGGCGATCCTCTCTCCGAGGTCTTCAACAGCCTCGCCGACTTTCCTTCGGGCTTTTCCTACTTTTTCTTGTACCTTTCCTTCGAAGCGCTCTTGATTGCCGCGTTCCTGCAGGTCGCGGTCGCCAGCCAACTTACCAAGTTTTTCCTTGGCTGTGCCTTTGACCTGCTTCCCTTTGCCCTTTAGTTCGTCTTCGTACCGCATTATTTCCCCTCCTTGATCACTCCTTCGTAATTTCGTAACGCGCTCCATCAAAACAACCGGCGGTTCTTAGATCGCCGCTCGACGACCGGTAATCATTTGCAGGATCAAAACGACCAGCGCTACGACCAGCAGCAGATGTATCAAGCTGCCACCTACGCCACCGATCAAACCCAACAACCACAGAATCATCAGTACTACCAAAATTGTCCACAACATGCGTTGCACCGTCCTTTCTTGGAACAATGTAATCCGACTGCAGAAATGAGGGAGCAAAGCTCATGCCAACAGAAATGACATGCCAACAGAAATGATTAGCAGGTAATAACGAATTCGCAGCCTGCTTTTGAATCAAAAGAGAACGAGCGGCTGCATCGTTCTCGAACCTTATTACTGCTAAATGACTGGGGAGGAAAACGGTAGAGATTTGATTTGCGCGAGGCCAGTTCTCAGGCTGAAGATTCGTCTCGGCTTTCCAGCTCGCAATTAACTTCGCCTCCCAGCAGGATGGCCGCTCCGGTGAGATAGAACCACAACATCAAAATTATCAGTGCGCCCAGCGATCCATAGGTCGCGCCGTACGAATTGAAGAAGTGCAGATACAGGCGAAATCCGAGTGAGACCAGCAGCCACAACAAGACTGCGACCATAACTCCCGGCGACAACCAACGCCGGCGGTAATCAGATTTCTGCAAACGACCGCCGCGGCGCCGCTCCGAAAGGTTGGGGGCAAATTGATAAATAAGTCCAAAGGCAAGGAAGACAAAGGCGAGCGCGATCGGCCATTGCAGGATTTTCCAAACAATTGAAAACGGATGACCTTCGTGAAAGGAGCCAAACAGAAATTCGCCGAGCCGGCCTCCGTAAAGCACAATCAGTAAGGCGGAGACAATCAGAACTGCCAGAGCGATGGTTAGCGCCACGGAGATCAAACGCACTTTCCACCAGGGGCGCGTTTCAGGCACACCATAGGCCGCGTTCAGCGCCTGGCCCAGCGCGTTGATGCCACTGGATGCCGCCCACAAGGCGGCCAATAATCCAAACGATAGTTTCCCGCTCCCGCGTGCCGCAATCACTTCTTCGATCGTTGCGGTCACCAGCCGCAGCGCCGACGCCGGGACAACCGATCCGAGATAAGTTATTAGCTTACGTTGGAGGTGAGAGCCGGTACCGGCGAAATAGCCAAACAGCGTAGTCAGAAAGAAAAGGAGTGGAAACAGCGACAGGAGGAAGTAATAAGATAGCTGCGCGGATCGATCGAAAACTCCATCTTTGTTGGCGCGGGCCCAAACGCGTGCGACAAAGCCCTTTGATAGTAAGCGTCGGAACACGCGTGGCACCAAACGCTATTTCACCATCGTGCCCGTTCGAGACCAGCGAGTGTTGGTGAAGAAATCGATGGGACTGTTGAAGGGCTGGGTTTCGTCATATGACCAATAGACGAACATGGCCCGGCCGATGATCAGATCGCGCGGAACAAAGCCCCAGGCCCGGCTATCCAGGCTGTTGTCGCGATCGTCGCCCATCACGAAATAAGAATTCTCCGGAACCTTTGCGGGCTTGCCGTTGACTGCGAAATGAAAGTCAGCGCTGGCCCCAGGTTCCTGACCCTGGCGCGCCGCCGCCACCGTACGAGGAAAATAATAAACGTCGTACGCTTCGTTACCCTGACGCGGAGTGTCCTCAATGATTTTCAGCGGCGCCTTGTCGTTGATGTTCTCTGCGACGATGATGTGTTCGGGTAGAACCTGGCCATTGATGTAAACGTGCAGGCCCTTCACCTCCACAGTGTCGCCGGGCAGACCGATCACGCGCTTAACGTAATTAACTTTATATGGAATGTTGTCATCCTGCTTGTCGCGTTCCGGGTCGAAAGGATTACCGGGATACTTGAATACGATGATGTCCCCGCGTTTGATATCGCGCTGCGGCAGGATGGGCAAACGCGGCCCGGGGGCGAAAATGAATTTGTTGACCAGCAGGTGATCGCCCACGGTAATTGTGTTTTGCATCGAGCCGGTCGGGACCTTGACCGCTTGGACGATGAAGGTCATTCCGAACAGGGCCATGATCACGGTAACGACGGCGGATTCGAAGTACTCGCGAATGACGGACTTTGGCGGGCCGGCCGGTTCCGCCTCAACTCTGAACTTTGGCTCACGCTCGCGGCCATTGGGACTTGGCGACCGGCGAGTGAAGACGCCGGCTTTTTCTTCTCCGGTCTTTTTTTCCGTCGTGATTACTGATTCGTTCATTGTGGACATCGTAGATGTTAGTAAGTATCGTGGTCAAGCAACGTTTCAATAACGACGTACGAAGTAGCGACTTTAATCGGGCTTTAGCTTCGGGAAAGAGCCTAACTAAAGTTGAGACTCTAAACTCGCTAGTTCACTCGCCTTCCATTTGTTTCAAAGCGGCCTGCGCAGCCGCAGCTTCAGCGGCTTTGATAGTCGGACCTTCTCCGCGAGCCGCGCCGCCGTTCCACTTCAATTCGACATGAAACATGCGCCGGTGTGGCGGCCCCAGTGTCTCGATCACCGTGTATTGCGGCGTGGGTTGGCGCGTCGCCTGGAGCTTTTCCTGCAGCGTCGTCTTTGGATCGGCGGCCGCTGCGGCCACCGGATCGGCCGTGCGTAGTTCTTCGCTAAGCGCGGCTGTGACAAAGCCGGTTGCGGCCTCTAATCCACCATCCAAAAAAATCGCACCGGTCACGGCTTCGAAGATATCAGCCAGCAAAGCGTGCTTGTGACGGCCGCCGCTCTTCTCTTCCCCACGGCCGAGTCGCACGAATTCGCCGAGGCCCAGGTGCGTCGAAGCTTCGGCCAGCGTCGGCGCGCTCACCAGGCGATGCTTCATGCGGGAAAGCTCGCCTTCGCTTGCGCCCGGATATGCCTTTAACAAATAGTCGGCAACCACCAAACCCAGGATGGAGTCGCCGAGAAACTCGAGCGCCTCGTTGTGCAGATTCCGCGCATCACGTTGCGAGTGCGGAGCGACCTGCTCGTGCGCCCAGGAACGGTGCGTCATGGCCTGCGTCAGCAGCGACTGGTCGCGGAATTGATACCCTAAGATCCCCTGAAGCTGGTCGGAGTTTTGAAGTTCTGAGGTTTTCACGAAACCTGATAATAGCAAAACGCCGAACGCAGCGTCTAAGTGACGTCGCATTCGGCGTTGGTATTTGAAGGACTCGCCGGCAGCGTGGAGTAACTATCCTCGACGGTGTTGAGCGCGCGGTTTTTTCCCAGGCGTCGGAGATGCGGTCGGCTTTGCGTTGCCGCCCGTCTTATTGGCCTGGCTTCCAGTGGCGGTGCCGGTCGCGCTTCCGGTTCCAGTGTTACCCTTCGTGGTTCCGGTCGTGCTTCCGGTTCCAGTGTTACCCACCTTGGTGGTTCCAGTCGCGCTGGTTGTTGATCCAGCACTGGACTGTGAGCCCGGACTAGCCGGAGTCGTCGGCGGGGTCGGTAATGAAGTAAGCGGCTGCGGCAACTCTGGCAAGGGCTTGCTGAGAACGTTAGCGACCAGCTCGTTGAGACCAGTCGTCGACTGGTTCCGATCCTTATAGAGGCCCTCCAGCACATCCATCACGGCTTTCTTGTCAGCCGGATTCGTGCTCAGCGCAGCGGCCCGGGCAAAGGCGTCGATTTGGCGATCAATGGCTTGGTTAAGATTCGCCAGCGCCAACTTGCTTTCAGGACTCTCCGGCTGGCCGATGAACTTCTTGTAATCTTCACTCAACTTCGCCACTGGCCCTCCGCCGTACGCTGCCGCGAGTTCATTGTAGATCAACGGATTCTTCTTAAGATCGCTCTCGAGCTTGGCAGCTTTAACGAAGTAAGGAATCGCAGCGGTGGGATCCGTCTTCACCGTCGCCTTTGCGAGCACGTAATTCAGATATGCCAGTGCTTGATCTTTCGACGTAAGCGGGGCAAATGGCTTTCCCGCCTCGATTAGTTGAATTGCTTTCTTCGCGTACTGAACCGATTCGTTGAGCAGATTTGCATCACCGAGGCCGGCCAGACCCATGATTAGATTGACCGCCACATTGTCAGGTTCAGTCGCCAGGATGGTTTTGCCGAGTCTTATCTGGTCGGCGTAGTTCTTCTTTTGAAAAGCTTCCTCAAACTGCTTTTTGTTGTTTACGTCAGCAGTTGCGGCTTCATAAAGGGTCACAAATTTCTTCAGCGCCGTTGAATATTGGTCTTCGGTCGTGCAGGTCGCCAAGTACTCCTTAGCCGCCTGATATGCGACAGCCTGATCCTTAGTTCGGTTGTCGTACCACTTCGAATAAGTAGCTGATTTAAACTCGTCGTTGCACTCCTTCGTCTGGGCCAGCGCCGGCACAGCGAACACGGCGAAGATGGCAGCGAGTGCCGTTAAATTAATCATTCGTCTCATTTGGTTTGCTAAAGCCTCCGATCGATTCCTGCTAATAAACTTAACTGCGAGCTGACGGGACTGACTGAGCTCTACCGCACTAGCACTAAGATGCTCTTTTCGAGCCCCTCGTTGTAATCCGAACAGCAACTGCGGTGCCAGTAAGCTTTGATCAGCTTTTGAAGATAAAGCCAAGAGAACAAAGTTCGCAAGAGCGAAGCGGCAATAATCGTGCAACAACACCAGTACTGTCAAGACCTGAGTATGCCCCGACTGGCTACGGTCGCAGGATCGCATGAAAAATGCCGAACTCTCGCAAACTTGTTGCGCGAGTTCGGCATGTCTAAGTCGTCGCGAAAACGTCCGGTGAATCCAGACAATTCGAGCGGTTTACGGTTGCTGCTCAGGCTGAGTGCGACGCGCACGGCCATCGTTGGTTTCATTGGTCTTGGGCTTCGCTGGAGCCACAGTCTTTGCAGGCAACTTTGGCTTGTTTTCAATTGGCATCGAGGTAGCCTTGACCTTGCTCTTGATGTCAGTTCCCGTGGCGGCGTTGCCGTTGGGATTGGCACTCGAGTTCGGGGTGGCGGCTGCTTCATCGCCGTTTTCTTCAGCTTCGGTTTGGGCTTTGGTTTCGGCCGCCTCTTCATTCAAGGCCGCAGCCTTATCCCGCGGGTTTGCCTGTTCCTCGTCGTCAGCTCCCTGGGCGACCTGGAAATTAATCTGGGTGCCGAAACGCGGACTTAACGTGCGATAGATGTTGCCGGCAATAGCTGCCGGCAAGTGACCGTGCGCGTCGGTGCCGCGCGTGATCACCACCACCGCCAGGCGCGGATTGACCACCGGAGCGTACGAGGTAAACAATCCCAACCAGGCTCCCTGGCCAATGCACGTACCGGTCTTTCCGGCAACAGTCTGTTCCGGACGATAAGCTTTTCGGCCCGAACCATAGTTGACGGCGCCAATCATTCCCGGCAGCATGCGTTTCCAGGCCTCGCCTTCGATGTTTATCCTGCGCCGCACTTCAGTCTTGAATTGTGAATTCTCTTCTACGGTCCGCGGCACATGCGGCACCAGCAATTTGCCTCCGTTCGACATTGCTGAAACCAACGTCGCCAACTGGACCGCGGTAACTTCAAAGTCGTCGCCGTGCGAACTCATGTGGTTCACTGCATAGCCCGATTTAAAAAGCGGAATACGGCCGGCAGACTCGTTAACATAGTTGATGCCGGTCTTTTCACCGAGGCCCATTTCATGCGCGTAGGACACCATCTTGTCGAAACCTACCTGGCCGCCCACCCGCTGAAAGTAAGTATTGTTCGAGTGAGCCAGCGCATCCGTTAGATTAAGATTACCCGCGCCTACATTGACAGTTTCAACGGGCTGAATAACCTTCTCGCACAAGCCCGCCACTCCGGTGACCAGCTTTATTGTCGAGCAGGGTTTGAATCCGCGGCGGAGCGCCCAGTCCTGGTTGACGACCGCGTAGATGCGTCCCGTCTTTGGATCCATCACGACCACGGTGCCGGCGTGGTTGCCGAGCGCGGCGATCGCGGCGCTCCGAACTTCCAGGTCTTCACCAAGAGTGTTGTCCTTGGAGATGTTGGTCTGCACTTCGTTACGCAACCCCTCGTCGATTGCTCGCTGCCGGGCAATCGCTGCCTGGCGCGCGGCTTCGGCGCGGCGCCGTGCCTCTTCCAGCTCGCGACGGCGCTTGGATCCAAACCGGCGCATCTCCGCGGCCCGTTCACGTTTGCTAAGTTTATGACCGGCGCGCTTCTCGAGTTTAGCAATGTACGCCGCCTGTTCGCGAGCATCGCGCTGGCGCTGGGCGCGCATTTCCTTCTTTGAAAGATGCACCCGACCACCACGCCGGCTGGAGCGCGCCAATTGACGCCGCTCATGCCGGGATAATTTTCCGCCGCGCTCATGCTTGCGCGCGGCCCCGCCTCGCGGATGCTTTCCGCGGGCGCCGGCTTCAATTGTAAGTGAACCGATTAAGGCGAAGAGGAATAAGAGGCAAAATACAGTGCGTGCTACCCTTGGGGAACGTTTTAGGTTCATCGGCAACTCCCTCGTCAAAATTTCGCAAGTCTAGAGTCGAGACGGAAAATCGGGTAAAACTCTCGCTGCTTTGATTTTCACGCCGAGGGGCGACGTGCGTGCTCGTCCTTGTAAGCTATTGAAACCGTTAAGGGCGCTTAATTTCCTGCGATCAAAACTTCCAAAGTTCTCTTCCGCCGTTTAGCCTAAAAAGTGAGGCGGGATCGACTCCCGCGGGCAGCCTCTGGGGGGAGTTGCTTTGAGGCCGGGCCAACTATAACATCGGCACAACGAAACGGCAATACCAAATCGGGCTACGTTCGGGGCGGCCCTGGCTCGGGTCTTGCTGCATCCAATGGCCTTGTCGAGATTGCTAAACAGCTTTCGCGTTCGTTTGCTGCTGCTACTGGCGGCCCTACTGGTGCTCACCGTTAGTGTCCAGTACTACGTCAATCTGCGATCAGTTCGCACCAACACGCAATTTATCGTCGAGCAGCAGCGAGCCATCATGGCCGGGGTAGCGCTGGGTGTAAACAGCCTGTCGAGCGGGCTGTATCTCGATCAAATGCGCGAGCAGGCTAAACAGCCCTTACTCGGCGAGCAAGCTGAGCGAGTCAAGAACGTGCTGATCGTCGACGATCAGGGAAACATTAAGGATAGTCTGGACAAGAATCAGATCCCTCAGATGAACCCGGACAAGTCGATCACTTATGTAAAGGTGAAAGACGTCTCGCTGCCGCCACTGAGAAGCGCGGTAGAGCTTCCGGCTGAGAACGTAGCACTGCCTGAAGGCATGACGGTCGTACGGCAGGGGACCGCAGGCGAGTCGAGCGCGTTCTATTTCCCCGTCGAAACCACGAACGGGCGGCGCTATGTAATCGTCGTCCTGGGTTCCGACAACAGCCTGGCAACAATTTTCAGACGCCAGGCGCGCCAGTCACTTCTTTATACATTGGCTGTGTTGCTGGTCACCACGTGTTTGACCGCGATCGTGGTCTGGCGATTCACTCGCCCGATCAAGTCGCTGTCGATCGGCGCGCGTCGGATCGCGACCGGAGACTTTTCCTTTCGTGTTCAGACCAGCGGACGACGAGACGAAATGGGGGAACTCACCGAACTTTTCAATGACATGATCGTCAAGCTCGACCGCACACGTGAACTCGAGACTCAGCTCTATAACGCCGAGAAGGCAGTGGTGGTCAGCCGGCTGGCATCGGCTATCGCTCACGAGATTCGAAACCCGCTCAATTACATCAACCTGACGCTCGATCATTTGCGCGCCACCTTTGCTCCTGACGACCCGAGAAAACAGGAGAAGTTCAATAGCCTGACCACCCAATTAAAATCTGAGGTCGCACGCATCAACACCCGAATCACGGAATTTCTGAACTATTCGCGGCCAGCGGCCCTCGAGCCTCAGTCACTCGATCTCGTGGCGACCGCGCGGGATGCAATGCGTATCTTTGAACCGCAGGCTTCCGAATGTAACGTTAAAACGCGGATCGACGAACACGGCCCTGTGCCCCGGGTTACGGCCGACGCTGAGTCTCTGCGCTCAGCGCTGACCAACCTCATTATCAATGGCTTGCAGGCAATGGACGGCAATGGGGGCAGTTTGTCGATAGTTTTGGCGAGCGAAGACGAGGGCCGCCGCGCCCGCATCGAGGTTACGGACACCGGCCGTGGTATTGCGCCGGAAGACATTTCGAAAGTATTCGAGCCATACTATTCGACGAAAGAAACGGGAACGGGATTGGGTCTGGCCATTGTCCGAAAAGCCGTCGACGATCATCACGGTTCGATCTCAGTAAAATCGAAAGTGGGCGCGGGCACTACATTCACGATCATTCTGCCGGCGGAACAGTCGCCGCGAGCTTAGCGGCGGGCTACCACCCGCCATAGCGATTCGAAAAAACGATG
>Ga0137399_10001805_pt1 | contig 10124 bp, 13 predicted proteins | sample czorhiz316metaG_FD_104810 | JGI IMG/M metagenome (GOLD analysis project Ga0137399, IMG submission 104810) | Vadose zone soil microbial communities from Angelo Coast Range Reserve, California, USA - czorhiz3.16 metaG | ecosystem: Environmental > Terrestrial > Soil > Vadose zone | place: USA...
CAATGATGTATATACGCATAGTATACACATAAACTGTATTGGTGTGTCCACCTACGTTTGCTACTCGCAAGCGGGATCTCGCGCTGAGAGGGTACGGGTCCTGAGATCCAGCTGTTAACCGGAGGGTTGTAGGTTCGAGTATCGACGGCTATGTCCACTAATTCCGACCTGAACCATCAAATGGTGAGTTGCTTAAGGGCGAGTCGATCTTGCAACCTGCCATTAATTGGGCTACAAGTGCTACAGGCAGCGTCTTCGACGTCGTTAGAGATGTTGTAAGCAGGCGTTCATCAACGATCGGGGCGACCAGCCCGCACATTTCGTCGTTATCGAGTCTCGGTGCCTGAAAATCCCCTCTTCCTACCCTCCCGCAAGAATTTTAGCCATTTGCGCCTTCTCAACGGAGCGGTGGGAACAAAGTGACTGCCGCCGGCTCTAACGGTAGGTAGGAGAGGCAAACATGGAGATCGCCTGGGGTACGCTTTCGCTAGGCAGTCGAAAATGGCTGAAAACTGAATCTGAATTGGCTGTGATTCGGGCAGCCTCGTTCAGTGCATCGAGGTCGGCATCGAGGCTCAGGCCTGCCTGCTTGTACAGCGCACGCACCTCTTCACGGTCTACGAAGCGATTTGATCGTTTTCTGTAGTCAACGCCCGTGTTCCATGAGGGATTGCCGCCGGCGCGGAATTCGAGTTTGGCGCGAAGCGCGAAGAGGAAAGGAAAATCCACGTTGGACGCCCAAAGAAACTGGTTAACCTCTCGAGTGGCGTAATCCTTCGCAGCGGGCTCGGGCGAGGCTGGATCGAACCATCCCGGAGTATCTCCGAGCGCGGCTGAAAGTGCGAACCGCGCTAAGGCAAGACCTTCGCCGAATACCATCAGGGCCAGGACATGACGGCTACATGAAAATGAGGGCCATGACCGGATGTCGAGAAAGCGTTCGGTGACGCATGGGCCGACTTCTCCTGATTCGACATGGGCAAGCTTCTTTTCTCGATGAGAATTACGACAAGCTTTCCGCCACGGGTGAAGCACAGGCTCTCCGCTTGGGGCAATACTGGGTGCGACAAAAGATGGTGTTTGACCGAGTCTGCTCGGGGCCACGTGTCCGGCAAAGGGACACCGCGAGGATCGTGGCCAAGGTCTATCGCGATGCGGGTCTCTCCTTTCCGGAGCCGGTGGTGATGCAGGGGTTCGACGAATATCAGGGCGACGCTGTGTTGGAGAAAGGTCTCCCTCTCCTGCTCGAAAGCAATAACGAGATTCGAGAACTCCACCGGGCGTTTCAGGAATCGATCAATCCCGGTCAACGATTGGCGAATTTCGAGAAGATGTTCCAGATGCTGATAACCAAGTGGGTCGAGGGCGAAGTCGTGCTTCCCACGGTGGAATCATGGACAGAATTCTGTGCCCGCGTGGACCGCGGTCTAACCCAATGCATGTCCACAGACGGGCGAGGGCAACAACTGGCGATCTTTGGTTCGGGTGGCCTACTTGGGGTAGCCATGCGGCGTGCTTTCCACCTCTCATTGCAGGATGCGCTCCGAGCAACTTGGATGGTCCGGAATTGTTCTTACAGTGAGTTCTTGTTCTCCAACGCTCACTTTACCTTGAGTTCCTTCAACGCCTTTCCACATCTGGACGACATCTCGTTGTTGACTTATAGATAGCGTTCGTGCCCACGCGCAAGTGAGGTGCAGTTCTGGGAGTTCAAGAGTCTGACATGGCGGACCTTCGCGATCATCCAACTTCCGTACGAGCCGGGGAAGGACTCCATCTGTCCCGGCTCGAACCGTTCTTGCGTAGCCACTTTCTTGACGCCACCGGAGCTCTTAGCGTCGCACAGTTCCCCAGTGGGCATTCCAACTTGACTTATCTGGTGTGTCTGGGTGACCGCCAGATGGTGCTGCGTCGTCCTCCCTTCGGCAGTAAGGTCAAAACGGCGCATGATATGAGTCGGGAGTACCGCGTACTCTCAAAACTGCACCTCGTTTACCCGCAAGCTCCGAAAGCACTCCTCTACTGTGAAGATGCATCGGTGCTCGGTTGCCCGTTCTATCTGATGCAACGGATATAAGGAATCATTCTGCGCAGAGATCCTCCCGAAGGGCTGGGAGCGAACGCCGAGACCGCCCGCCAGTTGAGCGAAGCGTTTGTCGACAATCTCGCACGACTTCATGGCCTGGACTACACGGCCATCGGCTTGGCCGATCTGGGGAAGCCCCAAGGCTACTTGGATCGTCAAGTGAAGGGCTGGATCGACCGCTACCGCGGTTCCCAGACTCACGAGTTGCCGGAAGTCGAGAGCATCTCTGTCTGGCTGAATGAACGCAAGCCCGGAGACGCTTCCTACGCGCTGATACACAACGACTACAAATATGACAATATCGTGCTTGATCCAGCCGATATCACCAAGATTGTGGGCGTGCTCGACTGGGAGATGTGCACCATCGGTGATCCACTCACCGACCTCGGCACGGCTTTGGCGTACTGGGTCGATCCGCAAGATCCCGAAGAACTGAAGCAAATCCGCTGGGGCCCTACAACATTGGCTGGCACTATGACGCGGTCAGAACTTGTCTGTCGCTACGCTCAAACCACTGGGCGTGACGTCTGCGACATGATCTTCTACCGCGTTCTCGCTCTCTTCAAGGTGGCGGTCATTATCCAGCAGATCTATTACCGCTATCATCAGGGTCTTACCAGAGACACTCGCTTTGCTTCTATGCCGGAGGCAATCAAGGTTCTCTTGAGTGCCGCCCTGCGGTCAGCGGAGGACGGTTCGCTTTAATCTACGTACGGTTAAAAATGACCAGGGCCAACGGACTAAAGGTAATAGCGGATTACCCACTCCGCTACGCAGCAGGGCTTTTCTGAATTCTCACCCTCGATGACTACCGAAAACGTGGCTTCCACCCCGTCGGCAATGTCCTTGATCGCTTGCAGGGTGAAACGGGCTCTAACCCGGGAGCCCGCGGGAACCGGAGACGGAAAGCGGACTCGATTCAGGCCGTAGTTGACGCTCATCCTCACGCCGCTCCCGATCTGAATTGCCTGCTGCAGGAAGTGACTTAAGAGGGAAAGCGTCAAAAACCCGTGCGCTATTGTGGTGCCGTACAGTGAATCCCGCCGCGCCCGTTCGCGATCGACATGAATCCACTGCCGGTCCTGCGTGGTTTCGGCAAACTGCTGAATTCGGTCCGAGGTAACTGAGAGCCATTCCGTTGTTGCGATTTCGCGGCCCACGAAATGTCTCAGGGAATGCGGGTCTTCCACGACCAGTGGCGGCATGGAGTTCTCCTCGATGCTAGGCGGTTCAGTGTGGTCGAGATTGCGCCTGCGGCTTGCTCCCCTTTCCCAGTTCCAGCTTGGCAACCGCTTCCGTGTGGACTTCATCCGGGCCATCGGCCAGTCGAAGAGTGCGAACGTTGGCCCACGCGCAGGCGAGAAAGGTATCTTGCGAAACCCCGGCACCCCCGTGCGCTTGAATACTCCTGTCCAAAACTCGTAATGCGATATTGGGCGCGACAACTTTGATCATGGCGATCTCAGACCGCGCTGCTTTGTTGCCGGCCTTATCCATCATATAGGCAGCCTTCAAAGTCAAAAGACGAGCCTGCTCGATCTCCATGCGTGAAGTAGCAATGTGGGCGCGCAGGGTCCCCTGTTCGGCCAGCGGTTTGCCGAAAGCCACGCGCGATTGCACACGTTCACACATAATTTCGAGGGCACGCTCCGCCACCCCGATACACCGCATGCAGTGGTGAATGCGGCCAGGTCCCAGCCGACCCTGCGCGATCTCAAAACCTCGTCCTTCGCCCAGCAACATATTCGAGACTGGCACGCGGACATTCTGAAATGTGACTTCGCCATGGCCATGGGGCGCATGGTCGTACCCAAACACCGTCAGCAAGCGTTCGATCTTCACTCCCGGGGCCGACATCGGCACCAAGACCATCGACTGCTGTTGATAACGCTGAACCGAAGGATCCGTCTTGCCCATGAAGATCGCGACCTTGCAGCGCGGATCACCCGCTCCCGAAGCCCACCACTTACGGCCATTTAGGACATACTCGTCGCCGTCCCGAACGATGCTCGCCTCAATGTTGGTCGCGTCCGACGAAGCTACCGCAGGTTCGGTCATAGCAAAGCACGAGCGGATCTCTCCGGCGAGCAGCGGCTTCAACCAACGATCCTTCTGCTCCGGTGTACCATAGCGCGCGAGCACCTCCATGTTCCCGGTGTCGGGCGCCGAGCAGTTGAATACTTCGGGAGCCATCATGCTGCGGCCCATAATCTCGCATAAGGGTGCATATTCGAGATTGGTGAGTCCGGCGCCGTGCTGGTCATCGGGCAGGAACAGGTTCCAGAGACCCGCCACGCGAGCTTTGGGCTTGAGTTCTTCCATCACAGCCGTCGGCGACCACCGGTTGCGCTCAATCTCTTCCTGGAAGTGCTGTTCGTTAGGATAGACGTATTCGTCCATGAAGGCTCTCAAACGGCGTTGCAGGTCTTCGACCTTCTTGCTGAATGTGAAATCCATGTGCTCTACCTGCGTTTCCGCTCAAAGCTTCCATGCGCGTTCCACGCTTGGTGTCCACGGGTTGAACTGGACCGGGCGCTCAACGCAATGGTTGCCACCCGACTGACGCTGTTCCATGTGCTCGCGGGCGTAGAAGACGCGCGTGATTATATAAGAATCAGATCGCAGGATCTCGACCACGTAATAGCAACCCTCCCGGGCAGCCTTCGGATTTTTCGTGTTTGAGCTGGACATCCCGCTCGCTCAGTCATCGAAGGTGCGGCAGCTACGAAGTTTGTTGTCGGAGATAGATTGCATCGCTGCAATACAGCTTTGCGCTGAGTGTCGCAGCCCTCCGTTTCGAGTGGGAAGCGAGTGTATATTAGCGAAGCATGGATCACGGACCGCGAACCTGGAATGGCAGCGCTGTGGATGCAGTTCGGCTGTTACCTTCGGGCGATTCTTTTCGAGTCACGGGCTACTCTGAACTTGAACTCACTTGGCGGACTTCGATGATTTGATCGGTACACCTTGAATCTCGTCAGTTGGCGCCTGGCACGATCAACTTACGCCTTCGTGCATATATTGCAAGAAAGGACGACAGGCCGGATGTATGGACGATCTCCGGAAAAGCGAAGGGACTTGGAAGATAGCTATGCTGAATTGGAGTGTGAGACGGATTGAATGACATCGACACCGCATCCGATCGGAGCCGTAACGCAACCTGTTCACAACAAACGCTATGAGCGGTTCCTCGTAACGGAGCGAGCGAGCGAACCCGGGGCATCTGCATTAAGCGGCTCAGTTTGTCCTCCGTTTGCGATAAAGTCAACCAGAGGTCTAAATGAAGAGGTGTGCATATGAATCGGTCCCGCAGGGTGATTGTTCTAGTCATGCTGATTGTGCTGGCCGTCACCCTGGCAGGTGCGTTTATGACTCGCGGGGTAATGGAATATCTTCCGTTTCTGCAAGCTAGGAAGGGGAGCTGGACGGGAGCCTATGTGCCTCTTGGAGTTGTGGATCAACGGCCTTGGCAGACGGCGGCGACTCTGGGGGCCTTGGCACAGTCGGCGGAGGAGAGGAAGCTCGCCAGGGACGCCGAACGTCTCGCGGATCACGAAGTCGACCAGGCGTTCTCGCAGTCACTGAGGCAGGCAAGCCTTGCAAAACCAAATCTAAGCGGTAAGGCATTGGCATTGCAGCAAAGGGTCAGCGAGCTTCAGCAGACCATCAAGAACGATGAGGCTCGGATCGCGCTACTCAGCGCAAGCGCGGGCACAAGATCAGCACGCGCAGCTTCCAACACCAGCGACCTGGAGATTGCAAAGGCGCAACTGAGCCTCGACCAAGCCGAGCTGGCGGATTCGGTGGAGGACCTCGCCCGCGAAAGCGGAGATCAGAGAGTCAAGGTTCAGCAGGAACTCGCGGCGCGCCAAGCCTCCATGAAGCAGTACTGGGATAAAGCGTCCAAGGACGACGGGCAAACTGCTGTCGCCTCAGCCGAACAATACACGACGTTAGCGCAGCAGGTATCCACATGGCACTCGCTGCGTAACCGGAAGCAGTTGATTGCGCAGGCTCAGCAGTTGGCCAGGGCCGACGTGGCCGCGCTCACTGAGGATGACGGACGGCTGAAGGCAGAAGCTGCTGCCCTCGCGGCAAAGCCTGTTGGAGAGTCAAGTTCCGAACGTATCGATCGGCTGCAACGGATAAGCGCTCAACAAAATATCCTGAGCATCCTCAGTGATCGGCTGGGAGCGCAGCAGCAGCTTGTGGCTCTCTACGGGCGATGGGGAGAGCAAGCCGAATTACAGCAAAAGATCGTAATTCACCTGATATTGCAGTCGCTGGCGTTGATTGCGGCCATCTGCATTTTGGTGATCCTGGCGGGCTGGGGTCTCCAACTCGCGTTAGAGAGGATCGTTCACGATTCTCGCCAAAAGCAGACGTTGAAAACAGTTCTAAGTCTGGGAACGCAACTGGTCGGCCTCTTACTCATCCTGCTGATCATTTTCGGTGTACCACGGCAGATGCCAACGATTCTGGGTCTGGTGACAGCAGGACTGACCGTGGTCTTTCAGGATTTCATCCTGGCATTCTGCGGCTGGTTTGTTTTGATGGGGCCAAACGGAGTGAGGGTTAGGGACTGGGTAGAGATTGATGGTGTCGGCGGCGAGGTGGTACAGCTTGGGCTGTTCCGCACCTGGCTGCTGGAGACGGGAAACTGGACTGCCCATGGCCATCCTACAGGGAGAAGAGTCTCGTTTTTGAACGGCTATGCCATACGCGGCAAGTATTTCAACTTCTCAACTGTAGGGCAGTGGATGTGGGATGAGATTAAGGTAAGCGTCCCCCCGGGCACGAATATTCATCCCCTCCTCAAGGGGATTTACGAAGCGACCATCAAGACAACGGAAGCGGATGCGAAGATGGCGGAAGCGGAATGGAAGAGGGTCACGCACGAAGAAGGCTCGCCACAGTTTAGTGCCATGCCGTCGGTTAATCTCAGGCCAGCGGGAGCCGGTGTCGACATCGTCATTCGCTACATCACTCGCGCAGGAGTCAGAGTTGAGGCCCGGAACCATCTGTTTGCGATGATCGTCGATCTGATGCAAGGTGGGTCCAGAGATGATAGGAGCCTTGCCTCACTTTCGCCGCAAGTGGAAGCGAAAGGGTGACCGGTTCTAGGATTTCAGGGATAGAGTTCTCTCTCCATCTTCGCGGTAACGCAGAATACGATCGACTTTTCGGCCGTAAGTCTGCGCCTGGGATTCACGACATTGGCTGACCGCTCGCGGCGAGCGATGTGCGTAAGAGACGTTAACCGTTCAGTGCTGTGATCTGAGCCGACGCTAGGCGAACATCGGCGCTGGTCACAGAATGGTCCCAAAACTGGTGCCACTCTGCCGAGTTAAGTAGTTGAAGAATAGGCATGATAGCCCGGTAGTACGCAGCCCTGAAAAAGGCTGGCGTCGGGGGTTCAACTCCCTCCCTGGCCACCAATATCCTTTAAATCAGTCGTTTACTTTTCATTGTTAATTTATTACATTGAGTCAAAATCCGCGAAGATCGATATTCTTCGATCTTTGTAATCCCTTGCGCATATTAAGGATACCGATTGGTAGAGCGCAGCCCGTAAGGGCTTGGCGTCCACGGTGTTTTGAGGGTGGAAACGTGGCGTGGACGTCGGATTGAATCTGCTGGGAAATACGTTGAGACTTGATGAACTTTCTGAGCAGAGAATCTGACTCGCATCTGGGGAACGCTGCCCTGTCACGCCACGGCCAGATGGAACAGGAGGGAACGAAAGGGAATCGGAAGGAATTAGACGACTGTCGTATGCGGGGGCGTAGTTCAGCTGGTTAGAACGCCTGCCTGTCACGCAGGAGGCCGCGGGTTCGAGTCCCGTCGCTCCCGCCATTCTCATCGGAACTCGCGCAACATACGGAGCCACCGGGAGAGAGCAGCCCAGGAGGGCGTGGCGTCTGCGTTTCTTAACGGTAGAAATATGCGAGGGAGGTTGCGATTGAGTCCGACGGAGGAAATGCGCCGGGTGTGATGAACTTGTCGAGAATCTAATTGGCTCTCCGCGGACCGAAACCTGCTGCAAAGACAGACTGCTCGCATCAAATTCCGTCGTAGCGGGAATATCCACGTTCGGCCCAATAGTCTCTTGGCTCTTCCGCGACATACGTAATGCTGGTAATGGCCTTCACATTCTTCAAACCGAGTTTCACGGGCACCAACAGGCGGAGGGGTGCTCCATGATCCACGGTAAGGGGCTGACCGTTGAAGTGTGTGGCGAGCAGTGTCTGTGGATGGCGGGCGGTCGCCAGGTCAAGCGACATAAAGTAAGGATCAGGATTCCCCGAGGCATCGAAATTGACCGAAGACTCCACACGCGCCCAGTTAGCTTGCGACATTGGTGGGAAGGCGCTAAGCAGATCATCAAATCTCAGACCAGCCCACCACGCAATCGCACTCCACCCTTCTACACAAACCAGCCTTGTAATCTGCTCATGCACCGGGAAGCGAGTCAGGAGATTCCGAATATCGAGAGAGATGCTCAGGCCGGAAGCGAGCCCCTCCAGCGTCAATTTCCATACAGAAATATAGCCGGGATCAGGAGTAGATCAGTTGTAGTTGTTCTTGAGCGAGGTAATCTGCGATTTGGTGTAGGTGGGCACCCTACGAGTTCCGGAGTAAAGGGCTTCTGCGACGTCATCGTCGACACGCAGTGCTTTGTTTAGAAACCACTCCTTCCCTGGAGGGTCCATGTTTTGATGGAAGCCGATGCGACTAAGCGTATCTTGCGGTAGGAAAAATCCAGTGCCTGCCACGGCTGCCAGCGCGCCGGCACCCAATGCCAGAAAGTCGCGCCGGCTCTGATAACGCAGGACCCGGGGAGCCATCTCAATTGCTGGGAGTGGTCGCTCTCCAAAGAAGCTTTGCGGCTTTTTCACAGAGACAGGTTTCACAGCAACAGAGGAAGCCGATTCGTCTGTTCGCGGTTCGTGGCCCACTGATAACGGGCGCGATCCATCTGCATCCACTGGTTGTTTTATGGCTTCAACGGCATCGGGCTTCTCAATGGCAATTGGGACGGAAGGACTCGTATCTTCTGGGCCCGCCTCTGGTGACTCTGCTATCTCCTGTTTCGGTTCTACGCCCGTCGAAGGTATCTGTTGCGGTTTCAAAGAGTCGTCGCCATTTTCCTTATCGTTCATTTTACAACGACCTCCGACCGCTCTACTCTTGTTGACCAACCTACGATCATGCTGCGCAGCGTATCCCACCCGTCGGCGAAAACGAGAATCACATGCGGCACGACGAAGAGGATGTAGATCCACATCAGCCAGAAATGCCACACACGCGCGGTGTTGTACCCTCCAAAGAGCGCTGCCAGCCAATAGAGTTGCATGGGCTTGTGAATCGCCCATCCCGTAGCCACCGAAAGAAACCCCGCGATCGGAACAGAGAAGTATGCTGCGCGCTGGAGCGCGTTGTATTTTGTGCTAAAGCGGGGATGCAGCCATTTGTGGCGTGTCAGTTTAGCGAAGGGAAAACCGAGGTAGTATCGAAACATTCTGAGCGCATCAAGCAGATCGGTCCGGCGAGGTAGCAAGGAGCGCCAGCCTCCTCCGCTGACCAGCCCCGCAACGTACACAATGCCACTCAGCATGAACAGGTACGCGCATAACCAATGCAGACGCAGGGCTAACGCCAACATGCCCGGCCCAAGGCTCATGTGGTTGTAGATCCAGTCGAGTGGACTGCTGTAGTGATGTTGTCCAGGCACATGGGCGCATATCCAGATTCCAATATCCGCCGCCACATCGGTGTTTCCCTTATTCGGGTCTGCCTTGTGTTGATAGATCGGCGAAGCCCAGTAAGTCGAGATGCCACTCAGAATGAGGCCAAGGAGGATCGGCACATTCAGCCAGTGACTCCAGTGCACCAAGAAATGGTGTTTCCTGACGACGAGCACGCCCGGCTGTTCCGGCAACGTGCTCGTAGGTTTCGATTCACAATCAGGAGGCGTCGAATGGCTCATTGCTCAGAACCCTTACTGCTTTGTATCGGCAGACGCGGCTGGAATGAA
>Ga0137399_10001806_pt1 | contig 10122 bp, 8 predicted proteins | sample czorhiz316metaG_FD_104810 | JGI IMG/M metagenome (GOLD analysis project Ga0137399, IMG submission 104810) | Vadose zone soil microbial communities from Angelo Coast Range Reserve, California, USA - czorhiz3.16 metaG | ecosystem: Environmental > Terrestrial > Soil > Vadose zone | place: USA...
ACACGAAGCCGGCTCGGTGCGTTCCGCCCGCCTTCACGCCAGGAGCCCGCGCCACAGTCGCTCGGGTGGCCGTCGCCCCCCGGCGGAGAGGATCTCGCGCTCACGCGCATGCATGAGACCCGCCTCGACCGGATCACGATCGTCGTAACCGACCGCGTGGAGGACGCCGTGCGTGACCAGGAGGTCCAGCTCGGTCGCGATGGGGACGCCGCCCTTCCGCGCTTGCCGGCGCGCCGCGTCCACCGAGATCACGATCTGGCCGACGAGGGCCGCGGGGGCGTCGGCGAGCTCGAGCGGGAACGCGAGGACGTCGGTGCGCCGCCGGACGCCGCGCCACGCCGCGTTCAGGCGTCGGATCTCGACGTCGTCCACGACGAGGATCTCGACCCGGCCCCGCGGCCGCCCGACCGCGCGGAGGGCGCGCCCGGCCGCTCGCGCGAGCCGGGCGTGGGAGACGGCGTGGCTCCGCTTGCGGAGCGCGGTCGTCGCCGCCATCACGTCAGGCGCCGTTGGCGCCGCCGCCGGAGGCGGGGCCCTCGGCGGGCGGGCGGACACTCCAGGCGTCGTACGCGCGGACGATGGCGGAGACGAGGTGGTGTCGGACGACGTCCCGGTCGTCGAAGTAGACGAACCGGATGCCCTCGACGTCGCGAAGGATGCGCTGGACCTCGATGAGCCCCGAGCCGCGGGAGGCCGGCAGGTCCACCTGGGTCACGTCGCCCGTGATCACCATCTTCGAGCTGAACCCCAACCGGGTGAGGAACATCTTCATCTGCTCGGTCGTCGAGTTCTGCGCCTCGTCGAGGATGATGAACGAGTCGTTGAGCGTCCGCCCGCGCATGTACGCGAGCGGCGCGATCTCGATCGCACCCTTCTCCATGAGGCTCTGGACCTTCTCGGCCTCGAGCATGTCGTAGAGGGCGTCGTAGAGCGGGCGGAGATAGGGGTGGACCTTCTCGTAGAGGTCGCCGGGGAGGAAGCCGAGGCGCTCGCCGGCCTCCACGGCCGGCCGCGTCAGCACGATCCGCGCGACCTCGCGCTTCATGAGGGCCGATACCGCCATCGCGACGGCGAGGTACGACTTGCCCGTCCCCGCGGGCCCGATGGCGAAGACCATATCGTGCTTGCGGATCGCGTCCACGTAGCGCTTCTGACCGAGCGTCTTCGGGGCGATCCACTTCTTCCTCGACGGGACGGGAATCGCATCGGTGAACACCGATTTGAGATCGGCGTCCTCGTCGTCCGTCAGCATCCTCAGAGCGGCGCGGACCTCGACGCCCCGGAGCGGCGCGCCGGACCGCACGAGCTCGGCGAGCTGGCCGAGCGCGCGCTCGGCCTTCTTCACCTGCTGCTCCTCGCCCCGGAGCGTGATGTCGTGGCCGCGGGCGACGATGCGGACGTCGAGCTCGTGCTCGAGGGTCCGGAGGTGATCGTCGTTGCGCCCGAGGAGGGGCAGCAGGTCGACGTCGGGGGCGATCGAGATGCGCCGTGTGATCGTCGTGGCTTCGCTCAACCCCGGTCCTTCCTCAAGTCTACACTCGGCAGGTCGAGTCTGAGGTGCAGTTCCTTGAGCCGCTCCGGCGGGACCGGCGCGGGCGCCTGCATCATCAAATCCTGGGCCTGCTGATTCATCGGGAATGCGATCACCTCACGGATGTTCGTCTCGCCGGCGAGGAGCATCACGATCCGGTCGATGCCTGGCGCCGAGCCGCCGTGAGGAGGCGCACCGTAGCGGAAGGCGTTCAGCATCCCGCCGAAGCGTGCCTCGACCTCCTCCCTCGTGTAGCCCGCGATGGCGAAGGCCTTGAACATGATGTCGGGGCGGTGGTTGCGGATCGCGCCGCTCGACAGCTCCACGCCGTTGCACACGATGTCGTACTGGTAGGCCTTGATCGTGAGCGGGTCGTGCGTCTCCAGCGCCTCCAGTCCGCCCTGCGGCATCGAGAACGGATTATGGCTGAAGACGATCTTCTTTTCCTGCTCGTCCCACTCGTACATCGGGAAGTCGGTGATCCAGCAAAACCTAAAAGCACCCTTCTCGACGAGGTCGAGCTCGTCGCCGAGCTTCGCGCGCGCCTTGCCGGCGAGGGGATCGGCGGCCTCGCGCCGGTCGCAGACGAAGAACACGGCGTCGCCGTCGCCGGCGGCGGTGGCCGTCCGCAGGGCGGCGAGACGCGGCGGATCGAGGAACTTTGCGATGGGGCCACGGGCCGCACCCTCGGCGAGCGCGATGTAGCCGAGACCGGGGGCGCCCTGCTCGCGCGCCCAGGCGTTCAGCTTGTCGAAGAAGCTTCGCGGCCGGCCGGCCGCTCCCGGGGCGGGGATGGCGCGGACGACGGCCCCCCCGGTGATGGCGTCGGCGAACACGCCGAAGCCCGAGCCCCGGAAGACTGCGGTCGCTTCCGCGATGGCGAGCGGGTTCCGGAGGTCCGGCTTGTCGGTGCCGTATTTCGCCATCGCCTCGTCGTAGGGGATCTGCGGGAAGGGGGGGGCCGTCACCGCACGGCCGCCGGCGAACTCCTGGAAGACGCCGGCGAGGACGGGCTCGATCGTCGCCCACACGTCCTCCTGGGTGACGAAGGACATCTCGAAGTCGAGCTGGTAGAACTCGCCGGGCGAGCGATCGGCGCGCCCGTCCTCGTCTCGGAAGCAGGGCGCGATCTGGAAGTAGCGGTCGAACCCCGCCACCATCAGCAGCTGCTTGAACTGCTGCGGGGCCTGGGGCAACGCGTAGAACATTCCGGGATGGACGCGGCTCGGCACGAGATAGTCGCGCGCACCCTCGGGGGAGCTCGACGTGAGAATGGGCGTCTGGAACTCGGTGAACCCGGCGTCGATCATCTGCCGGCGGATGGAGGCGATCACGTGGCTCCGCAGCATGATGTTCCGGTGGAGTTTCTCGCGGCGGAGGTCGAGGAAGCGGTACCGCAGCCGCGTCTCCTCCGGGTACTCGGCGTCACCGCTGACCTGGAGGGGGAGCGGCTCCGCCATAGATTGGACGGCCAGCTCGGTGACCTGGAGCTCGACCTGCCCCGTGGGGAGCTTCGGATTGACCGCATCGGGGGCGCGCAGCACGACGGTGCCGGTCACGGTGATCACGCTCTCGAGCTTGAGCGACTCGGCGGCCGTGAAGGGCGGACTGCCGCCCGCGAACACGCACTGCGTGATCCCGTAGTGGTCCCGGAGGTCGATGAAGAGGAGGTTGCCGTGGTCGCGCTTCCGGTGGACCCACCCCGAGAGCCGCGCGGTCATCCCCGCGTGCTCGGGCCGCAGCTCGCCGCAGGTGTGGGTCCGGTACCTATGCATCGGCGGGGCTCGGCGCCGGCGCCCGCAAAACGAGCGGCTTGACGTCCGGCGCGCCCGCGCCGGCACGGAACACCGCGTACGAGCCGAACCCCTCTCGCGCCAGCTCGTCGAGCTGTTTCGCGAGATTCCTCCGCTTCAGCGTCATCGACACGATCCGACCGTCCTTCCTGAGCCGGTTCGCCGCGGCGATGACTTCCTCAAGACCGTCGCTCGGGTCGAAGATGAGGGCGATCCGGTCCGGTTCCGACCGGATGACGCCGCTCTTCGCCTCGAGGATCGACACGACGCGCTCGAAGCCGATCGAGAAGCCGCACGCCGGCACGTCCTCGCCGAGAAGCCGGCCGAGCATTCTGTCGTAGCGCCCGCCGCCCGCGATCGACGACGCATACCCTGCAGAGGCGGCCTCGAAGATCGGCCCAGTGTAGTACCCCATGCCCCGAACCAGCGTGGGGTCGAGCGCGATGCCATAGCGCTGACCCGCCTCCCCCTCGACGGTCCTCAAGATCGTTCGGAGTCCTTCGACGGGCTCCCGCACCTCCGGAATGGCCCCGCACAACCGTTCGAACGCGGCCGCGCGGTCGGACGGGTCCGTCGAGGCCGCGACGAGCGCGAAGAGCCGCGAGATCGCGCGCTCGTCGTGCCCGGCTGCGCGCAGCTCCTGCTCGACGCCCTCGCGTCCGATCTTGTCCAGCTTGTCAAGCGCGACGAAGACGTCCGCCTGCCGGACGGCGTCGAAGCCGCAATGTGCCACGATCGCCGTGAGGAGCCTCCGGTCGTTCAGACGGATCGTCGGGTGCTCGAGGCCGAGCGCGATGAGCGCCTCGGCGGTCGCCAGGATGAGCTCGATCTCCGCAATCTCGGACGCGACGCCCAGGATGTCGATGTCGCACTGGGTGAACTGCCGGAACCGGCCCTTTTGGGGCCGCTCGGCGCGCCACACCGGACCGATCTGGATGGCCTTGAACGGATCCGGCAGCTCGGACCGGTGGTGGGCATAGTAACGGGCGAGGGGCACGGTCAGATCGAAGCGCAACCCGAGATCGGCGAGGTCTTCTTCCCGACGCGTCGTGACCGATTCGAGCTTGGCGCCGCGCTTCAGGATCTTGAAGATGAGCTTCTCGTTCTCTCCGCCCTCACTGCCCAGCAGGAGTCCGATGTGCTCGAGCGCCGGCGTCTCGATGCGGCGGAACCCGTACGCCTTGTACGTGGCGAGAATCGTCGCCGCGGCACGGTCGCGGAGCTCCACCTCTCGCGGCAGCAGGTCCCGCATTCCGCGCGGCGGCGCCGTCTCGAACTTCATGGCCGTGCGGTCGCGGAGGTGATCGCGCCCGTGGCCGGGACCGAGGCCTGCTCGCGGGGAGTCATCGGGCGCGGCCGGAGAGGATATCGGGATCAGGGGACCGGGGGACGCGTGCCGGAGTCACTCCCCGGTCGTCACGATGATCTGGGTCTCGCCGCCGCCGCTGAATACGCCCTGGTAGCGCACGACGGCGATGACGAGCGTCGGCGTCGCCCCGGTGCCGTCGCCCGGGATCGCCCCGAGGGCCGTCAGCGTGCCCTCGAAGCCGGTGTTGACGGTCTGGAACCGGTAGCCCGCGGGCCCCTTGTAGACGACCGCCATGCGGCCGGGCAGCTGGTTCTGGGGCACCACGATTTCCTCGACGCCGTCCCCGTCGAGGTCCACGGCGATCGGCTGGGGCTCCGACGTGTAGATGTAGCTCCGCCCGCCTCGCTCGTTGGTCGTCATCACTTCGAGCTTCACGCCGCCCCCACCCACCGGGGCCGCCGAGCGCCACAGGTCCTCGCCGTCTACGGCGATCCGCATGCGGTTGTACTCGTCCACGAACGCGAGCGCCTGGGCGCCCTTGCCGGCGATTCCAGCGAACACCGCGCCGGTCGCGCGGAAGGTGCTCGGCACCCGGACGCGCCCGTCGGCGACGAGCTTGCCGTTGCGTAGCACCACGCGCTGGACGTCGCCCTGCTTGAAGAACCCCTGCTTGGCAAAGGGCTGGGCCCAGAGCGTCTTTTTCACACCCTCGCCGTTCGGATCCACGGCCAGGAGGATGTCTGACACGTCATCGACCAGCACGGCGGGCTTGCCGTTCGCGGTCGTGAGGATGAGGGACGTCATGAGAATGGCGGGGTTCGCGTTATAACGGTTGACCACGACGTCGAGCACGCCGTCGCCGTTGAGATCGGCGAGCTGCACGCTGAAGACCCGCCCGCGGGCGCTCGCCTGGTAGGTCCACTCCGCCTCGAGCCTGTGCTCGACGAGCTTGTAGAGGTACACCTTCTCGCCGTCGGTGACCGCGATCCGTGGACCGCCGTCCTGAGGCGCCACGGCGACGTCCATGGCGATCACCGCGTACGGGAACTTCGCGATCTCCTTCAACGGGATCTGCGACTCCCCGCTCGAGTACGTCCCCGCGTCGAGCTCGCCTGTGAGGAGCCGCGCGAGGAGGGACTTGACGACGTTCGGGGTCTGACTCTCCTTGGGCCGGCCCGCCGCCGAGAAATCACCCTTGGGCGCGGCCTTGATCGAGGGCGGGACGAAGAGCGCGGTGGTCAGCAGCGCGCTCGCGCCCGGGAAGCTGAAGAGCCGGACGTCGATGTAGGGCTTCTTCTCGACGCGCGTGTAGGAGATCACGAGCAGGTTCTCGATCTTGAACCGCTCGCCGAGCGGGGCGAGCCCCTTGCCGTCGAGCACGTCCTGGCGCTTGATGCCCTGCTGACCGAGCCACACGTTGACCGCATCGCCGAGCCCGACCTGGAACCGTCCCGTCCGGTTGAGCGCCTCGATCAGCTCGTACGTCGCCGCCTCCGCGAGCCCGTCCTTGACGCCGTCCACGAGCGGCAGGAGCGTGAGCTTGACCTTGCCGGCCGACACCCGGGCGCGGTCGCCCGGCTTGACGTCGCTCCCGGGCGCGGCCGTCCCGGTCGAGTACGCTTCGAAGACCTGCTGGACCAGCAGGCGCCCCACGGCCTGCTCGGTCCGCCCGAGCAGCTCGCCGGTCTTCGGGTGGCGCAGCTCCCGCCCCTCGCGGTACAGCGAGAGCTCGACGCCGGGGACGAGACCGTCGCGCTTGCCGATCGACAGCGTCACCGTCTCGCCCTGGACCTCGAGGACGTCACCGTCCACGCGAGGGAACAGCGACACCACCTGGTTGACGAGAACCCCGAGCGTCGGCGCAGCGGTCTGGGCTTCGGCCGCGGCTGCGGCCACGAGCACGAGGCAGCCGACGGCACGCGCAACCCGGGGCTTCAGGATTGCTCTCACGCGCTGAGCCTAGCCCGCGCACCGATTCGAGTCAACTTCTCGCCCTCCTGGCCAAACGTGAAGCGGGGCATGGGCGATGCCCCGCCCATGCCCCGCTCTGCTGCCCGCAGCTACGCGCGAAGCTAGAAGCTCAGCCTCACGCGGGAGGTCGCCATCCAGCCGTCCTGCGATTTCCGCAGGGTGGGCACTCCGGCGATAACCTCGGTGGTATCCAGCGCCTTGCCCGATGCGAGCCAGGCACCAGACAGATCGAAGGCGGCGTTCGGAGCGAATTTCCACGTCAACCCGACGCTGCTCTCGGTTCCGATGTAGCGTGAGTCACCCTGCATGTCGCCGGTGATGTGAGCACGAGTCACGCTCGTGTCTGTGTCCACCTTCTCGGCCGTCCACGTCGGGTTGGTCACCACCCACACGCTGAACGCCGGCGTGACCGCATACGTCGCCCGGACGCCCAACTGGGCACGCCCGTAGCGATCGTAACCGACGTTGGTGCACATGCCCAACGTGCCGGCCGAGCAGCCGATCGTGTAGTCGACACCCAGGCCCAGGATCGAGGTCCAGGTGTTGTAGTAGCTCGTGTCCGTGTCGAGCGGCTCGAAGTATCGGATCCGCCTGGCGAGGTTGTCCTTGGCTTTGTTGCCGGTGCTGTAGACGCCGCGGACCTCGATGAGCAGCGGACCCGCCTGGAAGCTCCCGATCATGTCGACCAACCAGGCGTTCAACTTCGTCTGGACCTTCTCCCCGCCCGGGCCGCTGGCAGCGGTGAGAGCCATAACGTCGCGAGTACCGGTCTGGAAGTAGACCGTCGGGTCAAAGCCCCACGGGCCCACGCGCCAGCTTGCATCGACACCGATTGTGTGGCGGTTCTCGTGGTAGTTGGGCGAGCCGCCGGCGTAGTTCGCGCCGCCGTATGTCGTCGACGCGCTCGTGGTCCCCCCGAAGAGGTGGACGTCGGCTGCCGAGCGCCGGGCCGTCGTCGTTGTCGCGCCTTCGGCGTAGAAGAGCGAGTACAGCGGCTTGACGTCGAGCCCCTTGAACACCGTGTACTCCGGGCTGAAGATGATCGAGAAGTCGTTACCGCGAGTCAGCTTCCCCGTTGGGGCGACGAACGCGCCAGTGATACTCGCGCTGCCCCCTTTTGTACCGCGGTTGCCACCCGCCAGCTCGTCCTCGACCATGACGTAGGCGAGGTTCACTTTGAGGTTCGGAGAAAACGTGGTCACACCCGAGACACCTGCGAAGTCACCGTTCGCGTAGGCGATCTTGTAGTTCGCGAGGGTGGCAAAGGGCTGGAGGCCCGCCCGGGCGACGGTCGGCACCGGGATGAACGGCAGCAGGCTGTCCTTACCCGTGAGGTCGAACTCCGTATACATCCACTTGATCTCGACGACGCCGGTGGTGTCCGTGTTGAGCCCGGCATCGGACGTGGTCCCGGAGTGGGCACCGGACGTCCCCAGCGTGGCGGTGGTCTGGTTCTTAGCTGGACCGCCTGCGTTGGCGTTCACCTGGCCGTAGGTCAGGTCGATCTCGAGTCCCAACACGGCCTTGGTCCGCCCGACCTCGAAGACGAAGTCCGGACGGAACCTGGTCCTGGCGTACCACTCCTTGTCACTCGTGCGGCCGAAGCTACCGTCCTGGGTGTTCGAGTTTGTCGTCGTGACCTGGTCGAACAACCCAGTGATCGTCACCTTCGGGGTCGGCGCCTGAGCGAACACAGGTGGCGCGAGCACCCCGAGGATGGCGACGGCGAAGACTGCGACGACGAGGAATCTCCTCATTACCGCCTCCTCAATTGTGGTGAGCTGCGAAGTGAACCACCATCTCCGCTTCAGCCGACATCACCAACAGTTGCAAGGCACACTGCAGGCAGCGGCACAGTTCTACCCCAGGCAGAGTCCAAGGGTCAAGAAAAAAGGCCGAGTCTAAACGTCGAGAAAAAAACCATACTTAGCCCTCCTCCCCGAGGTCCCGAAGTCGCTCCCTGGCGGCCTGTCCGAGGGCCGATTCCGGGCCCAGTTTTCGGGCCTGACGGAAGGCCATCTTTGCCTCCTCCTTCCGGTTCTCCGCCACCAGGACGAGACCGAGATTGTAGTAGGCCGCCTGCAGCTCTGGATCGAGGCTCAGGGCGAACCTGAGCGACTGCTCGGCCTCGCCGTAACGCTTGAGGTGGTAGAGGGCCAGGCCGAGGTTCTGATGCGTGAAGTCCGGGACCGTCAGGGTCGGGAGCGCGAGCGCCACCCTATAGCTCTGGACGGCCTCGTCCCACCGCTTGGCCTCCCCGAAAGCCGTCCCGAGGTGGAAGTGGGCGTCAGCGAGCTTCGGGTCGAGCTCGATCGCCTTCCTGAACTGCTCGATGGCCCGATCCACCAGGCCGAGGTCGAGCAGCAAGAGCCCGAGGCTGTCTTGATAGCGCGCGTCGCTCGGGTCAAGGGCCACCGCCTCCTGTAGGGCGACGAGCGCATCGCTTCGCTGGCGCTCGGAGAGCGCCGCCAGCCCCCGCTCGTGGGCCGCGCGCGCCCGGAGCTTCTCCACCTCGGCCGTCTTGGAGGTGGCGCAGCCCGCCAGCAAGACGGCGACGAGCGCAATGCTAAGTCCGCGTCTTCTTGACACGTTCGGCCCTCCCCTGTAGCCTGCACCCGTGCCCACGTATGAATATCAGTGCGACAAGTGCGGCCGAACCTTCGAGGTCCGCCAACGGATCTCAGAGCCGCCGCTCGAGAGCTGCGAGGCCTGCGGCGGCAAGGTGCACCGGCTCATCTCGTCCGCGCCATTCATCCTCAAGGGGGCAGGCTGGTACGTCACCGATTACCCGTCCGAGGCCCGAAAGAAGGCGCTCGAGTCGGAGAAGTCGGCGGCGGGCGGTGACGGCAAGAAGGGTGACGACAAGAAGAGTGACGACAAGAAGGGTGACGACAAGAAGAGTGAGAAGAGCGAAAAGAAGGACGGGGCTCCCGCGAAGGCCACTACGAGCGCCTCCGCGCCCGCTTCCGCGCCACCGACCTCGACGCCGTCCCGATCGTCCTCCGACTGAGGACGACGCGCGTTCCACGTCCCGCCCGGAAGAGCCGGGCGGCACTGCCCTCTCGCACCGCGATCTCGATGCGCCCGCTCGAGCCCACGAGCGCCCCCGCGCGCCCACGCGTAAGCTCGCCGTAGGCTGAGACCAGCGCGAGCCTCCGGCCGGCGATCGCGACTTCGGCGCTCGCGCCGAGGCCGCCGAGCGCCGCCGCCGGGATCGAGGTCGTCAGGTTGCCGAACCGGTCCACGTGGACCACCACGCCCACCACGCCCTCCGGCGTCCGCCGCGACGCGGGCCAGGCCAGGCGCACCGGGTCGATCACCCGCGGACCGAGCCGCGCCGGGTCCACGCCCGCCGCCACATGCGCCGCCGCGGGAGCGAAGACGTCGCGCCCGTGGAAGGTACGACTCACCTCGGGCAGCCGGTACTCGGGCGCGACGAGCTCGAACGCCGCCCAGTCGGACCCGCCGAGGAACGGCGTGAAGAGGCCGTTGTCCGGGCCGACGAACACCTGGCCCGG
>Ga0137399_10001807_pt1 | contig 10121 bp, 7 predicted proteins | sample czorhiz316metaG_FD_104810 | JGI IMG/M metagenome (GOLD analysis project Ga0137399, IMG submission 104810) | Vadose zone soil microbial communities from Angelo Coast Range Reserve, California, USA - czorhiz3.16 metaG | ecosystem: Environmental > Terrestrial > Soil > Vadose zone | place: USA...
AGAGACTGATATGCGAGCGCCAGCGCGGCGCCGTTCACCGCGGTCGCCAGGTAGTTGACCGGCATCCACGCGAAGTTCTGGATCCACACCTCGATGAAGCGCGAGTTCGACGTCAGCGTGATGACCGCGGCGGTGAGCACGCTGTTGGCGGCGAAGTAGACGGCGGCCGACACGGCTACGGCGAGCATCGTGGGTATGAACGCGCCGGGCGGGACCATCCCGCCGACGAGCTGGTAGGTCGTCGACGCGAGGTACGTGGACAGCATCATCCCGCCGAAGTTGAAGAGGACCTTTCGCGCGGGCTTCGGCTTCGGGGTGTAGGCGTTGACCGCCACGACCACGACCGTCGCCCATAGGGCTACGGGCGTGCCGAACAGAACGTAGGCCGCGATCTTCACGGCGAACGCGACGGAGATCGCGCTCGACCGGAAGAGCACGACCGGGTTCCGCTGGGCGATGCCGACGAGAACGAGGATCACGACGAACATGACCGGGTCGATGGCGCTCGTACGAGCGTTGATCGAGTTCGCGACGAGCACGATCAAACCCAGCGCGGCGACGGTCGCGATGTAGACGTTCGCGATTTGCTTCTTCATTACTCGAGCGCCCCCCACTCGCCATGAGTCTTCCGCGCCTTGATCTTGCCCTTGCCGTTTGTCTTCACGGTGAGCATCTCCCAGCTGATGTCCTCCCAGGTGATGCCTTCCCACGAGATGTCCTGCCAGCTGACCGCGACCCAGTTGAATGCTTCCCAGCTGATGTTCTGCCACGTGATCGCGTCCCAGGAAATGTTCGACCACGAGATGTCGGACCAATGCACGCCGTTCGAGTCGACGCCGCCATTGAACGCGAGGTCACGCCAGGCGAGCGGCTGGCCATAGAGGTACGGATACATCTGGCTGGCGAATCCAGACGACACGGCATCGGCAGCGGGGGCGGTCTGATCCGTCGCGGCCACCGCGGCGACCGCGTTGACGAGCCCGCTCCCCGTGGTGTCTACGGATCCATACGCGAGCGGAGTCGCCGTACCCATCAGCCGGCTCTTGACCTGTGCCGGCGTGAGCGCAGGCGTGCGTTCGAGCATGAGCGCGACGACCCCTGCCACGACCGGTGCGGCCATCGAGGTCCCGGAGAGTCGGAAGTAGGCAGGCGCGAGAGGATCCAGGCCCGCGACGAGACGATCCGGCAACCCGAGGTCCAGAGTGCTGCCGGGCGACCGCAGGCTCACGATCTTGCGGCCGGGTGCGGCGACGTCCGGTTTGGCGAGTCGGTCGATAGCCGTCGGTCCGCGCGAAGACCACGACGCGAGCAAATCGTCCGCCGTGGTCGCCGTTCCGTTGTCGTCGATCGCGCCGACCGTGATCACGTACGGGTCACTGCCCGGCGTCGTGATCGAAGACGCCGTCGGACCGTCGTTGCCGGCCGAGACCACGACGGCGAGCCCCGAGAAGACCAGGACCTCGACCGCGGTCGCGAGCGGATCGTCGGTGTAGCTCATCGTGACCGGTGCACCCGCGGAGAGGTTGACGACGCGAATGTTGTATTCGGAGCGGTGCGCCAGGACCCATTGCATTCCGCCGATGAGCGTCGAGATGGTCGTGAACCCGGCTGCGCTGATGACGCGTACGTCGACGAGGTTCGCGCCCGGCGCCACGCCGGTGTAGGCGCCTCCGGACGCGGTGCCGTCGCCGGCGACGAGGCCCGCGACGTGCGTGCCGTGCCCGCCCGGGTCGGCGGGGGGCACGAGCGTCGCGCCGCTTCCGCCATTTGTGAAGTCGACTGAGGCGACGATCCGACCGGCGAGGTCGGGGTGCGGAGCGATACCACTGTCGAGGATCGCGACACCGATGCCCTTGCCGGTCACGCCGAGCTGCCGCCAGGCGTCCGGGGCTCCGACCTCGAGGATCGCCGGGCTCGCAGCGAGCGCGGCGCCATCGACCGGATCGAACGTCAGATTGATGAGGGCGTCGGCCGAGACGTACTGAACGTCCGGGTCGCTGGCCAGCGCGACGATCTCGGCGCCGGTGAGGACCGCTGACGCGCCGCCCACGATGGAGAGGGCGCGGCCGGTCTGTCCGTGAGCCCGACCGACCGCCGCAGCGGCTCGCTCGGCGTGATGACCGTTGTTCTGCTTCGAGCTGGCCCGAACGATCACCGCGAATTGGTCGTCAGGACGTGCTTTCGCGAGCTCGAGAAGCGCCGGACTGATCGTTCCCTGGGCGCCGTGGGTCTTCGCTCCCGCCGGGATCGCCTGCGTCGCCGTCACCATGACGGCCACCAGACACAACCCCGCCCACCGTGCGCCCACCCATCCCCGTCTGCTCACGCAATCCCCCGACGCGGCTTCCCTACCGCGTTCCACCCCGTCGGGTGATAGCAAGCGCGTTTACGCGCGCAACTTCAAGATGTGCGACGCCTACTGAATCCTCTCGGACACACGATTGGTACAACGCATGTCTCGTTCTCGCGCGCATGCTCGTCGCCATGACGCTGCAGAGTTTTGTGTCGAGCGCGGACCTCGCGATCGCGATCTCGATCGCGGCGCTCAGCGTCTCAGCGCTGCGAAGCGGACGACGACCGCGACGCATGCGCTCGTGGCTCTTCTTCGCGCTGGCGTCGCTCACCCTGGTCGTCCACAGCGCGTTCGGCACGCAGGGCGAAGGCCAAGCCGACGCCGCCGCACTCTTCGAGCTGCTCACGCTCGCGCTCTTCGCGATCGGCTTCGTCCTTCTCTATGGTGCCGACCGCGAACAGTTGCGCAGCATCGAGACACGCGCCGAGCTCGATCCGACGACAGGCCTGCTAAACCGTCAAGCCTTCCGCGAGCTCGTCGCCTTGCACCTACGCCGTCCGCGCCACGGGCCCTCGGCCGTCGCTGTGGTGGATCTCGATGGATTCAAGGCCGTGAACGACTCCCGGGGCCACCCGGCGGGCGACGAGGTCCTCGGCCTGGTGGCGGCCGCGATCCGGGCGAACCTGCGGGCGCAGGACCTCGCGTCGCGGTATGGCGGAGACGAGTTCGTGGTCTTCCTCGCCGACTGCCCCGTCGAAAACGCGCTTCCGATCATGGAGCGCATCCGCGCCGTCGTGGCGGCGGTGACCGAGGCGTCCGGTTCGACCGTCACCGCCTCGGTCGGCCTCGCGCTCTCGGCTGATGGCGTCGCACAGCTGGACGACCTGGTGCGCACGGCGGACCGCGCGCTCCTTTCGGTGAAGCGCTCGGGCAAGAACCAGCTCCTCGTCGCGGAGACCGTCTAGGCCGGTCTGGCGCCCGACCGTGTGATGAGCGGCCTGAGCTCCGACGGCGTGACCTCGGGGCCGTACAGATAGCCCTGCACGATCTCAACGCCGAGCGACGCGAGAGCGTCCTCCTGCTCGACCGACTCGACGGAGTCGGCGACGACCCGCGCGCCGATCCTCCGCCCCTCGGCGACGACGGCGCGGATCGCGTCGGCATTCGCGACGTGATCGCGGGATATCGGGTACGGGATCTTGAGGGTGTCGATGCTGACGATCCAGCGGGGGCGGGCGCCGGCGGCGTAGTCCTCAGACGAGAGGCGCACGCCGAGTGCCTGTAAGGCGACCAGCGCCTTCGTCAGCTCCGGGTCCACTGTCGAACCGCGAGGGCATTCGAGCTCGATCGACCGCGGGTCGACGCCGGTCTCCGCGAGAGCGTCGATGAGGCTCAGCGCATCGGGACGCCGAAGCGTCTCGCTCCAGACGTTCGCGGCGACGACCGGCACGGGCACACCATCCGCCCGCCATCTCCTCGCCTGACGGCAGATCGCGTAAACGACCCACCGGTCGAACTCGACGTGAAGGGCCGCCTGCTCGACCAACCGGATGATGTCGCTTGGTCCCAGCATGCCGTGCAGGGCGTGCGGCCAGCGGACGAATGCCTCGACGCCGGCAAGCCTCCCCGTCGTGATTTCCACCTGCGGCTGGTAGTGAACGGTAAGCGCGCCGCTCTCGAGCGCTTGCTTGAGGTCGGAGCCGCGAAGCCGCACGATCGCCATCGACCGAGTATGGGGAACCTATCGAGCGCCTGCGCGTTGGTAACGTAGATGCGGATCCGCGCTGTCGCCGGTATCGCCGCAGCCAGCGTGGTCGTGGCCGTTGCTTACGCGGCCTCACGCCCTCCCGACACGAAATCACCGGCGGCCTCGCCCAGTGCCGAACCCGCGAGGGACGCGGTGACCGAATTCACTCAGACCCGCGCCGTTCCGAGCGCGGCCTCGGCGGATCGCTTCGCCTGGGTGCTGAGCGATGTGGTCGGCACCGTGATCCTGCCCGAGGACGAACGCGTCCCGGTGGCGGTCCTGAGCAGCATCGGCCATCCCGCCGTCAGTCCCGCTGGGCGCCATCTTTACTACTGGACGAACGAGGCGCGCGGCATGAGACAGCTCCACGTCTTCGACACGATCACCCTCGCCCGACCTCGGGTGATCCTCGAGACGGACGTCTTCACAAAGCTTCCGCTGAGCTGGTCCGGTGACGAGCAGTTCGTTGCGTTCCCGCTTCCCGCGGATCCATCGACGACCAGGGTCGTGGACCTGTCGAGTGGGGCGTTTGTTGAAGGCAGCACGAGCCTTGTCAGTGCCTCACCGATCTTCAACCCGCGCGCGGCGATTCCTCCGGCCGATCCCGGGACGTCAATGCCGCGCGTGACTAGCCGCTTCGCTCGACCGGACGCGAGTGCGACCACGTATCTCGACTTCGACTCGAGCGCGGGCGGTCGCTGGTTCGGCGAGCGGGTCGAGGTGTCGACCGGCGCGCGAACGCCGGTCGAATGGAGCTTCGGCGGTAACCCGGAGGCGGTCATCCGCATTGGGCCGCCGTCCGAGAGGACCGCTCAATTTGACCAGGCGCCAGCACGCGATGCCGACGGAAAGATGACCCCGGACGGTGCGCTCTGGTCCTTCCGTCAAACCGTCGGCAGCCCGATCCGGCGCGAGGCCGTCCGCGGGATGCCCTATGCCGAGTACTCCAAGTCCGCCGGCAGCTACATGTCGATCGTTCCGCTGGACCTCGTCGTCTACGTGATGGTCATCGAGGTCGAAGATCCCGTGTACTTCGCGCGCGGGAACGTGAGCTGCCGGGAGCTCTTCGCGGTTTTCCGGAGCGATGGGCGCTGGGAAGGGACAGGAGGCGGTTGCATGGGCAATTCGTGGCCGACCGATCGCCTTCCACCCGCATTCGCGACGCCCGATCCGCGGGATTGGATCTCCCCCAAGGGACCGCCTACACCGGGACCGTCGACGACACCGTTAATTCGTCGCTAGAAGAGCGTTCACAAACGCGTTCGGGTCCATCGGCACGAGATCGTCCACCTTCTCACCCACGCCGAGGAGCTTCACCGGTAGCTTGAGCTCCTGCGCGATCGCGAAGACCGCGCCGCCTTTCGCCGTTCCGTCGAGCTTCGTGACCACAAGACCGGTGACCGCTGCCGTCGAGGTGAACTGGCGCGCCTGCTGGATCGCATTCTGGCCCGCGGTGCCGTCGAGGACGAGCAACACCTCGTCCGGTGCGCCCTCGCGAGCGCGGCCTGTGACCTTGACGATCTTCCCGAGCTCGTCCATGAGATGGCCCTTGGTATGCAGCCGGCCCGCGGTGTCCGCGATGACCGTCGTATTGCCGCGAGCGACGGCCGCATTGACCGCGTCGAAGACGACGGCCGCCGGATCGCCATCCGGTTTTCCCGAAACGATCGGCACGCCGACGCGCTCGGCCCAGCGCTCGAGCTGCTCGATCGCGGCGGCGCGGAACGTGTCGGCTGCCGCAAGAAGCGGACGTTCTCCGGAATCCTTGAGCCGCTTCGCGAGCTTCGCCGCCGTCGTCGTCTTTCCACTGCCATTGACGCCGACGACGAGGATCACGCGCGGCTTCTGGCCCTCGCCGCGGAGCCGGACATCACCCGCGAGCGCCGCGACGAGCGTCTCGCGGACGGCCGTCAGCGCCTTCGGGATCGTTTTCAGCTCGGCGCGATTGAAGAGATCGCGCAGCTGGGCCATCAGCGGATCGACGAGCGACACCGACAGATCGGCGCGAAGCAGAGCCTCCTCGAGCGAGTCGAGCCATTCGGTGGTAAGCGCTGCTTCTCCGCGCCCGAAGAGGCGCGCGAAGAAACCGCCGCGCGTCTTGGCAAGGGCTTGGTCGATGCTCATGCGCTCTTATGCTGCCGCCCGAATGCCCGATGTCGGTGCGGCCCCAATTCTCTTCATCCTCTTCACATTCTTGATCTGGGCACTTTTGGCCCTGGGCTTCCTGATGGTCGCGGCCCGTGTGGTCACGCGCGTCGTGCTCAACGAGATCGACAAGGATCGACGCCGCCGGGGCCCTGTCTAGCCGGCGCGCTCCGCGTCGAGCTCCGCGAGCTTCAGCGAGATCACCTTCGACACCCCGCCATCGTCCATCGAAACCCCGTACAGCATGTCCGCGGCCTCGATCGTCGCGCGGTTGTGGGTGATCACAACGAACTGCGTGCGATCGGTGAGCTCGCGCAGTGCCTGCGTGAAGCGGCCGACGTTGCGTTCATCGAGCGCGGCATCGACCTCGTCGAGCACGCAGAACGGCGCGGGCCGCACGCGCAGGATGGCAAGCAGCAGCGCTGTCGCGGTGAGGGCCCGCTCGCCGCCGGAGAGCTGCGCCAGGCTGCCGATGCGCTTGCCCGGCGGGCGCGCGTAGATGTCGATGCCCGGCTCGTCGTCTCTATCGCGCCCGGGGGCCCCTTCCCCCGCGTCGCTGGTCCGGAGCGATGCCTGACCGCCGTTGAAGAGACGCTGGAAGAAGACGCCGAATTCGCGGTCGACCGCCTGCAGCGTCGCGCTGAACTGCTCGGCGATCGTCGTCGCGAGATCGTCGGCGAGCGAGCGCAGGTCGGTCATCGCGCGCTCGAGGTCGGCCTTCTGCGTCGATAGGAACTCATGGCGCTGGCCGATCTCCGCGAGCTCGGTCGCGGCCAGCGGGTTGACCGGTTCGAGGGCGATGAGACGGCGGCGGAGCTTCTGCAGCGCGGCGACCGTGCTCATCTTCTCCTTTTCATCGGGCTCGTCATCGAGAGCGATGCTGGCCGGATCGGGAAGCGGCTCCTCCTCGGGGAGGCCAAGCTCCGCACGCACCTGCTCCTCGAGCAGCCGCAACGCTCCCGACGCGCGTTCTTCCTCGACGGCGAGCTTTCCGCGCTCGCCGCGAAGCTCCGCGAGCCGCTCGCGCGCCTTGGCCAGTCGTTGCTCCGATTCCCGGCGCGAGCCTTCCGCGGCGAGCGCTCGCTCCCGCGCAAGCTCCGCGGAACGCGCAGCTTCCTTCGCATCCGCCGTGGCTCGTCCGAGATCCTGCTGCGCCGCCTCGAGACGGCTGCGTGAGTCGCGCTCCTGCGCGACCAGGGCGCGGAGACGCTCCTCCTCATCGGCGATCCGCCGTTCGGTGGCGCTGACCTGCTCGCTGAGCGCGTCGCGCACGCGGACCGACGCGCTACGCCGCTCCTCCATCGTGGCGGACTGAAGACGCGCCTCCTCCGCGCGCTTCGAGGCCGCGTTGTGCGCGTCGACGGCGACCTGTTCGGCGCGCTCCGACGCCGCGAAGACATCCGCCGCAATCCCTCGTGCGGTCGCGGCGACCTCGCTGTCGCGCGCGAGCTTGTCCCGGCGGCCGAGGAGCTCCGCGCGCTCGCGCTCGATCGCCGCTGCGCTCGCTTCTTGCGCGCGCACGAGATCGCGCACATCCGCCTCGTTTGTCGCGAGCCGATCCGCTGCGACCTCGGCATCCCCCCGCGCGCCCTGTGCCGCGGCGAGCCGCTTGTCGGCCTCCTCGCGGCGTCGCTCAGCGTCGGCACGTTGCGCGAGAACGTCTCGTTGCGCGCGCTCTGCCGTCATGAGCTCCTCGTGCAGGCGCGCCGCCATCCCCGCGAGATGTGTGACGGCGTCGCGTTCGGTGCGCCGTCGCGGGTCGACGATCCGCGCGAGGCCGGGCAGCACCAGGAGACCGCTCGGGGCGATCACGGCACCGGCACGCAGTGTGGTGGCAGCGGCAAGCGCGGTCGCGTCGTCCGGCGCAACGAAGATCGCGACGCCTTCGGCGATTCGGCGGCAGCCTTTGGGCGCCTGCGGGTCGCCGGACGCGCCGCCGCCCGCGATCGCGACCGCCGGGCCGAGAGCGGCGCGAACCGCATCCGGCGAGGCAATGCGTTCGTGGAGCCAGGCGAATCCCTTCGGCAGCGGAGGGAGTGCCTGCGCGTCTTCGCGTGCCGCCAGCTCGGCGTCCGCGCGGTCGACGGCCTCGCGCAGTGCCGCGGTCTGCCCGCGGACGAGCGCGAGGTCGCCATCGATCCGCTGAAGCTCGTTGCGCGCGGCGCCTGCGCGCTCGGCCGCGCCTTCCGCGACTCGCGCGGCTTCCGCGACCGTCTCTCGCGCCCGCGCGAGCTCCGCGGCGATGCGGCTCCGTTCGCGCTCGCGCTCGCTCCGTTCCTTCGTGAGGGTCGAGGCGGAGATCGCGAGCTCCTCGTCGCGCGCCAGCAGCGAACGTTCCTCGTCCCCGAGACGCAGCTCGTCGCTCTCTCTGATGAGATGCGCGCGCTCGGTCTCGACCCGGGCGGCCCGCGCTTCGGCGAGCGCAACGCGCGTCCGTGACGCCTCTTCTTCCGCGGTCCGGGCGTTATCGGCGGATTCCCGGGCGCCGCGCGCCGCGGCGGCGGCCTCTTCATCGACGCGTGTGCGGCGCTCGCGAAGGCTCGCGACCTCTCCCGGCAGCGCTGAGAGAGACGCGCCGGTCCGCTCGCGCTCGGCCCCGATGGCGGCAAGGCTCGCTTCAAGCCCGGCGACGCGCTCGCGGGCCGATGCTTCGGTCGAAGCGGCGTCGGCTGCGGCAATGCGGCGACGCTCCTCCTCCTGCCGCGCCGCACGCAGGTCGTCGTCGGTGCCCGCGGTCGTCGACTCGCCTTCCGCGACGTAGTCCGTGAGCCGCTCGATCTCCTTGTCGACGCCGACGATCTTCGTCGTGAGGTCGGCTCGCTGATCGGCCGTGGTGCCGAACGAGGCCTTGTACCAACGGAGAGCGCGGCGGCGAAGCTCGTTGCGGATCGTCTCGTACTCGCTCCACTTCGCCGCCTGATCTCGCAGCGCTTCGACCCGGGGGCCGATCTCGCGGAGAATGTCGTTGACGCGAACGAGCTCGACCTCGGCCGACTTGAGGCGGTTCAGCGCCTCCTCGCGGCGCAGGTTCAGTCGTCGCGTGCCGGCCGCCTCTTCGATGACGGTGCGCCGGTCGGCTGGGCGGAGCGCGAGTATCTGGTCGACGAGACCCTGTCCGATGACGACGAAGGGGTTGTCGGCGAGGTTCGCGCCGGCGAGCAGGTCCTGAAGATCGCGCAGGCGAACGCGCGATCGGTTCACGAGATATTCGGCTTCGCCGTTGCGGAAGAGACGCCGGCCGACCTCGATCTCGGTGAAGTCGATGGGGAGTCGTCGCGACGAGTTGTCGAGCTGCAGCAGCGCTTCGGCATGGCTCAACGCCTTCCGCGTTTCGCTTCCGCCGAAGATGAGCTCCTCGTTTTTCTTCGCGCGCAGGACGCGCGCGTTGTTCTCACCCAGCGCCCATCGGATCGCATCCGCGAAATTCGACTTGCCAGATCCGTTCGGCCCGATGATCGCGGTGATCCCTGGTGCGAATTCGAGATGCGTGGGATGGACGAAGCTCTTAAATCCGGTCACGCTGAGCGACTTCAGGACCGCATTTGTGACGCCGCCCTCGATGACTTTCAGCTCCTCGGTCACTGCGTCACCAGCTCCATGAGCTTTGCGGCCGCGGCCTCTTCCGCCGCGCGCTTCGAAGCGCCGGTGCCCTGCGCGACGTTGCCCGCGACGCTGACTTCGACGACGAAGCCGCGCCGATGCTCAGGACCGCTCACATCGAGCGTGCGATAAAGAGGCAACGGGTGATGCGCGGCCTGCGCCCATTCCTGCAGCAAGGTCTTCGGCGACTTGCGCGGCGCGGCCAGCGTCGCGGCGATGGCCTCGCCCATCGTTCGTTCGACCAGTGCGGCCGCCGCGGGAAGCCCGCTTTCGATGTAGCACGCGCCGACGACCGACTCGTACAGGCTCGCGGCGAGCCCGGCACGAGCGCGGCCA
>Ga0137399_10001808_pt1 | contig 10119 bp, 11 predicted proteins | sample czorhiz316metaG_FD_104810 | JGI IMG/M metagenome (GOLD analysis project Ga0137399, IMG submission 104810) | Vadose zone soil microbial communities from Angelo Coast Range Reserve, California, USA - czorhiz3.16 metaG | ecosystem: Environmental > Terrestrial > Soil > Vadose zone | place: USA...
GACATTCATCAGCCGCCGGGTTACCTTGCGGTTCGAGTCCGGCGGGCTGGCTGGTCCTGGCCGGCGGAACAGAAGTCAGCATGACAGCCATGGTCAGCATCAGGAGCGCATCACCGCCATTGGGGCTATGTTCACCTACATGTTGCTATTTTGTACGTAGAATGTGGGAAAGATATCAAAATAACTCGATAATGCTGTAGTGTATTGACCATATGAATAGCAATTTCTGCGACCGGCGAGGCGGCTGGTCGGAAGAGGCCGCCCGAAATAGCAACTAGATCGCCCTGTCGAAGTGGGAGCAAGAAGGAGTAAAATCGTCCATTACACGTTATGACGCTTCGAGTTCTCCACCTTTCCGACATCCACTTCTCGACCAAATTCGATGAGGAAAAGATCGTCCATACTGACGTAAGGGACCAACTACTGGCCGACCTCAGGGATGTGATGGTCCCGCGGTTGGGGACAATCGACAAGGTCCTCGTCGCAGGTGATATTGCATTTTCCGGACAACGCGAAGAATACGCAGAGGCCGCCAAATGGCTGGAAGACGTTACGTCACTTTGCAAATGCAAACTGACAGACGTGCTCACGGTACCTGGTAACCACGACGTTAATCGCAAGCGCATTTTACCTGCGACAAAATCGATCCATCGTCGGCTCAGAACTTGCTCGCTTCCTGAAGCGACGAAAGAACTCGTCGATCTAGCCGCCCAGAATGACGGTACGCTCACAGACAAGCTCAGCGATTACCAGGCGTTCGCGGGTACGTATGGCTGCCACTTTGAATCTCCTCACGGCCGCAATGGCACCAAACATTTTTATTGGGGAATGACTTCCGACTCAAGTTTGTGGGTTTGACCACAGTTCAGGTCTGTGATGCGGAAGATCAAAAAGGCGCTCTCCTGCTCGGCAAACATCAGTACATCATCGACAGGACCCCGCGCGTGGAAACGGTCGTCGTTATGCACCATCCCCCTGAGTGGATCAAAGACAGGCATGACGCCTGTTCGTATCTTGACTCGCGAGCACGCGTCCAAATCTTTGGGCACGAGCATTTCCAGGAAATTCAAGGAATTTCGAACGCGAACCACGAAATGCGGCTCGTTATTTGCTCCGGCGCTGTAACTCCGGAAGACGCGACAGCTCCGTACATATATCGCTACAATATCCTCGACTTTGCGCTCAAACAGGATATTGGAGACCCATTCCTCGCCGTTACAATATCGCCGCGATTATGGGTTCCTGAGAACACCGGTTTTGACGCCGATACTGCCCGCTTGGGTGGCCACGAATCGACAACTTTTGTATTGACCTGCCCGCAATTTAGACTTGCGGCTCCCGAAACGACCGGCCTCGCTGCGGCTGCCGGGTCCCACGAGGGTGTCGCGACCGTTGTAAACATCGAAGATGCGTTTATACGGATCAATTATTTTTTTTGGCGATATCTAAACTGGCAGGATCAACTCAAAGTTCTTACGGCAGCTGACGTTCTTCCGACGACGCCCGAGTTGCCGAACCTACAGACTATTTCGCACAAAGCTCTGGACCGCGCACGGGTTGAGGCGAAACTTGGTGACCTTTGGGATAAGATCATGCTCTTGGTGCCCGACGGGAAAAGGGAGCCAAACCCGTTCATATAACCACACAATTGAGGATGCCATGCTAAACCGCATTTCAGATTTTTACCGTATTGTAAATCCTGAGCCGTCGGACGCGCTGATAACCCAGCGTAAGGAAGCCATAGTTGCATTCATGGAGCAGCTGCCTGAGCGGAAACTCCAGTTCGCTTGCGCGGACATTGCGGGTTTCGGTCTCAGTTCCACTCCCACAGCGCCTCAAGCCAACGCCGCAGATTCAATCATCGCCGCAATCCAAGTCCCTCAGCCCTCGTTCTCAAGCGATATCGGCGCGAATGCCCTCGATCTGCGCGTATTTGCTGGGATCGCGCTCGGCGAGTACCTGGGCACACACGGCGACGGGGTCACTGCCGCCCTGGTCATCTCCGCGCTCGCGACCAGGGCACTACCCCAGGAGCGCTATCTCGCAGAATTTATTTCGGCCCTGCTTGAGGCCGCGCAAAAATCCGCTGGAGCGGCGGGGCGCGCGCGAAGAGAGCGCCCCCAATTGGAAATTGCCACTCTACAAGGTGGGGATGTTCCAAGCTTGTTGAAAAGTGTCCAAGGTGCGCTGCACATATTTAGGAAGGCTATCGACCAAAACCTGCGGGCAGATCAAGAAGAACTGGACATCTTATGGTGGGTTTTCGGCGGCCACTCAAAAACCCTCGGCAAGCCGTTTCATGCTCTTGACGTCCCACACCGGATACTGGCATCTGCTGGCGAATTGGCTGAACTCGTCATATTGCCTCCGTCGAGCGGCTCGACCCACTTTCTTCATGCGACCCTAAAAGAAGACTGCGCGCTTTCGCTCCGTCGCTTAATCGAACCGTGTACTTCGTCGGTGCTTGAAACTGTTACCCGCCACAGGGACGGAGCCGCTATAGTCCTCGCGACCCATCCCGCACTGCTCCCGCTGACGTGGCTTAGCTGCCGTCGCCTCGACAGTGGGACGACACCAGGGTGGGAAGCCGAATTCGAACAAAAAACTCATCTAGCTGCTGGAGAAGAACGCACCGGGTTGATCTGGGCCACACAGATTTTCAACGAATGTGTTGCCGTGAGGCTCCTCGACATGGATTCAGAGGAGCAGAGCGAAGAATGAGCAAATACGGTTGCTCAAAAACGGATTGCACAGTCGCCGTGACGGAAAAGTGCCTACTCTCTCACGTTCCGGTCGAATCCTGCCTGCATGTCAGCGTTACTCAAGCGGACATGATGGAGGAAAAGCTGGCACAGCCGCGGTCTGCGTTTCCGAGGATGCCGGTTTATCCCGGAAATGAACTCGGTCTAAAGCAGGCGAGCGAACTTTTCGCGGCCAGGTACGGGCATCTCATCGGCGTGCTTGGAGCACACGATACGGGCAAGACCTGTCTCCTATGTTCGCTGTATTTACTGGCGAGCTGCGGAGACCTTCGTCCCACTCGGTTGTTCGCGGGCAGCATGACACTACCTGGTTTTGAAAGCCGCGTAAGATTGCTTCGCAAATGGAGTGGGACCGGATTGCCGGACAAGATAGTGGATCACACATCTCTGGCCGATCCCCGTCAACCTGGCCTGTTGCACCTCGCGCTCATGGAAACTGTCCCCGTATCGGCGCTTCGTGACTTCTTCTTTACGGACATCCCCGGCGAGTGGACCACAGATTTAATCAAGCGGGCCGACGTTGCGGAGAGGTTTCGCTTTCTCCTTCGCGCAGATAGCCTTGTCATTGCCATTCAGGCGCCGCAGTTGCTGGAGACGCGAAACTCTCAGATTCAATCGGCGCGGATGCTTCTTCAGAGGCTTCGCGACGCTGTTGGTATCGCGCGAACCATTCCCGTAATTCTCGCGATCACGCGATGTGACGTTACCGGAATCGTTGTCCCCCCTGCCGTCTACCAGATAGTTGAATTCGCACGTGAACTTGGCTTTTCCAATGTGTCGCACGTGCCGGTTGCTTCTTTTTCAGATCGCCCTGATGTACCTTCTGGGATGGGTCTCGCGTCGCTTCTTGACGCCTTCCTTCCGGTTACAGCCGAATCGCCCCGTGAAGCCGACGACTTTTCAGACGAAACGCGGATGTTTGAGCGTTTCGAGTTTGTGCCAGAGGCACACGTATGAGCGTGCCAGCGAATATTATCTTTATCGGCGGTCCGAGTTCCGGGAAAAGCAATTATTTATTCCGGACATGGATTGCAATCGAGCGTGACAAGGGCCGGTTGGTGAAGAATGGACTGCCGGACGATCTTGAATACCTCCACGACGGAGCGTCGATTTTGCTTGACGGCAAGTTCGCGCCACACACGTCAAAGGATACTCGGCAACTTTGTCAGATTCCGATAGCTTTGCGCGGCGATCCTGGTTCCGCAAGTATGCTCTTCGTTCCCGATGCAACGGGCGAGCTTTGGCTGGATCTGTACAGCAAACGTGAATGGCCGGTGCAGTGGGACGAACTCGTGACTAAGAGTTGCGGGTTTGTCCTCTTTATTTGCGTCGGCTCGCCACATAATGTGGCTGCGCTAGACTGGATCACGTGTGAACGATTTTATGGTTCCGGAGTACCACCCCAAGCAACCGGAGTTCCCACACAAGTCCTACTCGTCGAATGGCTGCAGATTCTCCTGTCGATTACAAAACGCAAGATTGGCTGCAGCTATATGCCACGCCTAAGCGTGGTCGTGACTGCCTGGGACCGTGTTCCAGCAGACAGGAGGCAAGAGGACCCGCAAGAGTATCTGGAGACGGAATTTCCGTTGCTTGCACAATTTATTCGAGCTGGAGCGCATGGGTTTGATGCGAAGGTATTCGGGGTTAGCATAGTCGGCGGTGACCTCGAACTCGATCCTGAGTTCCACAAAGAGTTCATGAGAAGCGAACCCTCGAACCTCGGCTATTCATTTTCTGGAACGCTAAACGTCACCGACCGGCGCGGAGATGTTCTCACGCCGATCTACTGGGCCCTTGGACTGGAAGCATGAGCGGCTTAGTCATCCATCAACTTGTTCACGGGTACGAACACGGTCACTCACTGTTGGCGGCTAGTACTGAGCTGGAGCGCTCCGATCTGGACCTTATTGGCCGGCTCAGCGACCTATCTGGAGCGCTAGGTCCTGAATTAGAGATCTCTCCGTATCTTTCACTGTATCCGCTCCCGTCCAGAAAATATTTTGCAGTCGCAAAGACATGGCCTGACGAAGCGGCCTCACGGTCCGGTTGTGTGCTGACCCATACGATACTGGTCCCGCTTGAAGCTTGGGCCGTCGACGACTCTCCCAATCGTTTCGCTGCCGCTCTACGCAATCCCAGAAGAGACGTTTTGGCTGAATACACTGTGGCGGTCAAGTCAGTCCCGGAGGGTTCGAGGAAGGTCGCCACAAGCGAACCCCTTGGAGATTTCTTCATTCAGCGTTACTTCGGAGAAGGGCTGGCACCAATGGTATGGTTTGGGGCCCTTGACGCGGAATCAGCGGCACTCTGTGTGATTCAGGCGTTATGGCCTAGTTTGCGGGCACGCTTTGCCTGCTGCACAATGGCCCTCCAGCCTCGAACGCTTGGTGACAGGCCTTTTGATCTTGTCTTCTCGCCGCCAGCCGTTTTCTCTCGCTTTAGCGAATTTGCCCGTGACCATGTCGTCGACGCCCGCACTCCTTCAAACGCTGACGCGACGGAAACGTGGTTTCGCCCGTGGTCAAGCTGTGTTTTCGAGGGAAATCATACCGAAACATGCAAACGGGTTCATATGTTGTCGTCCGATCTGGAGCCACATCCAACGGCTATTCGACGGCCGTTCTTTTTTCTAGATTTACAGAAGCGCGCGGGCGAGTCGCCCACTGCCGCACTAGGGGCTCTGGATCTCCTGGAAACATTGGCGCCCCAACCGTCCCAAGCGAACGAAGAAAAATGTGCTCTGGCAAATGCCGCCTTAAGATCAATCAAGGGAGCGCCTTCTCGCGAGGCACGGGAACTTCTATATCTCCTTTGCAGGCGGCTCCAAGAACATTCCTTTGCGCCTGGGCAACATCTCCAAACGGAAATTAGGAATCTTGCTCGCCAACTAATCGGTGATGATACGGAACGCGGAATTGAGGACGCCAATTCGCTCATCTCTCGCCATGCGGAGGCCGCGCCGACTTTATTCATGCTCGGTGTTGGTGACGCCGTAATGGAAGCTCTTAACTCGAAATCCGTGCGAGCCTCAATGCTCATAGAACAGAAAGCATTAATGGAGCGTCTCATCGCTTATTGCCCAGAAATACCGGCCACCATTCTTAAAGCATCTGGGCTTGCTGACCGAGAGCGTGTCATCTGGTCGATTGTGGAATGGTGCAGGGCTGAACAGGCCCGTTCCGTTCGCCCATCCTTGCGGCGTTTCCTCCTTCCCGAAATCCTAGACCCTGGCGACGCGCCAATGGTTGAGGAATTGTTGCGCGATATCGGAGCCGAGGAGGTCCCGGAGATTTGCGATGTCATTGAAAGCCGGGACGCATTTCGGTCTAGCCCGTTGTCTAGTGTTGTCAGCCGGTTGGTCGGCGAACGACACCCCATCAGCGTGAGACAGTGGGCCCGCACTCGTCCTTGGTGCAGCTATCAGACCGCAACCGCAATAGCAGCTAGCTACGCGACTACATCCGAGGGCTTCGACGAGTTTTTTAGCGCTGAGGTACTGAATTCCGCTAACCAATCGCTGCTTCTAGCTGCATTCATCGAGCGAGCCTCCGCCCTTTCGCCACCAAATTGGTTGCTTTCACTTCTTGAGGCCGACGTTCGATGCTGGGAGTTGCTATTGACTGGTGTCAACGACAAAGCCGTAAGCGAAGTCATCATAAAGTTGGTCCATGGGGGCCTAAGACGGTCGCCGATAGCTCGGGTGTCCGACTCAGTGCGAATGATAGGCGACGTAGATGGCCGAGATCTCAGCATTGTAAAGGAATACGCGATCCGTCAACTCCTCGCGGATTATCTGGAAGAACTTTCTGACATCGAAAAAGTAAAGCTCTGGTTCCGCGAATCGTGGGTGGTTGAGACGCTTAATCATATCCGGGCCGATTCCATTGGTACACTCTTAACAGATCAGTTTAGACGGTCCTCTGATTGTTGGACGCGTGTTTGGAAGGTCGTTGAAAACATCCCGGACGCGGTCGCTTTCAACAATGAAAGTCTCGTTCACGAAATCATTTCTGATCTGCTACAAAACGATCCCAAGCAATGGACGGTTGCTGCGGCGGATAGCTGGCGACAGTTCCTTTCGAAGATAGCCTGGGGTGATCGCGTACGGATCAACCTTTGTAGCCAGGCCCTTCACTTCGCTCTTGATCATACCCGACTTCCTCTTGCTAGCATCGTTGCGGAAACATTCTACCCTGTACATCAAACTGCAATGGAGGATCGGCCAAGCCAAAGATATTGGTTCTTATGGGGCTTTAGTGGGTGGGACAAAGCCAAAGATTTGCGTCGATCACTAGTTGAATCATTCCTTCAAAGCAAATGGCCCCCTTGGTATTTTGCGCTCTCCGCTCGCGAACCGTGGCTTTTGAAGAAACTCTGTACGCGTATGTTACGGCAGTGGAACGGCCTCCAGTTTCTCGAACTTGCTTACACGGGACTCAAAGAATTGTCTACTCCTCAAGCACAGGAGCTGGCAGGTGTCCTCCAGACGATCTTGCAGAATCCGGATCTGGTCGAGGAGTGGGACTAGCTGTTCCGGATAAATTTTGGGATTTAATGGCTCTCTGTGTTGTGCGTAGCCAAATTCCAGTTGCCCAATGATTATTTCACGTGGCGGACGCGTGGAGACGGTAGGTTCGATTCTACCGACCACGTTCCGAGGTTAACCGGACAAGTGCCGACGCACTGCCGGACTGGCTATAGGCTCAATCCAGCAGGGAAGTCAGTTTGTGGCAAGGCGACAACAAAATCACAAAGAAAAGTTCTAAAATCGCCCACTTGGGCGCACCACTTTTTTCGACCTTTACATTCAATGGTTTCCGGCGATACCCTTCCCGCTGTTTAGAACTTTATGGAACCAAACACTGCACTTCACACTGCGGCGCGGAGATACTGCCAGGAGCGATTTGACTATTGGACTCGGCAGTATGAAGAACTTCAACGCAATGAGAACTGGCAAGTTCAAAAGCTGTTCGAACCCGGTTGGACCTATTCAGAGGAAGCGTATCGGACCTTCCCTCGCTACCGGATTGATAAAGCGATTCAAATTGAAGTCGAAAGGCTGACAGTCAATTCGGACACTGTTCTCGGTGAATTGCGCGCACGTCTGGTTAGGGCCTGCGACGTGGCCGAGGCACAGCTCGAAGCAGAATAGAAAGATCTCGTAGCCCGAAAAGCTCTCCACGAGGAAGGAGACGACTTTAGAACTTACATAGAGATCTTGCAACCAAACGACCTTGCCGATGTCAAACCCCTCCCGTTTAGGCGAGTTATTACCAAATCAGAGAGCAAAGGTTATTGGCACCAGCTCAAGGAAGCTTGGGGTATCGATGGGAGGTACTGGTTCCCCCTTAAAAACGGTCACGCTCCGCAAAATCTCGTGGCATTCCACACTGATTACTGGGACACAATGGACGGGGCCGCTCTTCTTCGTGGAGCCCTGCAAAGTCGAGGTATTCGAAGAGTCTTCCAACTTCATGAGTTCGGCGATCCCGACTATGAAATCGATCTTGAGATCCTAGAGCCGGGATACCTCGATGGAGGAGAGCGTTACTCCACTTCGGTTCAGTCCGATTGGGTTGTTTATGCTTCCCACGAATCATCAATCACTGTCTGTGGGGATTGGTTAATCGAGTTTTTTCGTAAAAAATGGCCGGGTTGTGAAGAGCTTTCATACGGGGGGCCGTTCTCAACAGAAGACTTGCGCGGCATCTGGGATGTGAAAAAATAGCTAAGTTAAAGCGTAACTACACTAGACGGAAGTGCGAACTGGTCCGAGGCAATCACAACTTCGTGAAGAAAAGTTCTAAAATCGTCCCCTTGGGCGCGCCATTGCTCGATAGGTCCCGAGAATGGCAGATGGTCTGCGCCAATGTATTCGGCCTTCAGTGGAGTCAGTGACTCCGGGCCATGATGGATATCCGCTCGCCCCACCTGTGGAGTACATCGGCACTCGGGTTTCGGCCAGAAACAAAAGGCTCTCTGAAGCCCGAAATGCCAGCCACAGGCACACTCGTGTCAACGACGGCCTGTGGCTTGCGTTTGCTAGCTTTCTGCAGCAACGGTGATCTCTGGCGGGCGTCTCTCTTTACGATAGCTACGAACCGTGCGCAAGATTTCTTCTTCGGAGACCTCTCCGATGTCTCTTGCCGTCTCGGTTAGCGATTCCAGAAATTCCTTTTTCCAACCCCGGCGCTTTTTCCCACGCGGCAGGTCCCTGTAGAGATCAGCTCTGCTCATCCGCTCCTGAATCTGTTCCCCTAACGCTCGAAACGGCACTCCTAGTTTGATTGGTTCCTCTTTTGCCGTGAGCCGACAGTTGAAGGTGATGTAGTTGGGATTCTCTGACTTGAATTTTTCTTCAGACGCCGAAAATGCTTCCATGAGCTTGGAGAGCACACTCGTGCGCGTGCCTAGGGACTCCTTTAGGTAAGAGGCGACCTTCGCTACCATGAGGGCGTTCATGTCGAAGAAATACGTCCCCTCTAATCGTCGGGGTTTTACAACACCGAATTGTACAAGGTTCTGCAGTTCCTTCGGTTGTATCTGTAGGACCGCACTGGCCTGCTTTAACTTTAGTCCCTGCCTTGGCATGTCTCCTCCAATTAGCATCTAGATATTAGACCTTAATTGGATACTTGTCAAGAGACCGGCTACGTGGGCAGATGGCAGGACTTTTTAGGAAGTCTAGATTAAGACTGGTGTGCCATTCCATAGGGAAAGTATGCTTGACATATAGACAAATATGATTTAACATAACTGTAGAATTCAGGGGGTGCCCATATGCGACCTGAGTCCAGCGACATTGACCTCAAACAGCGAAGTCCACTCCTCGCCTTTTATCTTTGCGCCGTCGCGTTCGTAGTTGCTCTAGCTCTAACGGATTATTTGCACTCGGCTTGGCGGGAAGTCTCGCGCGTAGTGACGATGGTCATCGCGGCATTTGCCGTTTGGAGCTTCTTTCGCTTCCTGAGAATCGCCGACGAGCGCCAGGCGCGCATCAACTACCAAGCCTTGGGTTTCGCCTTCATTCTTGCCCTAGCCGTTTCTCTTTTTGGTGGATTCGTGAGGGGATTTGGCGCACCTCATGTTTCCTGGTTAGGTGTTTTGGGGTTGCTACTCATTCCCTGGAGTCTCGGCCTGATCGTTTTTTCTTGGCGGTACCGATGAAAACTCGTCTACGCGTTCTACGGGCAGAAGTGGAATGGTCACAGGCGGAGTTAGCCACCCGAGTCGGCGTCACCCGCCAGACGATTAACGTCATCGAGACGGGCAGGTACGATCCGAGTCTCCCCTTGGCTATCAAGATTGCACGCCTTTTCGGGACACACGTTGAAGAAATATTTTTCGACCAGGA
>Ga0137399_10001809_pt1 | contig 10114 bp, 10 predicted proteins | sample czorhiz316metaG_FD_104810 | JGI IMG/M metagenome (GOLD analysis project Ga0137399, IMG submission 104810) | Vadose zone soil microbial communities from Angelo Coast Range Reserve, California, USA - czorhiz3.16 metaG | ecosystem: Environmental > Terrestrial > Soil > Vadose zone | place: USA...
CGCGCGAGCTCGGCCATTCGCTGCGCCAGGTCGTAGTTGCGCGGCTGCGTCATGCAGAGAGACTTCCCGTTGTCGTCCGGCAGTATGGCAGACGTTTGTCATTGGACACAGCGGGAATGCCCCAATAGGCGGGCATACTGGTCGACCATCGTGCTCGCTGAGGTCTCGTCGGTTCAGACATCGAGCCGGCGGGGCCGCCTCCCCCTTGCCGAATGTGCCCGAGTCACTCTCTTAGTTGTAGTACCGTCCGTTCATGGGCACTGCCAACGTCTGGATCCTCGGCGGCTATCAGAGCGATTTCGCGCGCAACTTCACCCGCGAAGGCCATGACTTCGCCGACCTGACCGCCGAAGTGGTGGACAACACCCTCGCGGCAGCCAGCGTCGATGCTGCGGACATCGAAGTGGTTCACGTGGCCAATGCTTTCGGTGAGATGTTCGCCCGTCAGTGCCATCTCGGCGCGATGCCTGCCAGCGTCAACGACGGACTGTGGGACACCCCCGCGTCCCGCCACGAAGCCGCATGCGCATCGGGAAGTGTCGCGACCCTTGCGGCACTCTCGGATCTTCGGGCCGGCGCATACCGCATTGCCCTTGTCGTCGGCGTCGAACTGGAGAAGACGGTGCCCGGCGACACCGCCGCGCAGCACCTCGGCGCCGCAGCGTGGACTGACCACGAGGGCGCCGAGGCAAAGTTCATGTGGCCGTACATGTTCGACCAGGTGGCCAACGAATACGACCGCCGGTACGGCCTCGACGCTTCCCATCTGCGGTCCATCGCCCAACTGAACTTCGCCAACGCCCGCGCGAATCCGAACGCACAGACCCGCGATTGGACGGTGCCCGATCCGCTCGGCGCCGACGAAGCCAACCCGCTGATCGAAGGCCGGTTGCGCCGGTTCGACTGCAGCCAAATGACCGACGGCGGCGCCGGCATCGTCTTGGTCATCGACGACTACCTGCGCGACCACCCGGGCGCACACCCGATCGGGCGCATCGACGGATGGGGGCACCGCACGGTCGGTCTTGGCCTGCAGCAGAAGCTCGACCGCGCCGCCAACGACCCCTACGTGCTGCCCCACGTGCGGTCGGCGGTGCTCGACGCATTGGACCGCGCCCACGTCACGCTCGATGACGTCGACGGCTTCGAGGTGCACGACTGCTTCACCCCCAGCGAGTACCTCGCCATCGACCACATCGGGCTGACCGGTCCTGGCGAATCCTGGAAGGCGATCGAAAACAATGAGATCGAACTCGGGGGGCGGCTGCCGATCAACCCCAGTGGCGGGCTGATCGGCGGAGGTCACCCGGTCGGCGCGTCGGGCGTGCGCATGCTCGTCGACGCCGCCAAGCAGGTCAGCGGGGCCGCCGGTGACTATCAGGTTGAGGGCGCAAAGACATTCGGCACGCTCAACTTCGGCGGCAGCACCGCCACCACGGTCAGCTTTGTCGTTAAGGGGGTCTGAGATGGATGTCGAGATCGTCGGCAAGTTCCTGTCGACCTTGCCCGAGGATGACGACCATCCCTACCGGACCGGCCCGTGGCGTCCGCAAACCACCGAGTGGGACGCAGATGACCTGACTGTTGTCGAGGGTGAGATCCCGAGCGACCTCGACGGTGTGTACCTTCGCAACACCGAGAACCCGCTGCATCCTGCGCTGAAGTTCTACCACCCGTTCGACGGCGACGGCATGGTGCACGTCGTCGGGTTCCGGGACGGGAAGGCGTTCTACCGCAACAGGTTCATCCGAACGGACGGGTTCGCCGAGGAGAACGAGGCGGGCGGCCCGCTGTGGCCAGGACTGGCCGAACCGGTGCAGATCGCCAAGCGCGATAGGGGCTGGGGCGCGCGGACATTGATGAAGGACGCGTCGAGCACCGACGTGATCGTGCACCGTGGCACCGCGCTGACGAGCTTCTACCAGTGCGGCGACCTGTACCGGGTGGACCCGTACTCCGGCGACACGCTGGGCAAGGCCGACTGGGGCGGCGCGTTTCCCTTCGACTGGGGCGTGTCGGCGCACCCCAAGGTCGACGACAAGACCGGCGAACTTCTGTTCTTCAACTACAGCAAGGAGGCACCGTACATGCACTACGGCGTCGTCGACGCGGACAACGAGCTTGTCCACTACGTCGACGTGCCGCTGCCAGGCCCACGGCTGCCGCACGACATGGCGTTCACTCGAAACTACGTCATTCTCAACGACTTTCCCCTGTTCTGGGATCCCACGCTGCTACCGGCCGACGTCCACCTGCCAGGGTTCCACCGTGACATGCCGTCACGGTTCGCCGTCATTCCGCGCCGCGGCGGAACCGACGAGATCCGGTGGTTCGAGGCCGACCCGACGTTCGTGCTGCACTTCACCAACGCCTACGAGGACGGCGACGAGATCGTTCTCGACGGGTTCTTCGAGAGCGAGCCCTCTCCTGTCGATTCGCTCACCGGTGACAAGTGGGAGAAGGCGTTCCGGTTCCTTGCGCTGGACCGGCTGCAGTCCAGGCTGCACCGCTGGCGGTTCAACCTCGTCACCGGCGACGTGCGGGAGGAGCAGTTGTCGGACAGCATCACCGAGTTCGGCATGATCAACGGCGGGTACGCCGGCGGAAAGTATCGCTACACCTACGCCGCGACCGGTAAGCCGTCCTGGTTCCTGTTCGACGGGCTGGTCAAACACGACCTGCACACCGGAAGCGAGCAGCGGTTCGCGTTCGACGAGGGCGTCTACGGCAGCGAAACGGCAATGGCCCCTCGCGTCGGTAGCACAGCTGAGGACGACGGGTACCTGGTGACGCTGACCACCGAAATGAACGACGACGCCTCCTACTGCCTGGTGTTCGATGCCGCCAGGGTGGTCGACGGGCCCGTGTGCAAACTTGCGCTCCCGGAACGGATCTCGAGTGGAACCCACTCGACATGGGCACCCGGATCGCAGCTGCGGCGTTGGCAGGACTCCGACTCCGCAGCGGGCGCGATCGGACTGTAGGTGGAGCAGTCCAGTCCTGGCCCGACCGAATTGGCGGTGGGCGACACCAACGCCGTCGGGCTGATGCTCGGGTTGCTCGGCGACGAGTGGACGCTTCTGGTCGTCCAACAGGCCCTGCTTGGCGCGACGCGGTTCGCCGAATTCAAGTCGCGGCTGCCGATCTCGAATTCGGTGCTCACCCGCCGCCTGCAGTCGCTCACGCGTGACGGCCTGCTGGACCGCCGCGTCTACCAGACGAACCCGACTCGGTCCGAATACCTGGTGACCCCGCGCAGCCGGTCACTGTGGCCGGTGCTGCTGTCGATCTGGGATTGGGAACGCCACTGGGTGCCCGATCACGCCGACCGGTTGCCGGGCATGCGGCACGTCGCCTGCGGTGCAGACTTCGCTCCATTGCTCACCTGCCGCTCGTGCGGCGAGCCCGCCAGCGACAAAGACGTTGTCGCGCAGTGGGGCCCGAGCGGATCGTGGCCGCGGTCCATGCCGGTCGCGGCGACACGGCGGCGATCGGAGGCCGATCAGCGCGACGCGTCGGCCGGCCTGTTCCCGCAGACGATGAGCGTGCTTGGCAACCGCTGGGGCTGCGCGCTTCTGGTCGCGGCATTCGTCGGCGTGAGCCGGTTCACCGACTTCCAGAGCCAGCTCGGCGCTCCGCCTGGGTCGATCGCTGATCGGCTGACGATCTTCACCGGCAACGGCGTGCTGGTCGCATCCGAGAACCGATACCGCCTCACCGAGAAGGGCCTGGCATTGTTCGATGTGCTTGTGGCAGCACTGCAATGGGCCCAGCGCTGGTTCCGAGCGCCAGAGGGCCCGGCGGTGATCCTGACCCACACGGGCTGCGGCACGCGGTTTGACGCCGTGCTGGCCTGCGACCAGTGCGCCGAGCCGCTCACCGGGGCACAGGTCGCCGCCGTTTAGTCGAGCCACATCCACGTGCCGAAACTGAATTTCCGCGCGATCTTTCCTCGATTTCTCGGCACGCAAGCTCGGTTTCGCGGCACGTCAGCCGTCGCGGTCAAGTCGGTATCGCAGATTGTTGCGCACCGCCGGCCACTCGATGTCGAGGATCGAGTACACCACGGTGTCGCGGCGCGACCCGTCGGGCAGCACCTGGTGGCTGCGCAGCACGCCGTCGAGTTTGGCGCCTATCCGCTCGATGGCGGCCCTGCTGGCGGAGTTGAAGAAGTGGGTGCGGAATTCAACTGCGACACAGCCTAACTCGTCGAAGGCATGGCCGAGCATCAGCAACTTCGTCTCGGAGTTGACCCCGCTTCGTCGGGCTGAAGTCACGTACCACGTGCTGCCGATCTCCAGCCGCCGGTTGGCCGCGTCGACATTCAGGTAGCTAGACGACCCGATGAGCGTGCCGTCGAGGTTGCGCACCACGAACGTCAGGCCCTCGTCGGGCTTCTGGGATGCCAGCCGCGCGTCGACCCATTGCTCGACGGCGTCGGCCTTTGGTGCCACGGTGAACCACAACCCGCCCAGCTCACCGTCGGCGGCGGCGTCGGTGATCTCCGGAATGTGTTCACGGGCAAGCGGTTCCAGCAAGACCCAGCGTTGGCCGGTCAATGTGACCGGTTCGACGAACCCGCTCATGAAACCCGGCTTGCCGCCGACCAAGCGGCGACCATCGCCCACACCGACAACAGCACCGCGAACCCAGCGGCCGCGGCGCCGAGGTAGAGCCCGTAGCCCGCCGACACCGGCGGGTACACGTAGAGCCGGTAGTACCACATTGTCAGCACCACCAGCAGTACCGAAATGGCCAGGGCCGCCGTTGATGCCAGCCGGCCGGACAGGCCGCGTGCGGCGATCGCGCCCGCGACGATCAATGTCGACGCCAGCAGCACGATGAGCTGCCCGACGCCGAAACCGGGCGGCGGCACCGGCATGTTGCCGACGATTCCGCCGATCGCGCTTGCGTGCCCGCCGCCGTCGTCTCTGCTGGTCAGCCATGGCAGCCAGCCGCTGACCGCCAGCACGGCCGCGCACAGCACGACCAGCCAAGCGGGGCGCAGGCGAGCCATCCGGCAAGACTATCCGCTGTGCCCCGCCGTCCACGTCAACGCGTAGTCGGCCACGTCGGTCCAGCCGTCAAGCGCCGCCGTCAAATGCTCATAGACCACCGAGGACAGCACGATGTGGTCGCGACCTCCGGCGATCAGTAGGAGCGGCGCGCGGTCGGGCTTGGCGTAGTCGACAACCGTCGCCGCCCGCGACTTGGGGAGGAAGTTGGCGGCGACAACCACAATCCGTGGATCAGGACAATACGTGTCTTGTCAGAAGCCATCGTCTCTAGTGTGGAGGCTCGGAATCGAACGAGGGGGAAATGCGATGAGCGACCTTCCGGAGTGGGCACGCCGGCTTGACATGTCCCCTCATCCCGAGGGCGGCTGGTTCAAGGAAACCTGGCGCAGCGGGCTGACGATGCCGCAATCCGCGCTGCCACCTGACTACACCGGCCCGCGCAGCGCCGGGACGGCAATCCTGTTCCTGCTCATGCCCGGTCAGCAGTCGGCATGGCACACGGTGCGCAGCGCCGAACTGTGGCTATACCACTTCGGCGGCCCGCTGCTGCTGCAAATCGGAGCCGACCAGGACAGCGCCACAACGCATTTGCTCGGCGCCGATATTCTCTTAGGGGAACACCCGCAGATTGTCGTGCCGCCCGGGCACTGGCAACGGGCCCGTCCCCGCGACGACGTGCCCTGCCTGGTGAGCTGTGTAGTGATACCGGGCTTCGACTACGCCGACTTCGCGCTGGCCGCGCCTACCGACTGAGCAGGTGCACCGCTGCGGACACCAGCGCGGCGTTGTCGACAGCGGTCGAGCCGTCCGGCAGGTGCAGCGTGTCCTCCATCCCGATGCGGGTCTGCACGCCGCGGACCCCTGCGTGTTCCAGCAGCGGCCAACAACTTTCGTCAAGGCCGTGCAGCAGCACCGGCGCCCGTGAGCCTGCGGCCATCACCTGGCTGAGCAGGTCGTCGGCGGTTGCGATATCACCGTCGGCCGGTAGTTCGATCATCACCCGCATGCAGTGCTTGGCGATCTGCGAGGCTGCCCAGGACTCGGCCGCCTCGGCATGGAAGATGCCCACCTCGACGCCGAGCCCCTTGCTCAACAACAGCAGGGCGAGGTCCTCCGAACCGGGCTCATGCCAGTTCACCGACGCGAAGTCGGGCAGCACGGTCCAGCCGTCGACGGCGCGCAACCGCGCGTTCGCGTCGGGCAACGCCCAGAACCCCGTCGTCACCCCGAGCGGCAGCCCCGGTGCCGCGTGCCGCACCGCCGACACCGCGGCGTCCACGTGCTGCGCAAGCAGCGAGTCGATGCCGTCGGCGGTCTTGGGATGCATGTGCACCGCCTTGGCCCCGGCGCCGTGGGCGGCGACGGCCCCTGCGGCCAGCTGCTCAGGCGCCACGGGCAGGTTCGGATGCTGGTCAGGCGTGCGGGCGCCGTTGATACAGGCCTTCACGTAGATTCGCGGGCTGGTGGGCATGTGCTTATCTTCGCCCGTCGCGACCAGCATTTCCGCAGTAGCGTTTCAGAGCATGTACGGCCACACCATCGTCTGCGGTGACGATGCACTCGCGATGAGGATCGTCGACGAGCTGAACAGCGCAGGCACCAAGGTCGTGACAATGCAGTCACCAGACAGCCTGGAAGCGGCCGGGGTCGCCGGGGCGCGGGCGGTGATCTGCGCCGACGACGACGATGCGCTCAACCTCGAGATCGCGCTGCTGGCGCGGCAAGCAAATCCTGATGTGCGGGTGGTAGCCCGGCTCGCCAACGGTGTGCTGCGCGAAGCCATGGCGCAGGACAACGGCCACGGCGCCATCCTCGACGTGGCGGACCTGGCCGCGGCGTCGGTGGTCGAGGCGTGCCTGGCGCGCACCACGCATACGATTTCAGTGGCCGGGATCGACTTCGTCATCTCGGGCGCCGACGCGCCCCGCGACGCCACGCTGCGCGACATCTTCGGCGATCTGGCACCCGTAGCGGTGATCCACGACGAGAACTCGGATACACCCGGGGACGTGGTGGCGTGTCCCGGCCGGGACTACCGTGTCCGGGCCGGCGACTGGACTGCGATGATCGGCACCGCCGAGGAACTCGCCGCCCAGGGCGTCACCATCCCGCGGCCGCTGTCACACACGCGCGCGCGCCGGCCGCCGCTGCGGCGGGTGATCGACGCGGTGCGCTTGATCCGCGACGACATCAACCCGATGTTCTACCGGGCGCTGGCGGCGTCGATGACGCTGCTGCTCGGCTCCACCGTGTTGCTGCGGTTCGCCTATCAGCACCCGCCAGGGATGAGCTGGATCGATGCGCTGTACTTCAGCACGGAGACCATCGCCACCGTTGGGTACGGCGACTTCAGCTTCATGCACCAGCCCCTGTGGCTGCGGATCTGGGGCATCGGATTGATGTTCGCCGGGGTGACCACCACCGCGATCCTCGTCGCGTTCATCGCCGACGTGCTGCTGTCGCGCCGCTTCGCCCGATCCGCCGGTCGCCGCAAAGTGCGGCACCTGCGTCGCCACATCATCGTGGTCGGACTGGGCTCATTCGGCATCCGCGTGGTCAGCGATCTGACCGCCGCCGGCTACGACGTTGCCGTCATCGAGCGCGACGACAACAACCGCTACCTGTCGACGGCCGCCCGCCTCGACGTGCCGGTGATCTTCGGCGACGCCACGCTGCGTCAGACGCTGGAATCGGCGCGCATCGACGAGGCCCGTGCGGTGGCGGTGCTGACCCAGGACGACATGGTGAACATCGAGACCGCCATCGTGCTGAAGGAGATGCTCGGGCCGCGCGTCCTGCCGGAGGTGAACCGCCCTGACGTGCCGATCGTGCTTCGGGTCTACGACCGCATCCTCGGCGCAGCGGTCGCGCAACGCTTCGGGTTCGACAATGTCCTGTCCACAGTTGAGTTGGCGGCGCCGTGGTTCATCGGCGCGGCTCTCGGGCTGCAGGTGCTCGGCACGTTCTCGATCGGACAGCGTTCGTTCATGGTCGGCGGCGTGCACGTCGCACCGGGAAGCGAGCTGGACGGCATACGGATGGCCGACATGTCCACCAAGACCCGCGTCATCGCGGTCACCCGGTCGGATGAGCCGGTGCGGCTGCATCCCCGCCGCGACGCCAGGCTGCACGCGGGCGACACCGCCTACCTGGTCGGGCCCTACCGGGAACTGCTGGACACCCTCGGCAAGGGCCAGGGTGCCCAGCAGTCCGATGTCACTGATCCAGCGAAGACAGGTTGAAGCAAGCGCCGGTGGGGTCCGCCACCGCGGCCAGCCGGCCGTACGGGGTGTCCTCGGCGTCGCGGATCACGGTGCCGCCGTTCTCCTTGACCAACTGCACGGTCTTGTCGACGTCCTCGGCGCCAAGGAAGAAGACCCAGTTCGGCGGCACACCCTTGGGGAGGTCTCGCGTTCCGTCCATCACTCCCAGTTGGGGGTACCTCCCGCCTGCGGGGGACGCGTCGCCGTCGAAGATCGCTGTGCTGTACCGGAATTCGTCGGAGTCGGCGACCGTCTCGGTGTGCCAGCCGAACACCGTGCGGTAGAAGTCGAGCGCCTCGCCGTAGTCGCGGGTGGTCAGCTGGAAATAGACGGGCGCGCCTGCCTCGTTCACGACCTCGAAGCCGTTGTGGCCGTTGGGCTGCCAGAGCCCGAGGAACGCGCCGGTGGGATCGGTCAGCGTGGCCATGTGGCCCTTGTCCTTGATCTCCATGGGTTCGGAGCAGGGGGCACCTCCCGCCGCGGTCGCTGCGGCGAGGGTGGCCTTGATGTCGGCGGTGTGGAGGTAGGTGGTCCAGCCGTCGGGTGTCCGGAATTGCGGATCATTGCCCATCAATCCGGCCACCGGGCGGCCGTCCTTGGACGTGGTCACGTAGCCGCCGTATTCGGGGCCCCCGGATTCGAACGTCCAGCCGTACACCGTGCCGTAGAAGTCCTTGGCGCGGTCGAGGTCAGATGTCAGCAGATCAATCCAGCACGGGACACCCAACGGTGCGCGTTGGCGGATGGGCACGATGGTCTCCTTCAGGAGGGGCCTCCTTCACGAGGGGGTGGGGTCGCTCACCAAATCGCGCTGTTGGTTTCGGGCAGGTGGGGGAGCAAACTGGAGATGCGGAGAGCGGAGACGACGATGACGCTGACACATATCCGGGAGCAAGACGTCGCCGCTGAACACATAGCGGTGCGAGTAGTGGACTCCGATGTACATCCGGTGCCGAAGAAGGGTGTCCTGACGGAGTACATCCCCGAACCGTGGCGCAGCAATTACTTCCTCAATCACGAAGTCGGTGAGCGAATCTATTACGACGCGCCCGACTACGCGCACTCGTACGCGATGCGAGCCGATACCTTCCCGCCCGATGGCGAATTCGCGGGCAGCGACCCCGAGATGGCCTTCCGTCAGGTGATCATGGAGGCCGGAGTCGACATTGCGATCCTGGAGCCCCTCTACGCGTTTACCCGCCTGCCTGAAGCCACGGCAGCCTTGGCCGTTGCAAGCAATGCCTGGCAGGCCGATCACTGGCTGGACAGCCGCAACAACTGGCACGAGCGGTGGCGCGGGTCGATCTCCGCCCCGATCGAGCAGCCGGAAACAGCCGTCCGCGAAATCGAGAAGTGGGCGGGGCACCCCTTTATGGCGCAGATTCTGATCGCGGCCGAGCCACGGCCCTCGTGGGGAGACCCGCGCTATGACCCGATCTGGGCGGCGGCCACCAAGCACGACGTCACCGTCAGCTGCCACCTCGGCCGCGGCGATTTCGACACGCTGCCGATTCCACCGGTCGGGTTCCCCAGCTACAACCACGACTTCATGGTCACCTACTCGCTGCTGGCCGCCAATCAGGTCATGAGCTTGATCTTCGACGGCGTGTTCGACCGCTTCGAGAGCCTGCGGGTGGTGTTCGTCGAGCACGCGTTCTCCTGGATCCTGCCGCTGATGTGGCGCATGGACTCCATCTACAAGGCGCGTAGGTCGTGGGTGGACATCAAGCGCAAGCCTTCGGAGTACGTCAAGGACCACATCAAGTTCACCACCCAGCCGCTGGACTACCCCGAGGACAAGACCGAGCTGTCCCGCGCGCTCGAATGGATGGA
>Ga0137399_10001813_pt1 | contig 10105 bp, 9 predicted proteins | sample czorhiz316metaG_FD_104810 | JGI IMG/M metagenome (GOLD analysis project Ga0137399, IMG submission 104810) | Vadose zone soil microbial communities from Angelo Coast Range Reserve, California, USA - czorhiz3.16 metaG | ecosystem: Environmental > Terrestrial > Soil > Vadose zone | place: USA...
CCGCCCCGTCATTGCGAGCCAAACGGGTCGCGCGAATGCGCGCCCGATGACAGGCTCCGCGAAGCAATCCATGGTGCCGCAAAGCAAGGATGGATTGCTTCGTCGCGGAGTTTATCATCGAGCCCGCCGAAGGCGGGACCCGTTGGCTCCTCGCAATGACGACGGAATACAATCTTCGCGCTTGTTAGCCGAAAATTCGTCGATCAAGGCTTAACAATCTTCGCATACTATGCGACGCAGTCGCTTCACGCCCGACAGGAGAATTCGCTTGGATCAGATTGCTTACGTCAACGGTTCGTTCGTGCCAATGGCCGATGCCAAGGTCTCGATACTCGACCGCGGCTTCCTGTTCGCCGACGGCATCTACGAAGTCGCAGCCGTGCTGGAGGGCAAGCTGATCGACAATGCCTCGCATCTGGCGCGGCTGGAGCGCTCGGTCGGCGAGATCGCGCTGGCTTTGCCAGAAACGCTGGAGCGCATTCAGGAGATCCAGAAAGAGCTGATCGCGCGCAACCAGCTCGTCAACGGCATGGTCTATCTAGAGGTGACGCGCGGCGCCGACACCGGGCGCGATTTTTCATTTCCGAAAGACGTCAAGCCGACGCTGGTGATGTTCACTTCGGTCAAGGACATCGTCAATGCGCCGTCGGCCAAATCAGGCATCGCCGTGATTACCGTGCCTGATATCCGTTGGGAGCGGCGCGACATCAAGAGCGTGGCGCTGTTGGCGCAGGTGCTCGCCAAGCAGGCTGCGGCGCAAGCCGGCGCCGGCGAAGCCTGGATGATCGAGGACGGCATGGTGACCGAAGGCGGGTCGTCGTCAGCCTTCATCCTGACGCAGGACGATGTGCTGGTGACGCGGCAGAATTCCAGCGCCATTCTGCCCGGCTGCACCCGCAAGGCGGTGGTCGCGCTCGCCGAGGAGCGTCAGCTTCGGGTCGAGGAACGGCCGTTTTCGGTCCAGGAGGCGCTGGCGGCAAAGGAAGCCTTCATCACCAGCGCGACCGTGTTCGTGCAGGCGGTGGTGTCGGTCGACGGCAAGACCGTCGCCAACGGCAAGCCCGGCCCGATGACGGACCGCTTGCGCGAGATCTACGTGGATTTCGCCCGCGCCACCGCGCAGTAGCGCTGAGATGCGGTTCACTCCTCATGGCGAGGAGGCGCTCTCGCGCCGTCTCGAACCATGAGGAAACGGACAACTCCATCCTTCGAGACGCGGCGAAGACGCGGCTTTTCAGAGCCTGTGAAGGATACGGACCTCATCCTGAGGAGCTTGCGAAGCAAGCGTCTCGAAGGATGGACTCGCTTCCCGATCTCTCAGGCGACCGCGGCCTTCTTTCACCGGGTGAACCGAACGGAAGCTGATGGCGATCCGGTTCCAGGCGTTGATGGTCGCAATCAGCATGGTCAGATTGACCGTCTCCGCTTCCGAGAATCGGGCGCGAACCTCGTCATAGACGTCATTGGGAGCGTGGGTTTCCGAGATCAGCGTCACCGCCTCGGTCCACGCCAGTGCGGCGCGCTCGCGGTCGGTATAAAGCGGCGACTCTCGCCATGCATTCAAGAGATACAAGCGCTGTTCGGTTTCGCCTTGCTTGCGCGCGTCCTGGGTGTGCATGTTGATGCAGAACGCGCAACCATTAATCTGCGACGCCCGCGTCCTCACCGGCTCGATCAGCGATTGTTCGAGGCCGCTGGTCTGAACCTGCGCTTCGAGCGCGCGCAGCGCTTTGATGGTATCGGGCGCGGCCTGATAGGGGTTCAATCGGGGCTTCATGGTTGTTCTCCTGTTCGCATGATCCTGTCGGGCATCGCAAAACCATGCGTCGCGACGATCGGCGGAAATTGCCGGACAAAGCACAAAACACTAATGCCGGACGCTGCGGCCACGCTCCGTCTGGATCGGATTGCAGCAATGCAATAAGCTCGGTTCGCCAGTTCGCGTCCTCGCCAGGTCAACGCATGTTTCCGCGCTCCTTCGCGTCATTCCGTCGTTGTGTCGCCCTGTTCGCGATCGCCGCCGCTCTCTCGCTCACAGCCCCCTTATCGGCCGCCGCTGTCGAGCTAGGGCCGCCGCCGGGAGCGGTGCTGTCGCGCGAAAAACTTTCACCCATTGACGATTTCATCAACGGCGAAATCGCCTCCGGCAAAATTCCCGGCGCGATCGTTCTGATCCAGCGTCACGGCCAACAAGTATATTTCAAATGCTTCGGCAAGCGTGACGTTGAGGCGGGAACGCCGATGACGGCGGACGCCATATTCCCGATTCACTCGGTCACCAAGACCATCACCAGCGTGGCGGCGCTGATGCTGGTCGATCAGGGAAGAATCTCGCTGGGTGATCCCGTCAGCAAATACATTCCATCCTTCGCCGGCATGAAGGTCGGCGTCGAGAGAAAGGATAATTCCGGGCGGCCCGTGCTCGACCTGGTGCCGCCGTGGCGGCCGGTCAACATCGAGGATTTGCTGCTGCACACCTCCGGCCTTACCTACGGCTTCTATGGCGAGGGACTGGTCAAGGCCGCCTATGACGGCATTTATCTCGGCGATTTCGACAATGCCGAATTTATCGAGCGACTCGCAAAAGTGCCGCTGGCCGAGCAGCCGCGCACGCTGTGGGATTACGGACATTCGACCGATGTTGTCGGCCGTGTCATCGAGGTCGCGTCCGGCCAATCGCTCTATCAATTCGAAAAGACCCATCTGCTCGATCCGCTCGGCATGACGACCACGAAATTCTTCCTGACCGATCCGGCTGAACGGGCGCGCTACGCCCAGCCGCTGGCCAAGGACCGCCATGTCGAGCGAAGCTCGCTTGACGTCACGCGCTGGGAATCCGGCGGTGGCGGAATGGTCTCGACCATTTCTGATTTCGCGCGCTATGGGCAGATGCTGCTGAACGGCGGGACGCTGGACGGCAAAACCTATCTCAGGTCAGCGACATTCGCCGCGATGACAACGGATCACATCGGGCCCGGTTCGGGCGTCGCCCGCAACTTTTTCTACTACCCCGGCGACGGTTTCGGGTTTGGCTATGGTTTCGGCATCCGCACCGATCCCGGCAACGCGGTGCCACCGCCGCCTGGCTCGCTGGGGGAGATCAAATGGGACGGCGCCACCGGGGTCTATCTCGTGGTCGATCGCGCGCAGGACATGTTTTTCGTGCTGATGGAGAATTCCCCGTCCGGGCGCATGCACGTTCAGGTAACGTTGAAAAAGATCATTTACGGCGCGTTCGAAAAATGATCTGAAACAGCCGGCTGGCACGCATTGCGTGGATTGGAATCGATGCTGCGGAAACCGGATGGAAGCGATCAGGCCATGACAGCGCCGGCGCGCATGGTACCGTTCGACCGCGCGCGGACCTTTATCATCCTTCTTGTGCTGCTGCACCATTCCGTCATCAACTACACCTATTTCGGCCATGGCGACTCCATGCGCTGGCTCGGCTTTGATCTGATTGTTTTGTTCAACGACAGTTTCTTCATGGCCTTCATGTTTTTCATCTCGGGATTGTTCGTCCGCGACAGTCTGGTGCGAAAGGGCGCGGCGATTTTCCTGCGCGACCGCGTGTGGCGGCTCGGCGTGCCGTTTCTGCTGTCGGTCGTCGTGCTGATGCCGATCGCGTATTATCCGACCTTCTTGCGCTACCATCTGCCGGGAACCACGGATTTCAACTTCCTGCATTTCTGGTGGCGCACGCTCACCGTCGGGCCGTGGCCTTCCGGTCCGGCGTGGTTTCTGTGGGTGCTGCTGGCGCTCGACGCGGTGGCCGCCGCCGTCTGGTGGATCGCGCCTCGCTTCATCCCGACGCTCGGCCAGCTGATTTTTTCCGCGCGCAATCGGGCGATGATGGCCTTTGTGGTATTTCTGATCGTTTCGACCGCTGCCTATCTGCCGATGCATCTGGCATTCGGTGACGTAAGCTGGCTGGAATTGGGTCGGTTTCCGCTTCCGATCCAGACCAGCCGCATCCTGCTCTACACCGCCTATTTCTTTGTCGGCGTTGGCGTGGGCGCCATAAATCTCAGAGCTGGTTTGCTTGCGGACAGCGGCGAACTGGCAAAGCGTTGGCCGGTCTGGCTCGCCTTTGCGGTAGCGTTCTACGGCGCGATTCTTGTTCTGGTCTATGCGCACCACAACTGGGTGGCGGATTTCGATTCTCCGCCGCTGCTGTGGAAGGTGGGTTATGGCCTCGCGTTTGCGATGTACAGCGCGGCGATGGCGTTCACCGTATCAGCGGTTTTCTTGCGCTTCGCTAAATTCAGCTGGCGTCTGCTCGATGCGTTGCAGCCCGCGGCCTACGGCATCTACCTCCTGCACTACATCTTCATCATCTGGTTGCAATACGCCGTCTATGACTATTCGCTGTCGGCCGGCGTCAAGTTTGCGATCGTGTTCGCCGGCACGCTCTCGATGAGCTGGGTGCTCACCGTGATCTTGCGAAAAATTCCTGTCGTGGCGCGGATGATTTGAATCGCCCGCGCATCAAGGCTTCAGAATCAACTTCTGCACCCGCCAGTTCAGCAATTCGGCCGCGTAGATTACGTTCTCAGAGGGACACGCCATCGCGTGGATCCAGCCGAACTGTTTTAGTTGCTTGCCGGATTGGCCGAGCATCCCGAGCACCTTGCCATCGAGGCTGAGCTTGTAGATGCGGCCGGGCCATGCGTCCGAGCTGTAGAGCACTTGATTGGGCGGCGGCGTGATGCACAGCGACCATGGCGAGCCCGGCGCAAAGGTGCCGCCCGCCACCATCGCCTCGTCGGGAATCTTGCCGATCGCAGGCCTTGCGTCCGGCGGTACCGGCACATCGATCTTGAACTGGCGCAGGAATTTTCCGTCACCGTCGAACACCTGAATTCGCCGGTTGCCGCGATCTGCGACATAGACATTGCCCTTGGCGTCGGTCGCGATCGAGTGCGGAGTATTGAACTGACCGGGCTCCTTGCCGCGGTCGCCCCATGACTTCAGCCAGTTGCCGTTCTTGTCCACCTTGGCGATGCGCGAGTTGATATAGCCGTCACTGATGAACGTGTTGCCGGCCTTGTCCCAGGCTACGTCGGTGACCTGGCGAAACCGGCCATCCTCGGCGGCCAGCGGCGGCTTCGGATGCTTTAGCGGCCCGGTCTCTTCATCTGACGCTTCCTGCTTGCGGCCGAACACCATGGCCACCCGGCCGTCGGGATCGAACTTGATCACCATGTCGGAGCCCTTGTCGGTGACCCAGATATTGTCGGAGGGATCGACCTTGACGGTATGGCTGAACGACCATGCGTAAAGGTTCTTGCCGATTTCGCGGACGAATTGGCCTTTCGCATCGAATTCCAGGAGTTGGGCCGCCGCCGCAGCGAAAGCAGGTCCCGACATGTTGCCGCGCGACAATACGAAAATATGCCCCTTGGAGTTGAGTGAGACGCCGGACACCTCGCCAAAATACATGTTGGGCGGCAGCCGCAGCGGATTGGGGACCGAATCGAAGGCGATTGAGGGCACCGCCTGCTGCGCGAAAGCCGATGGCGCGATCAACAGCAACAGCCCGATCACCCAATGCTTCATCATAGCCTCCCGGAGCGTTGTGTTTTGCTTTTGTCTTTTGATTTTGTCTTGGCACAGGATGCTAGTCGATGCTGAGTCCCGGCGTCCATCGTTGTACGTGCGTCCGGCGTCATAACGGTTCATCGCCCGGCGCATGGCGCTCCGCTGCAAGGCATGATCTGCTAAGTGCGTTTCCGCAATCCCAGTCCAAACGGTTCCCCATGGTTTTTGAACGCAACCTAACAACGGCGCCCCTTCTGTTCGCGCTCGCAGCATTATTGCCCGCTGCATTTTCGGCGAACTGTGCCTTGGCCGGCTATCCGGACAGGATTGTCAGGATCGTCGTGCCGTTTGCGCCGGGCGGCGGGACCGATGTGATTGCGCGGACGCTAGCGCAGGAGATGGCGAAGGATCTCGGCGCCACTGTCATTATCGAGAACAAACCGGGGGCGGGGACCATCATCGGAACCCAGGCCGTCGCAACCAGCGAGCCGGATGGCTACACACTGCTGATGGGAACGTTCGCGCATGCGGTCAATCCAAGCCTGAATGCCAAGCTGCCTTTCGATCCGCACAGGGATTTCGCTGCCGTTGCACTGATTGCGCGATCCTTCAATATCGTCGTGGTCAACCCCAAATCCCCGTTTCAATCGATTGCGGATCTGATCGCGGCGGCGAAAGCCGATCCCGATAAATTGTCCTATGGCACGTTCGGCACGGGCACCTCGGCGCACCTTGCGGGCGAGCTGTTCAAGAACATGGCCAAGGTCAATCTGACCACGGTGCCCTACAAGGGCGCCGCGCCCGCGATCACCGACCTGATCGGCGGTCAAATTCAGGTAATGTTTACGACGGTTGCAAGTGCTGCTTCGCTGGTCGCGGGCGGACAATTGCGCGCCCTCGCCGTGACGTCGGCGGAGCGCTCACCTGCGTTTCCGCAATTGCCCACCGTCGCCGAGGCCGGCGTTCCCGGCTATGCCGCGGAGAGCTGGTACGGCCTGTTCGCGCCGGCCAAGACGCCTGCCGATGTCATCGACCGCCTCAACAAGTCGGCAGCATTGGCCGTCCAATCCGAGGCCTTCAAAAGGCTGGGCGTGAATGAGGGCCTCGTCATGGTCGCCCGTCCTCCCGACGAACTTGATCGGTATGTGCGCGGCGAGGAAGAGCGCTGGCGCAAGGTGATCCAGGATGCAGCGATCAAGATCGAATAGCGATGGCGCCGGTTGCAGTGCGGTGCAATCCTGACGGATTCTCCACCATTTTTCTCGCCGGAATAATTGCGCGTTGAGGGTGTTGCAGAAAGAACGCCGTCAAAATCGGGAGATTGCCATGTCCGGCATGGTACAGCGCTCACTTGCTACCGTCAGCTTCGCCCTGGTCTGCATCGCCGTGCCAGCGTCGGCGGCGGACGACACCGTCCGCATCCGTGGCACGATCGAACGTGTCGAAGGCCCCGTTTACGTGGTCAAGAACCGTGACGGCGCCGAGCTGAAGCTTACCGTTACCGACAATCCGCTATTTGTCGCGATCGCGCCCTCGACCATGGCCGACATCAAGCCGGGAATGTTCGTCGGCTCAGCCGGAACCATGCAGCCCGACGGCACCCAAAAAGCCATCGAAGTGCATATCTTCCCGGAATCGATGCGCGGCACCGGCGAAGGCCATTACGACTGGGACCTCAAGCCGCAGACCAAGATGACCAACGCCAATGTCGAGCAGACCGTTGCCGGAGTTGACGGACAGATCTTGTCGGTGAAGTACAAGGATGGCGAGAAGAAACTGCTGGTGACCCCTGAGACCGTTGTTGTCACTTACGTCCCCGGTAACAAGGACGAGCTCACGCCTGGCACGAAGATTTTCGTGGGGGCTGCGAAAAAACAGCCGGACGGCACCGTGCAAACCCCGCGTATTACTTATGGCAGAAATGGCGCGGGTCCGGCATTTTGAGTTCGATGTAACCGTCGCGGGACAGACAGGCTTTACAACGAAAGCCAACTTCAACCTGGAGGATATGACATAATGCGCTCAATCGTTTCGATCACATTGGCAGCTTGCGCCATTGCGGTAATGAGTTCGCCGATACTTGCACAAACGCCGGCGCCAGCGCCTGCGACGCCGCCGTCGCCCCCATCCGCGGGTGGTACGCCCGATGCGATACCGTTCGATATTCCCTACGGCGTATCGATCGGGCTTGAGCGCGCCAAGCAGGCGATGGCCGCGGCTGAAGCGGAGGCCAAAAAGCGAAACTGGAAGATGAGCATCGCCGTGGTCGATACCAACGGCGAACTGGTGCATTTCTCGCGGATGGAGGGCGCGCAGATCGGAGCCGGCCCGGTTTCGGTGGGTAAGGCTCGCACCTCGGCACGCTTTCGCCGCGAGTCCCGCCTGTTCTACAACGCGTTTGAAACCGGCCATCCCTATGTAGCCACGCTCGATCCGACCTTGGTTGCGAGTCCCGGTGGATTTCCGCTTCTCGAAGGCGGCAAGCTGATCGGTGCGATCGGTTGCAGCGGCGGTACCGGCGACCAGGACGCCGCTGTGTGCAAGGCCGGCGCTGACGTCGCGAAATAGCAAAGCTTTATGTTGCCGTTTGCAGATGCCTTGGCCCGAACGGCCTCCCACCCCAACCCTCCCCCGCAAGCGGGAGAGGGGGCGCGCCGCGTCGCGGGGCTGATGTTGTCGGATAACAGGCGAGCCAGTACGGGTAATTCGCAAAGCAACAGGCCGCGTTGAAGCGCGCCTTGGGTCGCACGCATGTTTTCGTCCGCCCTATGAGCGTTTGCGGCCTGCCCCTCTCCCGCTTGCGGGGGAGGGTTGGGGCGGGGGCTTTGCGCACTGCAGCAGCGCAATTTCGCCTGACACGGCAACAATTCCTTTTCTGAATCGTTTCAGTACCGGAAAGCCGGCCCAGGTTAAGGTGCCGGCTCGGAGCCGGAGTCCGTCCATGTGGATCCTGTTGCTGCTGCCGTTCATCGGATTGTTGTGGGTGCCGTTCTATAATTTCGAGGAGCCGGCGCTGTTTGGATTTCCGTTTTTCTACTGGTACCAGCTGGCATGGGTGCCGCTCAGCTCATTGCTGATCTGGATGGTCTATCGCAGACGCGCCCCCGATGAAGCTCCGTAAATCCTGCAAATTGCTCACAAGGCATTGTCATGGCCGATCGGATCGACTGGGTTGCTCTCGCGATCTTTCTGTTTTTCTTTATCCTTGTCACCGTGATGGGATTTTTCGCCGCGCGCTGGAAATCCGGCCCGGTCAGCGCGCATCTTGACGAATGGGGGCTGGGCGGACGGCAATTCGGCACCTGGATCACCTGGTTTCTGGTCGGCGGCGATTTCTATACCGCCTATACCGTGATCGCGGTGCCGGCGCTGGTCTACGCGGTGGGCGCCTACGGCTTCTTTGCGCTGCCCTACACCATCATCGTCTATCCCTTTGTGTTCGCCGTCATGCCGCTGCTGTGGAAGGTGGCCCATGCCAATGGCCATGTCACCGCGGCCGATGTGGTTTATGGCACTTACAACTCGCGCGGCCTTGAACTCGCAGTTGCGATCACCGGCATGGTTGCGACCATGCCCTATATCGCGCTGCAGCTGATCGGGATGGGCGTGGTAATCAAGGCGATGGGCCTGACGGGTGAGTTGCCGATCGTCGCCGCCTTCATCATTCTTGCGCTGTACACTTACAGCTCCGGTCTGCGCGCGCCTGCTCTGATCGCCTTCGTCAAGGACATCATGATCTACATCGTGGTGCTGGTGGCGGTGGTGGTCGTGCCTGCAAAGCTGGGCGGATACGGTGCGGTGTTCGCCGCCGCCAACGACGCGTTCGCGGCAAAGGGCGGCGATACGGGCCTGACACTGAAGCCTTCGCAGATGCTGCCCTATGCGACGCTGGCGTTGGGTTCGGCGTTCGCCGCCTTCATGTATCCGCACACCCTGACCGGAATTTTCGCATCAAAGTCCGCCGACACCATTCGCAAGAACGCAATTCTGCTGCCGGCCTATACGCTGCTGCTCGGCCTGATCGCACTGCTCGGCTACATGGCTCATGCCGCCAACATCAAGGTGACGTCGAACAACGACGTGGTGCCTGTCCTGTTCAAGGTGCTGTTCCCGTCATGGTTCGCCGGCTTTGCGTTTTCGGCGATCGCGATTGGCGCGCTGGTGCCGGCCGCGGTGATGAGCATCGGCGCCGCCAACCTGTTTACCCGCAATGTCTGGAAATCCTATGTCGATCCTGACATCAGCCACGCCGGCGAGGCGACGGTCGCCAAGATTGCTTCGCTCGTCGTCAAACTGGGCGCGCTCGCCTTCACGCTGTTGCTGCCGACGCAGTATGCGCTCGACCTGCAATTGCTCGGCGGCCTGTGGATCCTGCAGACCTTTCCGGCACTGGTGTTCGGATTGTTCACGCGCTGGTTCCGCGCCGAAGGGTTGCTGCTCGGCTGGGCCGCGGGCATCGGCTGGGGATCGTGGACGGCGTGGAGCAATGGCCTGAAGCCGCTCGCGACCATCGATATCGGCGACGCCAGCTACACTTTCTATGTCGGGCTCGGCGCGCTGCTGC
>Ga0137399_10001814_pt1 | contig 10105 bp, 8 predicted proteins | sample czorhiz316metaG_FD_104810 | JGI IMG/M metagenome (GOLD analysis project Ga0137399, IMG submission 104810) | Vadose zone soil microbial communities from Angelo Coast Range Reserve, California, USA - czorhiz3.16 metaG | ecosystem: Environmental > Terrestrial > Soil > Vadose zone | place: USA...
ATGGACGAGGAAAGGAGACTAGGCGTCTGCGTCGGATCTGATTGAGCAGGACCCGTAATCCCCTTGACTAGACGAGAAATTGTGGATGACGCATGAGCAACAGTGGACGGCATACCTAATTTTCATATCATGGGCACCCATCTGCATACTCAATGGTGCGAAATCAGGCGTTGGCACCGAAACGTCTCTCTCTGACAGGCCTTCCGCCGACATCAGCATGAAGCTCCGCGAAGGAAAAGGCGACAGTGAGGAAGGAGATTGGCACTTCCACTCTCAGTGTCCACAAAAGGTGTGCATGGCGTGTGGATAACCATGTGGATGAGCGGCCAATACCATGCCGTACCATAGTACCTCACACATTGCCCAATCGGTAGGCAACACAATCCGTGCAATTTCACCGAGATGCAACTTTTCAGCAGAAACTCGTATGGGACAAGATCGCAGATTCCGCACGACCCGGAAGATTCTTTAGAGTCGAGCGTACAGAAGTGTGCAGACTGACAGGGCCAAGTTCACACGAGACTCGCGCGAAACGCGGGACGAGCGAGACGGGGGAGAGTTTGAGGTCCGAAGTTCGAGGGTTACGGAACTTCGAGTCGCGTCTGTCGCGCTAGGCTTGCCCGTCGTGCGCTTGAGAAGCTGGCAGGATATCGCTGATGGCGGATCGTTCCACGCGACCGATATTGCCCCACTGTTCCGCCATCGGAATCAATGCATGAATTCTCGTCTCGACCGTTCCCAGTCGCTGTGCCAACGTCGACGTTTTACGATAGGCTGCGACCATGAGAAAGGATCGCAGCCCTTGCAAAAACATCGTGATCATCGTTGCCTGCACATGGCCGGCCAGATCGTAGAGGGCCTCGACCTGTTCGAGAATCGGATCGAGCTGAGACGCCGTGACGAAATCCGTCGCCCCGCTCGCTTGTATATTCGCAAGAGTTGAACTGATGATGGGAACCCGCCGACGGACTTCTTGAAGGAACTCTTCGTCGAGTCGGTCAAGTTCAGTTAAGATGCGCCCGACGCCGGCGACATCAAGATGATCGGCTTCCCGTTCGGCTCGCTGAATCACCGCCTCCAGCACATCGCGGGTTGGCTGCATCGACCGGGCACGAGCTTGCTGCAGGTCCCGCAGGGCATGGATCAGCGGGACGCTGGCGCTCACGGTGAGCGGAGTCTGCAACTGGGGAGCCGCAAGTTGTTCAGTCACGATGGCAGGAAGAGCCCCCACGGATTCGCTCACCCTTTCCACAGGAACGTCATCAGTTCCAGCACGTTCGTCCTCGTGGTCTCCTGCTAAGCGACGCACGGCCAGGCTGATCCGATCCAACCCCTCCTGAAGCGACTGGAGCGCTGCCGTCATCGCACGTGGTTCTTGGCGGCCCACATCGTGGAGAATCGGTAGCAGATTCGAGGCCATCTGCTCGATAGTACGGAGCTGTACCGTCGACGCAGATTTGGCAAGGTTCGTAATGCCGTGTAAGAGAATCCCATAGAGCTTCGGACGCACCGCTCCGTTGACCCCCTCAGTGAGCTGTTTCACCGCCATCTGAATTTGAGCCATCCATTGATGCGCTTCGAGGGCGAATAACCCGATCACTTCCTTTTCAAAACTTGCATCCGCAAGATCCTGCGCAGGAGGCTGACTTATCCATCGATGCGCGCCAGACAGCGAGGCAGCCCCGCCTTCTGGCACAGAAGTCCTGGACTCGACGGCACCTTGAATCGCACTCGCGAGAGCATCCAAGCCTTCCAAGAGCGACGTAAATTGATCAGATGCCGAGGGAACAACCCCGGATGTCTTGGCGCGCGTTTCATCCGCTGGAAAGGATACGCGCGCAACGTCAGGAGGCTGCAGTGTTTCGATGATTGACACGAGAGGGGTGAGGCTTAGATCGAGCTGTTGCCCCTCCTGACCACGGGCCGCATCGCCGTCGATCCACACGACTGGACGGAGTGGATAGCGCGCATTGACGCGCATGACAGACCCGACTTCGCCGGTGGTCAATCGTACCGAGGTACCCAGCGGATAGGCCGACAGCTGTTCGACCAAGGCTTTGACGACCTCGCGAGGGAACGCCGTCCGTTCCGCCACCATCAATTCTCGCACCGCTTCGTGCGGAAAGAATCGGCGGCGATACCCGCGTGGGCTCACGAGGGCATCGAAAATATCCACCACGCCGATGATTTGGGCAAACTCGCTGATCTGCCGCCCCTTCAGCTTGTTCGGATACCCCTGCCCGTTCCACCGCTCGTGCGCCTGGCGCACCACTTGTGCCAGCCAGTCGTATTTCGGACCCGCCTTTCGAATTGCTTCATAGCCGAGTTCGGGATGCTGTTCAATGAGCGTACGTTCATCATGAGTCAACCGGCCCGACTTGGTGATCAGCGACTGCGGCACGGCAAAGAGACCGATGTCGTGCAGGAGCCCCGCGAAGGTGAGCCGTTCCAGCTCTTTTCCGTGATATCCCAGTCCGGCACCGACCTTTGTCGCCAAAATTGCGACATTCACGAGATTTGTAATCAGTGGAGGGCCTGCGGGACCGCTCATAGCCTGAACGAGCAATTGGTCACTTCTCATGAGCGCCTCCGCCATCCCCGTTGCCAGGGCGGACAAGGCCTCCAAGTCGAGTTCGTCTTGCCGTTGCACGGCAAGAGCCACGCCCGTCAATTGCTCCTGCGCAATGCGATACCAGTCTGTCGCGCTGTATTCGTTCATGGCCTGCGGCCGTCCTCACGGACCATTCGACAATACATCATATGACTTGCCCGACCCGCTGAACAAGCCGGTCATCGGTTTGTAAGACGTGCTCGATCGCTCCAGTGAAGAGACAATGATCACAGAGTGCATTAATGAGCCGCCCGATCCCATTGCCCTGTTCATAAATGACTGCGTCGATCGGAAGAGCCCGGAGTCCCAAATATGTCGTATGATCGACTTCTGAGTTCATCGTGCCATCATCATCACTCGGAGGTGCTCTTTCGCCACGCGCCTCAACGAACCTCTGTGCAGGGTGTCGGCATATTGGTTACGAGCGGCTGGCAGGGAGCAAATCATCGATCGCGGTACGTTGGGCCCGCCCATGCTCCACCCACTGGCGGATGGCACCGCCCATCACGTGCAGCCGTGCCTTCACCGATTCCACCCGTGTGGCAGCCAGATGCACTCGACGTTGCGCCACCACGGTCAGCAGACTGTGCAGACCTGTGAAAAACATCATGGCCGAGCCCGCATTCACCTGCTGTGCTTCTGTGCGCAGACGTGCGACGTCTTGAAGAGAGGCTTCGAGGGCCATCATGCGTGAGGAGGCCTCACCCCCGTCCATCTTGAGGGCACTCATCCTCTTAACAATCTCGGGAACCCGCTCGTCAATCGCTTTCAGAAATGACTCTTCCGCTTCGGACACCCGCGCAAGATATTCTTGAATGACCGTGGCATCGATACGTTCGACACCGGCCTGAACCTGTCCTTCCATCTGCTCAATCAAGCTCCGGATAAGGTTGTGTCCGGACGCAATACCGGAAGTCTGCTTTTTTTGTAGTTCCCGAAGTGCTTGCAGAAACTCCCCGGGAGAGAGACTTGCGTAAACCGCCTCAGCCGCCGCACCACTCCCGTCGTCTTCAAAGGAGATGCCCGTCGCACGGGTCAACGCCGTATGGATCTGTCCCAGCTGTTTACAGAGCGCAATAAAGTCTTGGGCAGAGAACGCCTTCTGTGGGTCCTGGAGAGCTTCGACAAAGGGAATCGCCGCGAAGCTGGCATGCGCGATATCTGGAAGATTGATCGTGGCCGCGGTCCCGCCGAGATTCGTTACTCCGGCCGAAATCGTCTCAATCAGCTTGGCATGCCGCTCCGGCGCCGGTCCCTGTTGCAGCTCATCAAGAGCGACATGAATATTCTCGAGCCATTCATGCGCTTCCTGAACAAAGATATCGACTAGCTCTTTCTGAAAATCGTCTGTGTCGGCAGCCATGACATCAGTCCTTCAGGACAGTAACGGCCCACGAGAATGGATCGTACAGGATCAGGACTGTCGTTTTCCGCTTCCGAGCTGAGAAGCCAATCCCGCAATCTCGCCAAGCTTTTTCGCCATTTCTTCAAACCGCTTGGTGGCTTGCTCGGCTGATTGTTCAGTTTCCGATACGTGCTTCGCCAGAAGACTATTTCGTTCTCGTTCCGTCTGAAGCAGTGTTTCAAACTCATGGGCTTTCTGCGAAGCGCGCTCAGCCTCGGAAACACGCGCGGCAAGACCCTTGCTTTTTTCCTGTTCAGCAGCGAGAGCTTGCTCTAACGTGCGCACTCGTCCAGCAACCTGTTCACTCTCGGCCACACGACGAGTCAAATCGCTCGTACGCTCCTGCTCTTTCGCAAGTCGCTGCGCCAAGTCCTGAGACCGAGTCACGGATTCTTCCATCGCGGTCATCGTTTGAACCAGTTGCGCGGCTGCATGGCGCTCGGCATTGAGAGTCGCCTCCAGCTCTTGGACACGTCCGCCAGCCTCTGCGAGTTTTTTCTTCAGCTGGTCAGCCTGTTCACGTTCCCTTGCTAGCATCGACTCGAGTTCCTTGACACTACCCAACAGTCCTTCGAGTTGCGCCACTTGCTGTGCACTGTGCGTCGCTTGATCTCGTTCGGCCCGAAATTCTTCCTCTAGCGGTTTCAATCGCGTAACTGTCACCGCCTCGATACTCTTCGCCACAGGCGCGGCAGCGCCTTGCCGCTTGGCCAACAGCTCGAACACGCGATCCTTGAGAGAAGTGCCCTGGAACGGCTTTTTCAAAACCCCGTCGGCGTGACAGGATTCAGCCTGCTTCGTCACCTCATCGTTCACAATGCCGGAGATCAAGAGCACTGGCGTATTCACTAACGCCCGCTGCGCGCGCACAAAGGCGCAAACCTCATAGCCGCTTTTATCCGGCATAATCACGTCGGACACGACCAAGTCAGGCGTCTCTTTGGCCAGATAGGCCAAGGCCTCCTCGCCGTTCGCAGCAAGAGTGACTCCAAATCCAGCCTCAGTCAGTAACCGTTCGGCAACTTTCCGAACCGCAATACTGTCGTCGGCAACCAACACTTTCTGCATAGCAGAGTCCTTTCCTCAGTACTCTGAACTTCTAACGGCATCCTGCCTCGACCGGCCAAGTTGCTGCAAGGCCACGATAGCGACATCGTCTTCACCAATCGTGATTGAGCCCAGCGTTTCAATATCCCCTCTGCCGTTCGGACGAATCGCCGTCGCATCCACAGTCTCGAGAGACGGCACATCGGCGTCGATGCAGATGGCCATCGGCCCGTCGAGGTGGCGAGCCACCAGGCACAGCAAGGGATCTCCCTGCACGGTGCGACTCAGTCTGGCTGCCAAATCGTAGACCGGCATCACATGGTTATCCCGCTTCAGCATGGCTTGCACGAATGGAGTCCGACTCGGCACCGGAATGCTCTCAGTCCAGGGCGACACCCCGCCCACATCTTCTGTCCGTGCGGCCAGCTTCATTCCACCAATGGAAAACACCACCACATTCCACGACCGTTTCGTGGCCTGAGCGTGCTGTTGTCCATGAGCTGCCCTCAGCATGATTCACCGACTGCTGCTGGGGTTGCCGCAACCATCTGTTCCGCCTGCCCGAAGGACACAGGTATTACGTCGGCCAACTCTCCCAGCGCCCACGAAGGATTCAGGATCAACACCAACTGATCCTGATACAGCATCATCCCCCCAAACCAGTTTCGTTCATCGCGTTGAAACTGTGGTGGCAACGGAAGACAGTCCTTCCGTTCTACGTCCGTCAAGCCCACCACCTGCTCAACACGAATCGCGCCGTGGGAGCGGCCGGTCGAGTACAACACTGTCCTCATCTCGAGACCGGACAAGTTGGCGACCACCGAAAGCCGTTGGGCAAGATCTACCGGTTGGTAGACGGTCCCCGCCGCAGTCACGGCCTGTTCGTTCCCTGCCTCTGCTTGCGTGAGAACACCACGAACACCGTCCGCAGGCAGGGCCACATAGCTGCCCCCCAGACGGACGACCAAGAGACTGGCCGTCTCCACGAGCATATTCGTCGAATTATGACGACCTCGTAAACTCATAATTGATACCGCATGTGCGACTGTCCGATACCAGGAACCACTCCAAGGAACGAATGATTGAACCTTATTTACGCGCGGCGGTTTCTTTGCCGATCAAGCGTTCAACTTCCTGGATCAAGGCCCGCTCTTCTACCGGCTTGGCAATATAGGAGCTCGCTCCGATATTGAGTGCCATTTGTTGGTGTTTGTCACCGGCTCGGGTCGTCATGACGATGATCGGTGTCTGCTGCGTTTGCGCTCGGCTGCGCAATCCCTGGATAACTTCATAACCATTGAGCTTCGGCATCTCAAGATCGGTGATAATCAGCCGATAGTTTTGCGTAGACGCCTTACGGAGACCGTCTTCTCCATCCACCGCCGTATCGACTTCATACCCGGCCGACTCCAACATCCGACCCACGAACTTTCGGATGCTCAAGGAGTCGTCGATTAAGAGAAGCGACTGCTTCGACGCGTTCGGCTCTGGGGCCTTGGCGTATGGAACCAGCGAGTCCGCCGACGCCGTCGCATCCGAAGGCAACTCTGGTACCGCAGCGGCGTGCGCCCCTCGCGCCTTTAATCGAGCAGGATCCAACACAAGAACCACGCGCCCTTCCGGATCGATGGTGGCACCGCCGAAGCTGGAATGTTCCAACGACTTAAACGGCCCCAACGGCTTAATGACGATTTCCTGACGACCGAGCAATTCATCGACCAGCAGACCGATCATCCCATCGGCCGTTCGCACGATGACAACCGGCTTTCCGGTTTCCATCGGTACTCTGCTTCGGTTGAGGAGCTGCTGGAGGGGCTGCACTTCGATCGCCTCGTCACCGATATGCAAGATCGATCGTTCGCCCATCTGTTGATGCACGTTGGGCGTCAACATGGTGACTTCGCGCACCGCCGGCAGAGGAATCCCGTAGCGCTCACTCCCTACTCGCACCATGAGAGCCGTCGCAATCAATAATGTAAGCGGGAGACTCAAGGTAAACTTCGTCCCCACGCCTCGAATGGATTCGACGTCGATGTGGCCGTTCATGCTTTCAATGACCCGCTTGACCACATCCATGCCGACTCCTCGCCCCGCGTGATCGTCGATCTGGTCGGCCGTCGAGAATCCCGGTACGAAAATAAACTTGATGACTTCGGATTCAGGCATCAAACGGGCCACCTCCGGGCGGATCAGTCCTCGCTCTACCGCCTTGGCCCGGATCTTTTCGACGTCGAGCCCGGCCCCATCGTCTTCCACTTCGATCACCACCGCACTCCCACGATGCGCCGCGTGGAGATATATCGTGCCAGCCGCCGGCTTCCCCTTCGACACGCGATCAGCCGCAAGCTCGATCCCGTGATAGACCGCGTTGCGCACGAGGTGCACTAAAGGATCGACCAGCCGCTCCACGATGCCTGTATCGACTTCAGTATGTTCACCGGACGTGACCACAGTCACTTCTTTCCCTGTCGCACGCGCCATCTCGCGCGTAGCCCGGCGGAATCGGGTGAACGGGGTGCCGACCGGCACCATGCGGGCCCGAGCGATTTCATCCCGCATACCGAGGGTCAGCTGTGCCAGATGACTCATGTCTTCCTGTGAACGGCGGATCGACCCGCTCAATTGCGTCATCGATTCTGAAATATCCGCCGTAACCTCATTGATGCGTCGAGCCAAAATATTAAAATCGTCGTACTTGTCGAATTCAAGGCTGCCGAAGTCGCTGAGACTGGTGACTCCTTGAGCCGGGGCAGTCGCTGGACCGGGGGAGGCGGTCGGAAGAGTAAAGGTATGCTCTTCCGCAAATGAATGGACCGATTCGACCAGTCGGCCCCTGTAGGCCAATACTTGTTGCGAGAGTTGCTCCAGCATATGCAGCCGCTGCTCGAGCCGTCCTCGACCGATGACGAGCTCACCGACCAGATTCAACAATCGTTCCAACCGATCGCGGCTGACGCGGATGACTTCGCGGTCTTCTGCGGTTTTACCGTCCGCCGTTTTACCTTCCGCCGCTATGGCAGGTTCGATTTCTTGTTGATCGCGTGGTTCTTGGTGCACCGCCGCTTCGACAAAATGGACGGCGGAATCCGACTCCGTCACCTGAGCCGCCAGTGGCTGATCCAGCTGTTTAAGTCTTTGCATCGCGACAGCAAATCGCTGGCGCAGCATGTCGAGGGACGTGAGGTCCCGCCGCATCAACATGCGTACCACATCGACCGATCGCAACAGCACGTCCGTATGCCCGGGGAGAATCTTGACGCGGCCCTCGCGCACCGCCCCCATGAAATCTTCGACATAGTGCGTCAGATCGCCGATCGACTGGAATCCAACGGTATAGGCAGACCCCTTGAGCGTATGAGCTGTCCGGAAGAGTTGATTGATCACTTCCGGATTGTGCTGTTCCTTCTCGAGACGAAGTAGCTGGGACTCAAGAGACTCTAGGTATTCCTGTGCTTCCGGGGCAAAATAGGACAACACTTCGGCATCGAGAACCGGCAACAGATACTCATCCGTCAGCGGACTCGATGTAGAAGACGATTCCACCTCAGGGCCGGCAGATTCCTCGGGACGATCCATGACGGCTGTCGCAACCTGAATAGCCGGAGCGATCGGAACCGCCGCCTGAGCCGTTACCGCCATCTGTTCCCCGTTGCGGATCTGCGCCAGTGCCTGAGTGACTTCCGGCACATCATGCTGAAGCTGGGCGACCTTGCCGTCGTCTCGACGCATCAGCAGTCGAATGACCTCGACGGCCCGTCCGATGACCCCGAGTACATCCGACGAAAGGGAAATCCGTCCCTCGTGGATCGCAATCATACAATCTTCGACTGGATGGATCACGTCGCCGATCACCTTGTACCCGATCGAGTGTGCAGATCCTTTGAGCGTGTGGGCCATACTGTAGAGCCAATGGATGGTCTCCCCATCCTTGGAGTTCTGCCGCAGACGCTGAAGCAGCGCCTCCATGGTTTGCAGATACTCATCCGCCTCTGGGGCGAAATACGATAGGACCTCGGCATCGAGAGTCGGCACGAGATAATCCGGCGCGAGCAAGGTCGGTTCAGATGGGACCACGGCAGGCTTAGATGGGAACAATCCGGCCACTTCGCCTTCCCATCGCGCACTGACCGAGGGGTCTTCAGCGCCCCCACCAGCGACGACTTTCAATTGAGACTCGAACGAGGTCACTATCCCACGTAAGATCTCCAAGGCCTTCGGCCAGAGGGAATCCTCTATAGACGGCGCCTCTTCCAAGGTCGATTCAAGCAATGCCCCCATCAGGGCCAATCCCTCGTAGCCGTAGAGTCCTGACGCCCCCCGGATCTTATGCGCCCACACGTACTGCTCTTGCAGTTGTGCCGGAGTTGGCGCCACCCCATCGGAGGGATGGAACGCCTTCGTAAGCACGTCCAGCGCTTCCGACGCTTCGGTAACGAAAATATCAACGAGGCCCTGTCGGTCAAGTTCGGAACTCATCCCTGTCCTTTCTTACCCGAAACATCCAGAGGAGGCTCCCGGAAGCTGACCCAGGCTCACCCATTCACGACCTCTGATGAGCCCTCCCTTATCAGGGCCGAAGATCGATCACCGCTGCCTTACGAATAGGCCTTTTCATCATGTTGACTGAGATCCAAGCCTGATCGCTCTTCTTCTTCATTCACACGTAGACCCATTATTGCATCGACGATCGCCAGAATGATTAAGGTCCCGACAAACACGAAGACAATGGTAACCAGTACGGCCATCGCTTGGATGCCCAACTGTGCCGGATTACCAAAAAACAGCCCATCGGCCCCTGCCGAATTCACCGCCTTCGACGCGAAAAGACCAGTCGCCAGTGCGCCCCAACTGCCTCCGATTCCGTGAACGCCGACCGCATCAAGGGCGTCATCATAACCAAACAAGGGCTTCAACATCACCGCCGTATAACACAAGACACCCGCGCCAATCCCGATCCAAATCGACGAGATCGGGCCGACGAACCCCGACGCAGGCGTGATGGCCACCAATCCCGCCACCGCCCCGCTTGCCGCGCCCAGGGC
>Ga0137399_10001816_pt1 | contig 10103 bp, 9 predicted proteins | sample czorhiz316metaG_FD_104810 | JGI IMG/M metagenome (GOLD analysis project Ga0137399, IMG submission 104810) | Vadose zone soil microbial communities from Angelo Coast Range Reserve, California, USA - czorhiz3.16 metaG | ecosystem: Environmental > Terrestrial > Soil > Vadose zone | place: USA...
GACAAAATCCTGCCGGAAAGCCAGGGCTTGCACTTTCTCCCCTCGTACCAGGGTCAACGTTGTGCGCTCTTCGTCAGCCCGGAACGAACGCAAGGACACATTCTGAAAGTAGGTCCCGTTTTCGCCAGCCGGATCGAGCCCCATCGATTCGAATTCCGCCGCCATGAACTTTGCCGCAATCTCATGTCCCCGCTCTCCTGTCGCCCGCCCCTCAAGCAGGTCATCGGCTAAAAACTGCATGTCCGCGCGAATGGCTTCCGGACGAATCGTCGCCAAGGCCTCGTCGGCAGCGTCATTGCCCGCGCGAACTGATCTCTCTCCGCCCACCACCATGACCACAACGATCAACGCACCTGTTCCAATCACAGAGCACAAGCCCGCGTAACCATTCTTCATACGGCACCTTTGTTGTTGGGAAAACGCAGGAAAAGAGGAAAGGATAGTGGCGACTGGCATCGCAGTCAACGCTTCGCACCTCATGCTTCGCACCCCATGGTGCCGGCCGAGCAAATCGAAATTCTCCGTTCCTAACTTAGCCAGTCGCGTCTCTCGGCCTACGATTCCTGCAGGCGGTTGCAACCCTACTCCGGCCTTCTGGCCTGCAGGTTCAGCCGCCAGTAGTCGAGCAGGAAGGGGGGATCGTCGGCTGTTGCCTGGCGAGTGAGCTCGGCGAGAAACTCTCGGACGAGTTCCGGCTCCGGGATGCGCTCAAGATGGCGGTGCAGAATCACGCTCTCGAAGAATTGCTGAAAGTCCTGGGCGGTGGGGAACTTCGTGGGCGCTTGTTCCAGGCTGGTCTCGATTTTTTCGAAACCGGCTGCCCTCAGGCGCGCGGCCGCGGTCTCGGCATCCGAGAACTCCCAGGGCGACTGGAATCCAGCGAAGTACTGAGCGTACGGCGAGCTCTGCATCAACCCGCCCGCTCGGGCGAGGAACCGGTTGAGGTTGTTATGGCCGCCGCATTGCGCGACCAGCCATCCGCCAGGGCGCAACCCGCGATACAGCCTGTGAAACAAGGCCTCGTGATCGCGCACCCAGTGGAAAGACGCGGTGCTGAAAATGCCGTCAAATTGCTCGTGGAACGACAGGTTGAGCAGATCGCAGCAGACAAGTTCCACACGGTCGCCAAAGTCCGGAATCAAATAGGCGCGGGCCGCGTCGATCATGTTCTCTGAAACGTCGAGGGCGACGACCCGGCCCCGAGGCAAGGCTTCCAGCAGCTCGCGCGTCAGGCGCCCGGTGCCGCAGCCGGCGTCGAGGACGGTTTCGTCCCCGCGCAGCGCGATGCGCGCCAGAACCTTCTTGCCCCAGCTGACTTGCGGGGCAGAGATCTGGTGATAGAGGGTAGCGTTCCATTCGCGGGATGGTTTGGGTTCAGGCATCAGGAGATCGCCGTGGCTGGCATCTCAGCCGTCAGCTCTCAGCCGTCGGCTGGCAGGAGTCAGCCGGTGGACGGCAGTTCATTTCACGCCCATGGTTCGAGCCGAAGTCATCACGAGCACAACTGCCACCAGGCGCTAAAAGCAGGTCCTTCGCTTTGCCTGGGGTGACAAACTCTTGTTTGTTGGCTGGTAGTCGGCAGCTGATTCCTAGTGCTTTTTCTTTCCCGCGCGCTCGATGCGTTCATCGATGGGCTTACGGCCGGCGAAGCCTTCTTCGACCGAGTGCCAGTGGGTGATTTTCTCTTCCCCGAGTTTCCAGCACAGGAGAACGATTTCGCCTTCCACCTTGCAGGGGAAATCGAGCAGACCGATGTCGATGTCTTTGACTTGCACGCCGGTAGCGTGAATTTCGGCGATGGAATCCTTGGCGCGCTGGACGGCGCGCTCGCGCTCGGCCTTGCGGCGGGCGACTTCCACCACATTGACGAGCGTGCCCCCGTTCAAAAAGACCCGGTGGGCTACTTCCTGCAGTTCGGCGTCGACCGCCTCGATCAGCTTCTTGCTGTGGATGGCGGTGCGCAGCAGGGACTCCAGCGTGGGCAGGAGCATTTGGGCATCTTGCAGGGTAAACGTCCGGGTGGCCATGGCGATTGTTTTATTCTAATTCATTGGGGGACGGGCCGCTGGTGACGCTGGGGGTTACCAAAGGCCGGTGTCAGGTCCCGGGTGTCAGATGCGGCAGATCCTGGCCTTAAGGTCTCAGGTGCCCGGTGCCAGGCCCATCATCCGAGCTTCGGTCGGCCGACGGGCGAGAACGCCGTCACTCCACCAACATTCCGGACGCGACGCACGCCAGCTTCCCAAGCCGGGGCGCACGTGGCCCCGGCACGCGCTAACGGGTCAACCCACGATTTTGTGATGCGCAACAGGCGGGCCGGGACGCCTGCAGTGCGGGGCGCCATCCAGCAGGCCAGCCACCGCGTCGCAGAAAGCGTTACACTCGGAGAACTTTTCGCCGGGGGCTTCATCCACAACATTCGAACCCCAAACTTCTGGGAGGAGGGGACCATGATTCTTGGCATGAGCATCGCAACGTTCACGCTACTGCATGTTTTGATAAGCCTGGCCGGAATTGGGTCGGGATTCATCGTCCTATACGGGCTGCTGACTGGAAAGCGGATGGACGCCTGGACGGCAGTCTTCCTCGCGACCACGGTTCTGACCAGTGCAACCGGCTTCCTGTTTCCGGTCGAGCATCTTTTGCCGTCTCATGTAGTCGGCATCATTTCGCTGGTGGTGCTGGCGGCGGCGATCGTGGCGCGCTACGCATTTCACCTGGCGGGCGCATGGCGCTTGATTTATGTGATCGGCGCTGTGCTTGCCCTCTATCTGAACTGCTTCGTAGCCGTCGCGCAGGCGTTCCAGAAGGTTCCGGCGCTGCACGGGTTGGCTCCGACGGGGAAAGAACCGGCGTTTATGGTCGCACAGCTGCTGGTGCTCGCGGTGTTCATCGGGTTGGGAGTGGTGTCGGCGAAGAGGTTCCGTGGCGCGCCAGTGATGGCCTAGTACAAAAGGGAAGTAATTGAGGGGCGTCGGGACGGGGTCGTTATTTCTTCGGCTTCGACCGTCGCAACTCCTTGATGGACAGTCCACGCTCGGAATCTGCAATGAGCTGCTCGAGACGTCGCTGGCGGGTCTCCTTCTGCTTTGCGCTGATCACCCGGTAGGTGGCGGTTCGGCGATACCAGGCGGGCTGGGCCTGGAAGAACTCCCACGCTTGCGTGCGGGCGCGAAACTGCTTTTCATGGTCGCGGCTCAGCCGGGCGCTCTTGCGCTGCTCGTAGGCGTAGATTGCGGTCTTGCCGCTCTTGCGCGCTTCAAAGGCCTTCACTCCCGCCGGACGCATCAGGCCGAGCTTGGTCAGCTCGGTGACGCGTTTTACGTTGATCGCGCTCCAGGTGCTGGTCGGCTTTCGGGGGGTGAGTCGGATGCGATAGCTGATCGCATCAATGGCGTTGCGGACGCCGTCGATCCAGCCGTAACACAGCGCGGCATCGACCGATTCGGGCCAGGTGATGCTGGGCTTGGCGGAGTCTCGCTTGTAGAAGCCGATGGAGGCTTCCATCTCGCTGGCGTGATTTTTCTCGAGCCAGGCGCGGAAGTGCTCCGCCGTCGCGAAGAACAAAGTCTTCATGCGCGCTCCTTCTCTAGTTTGCCGGAGCGCGCCAGTTTCGAGAGAGTCTGAGTATATTCCCGCATGGTTTCGGGCAGCACGCGGTTGTGTACGAACTGGCCTTCGCGGCGACACTCGATCAGGCCGGCCTCGGTCAGGATCCGCAGGTGGTGCGAGACCGTGCCGGGAGCCAGTTCATACTTCTGGATAATTTCGCCGCAATACATCTCGGGATTGGAGGCGATCGTTTCATAGATCTGGAGGCGGGTTGGGTCGGATAGCGCCTTCGAAATTTTCGCTACTTCGCTCGTGTCCATGGGTCGCTTGAAAGGATTCTAACGGACATAAGTCCTTTTCTGCCGCCCGGTTTCCGATTGGTCGGTCCACGCCCTCATAAACTCTGCAACTTAATAGTTCGATGATCATCAAACTATCGAACTATTCGGAGAGGGCAGCGGATGGCGGAAGCGGCCAGCGATTGGAGGGGTGGTGGTCAAGCCAGCCCGCCCGCCCGGATGAGACGTGCGGACGAGGAGACATCATGGCAAGACTGGCGGGAAAAGTAGCCGTCGTAACGGGCGGCAACAGTGGGATCGGGTTGGCAACAGCCAAGCGATTCAGTGAGGAAGGCGCCAAGGTCGTGATTTCAGGTCGCGACCAGAAAACGCTGGACGAAGCAGTGAAGACGATTGGCGGGGACGTGGTCGCCGTGCGCGGAGATGTTTCGAGACTGGGCGATCTCGACAAGCTCTACAAGACGGTCGCTCAAAAGTTCGGCAAGATCGACGTGCTGTTTGCCAACGCGGGCATCGCGAAATTCGCGCTTGTCGGCGACAGCACCGAGGCCCTGTTCGACGAGACGTTCGACGTCAACGTGAAGGGAGTATTCTTCACGATCCAGAAGGCGCTACCACTGCTGAATGAGGGCGCGTCCATCATCATCAATTCCTCGGTGGCGAACCAAACCGGGGCAGCCAGTGCCAGCGTTTACGCGGCCACCAAGGCGGCGGTACGCTCGTTCGCGCGCACTTTGACGTCTGAACTGGTCGACCGCGGGATCCGCATCAACGTGGTGAGTCCCGGACCGATCACGACTCCGATTTTCGGGCGAACCGGTTTGCCGCAGGAAGCCGTTGACGAGTTTGCCCGCGGGATCAAGGAGCGGGTTCCGATGAAGCGCTTCGGCAAACCCGAGGAAATTGCCAGCACCGTCCTGTTCCTGGCAACGCCCGAGTCGTCCTATATTACCGGCGTCGACATCAACGTGGATGGCGGCATGGGGCAAGTGTAAAGAACTGGTCGCAAGCTGTGAGCTCGGGCGTGGCCAGCCTCTGGGGGCGCACAGCGGCGAATGCCGCAACCTGACAACTGGTCTTTGGTCTTGGTCCTTGGTCGTTGGCAAAATCCAACGATCGAGGACTTCTTTCTGGGCGCCCGGAAGGCGGCACCAGTGCTGCGCGGTGTCTTCGCTAACCGCCAACGACCGACGAAGGGTTCTCGAACCACCGACCGCTATCCGCCGATGTGCACCATGGTGCGCGAGGCGGGCACAAAGTCGGGTTCACCGATGTGGTGGCGGGCTTCTTTCTTGAGGATCACTCCGCGGATGAACTCTTCAAGCTGGGCGTCGGTCGCGCCGCGGCGCATCTGGGCGTGCAGGTCGTGGTCCCAAACGGAAAAAAGGCAGGTGCGGATCTTGCCGTCGGAGGTGAGGCGTACGCGGCTGCAGTGTCCGCAAAAAGGCTGTGAGACCGGCGCGATGATGCCGATCTCTCCCACGCCATCATCAAAGCGGTAGCGGCGTGCGGTTTCCGAACGCTCGTGCGGAATCTCTACCAAACGACGGTACTCGGCCATGCGCTCGAGAATTTCTTCGAGCGGGACGACGACATCCGGGGTCCAGACTCGATCTTCTTCGAGCGGCATGAATTCGATGAAACGCAGCACCACGCCTTCTTCACGGGCAAACATGCCGAAGGGGATGATCTGGTCTTCGTTGAATCCGCGGAGCAGAACGCAGTTCACTTTGACGGGCTCGAGCCCGGCGCTCTTGGCGGCGCGGATTCCGGCCAGGACGCTGTCATAGCCGTTGGGCACGCGGGTGATGCGGGCAAAGCGGTCGGGATCGACTGCGTCCATGCTGACGGTGACGCGATCGAGGCCGGCGTCTTTGAGGGGGTCGGCCATTCCGGCCAGCAGATGGCCGTTGGTGGTGAGCGCGAGTTCGAGGCGCTCGCCATCGGAGGTGCGCAGGCGCGACAGGTCGCGGACAAAATTGACCACGCCTTTGCGCAGCAGCGGCTCGCCTCCGGTCAGGCGCACTTTCCTGATGCCGAGGCCGGCGAACACGCGCGCCATGCGCAGGTAGTCCGCGAAAGGCAGATCGCCGTAGAGAGCGCCCTCATTACCCGTCCGGCAATAGACGCACTTGTAGTTGCAGTGATCGGTGATCGAGATCCGGAGATCGGTGATCGGGCGGCCGAATTTGTCGGTAAGCAGCACGTGCCTGGCTCTCAGCTCTTCGCTCGCTTTGGCTGCAAGCTTCCTGCTCCGCGCGCTAAGCGCAAACGGCTGAGAGCTGATGGCTGACAGCTGTTTTTGGAAAGGAAACGGGCAGGCGGGACGATCCCGGCGGTCGCTTCCTTTCCAATGCGCTTCTTCGCGAAACGCGGGAGGCGTCGGCGTTTCCACCGGCACCCTGGGGAGAATCGTACGCGTTACTTTGCGCTGGCTTCGCGGCCCTGGCGGTCAAAACCACGAACCGCAGAGCGCGCGCGCCAGATTCTCCGTCGCCTCCGGCGCCCGGGTATACCCTTGGGCGGCGGAGGTCGGAAACTCAGCATCCATTATAGAACTTTTGCCGGGCCTGCGCATGGGGCGCAGTGAAAGTCGCTGCGCCTCACCTGCGCTCAGGCGCAGTGGCAGGGGGTTGAGAGAAGTCCGCCAACCCGATCTCGATCAGCAGGCCCTTCATTTTCAGCACGGCTTTGTTGTCGCCTTCTTTTGCCCCTTTTGCTTCTTCACTCGGTTTCACGGCCGGGTTCTGATCTTTCGAAGTCTCCGCCTTTTCGGGAGGCGGTTGCTCTTCGGGCAGGGCGGTGCGGGCCCAGATGCCGTACACTTTGCCTCCACTCGCGGCGATCCCCATGTAGTCGCCCATGAATATGTCACTCGGGTCGGAGGGCTGGGTGCTCCAGGCATAGTTTTGGAAAGTCTCGCCGCCGTCGGTGGAACGGGCGAGCACCATGATGTATTTGCGATTGTCATGATCGGCGCGGCGGTCGCAGAAGACGATGTTGACCGAGCCGTCGATCGGATCGACCGCCAGCCACTGGAAGAACTGGTCGTGCCCATTGTGGAGTGGGTCGTTGTTGACGCGCACGGCAGGCGCCCAGTGCTTGCCGCGATCTTTCGAGGTGGAAGCAAACACATCAACGTCGCCGTTGACGTAATCCGCCCAGGCGACATAAAGCTGGTTCGTCCGCGGATCGACGCCGATCTCGGGGAAGCCATTCCCGCGGTACACATTCGACGGTGTGAAGTACGACGGGCCCGTTTTGACAATGGTGCGGGAACGGGAAAAGGTCTGGCCGCCATCTTTGGACACGGCGAGCACGATGCCGGAGATGTCGCACCAGACTACGTACAGAGTCCCGTCGCCGCCGACCGCTCCGGTGAAGCCTTCGACGGCCCCGTTGTCATCGCGCGGCAAACCTTCCTTGGTGCTGATCTCGATCGGCGTCGACCAGGACTTGCCGCCGTCGCTCGAACGCGAGAACAGCATGATCGACTTTTCGAGCGAGAATTGCGTCCAGCCGACGTAGAGGTTTCCGGCGTAGTTCGACTGAGTCGTGTCGGCGACGATGTAGGGCTTGTCTTCGAAGGGAATGCCGGGATCTGAGTTGTGGGCAATGACGGCGGCCGGATCTTTCTCCCAGGTTTTGCCGCCGTCGGGCGAGCGCCGCACGAAGATGCCATTGCGCGTGGCGTTGTGCGCCCAGTAGTTCTCCGTGCCCAGCTTGTCGAAGGCGATGTAGCAGAGCAAGGCGCGGCCCTGGTTGTCGAAGGCGACGGAAACGTCGCCCGAGCGATGGTAGTCGAGTGGGGCGGTGCCGTCGGCGATGGTCCAGGTGTTGCCGGCGTCGCGGGAGTAAGCCGCGGAAGCGTTCACCTGGAAGGCGGCGACCAGTTGCTGGGGATCGGCCCGGTTCAATGCGATGGAAGGCTCGCTGAAATTGCCGGGAGTGGGATTCAGCCGGATTACCCGCGCGCCCGGGGGCGCGGGCAGGGTCGGCCCGGCGGGAGCAGTCTGCGCGCGGAGGCCGGGCACGAGGAGCGCTCCCAGCAGGAAGGCTGACGCGGCGCGCGGCCACGGTTCAAAAAAGTTCACCGGGAACATGTCTAGGCTCACGACCTGCAGGCCGGACCTGGCGCGGTTCCGGTTCACTTGACCTCCGCGGACAGAGCCGTGGTGATGGCCGCGTCCGCCAGCGGCGCCATGATTTTGTAGCCGGCCTTGTTCGGATGGAGACCGTCGTCGGCAAGATCTTTTTTCAGGAAACCCCGGTCGTCGACCATGGCGCTGAAATAGTCGAGATAGAGGGAGCCGTTGGCGGAGCAGAAATCTTTCAGCCAGGCGTTCAGGGCGAGGATCTTCTCGGGCGGACGCTGCGTGAACATATCTCCGGCCTGCGGCGTGTACTCGTGCACGGGAAGTATCGATGAGTAGATCACCTTGATGTGGTGCTGGCGGGCGAGTTCGGCCAGCGTGGTGTAGTTGGCTTCAATGCCGGCGAGCGAGATGGGGCCGGTGTTGCCGGCAATATCATTGGTGCCGGCCAGGATCACGACGACCTTGGGCTCGAGGTCGATCACGTCCTGGCGGAAGCGCACCAGCATTTGGGAAGTCGTCTGCCCCCCGATGCCGCGATTGATGTAGTTCAGCTTGCCCGGGAAGGATTCGTCGAGATGCCAGCCATCCGTGATGGAGTCGCCGAAGAAGACCACACGACTCTCGCCGGGCGCGGGCGCAGGGAGCACGGCGTTGGCGTCGCGGTAGCGGGAGAGTTCGCCGAAGTCATTCATGTAGATCGACCGGCGCGACTGCCGCCATTGTTGAAGGCGCTCGGAGCCGGTCAGGGGCCTGGCCTGCGGAGCCGTGGCGGGCGGGGGGGATTGCTGAGCGAGGCCTCGCATGCCCGACAGCAGGACCAGGCCGAGCTGGAACAAAACGACGCGACCAGACTTCAGAACCATCTCTTGTTTCCTTTCCGAGGCGAAGGCATTTTACAGTTGGAACACAGATTCCGGGCGAGAGAAGGCCGCGAACATCTTCGCGACCGTCTTCGGCGCTCGCCGCGAAAAACTGAACGCAGGTTCCTCGCTCTGCCCGGAATGACAATCCTGTGAATTGATCTGCGCAAATCTGCGTGACTCTTCGGCCATGAAGGTCGCGGGCGAGAGCGCCCGCGCTGCAGGCGAGACCCTCAGCTTGCGCTCGGGATGACTGCAGCGTGGTCACATCCCGTCGTAATTCGGCCCGCCCCCGCCTTCGGGCGGGACCCAGGTAATGATCTGGTAGGGGTCGGCGATGTCGCAGGTCTTGCAGTGGACGCAGTTGGCGGGGTTCAGGCTGATGCGCTTGCCGCTGGGTTGCGAGGCATCTTCGACCAGTTCGTAGACGTTGGCCGGGCAGAAGTTCTGGCAGGGGCCGCCGTACTCTTTGACGCAACGCGTGTTGCAGATGTTGGTGTCGTGAATCACCAGATGCGAGGGCTGATCTTCTTCGTGCTTGGTGCCCGAGTGGTAGAGGTCGGTGAGCTTGTCGAAGGCGAGTTTGCCGTCGCCCTTGGCGGGGCCGAGCAGGTGGACTTCGTCGCCGCCGTCGGCCGGCAGTTCGGCGAGTTTTTTCATGTGCTCGTAGCCGGCGTGCGCAGGATAGCGGTTCCATAGACCGCGGCCTCCGGTGACCTGCTGCAGGCCGGCATGGAACAATCCGGCGAGCAAACCCTTTTCAAATCCCTGGTGGAAATTGCGAACTTTCCAGAGTTCGTCCTTGATCCAGCTGGCGTCGACTTTCTGGCTGAACTGGCCAAGAGTGGCGGCGGTCGAGTCACCGTTCTTTAGCGCCTCGAACGCGGTCTCGGCGGCGAGCATACCGCTCTTGATCGCCAGATGAATGCCCTTCAGCCTCTGGGAATTCAGGAAGCCGGCCGAATCGCCGAGGATCATCCAGCCATGGCCGGCGACCGGCGGGATCGCCCACCAGCCTCCGTAGGGCAGCGACTTCGCGCCGTAGCGGATCATCTTGCCACCGGTCAGCAGGCTTGCGATGAAGGGATGCTGTTTGAAATCCTGGAGCACGTGCTGCGGGTCGAGCCGCGGATCGGGGTAGTCGAGCCCGGTGACGAAGCCGAGCGAGACCAGATTGTCTTTCGAGCCGTAAATCCAGGCGCCGCCGTATTGCTTCGTCGTGAGCGGCCAGCCCATGGTGTAGATGACTTCGCCCGGCGCGATGCGGCCCGAGGGCACTTCCCAAAGCTCCTTGA
>Ga0137399_10001820_pt1 | contig 10097 bp, 12 predicted proteins | sample czorhiz316metaG_FD_104810 | JGI IMG/M metagenome (GOLD analysis project Ga0137399, IMG submission 104810) | Vadose zone soil microbial communities from Angelo Coast Range Reserve, California, USA - czorhiz3.16 metaG | ecosystem: Environmental > Terrestrial > Soil > Vadose zone | place: USA...
CGATGCGGTGCATGTCCCAGGTGCGGATCTGGATCTCCACCGGGTCACCTTTCGGCCCGATCACCGTCGTGTGGAGCGACTGGTACATGTTGACCTTCGGCATCGCGATGAAGTCTTTGAACCGGCCGGGGACCGGCTTCCAGAGCGAGTGGATCACGCCGAGGCCGCCGTAGCAGTCGCGGACGGAGTGGGTGACGACTCGAACGGCGGTCAGATCATAGATCTCGTCGAACTCGCGGCCTTGATCGTGCATCTTCTTCCAGATGGAGTAGAAGTGCTTCGGCCGGCCCCGGATCTGCGACTCGATGCCGACCTCGGAGAGCTTGCGCTCGAGGATCGTGATGACCAGGTTGATGTCCGCCTCGCGCTCGAGCCGGCGCTTGGCGACGCGCTTCTGGAGATCGACGTACGCCTCGGGTTGGAGCGCGCGGAGGGCCAGGTCCTCGAGCTCCGCCTTCACCTTCGCCATGCCGAGCCGGTGGGCGAGCGGCGCATAGATGTCGAGCGTCTCCTGCGCGATCTTCTTCGTCTTCTCGTGTGGGAGGTAGTCGAGCGTCCGCATGTTGTGGAGGCGGTCGGCCAGCTTGATCATGAGGACGCGAAGGTCGCGCGCCATCGCGACGAGCATCTTGCGGAAGTTCTCGGCCTGACGCTCCTCGCGCGAGGAGAAGGCGAGCTTGCCGATCTTGGTCACGCCGTCCACGAGCTCCGCGATCTCGCCGCCGAACTCGCGCTCGAGGTCCGCCTTGGTGGCCTTCGTGTCCTCGAGCACGTCGTGGAGAAGACCCGCGGTGACGGTCGTGACGTCCATCTTGAAGTTGACGAGGAGGCTCGCGACCTCGAGCGGGTGCGAGAGATAGGGCTCGCCGGAGGCGCGTTGCTGTCCCTTGTGCGACGCCGCCGAGAACTCGTACGCGCGCGCCAGCACGTCGAGGTCGGCCCCCGGCTGGTATTTCGGAATCTCCTCGATCAGCGTCTTCAGTTGCGTCATGGCTCGAAAATCTTTGATTAAACAAGTAGTTTTACACGCCCGCGGGGGTTTCGCTACCGTTTTCTCCGGGGGCGCTTCGGGAGCGCGCCGCGGCGTGGCGGCTCAGGCCTTCGCGATCGCCTTCCTGCCGCGCCGCAGGTGGCCCTCGACGTACTGCGCCCAGTCGACGACGATCGCCGCGGCGACGTAGGTGGTGGAGTACGTCCCGGTGATGACGCCGACGAAGAGCACGAAGGCGAAGTCCTCGAGCGTCTTGCCGCCGAAGAAGAGCAACACCGCCGCCGAGAAGAAGGTGGTCAGCGACGTCAGGATGGTTCGCGACAGCGTCTGGTTGACCGCGTCGTTCATCTGCTGGGCGAACGTGCGCCCCTTGGGAACGAACTTGCCCCGGTTCTCGCGCAGGCGGTCGTACGCGACGATCGTGTCGTTGACCGAGTAGCCGATGATCGTCAGGAGCGCGGCCAGCACGGGCAGCGAGAACTCCCTGTTCGTGAGCGAGAGGGCCCCGAGGCAGACGATGACGTCGTGGCAGACGGCGATGACCGCCGCCACCCCGCCTCGCAGGTCGAAACGGAACCCGATGTAGACCGCGATCCACACGAGGCCGGCGAGCACGAGGTAGACGGCCTGCAATTGGAGATCGCGGCCCACTTGGGGGCCGACGAACTCCACCCGCCGGATCTCGAAGCGTCCGAGGGCCGCATCGCTGCCGAGGGCACCTTGTACGCGCCGCGCGACTTCGTCCGACGCGATGGCGACGAGCGGCAGCCGGATGACGAACTCGTGAGCGTCGCCGTACTGCTGGATGACCGACTCACCGAGCTGGATCGTGGCGAGGCTCGAGCGGATCTGGGCCACCGACGGCGTGCCGTCGAAGCGCACCTGCATGAGTGTCCCGCCGGTGAAGTCGAGGTCATACCGGAGCCCGCCCCGGGCCACGAGCGAGCCGAGACTGATCAGCGTGAAGACGATGGACACGTAGTATGCCCATTTCCGCTTGCCGATGAAGTCGTAACTGGGGTTCTTGAAGAGCTCGATCATCGTCTCAGATCGAGATCGTCTCGACCTTGCGGCGGCCCATGTACACCAGGTCGAACAGCAGGCGCGTGAAGAAGTAGGCGGTAAAGAGGCTGCCGAGGAGTCCGATGAACAGCGACACGCCGAAGCCCTTCACGGAGCTCGTCCCAAAACTCAAGAGGATGAGCGCGGTGCCCATGACGGTCAGGTGCGTGTCGATGATCGTGCGGAGAGCGCGCCGGAACCCGGCCTCGATCGCCGCGCGCGGCGTCTTCCCCAGCCTCAGCTCCTCTCGGATGCGCTCGAAGATGAGGATGTTCGTGTCCACCGCCATGCCGACGGTGAGCGCGATGCCCGCAAGGCCCGGGAGGGTGAGCGTGGCGCCGAACGCGGCCATCGCCGCGAAGAGGATCAGGAGGTTCAGGCCGAGCGCGACGTCGGCGATGAGTCCGGAGAGTCGGTAGTAGAACAGCATGAACACGAACACCACCGCCGCCGACGCCGTGATCGCGATCAGGCCCTGCCGGATCGAGTCGGCACCGAGGGAGGGCCCGACCGTGCGCTCCTCGAGGATCGTGACCGGCGCCGGCAGCGCGCCGGCACGAAGCACGATCGCGAGGTCACGGGCCTCGTCCACCGTGAACTGCCCCGTGATCACGGCGCGCCCGCCCGGGATGCGCTCGTTGATCCGCGGCGCCGAGTAGACGTTGCCGTCGAGGACGATCGCCAGGTGCTTGCCGACGTTCTGCTCGGTGACCTCGCCGAAGATCCGCGTGCCCGTCGCGGTGAACTCGATCGCGACCTGCCAGTTGCCCGGGGAGTTCGGATCGGCCTGAACCTCGGCGCGCGTGAGCTCCGCGCCGGTGAGGAGGCTGCGCTTCTGCACGACGAAGGGTATCTTGCGCTCGGTCTTTGTCTCCTTGTCCACCCGTCGTTGGTAGAGCACGTCGGAGGTCTCCGGCAGGTTGCCCTTGAGCGCCTCCTCGACCGGTGTGCGCTCGTCCAGCAGCTTGAACTCGAGCAACGCCGTCCTGCCGATGAGGGCCTTCGCGCGCGCCGGGTCCTGGACGCCGGGCAACTGGATCAGGATTCGGTCGGCGCCCTGCCGCGTGATGGTGGGCTCGGCGACGCCGAACTGGTCCACCCGGTTGCGGATGGTCTCGAGAGCCTGGCGGACGGCGTCGTCGTGGAGGCGCGCGACCTCCTTCTCACTCATCACGAGCTTGACGCGCCCCGCGACCGGGTCCTCGTCGCGCCGCTCGAAGCGCTGGAACTCGCCCAGCACCGTCAGGAAGTCGTTCCAGGTCTGCGGCGACGCCAGCTCGACGGCGATCGTCGCGTTGCCCTCGCGCGCGATGCGCTTGATGGCGATACCCTTGCGCTCGAGCTGCGCTTTGAGATCTTCGGCCGCCCGGTCGGTCTGGCTCGCCACGTGCTTGTCCGCCTCGACGCCCAGCACGAGGTGGATACCGCCCTGGAGGTCGAGGCCGAGGTTGATGGTCGTCTTCGGCGGGTAGAGGTACCAGACAGAGCCCAGGAACACGACCAGGACGACGATGCTGCGCGGCCAGAGGTTCCTAGGCATTCCTCTCGCCCTGACCCTCCACGATGCGCGCGATGGCGGCGCGGTCGAACTCGAGCCTCACCTGGTCGGCCACGCGGAGCACCACCTTTTGCTCCTCGAGCCCCGTGATCGTGCCGTACAGGCCACCCGTCGTGACGACGCGGTCACCTTTCTTGAGCGCCGTGAGCATGGTCTCGCGCTCGCGCTTCTGCTTCTGCTGCGGGCGGATGAGCAGAAAATAAAAGATCGCGAAGATCGCGGCGAAGAAGAGGACCTGCGTGAGGATCGCGCTCGAGCCACCGGCATTCATCGCGGCCCGCACCCTCCGATGAGGTCAATCGGCGGAAGCATCCACGGATGATACTGCATAACGCGCGAAAAACCGAGTCTTGAATGCCCCGAAACCGCCCTCCGAGATGGCCGCGCGCATCGCACGCACGACACCGATGAAGAAGTGAACGTTGTGGAGTGACAGCAGCCGGTACGCGAGCAGCTCGTCCGACATGAAGAGGTGCCGCAGGTAGGCGCGCGAGAAGTGTCGACACGCGTAGCACGGGCACTCGGCATCGAGCGGCGCCGGATCGCGCGTCCAGCGTGCCTGTTTGAGCGTGACCGGGCCGTCCCACGTGAAGCACTGGCCGTTGCGGGCGTTCCGCGTCGGGAGCACGCAGTCGAACATGTCCACGCCGCGGGCCACCGATTCCACGAGGTCCTCAGGCTTGCCGACACCCATCAGGTAGCGCGGCCGGTCCGCGGGCAGGAGCTCGGCGACGAGCGCCGTGAGGTCGTACATCGCCGGTTTCGGCTCACCCACCGCCATGCCGCCGATCGCGTAACCGTCGAAGCCGAGCGCGACCGTCTCCCGCGCCGCGCGCCGCCGCAACTCCGCGTGCGTCCCGCCCTGCACGATGCCGAACAGCGCCTGGCCCCCCACACCGCGGGCGGCGTGGACCGCTTGCGAGCGGGCCGCCCAGCGGAGCGTGAGGTCGAGCGAGCGCTCGGTCGCCTCGCGCGTCGCCGGATGCGCGAGGCACTCGTCAAGCGGGTGGATGATGTCGGCGCCGAGGGCGTGCTGCGCCTCGATGGCGAGCTCCGGTGAGAGAAAGTGGGTCGAGCCGTCCGCGGGCGAGCGGAACTCGACGCCCTCCTCGCCAACCTTGCGGAGCCTCGCGAGGCTCCAGACCTGGAACCCGCCCGAGTCGGTGAGGAGCGCGCCGTCCCACGCCATGAACCGGTGGAGGCCGCCGAGCTCGCGAATGAGCTCGTGGCCGGGTCTGAGCAGAAGGTGGTAGGTGTTGCCCAGCACGAGCTGGGCGCCGGCGTCGCGGAGGTCGTCCGGCGAGAGACTCTTCACCGTGCCGCGCGTGCCGACGGGCATGAACACCGGCGTGTCGACGACGCCGTGGCCGGTCGTGAGGCTTCCCGCCCGGGCGGCGCCGTCGGTGGCGACGATCTCGAAGGGGGTCACAGGATCAGCGTCGCGTCGCCGTAGGAGTAGAAGCGGTAGCCGGCGCGCACCGCGTGGACGTAGGCCTTCACGATGAGCTCGCGGCCGGCGAACGCGGCGGTCAGGACGAGCAGCGACGAGCGCGGGAGGTGGAAATTCGTGAGCAGCGCGTCCACCGCACGGAACCGATACCCGGGCGTGATGTAGAGCCCCGCCTCGCCGTCGCGCGGCTGGACGCGCCCGTCCGCCTGCGCCGCGCTCTCGAGGGCGCGCGTCGTCGTGGTGCCCACCGCGATCACGCGGCGCGCGTCGGCGTGGGCGCGGTTCACCGCGTCGGCCACGGAGCTCGGGATCGAGACGCGCTCGGGCGGCAACACGTGATCCTCGATCCGCGCGGCCTTGATCGGGCGGAACGTTCCAGGGCCCACGTGCAGCGTGAGCTCGTGGACCTCGACACCGCGGCGCCGCAGGTGGGTGAGGACGGCGGACGTGAAGTGCAGCCCGGCGGTCGGCGCCGCCACCGAGCCCGGCGGCCGCGCGTACACCGTCTGGTAGCGCTCGCGGTCTGCCGAGGCGGGCGTCGTGAATCGCGCGATGTAGGGCGGCAGGGGTGTCAGGCCGTGCTCCTGGAGCAGGTCGTCGATCGTCCCATCGAGCCGCTCGACGAGACGCGGGCCGTCGGCGGCGAGGCCGGCGACGCGCAGCCGCACGCCCGGCGCTCCCCCCGCCGTCAGCTCGGTGCCCACTCGGCAGCGGCGACCCGGCCGGACGAGCGCCCGCCACCGGCGCTCGTCCATCGGCTCGACGAACAGCAGCTCGACGGGTCGCGCGTCCGCGTCCCGCGCGAGCACGCGCGCTGGGATCACCCGCGAGTTGTTGACGACGAGGCAGTCGCCGGGCCGCAGGAGCTCCGGCAGCTCGGCGAACACCCGGTCCTCGAGCGCGCCGCGGGCGCGATCGATCACGAGGAGTCGGGAGGCGTCGCGCGACGGCGCGGGTGCCTGGGCGATCAGCTCGCGCGGCAGGTCGTACTGGAACAGCGCGAGGTCCACGACCAGGGAGTGTACATGGGCGTGTCCCCGGGCGCCCACCTGACATGAAGGTTGACAGTCGCTTTGGAATTAGGTACACCTAATACCAGCCTGCTCGGATCCCGGAGGATCCCATGACACGCGTCGGGTTGGCGCTCGCGGTGCTTGGCCTCGCAGTCGCCGGGGCCGGCGCCCTGGCGGCGGACGCGCCGGAGCTCGCCGTGACCATCGAGAAGAATCGCTTTCAGCCGGACGAGATCAGGGTGAAGGCCGGCGCGCCCTTCGTGCTCGTGATCACCAACCGGGATCCTGGGCCGGAAGAGTTCGAGAGCAAGCAGCTCCGCATCGAGAAGGTGATCCCCTCCGGCAAGACGGTCCGGCTCCGGATGCCGGCGCTCAAGCCCGGCGTCTACTCCTTCGTCGGCGAGTATCACGAGAAGACCGCGAAGGGGCGGATCGTCGCCGAGTAGGCCATGGCCGCGACCTTCATCGTCACGCTCCGCGAGGGCTTCGAAGCGGCGCTGCTTCTCGGCATCGTCTACACGTGTCTCGAAAAGCTCTCGGCCCGGCAGCACTACCGCTGGGTCACCCTCGGCGGCGCGCTCGGCCTCGCGGCGAGCGTCCTGATGGGCGTGGTGATCACCCTCCTCTCCGGTCCCCTGCTCGACCTGGGCCCCGACCTCCTCGGCGTCGTCGTCATCTTCGCCGCCGTGGCGCTGCTGACGTGGCACGGCTGGTGGATGCGCGGGCACGCGGTGACCCTCAGCGGCGACGTCCAGCGGCGCGTCCGCGAGGCGCATCTGACGCGCCGGCTCTGGGCCGTAGGACTCATCGCCTTCACGGGCGTCTTTCGCGAGGGCGCCGAAACCGTCCTGTTCCTGTGGGGGCTCGTGACCCAGGCGGCGGCGGGCGTAGCGACGTGGTCCGGCTTCGCGGGTGGTGTGCTGGGCCTGGCGACGGCGGCGGCGCTCGGCTGGGCGGTCTTCCATGGCGGCCGGCGGCTGAGCCTGCCGACGTTCTTCGCCGTGACGTCCGCCGTCCTCCTGCTCGTGGCCGCGGGGCTCGTGGCCACGGGCGTCGGCCGCCTGCAGGGGCTCGGCGTCCTGCCTCATACCGAGACGCTCTGGGACACCTCGGCTCTTCTCGACGATGCGAGCGTGATCGGCGGCTTCGCGAGCGGTCTCGTCGGCTACCGCGCGCGGCCGACGGCCGTCGAGGTGATGGGCTACATGATCTACGTGCTGGGCGCTGGCAGCCTCTTCTTCCGGTGGCCTGCCGCGGGGCGCGCCGCGTGAGTTCGGATGAGGCGCGGCGCCCGGCGCCGCCGCCCGCGCCGCGGACGCTGACGACCGCCGAGCTCTTCGAGGGGCGGCGCGAGATCGTCATCGCCCACGGTGAAGAGGAGTATCGGCTGCGCATCACGCGCGCCAACAAGCTCATCCTGACGAAGTAGTCTCACCCAGCCATGACACGACCCCGCAGCGCGCTCGTCGTCCTCATCCTCGCCCTCTCGCCGGTGACCGCGTTCGGCACCGACGAGGATCCGAGCCTCGAATTCTTCTACCCGCTGGTCACGCGCCGGCCCGTCATCGAGCGCGAGGTGGAGCTCCGGCTCAGGCACGACAATGGACGCGTGGGTCGCCGGAGCGAGCTGGCTGCGGCCCTCGAGCTGCCCCTGCTGCCGCGCTGGCAGATCGAGATCGAGGTCCCCGCGGTCTTCATCGATCCGCGCGAGGGCAAGGGCGCGGCGGGCCCCGGCGATGTCGAGCTCCAGAACAAGTTCCTGCTCCTCAAGTCGATCGAGCTCCGGGCGCTCGTCGCGACGGGATTCGCGCTCCGGCTCCCTTCGGGGTCCGAGCGGCGAGGGCTGGGAGGCGACGCCGCCGTCGAGCCCTTCCTGGTGGGAGGTGTCGCGCTCGGAGACCTCGACCTCATCGGTGAGGCGTCGTACGAGTGGAACGTCAACGCGCACGTCCGGGGAGAGCGCGAGCAAGCGCTGACGACCGGCGTCGCGGTGGGATACCGCGGCCTGCGAGGCTTCACGCCGCTCGTCGAGCTGCTGACCGTCACGCAGACGCGCGGCCACGCGGACGAGGCGTTTCGCGGCAGGACCCAGGTGTATGTCGTGCCGGGGCTCAACGTGCGGCCGTGGCCGGGCACCACGGCACGCTTCGGCGTCCAGCTCCCCGTCGGCGACGCGCGGAAAGCCGACTACGTCCTCCACGGCGGGCTGGTCTGGGAGTTCTGAGCCGGGCCTCGGACTCAGCCGATTCTCGCGCCGGGAGCGACCGGCGCATCGGGACGGAGCAGAATCACCTCTTCCGTCTCGTCGTAGGCGCCGAGCACGAGCACCTCGGAGACGAACGGGCCGATCTGCTTCGGCGGGAAATTGACGACGGCGACGACGTGACGGCCGACGAGGTCCGTCGTCCGATAGTGGCGGGTGAGCTGGGCACTCGAGCGCTTGACGCCGAGCGGGCCGAAATCGATCCAGAGGCGGTACGCCGGCCGTCGCGCCTCGGGAAAATCCTTCGCGTCGGTGACGACGCCGACCCGGATGTCCACCTTCTCGAAGTCGGACCAGGCGAGCGTCACTGGGTCGAAGCGCGCTCGAGCGAACCCAGCCTCGCGCCCGGGTAGTAGTACTCGAGAATCTTCTCGGCCGTGTACCCCTGCTCGGCCATCCCCTTCGCGCCCCACTGGGACATCCCGACACCGTGGCCATAGCCGCGCCCGGCGAAATGCGCCACCGCTCCGTCCACGGCGACCGCGAACAGGGTGGACCGGATGATCTCGTAGCCGACCATGCGCCGGAAGTCGTTGCCGCGGAGCCGCGCGCTCGCGCGTGCGCCGCGGACCGTGACGACCGACGCTCGGAGCGAGGGCGTGCGCTCGGTCACTTCGATCGCCGTGATCGAGCCCACGTCCACCCCGTTCCGCCTCAGGATCTCGGCGAGCTCACCGAGGCGGAGGTCGAGGCCCCAGTAGAAGTTCGGCGCTCCGCCCGAAAATTCGTCGCGGATCGCCTTGAGCTGGGGCATGTTCCGCGCGGCGAAGACGGTGCGCGGATCCTCGGTGAAGCCACCGCTCGCCGAGTGATAGAAGGCGGGGAAGAGCTCACCCTCCCAGAGGAGCACCCGCCCGGCGGTGTCGCGCACCGCCGCCCAGATCGGCGACGTCGCGGCCACGCGCCCGGCGTACACCTGATGGACGGTGGAGGCGACGATGTGATACGGCTTGCCGGTGTTCAGCGTGCGGTGGTACGCGGCGTACGTGCGCGCGACGATCGCCTGGGCGCGGAGCGTCTCCAGCGGCCAGCGCTCGCTCGTCTCCGCGCGCAGCACGCCGACCACGTAGTCCTCGAACGGCAGCTCGTTGACGATCGCCATGCCGTCGCCGTTCCTCACGACCTCGAGCGTCGCCGGATACTCACGGCCATTCAGCCGGATCGGCTGCGCGCTCGTGAGTCGGAAGCCGGGGGCGCGCCGGCCCTCGATTTCCACGTGCGGGCCGCTCACGCTGACCCGCACGACGTCGGCGCGCCAGGCGAGGCCCGGCGGGCAGCCGGCGCAGGCGCCGAGTTCGTTCACCTCGATGTCCGCCCCGCGCATCTCTGCGGCGCGCACACTCTCCGCGAGCGCGACACGGATTGTGTCGGACGCCGACGCGGTGGTGGCGCCGAGGAGGAGCGTGGCGACCGCCGCGAGGGCGCGCGTCACCGGCGGCCGATGATCCAGAGGATCAGCGTCAACACGGCGCTGAGCACGAGCGAGGTCGCGAGCGGGAAGTAGAAGGTCCAGGATCCGCGCTGGATGTGGATGTCGCCGGGCAGCCGGCCGAGCCACGGGACACGACCCACGAGCGTCAGCGCCAGGCCCGCGAGCACGAGGAGCACGCCGAAGACGACGAGGAGCTTTCCGACCTCGTGCGCCGGATTCACTCGAAGAGCCCCGGCTGCCCCGGTGCGGCCGCGGGGGGCTGCTTGCCGAGGTGGTGGTAGGCCTCGCGCGTCGCGCGTCGGCCGTTCGGCGTGCGCACGACGAGCCC
>Ga0137399_10001821_pt1 | contig 10094 bp, 11 predicted proteins | sample czorhiz316metaG_FD_104810 | JGI IMG/M metagenome (GOLD analysis project Ga0137399, IMG submission 104810) | Vadose zone soil microbial communities from Angelo Coast Range Reserve, California, USA - czorhiz3.16 metaG | ecosystem: Environmental > Terrestrial > Soil > Vadose zone | place: USA...
CGCTCACGGCGACCTGCGTGAAAACTCCGAATACAAGGCCGCGCTCGAGCGCCAACAGTTCGCGCAGGCGCGCGTCCATCATCTCCGCCTGCGGCTCTCGAAACTCTCCGACGTGCGCGAGCAAGACATTCCACGGGACCGCGTCGGCTTCGGCTCGCATGTGACCGTCGAGGACATCGATACCAAGAAGAAGGAGATCTACGCACTGACACTCGGCGAGTTCATCGAGGGCGAAGACGGCGTCCAAGAGATGCCGGTCTCGATGGCGTCGCCGTTGGGGCGCGCGCTCCTGGGCGGCAAAGTCGGGCAGAAGGTCGAGATCAGCCTCCCCATGGGCAAGCGCAAGCTCAAGATCGTAGCGCTGCATACCGTGCATGATTTGGCGGAGCGGGCTTGACTAACGTCTTCAGGTGTGACTAGTTAGAGCCACGAAAAGTGGCCAATCCTTGGGAGCCTGCATGACGTCGGTTCGTCTACTGACCGCTGCGGCGGTCTTCTTGCTTTCCGCCCCTGCGGCAAGCCTTGCCCAGGCCGATCCTGACAGGACCGTCGCCGGTGGCGGCACCTTGCCCGCCGGTTGGCACGTCCGCACCGAGCCGAGCCACCAAACCGGCCAACCGGCGCCGCTCGATAACGTGAAGTTCACGAGCATGGGCGATGGGCTGCACACGACCGTGGGCCCGGCGGCGATTTACTGGCGCGATCGCGACTCGATCTCGGGCACTTATCACGTCGTCGCGAAGCTGACCCAGATGAAGAACCCGGCCCATCCCGAAGCGTTTGGCATCCTGATCGGTGGGAAGAGCCTCGCGGATTCAGGCCAGCGGTACACGTACTTCCTGGTGCGCCCGATCGATGGCATGTACTCGATCCGTCGCCGCGGCAGTTATGCGACCCGCCCGACGGCGGTCGTTGAGTGGACCCCCAGCGACGCCGTGACGAAGGCCGACTCCAGCGGGCGGGCGACGAACGAGCTCAGCATTCAGGTGCAGGGTGGAAAAGCGAAGTTCATGGTGAACGGCAAAGAGGTGTACACCGGCGATGCGGCGAACCTCGACGTGAATGGCGTCGTCGGCTATCGCGTCAATCACAATCTCGACGTCCACCTGGGTCCGCTGGGGATTCACAAACTGTGACCCACGCAACCGGCGCGGCCGGTGAAGACAGTTTTTCGTTTACGCCGTTCACGCGGCACCCTTTCTTCACGCAGGTGAATCGCTGGATCATCGACAAGGTGATCGGACCGGGGCGCCAGATCATCGTGGATCTCGGCTGCGGCCCGGGCGCCGTGACCAAGCTTATTCTGGAACGTCTCTCAGGGACCGAGCCGCCGCCACACGTCATCGGCGTCGATCCGTCCCCCTCGGCCATCGCGAGAGCGCGCGCCTGTATCTCCTCGCGCTTCGCAGAGTTCAAGGAGGGGACCGCCGAACTCCTATCGCGTCTCGTCCCCCCCGCCGACGCCGTCGTCTTCCTCAACGCGATTCATTTGGTGCAGGACAAACGCCAGGTGTTGAGTGAGATCCGCAAAGCACTCAAACCGCGCGGTCTGCTGGGATTCAATTCGACGTTCTTCAACGGCGCCTACGTCGAGGGCACGGGCGGTTTCTGGCGCCGCTGGGTCGTGCGCGCCGTGCAGTCGCTGCGGGAAAAAGGAATCACGGTCAAACACGAAGGACACGCCGCCGCCATGCAGTGGCTTTCCGCAGAAGACTACGCGCAGGCCTGCCGCGATGCCGGGCTGCGACCCACGTCCGTCGAGCTCGTCAGGGTCCACATGACGGCGGAGAGCCTGGCTGACATCGGCCGCTTTTCGCTGTTCATCGAGGGTGCGCTGCCGGGTGTGCCGCTCCAGGAGGGATCGGATGCGCTGCAGGTCGGTCTGGAGCGCACCATGGAGGAGCTCAAGGTTGATTCGGTGGAGCGAAATTGGCTGGAGGTTGTAGCCGAAGCAGATTGAGTGCCGCCCAGATCGTCAACGCGAGTACCAGCAGCGCCCCCACCGTAATCACGTTCAGCGATTCGAGCACGGAGCGCAGACGTTCACCGACGAGCAGAGGCGCGGTCAACGTCAGGCAGACGAACGACGCCCACCACACCAACCACGGCAGTCGCGCCTTCCTTCCCTGAATGACCCGCCAGACAAGCCAGTATCCCGCGAGCAGCGTGACGAAATGCGCCTTCCACGCGAGCGGGGACACGAGCGTCATCAGGCATAACCCCACCGCGACCTCACCAAACACCGAGGGATCCGCGAGTCCCGGGGGGTGGCGACGAAACGCGAATGCGAGTGCGACGACTACAACCGCTACGACGCCGTAGAACAGGTGCACGACGCGTCTCGTCGACCAGGATGCCACCGGGTACCGCAGCGGATCGCGGGCGCCACCCTCCACGGTCAGCAGACGCTTCATGGCCGAGAGCAGCGACTGATTCGGGTACACGGGCGTCGGGTCGTTCGTCTCCACCGCCGCGCGCGTACGCCATGATGTCCACCGCTGAGCGGCGGTTGCGGGTCCAAATATCACCAGCGGAAGCACGACGTTCAGCACCAGGAGAAAGGCCGTCGTCCACGCGGCTGCCCGCCAGGCGCGCTTATAAAGGAGGTAGGGAAGGAAAAGCAGCGGGACCGCGCGGAGGCTGGTCGCAGTCGCGAGTGCCAGGCCACCCAGCGGCTCGCGCCGGCGTTGGAAGAGGTAGAACGCGAGCAACACAAGGAACATGACGTACAGATTGATCTGCGTGTGTTGGAGATGCTCCTGCAGGAGCCGCGCGGTCATCAGTAGCGGCACCAGTACGGCGAACGACGTAAACGGTGCCGGTTCTTCGCCGACCAGACGCGCCATCAGTCGACAACTTCCCCACACGGTGGCCACGCTGCCGAGCTGCCAGACGAGAAGAGCAATCGGCAGGGAGATCCGCGCCAGGAGGGCCAGACCGGCGGCCAGAAAGAGGAAGAACGGCGGCCAGGTATTGATGGGAAGGCCGTACGGATCGCCGCCCTCTAGGACAACTTCGCCGACTTGCGTGTAGCCGGTGAATACAACGCCATCGAGCCGGCCCAGGCTGCGCCCGACCTCCCAGGCTGCCGCGAGCACCAGGACTACGCCGATCGCGCGACGCCAGCTCACTCGAGTACGAAGGTCAGCCGCTGGAACGATTCCCGTAGTGCAGCCTCCACGACGTCCGGTGTTTCGCCGCGCGCAAAGATGAATCCCGGATAGCGCGAACCCTCCGGGAATGGGACAAGACGCTCACCTGAATGCGCGGTGATCTGCACGTCCTCGATCAGCGGAACTGCTTTTGCCTCCGCGAGACCGCGCACCTCACGGAACGTGCCTGCTCCAGGAATCGGGATCATCATGACGCCGGTGGCCAAGCGTTCCCGTTGCAATGAAGGGATTGGCATGCCGAGCGCGTGCCGCAGAATGATTGCTTCGAGCGTCACCCCGCGGTCGCCGAACCGCAGCACCGCTGAGCAGCGCCCGCCGATGGGACGCGCGGCCAGCTCGATGAGCCAGGGACCGTGCTCGTTGTAACGCAATTCCGCGTGCACCGGACCCTCGGTGATACCGATTGCTCGCACGGCGCGATCCGCACAGTCCCTGATAGTTGCCTGCAATCCAGCGGGCACACGCGACGGTGTGACGTAGATGGTCTCCTCGAAAAACGGTCCGTCGAGCGGGTCGGGCTTGTCGAACAATGTCAAAACGTGCAACCGGCGATTGACCACCAGGCCCTCGAGTGCCACTTCGTAGCCGGGTATGAACTCCTCGACGAGATACTGCCGCGCTCGGTCTCCGCACGCCGTCGCGGTCTCTGGATCGGCGAGTATGGCCCGCAGCCTGCCATGAGCCGCTACGAATGATTGAGCATTGTCGGCGCGAATGACACCGCGCGATGCCGAAAGGCGCACCGGCTTTAGCACGCATGGATACGTGACCGACTTCGCGATTGTCCCGGGATCTTCATCGAGGTTACGCAGCATGAAGCGCGGGACCGGAACTCCGGCCTGCGCCAGCAGCTCGCGCTGCCGGTACTTATCACTCGCCGCGATCGCAGCGTGTACTGGATTCCCTTTGAGCTTCAGCTTGGTGGCGATGGCGGCGGCGATCACCGCTGTTGCGTCGTCCACGCCAACCACTCCGTTGATCGGGTATTGCTGTGCGAACGCCCGCACCGCGTCGGCGGCTCGCTCCGGTTGCTCGAAATCGAGGGTGAGAAGACCGGCGGGATTCGCTGCTTCGAGCGTGCTGGGCCGCTCCGATGCGACCGTCAGCTCCACTCCGATTTGCCGCGCGGCCTCCACGAATGCCGTCGTGCGGTAGGTCGTTGTCGGCAGCAGCAGCAGTAGGCGAGGCGTTATTTCTTTGCGGCTTGGAAGTAGGGGTTCGCGCCCGACGTGTGATCCGTGATGTCCACGATGCCGCGCACCTCCGGTGCGGCTTGAGCGAGCAACCCCTCGATACCCTGCCGCAGTGTGACATCCGCCATTCCGCAGCCCTGGCAGCCGCCGCCCATGCGGAGCATGACGACGGCATCCTGCACGTCGATCAGCTCCACCCGGCCGCCATGACGCGCCACCATCGGATTGACCTGCTCCTCGAACACCTTCGCCACCTGCTCATACAGCGCGTCATCGTTGACGGCGTTCGGGAGACGTGGCGGCGCCGAGAGGGGTGGAAGATCACTTGCCATCGCCGTGCGGATCGCCACGCCAACGGACTTACCGACTGCCTGCCAGGGAGCGGGCGACTGCTTCACGACGGTCACAATGTTACCCGATACGATGAGCTCGGTCGCGTCGAGACCGGGGATCGCAAAAATCGCTTCAGCGAGCGGCGACCCCTTTGCGTCGTCCGCGCCGGCAAAGCGGCGCACACCGCCCGCCAGCACCGGCTCGCTCACCACGAACTTGCAGCGATGCGTGTCGATCGGCTCGGCGGTAATCCGGACTTCGGGCGGCATGGGAGTACTATACTCGTGAAACGGGACACGGGAAACGGGACACGTGGGTTTTCATCCCGCATCCCGCTTCCCGTCTCTCATGCCTTTCGCGGCTGCAACCATATTCCGCAGCGCGGCGAGCGTTTCATCCCACCCTCGCGTTTTGAGCCCGCAATCGGGATTCACCCAGATCTGCGTGTCATCGAGGACGCGAGCCATGGTCTGGAGCGCGCCCGTGATTTCCGATGTGGAGGGCACGCGGGGCGAATGGATGTCGTAAACGCCGGGACCGATTTCGTTGGGATACGTGTACTGCTCGAATCCCTGGAGCAGCTCGGAGCCGGAGCGCGCATTCTCGATCGAGATCACGTCGGCGTCCATGCGCTCGATGACGCGCAGCACATCGTTGAATTCGCTGTAGCACATGTGCGTGTGGATTTGCGTGCCGTCCCGAACCCCCGCGGTCGCGAGCCGGAACGCATCAACGGCCCAGTGCAGGTAGTCGGCCCAATCGCTGCGGCGCAGCGGTAGCCCTTCGCGCAGCGCCGGCTCGTCGATCTGAATCACGCGAATCCCCGCTGCTTCCAGGTCCATGACCTCGTCGCGGATCGCGAGCGCAAGCTGCTTCGCGGTCTCGGCGCGCGGCTGGTCGTCGCGTACGAAGGACCACTGCAGAATCGTCACCGGTCCGGTGAGCATGCCTTTGACCGGTCGTTTCGTCAGCGACTGGGCGTACCGGCTCCAGCGCACGGTCATCGCACTCGGCCGTGACACGTCGCCGAAGATGATCGGCGGCTTCACGTACCGCGTGCCGTACGACTGGACCCAGCCGTGCTCGGTGAACGCGAAACCGGCGAGCTGCTCTCCGAAATACTCGACCATGTCGTTGCGCTCGAATTCGCCGTGCACGAGCACATCGAGACCGATCTCTTCCTGCAACGCGATGGTCTTCCCGATTTGCGACTCGATGAAGTTGTCGTATTCCTCTGCCGTGAGCTGGCTATCGTGCAGCTTGCGTCGCGCCGCGCGGACTTCCGCCGTCTGCGGGAATGAGCCAATGGTCGTCGTCGGATAGCGTGGCAAGGCCACTTGTGTCTTCCGGCGCGCGGCGTACGGTGTAGGGCGCACTCGGTCTTTTTCCGAAACGGCGGCCGCCCGGCGCTGAACGGAGGCGTCATTGATGCGTTTGGAGGCCCGCCGCGACTTCGCCGCCTTGCTGCTGGCTTCGACCGCGCCACGATCGCCCTTCGCCAGCGCGACGACTTCCTGAAGCTTCTGTTTCGCGAAGGCGAGCCAGCTCTTGAGCTCCGGATCGAGTCTCGTCTCGAGGTCGAGATCGAGCGGCGTGTGCAGCAGCGAGCACGAGGGGGCAACCCAGAGTCGATCCTCACCGACCGTCTTCGCGGCGCGGTCGAGCAGCGCACGCTGCGACTGGAGATTTGCGCGCCACACGTTCCGGCCGTCAATCACCCCGGCCGACAGCGTTCGACCCTTCGGCCAATCGGACAACAGGCGATCGAGTTGACCCGGTGCCCGCACGAGATCCACATGCAGACCCTGGACGGGTAACGCCAGCGCGGTCGCAAGGTTGTCGTCCAAACCCGCGAAATACGTCGCCACCAGGAGCTGAGTCTTGCCGGCGCGCTTGGAGAGTTGCCCGTACGCGTACACGTAGGCCGCGCGCTCCGCTTCGCTGCGGTCCAGCGCTAGGCACGGCTCGTCCAGCTGGATCCACGTCGCACCCGCGGCGGCCAGCGCGCTCAACGCCTCGGTGTATACCGGCAGCAGGGCGTCGAGTAACGAGAGCCGGTCAAACTTCCCGCCCTTCGTCTTCGCGAGCAGCAGAAATGTGACCGGTCCGATGAGCACGGGCGTCGCATCGATGCCAAGCGCTTTCGCCTCGCGAAACTCGGCGACCGGTTTTTGCGAGGCGAGCCGGAACGACTGGCCCGGCTCCAGCTCCGGCACGATGTAGTGGTAGTTCGTATCGAACCACTTCGTCATTTCCATCGCGGTGACGTCGCGGCCTTTGCCTTGACTCCCGCGCGCCATCGCGAAGTACGTCTCGGGGTCGACCTCATTCCCTTTCCAGCCGTACCGCGGTGGCACCGCGCCCACCAGCGCGCACGTGTCGAGCATCCGGTCATAAAAGGAGAAGTCGTTTGCGGGGATGCGATCGATACCGATCGCGCGCTGCAATTCCCAGTGGCGCCGCCGGAGCTCTGCTCCGGTCGCCAGCAACTGCTGCGCTGAGTGCTTACCGGCCCAGTATCCCTCGGTAGCGCGCTTCAATTCGCGCGCGGCGCCGAGGGGTGGGAAGCCCAAATTCGAGGCGATAGTCATAGGAAGAACGGAATCTTAGAGGGTTGTGAGCCGGATCAGCAAGTTACTCGGTGCTCTCGATTGTCTACGGATTTCCAAGGACCTAAGGGTGAGGCGGATGCGGAGGCGGCTCTCCACTCTTTCCGGGGGGCGGACCGTGATGTGGACCCCCGGGCCCCGCCGGCCCCCCCGGCGCCCCCTGGCCGCCCGCCTGTCCGGCAGCGGCACGCGTCAGGCCCGCGGCGGCCTGCGCCGGCGTAGCGCCGTGCGCGACCTCGGTCTCCACGCGTCCAGGTAACGCGAGCAGATCGGCAGGGGGGCGTCCCAGGCGCAACTCCGCGCTCACCAATTTCACGCTCTCAACCGGCGGAACGCCGAGCGCGGCGAGCGTTCCCGCGACACGCAAACCGACCGTGACATCGGCAGCGGGCCTGCCGGTACGAGCCAGCTCCGTGATGTCGCGACCGTGCAGGCCGGCGGTAATCGCGAATTCGCCGGCGGCGATCGCGATCGTGTCTCCGCTGATGCCCCCCGTGCGCAAAGACGCGGCTGCCGTGTCGAGCTGATCGACGACGACACGCAGCGCCGTCGTCACTCGCTCGGCAGGAATGCCCTTTGCACTTCCCTCTATTGCTTTCTCGATCACGGGATCCACGGGCAGCCCACGCGCCGCTGCGGCAACGCCGAGACTCTCCACGACGGTCGCGATGCGGCCGGTGAATCGCTGTTGCCCGGCGAGGGGGGAGGCAGCGACAAGTGCGAGCGAGAGAATCGAGGGGAAGCGCATCGTCACAATGTGAGCACGCTGTTACGACGACCGAAGCCGTCGTCGACCGCGGGGGCGGAGGGGTCGGGCACCCAGCGAGTGCCGTCCACGACAAAAGCGTATTGATGCTGTCCCGGATGAAGCGACAGCGTCGCGGTCCACAGGTCGCCTGCACCGGAGCGCACGAGCGGTGTGGCGCGCGGATCCCAATGGTTGAACGTGCCGGCTAGAGTGACGTGTCGGGCTCCGGGCGCGACGAGCACGAACCGTACTGTGACGACGTTGCTGCCGGCACTCGGGCCTACCGCAGATGGCCGGATGATCCAGAGCACGAGCGCCGCCGCCATCGCGAGCGCCGGGACAAGCAGCCACGGCCACCGTACGCGTGGTCTCCGGCGCTCGAGCGCCGCCATGACGCGCCAGGTTACGGCAGGTGTCGCAACGGGACTACGGTCCACGGCCGCGAGCAGCCGCAGGGCCTCCTCGCCCTCGGCGCGCAGCTCGAGCGGCAGATCGGGGATCGTAATCTCGCCGTCCAGGAGCCGCTTTACGTCAGGATGAAATTCCCGTTCGTTCATGTGTGCTCCCGCAGTTGCTCCCGCAGTCTGTCGTATGCGCGGTGCATCCGCATTTTGAGCGACGGCACCGATGTGCTCAGCCGCTCAGCAATCTCTTGATACGACAGACCCTCAACGTGCTTCAGTACGAACACCTCACGCTGTTCGGGCGTCAGATCGAGCAGCGCCTGCTGCAGGGCGCGCCGTCGTTCCGCGGTCTCCGCGACTTCGTCCGCGCGCTCTCGCGTCGCGACGCCATCGGCTGCTTCCAGCGGCGCCGTCGTCCTGGTGCGCCGTTGCTCCGCAAAACAGCGGTTGCGGAGAATGAGAAAGAACCAACCGACAAACTTGTTCGGATCCTGACACTGCGCCAACTGATCGAAGGCCCGCACGAAGGCGTCCTGTAAGGCATCCTCGGCGGCATCCTTCGAGCCCAACATTCGCGCGGCGTAGCGGGCGTAACGGTCTCGGTACCGGTCCACAAGCTCGGCATAACGCTCGCGGTCACCCGCGAGCACAGCCCGAACGATGTCGCCATCTCCCGCGCCGGTCTCAGCACGCAACCCGATACCCCCCGCCCGGTTAAAGAGCGCCCCTGGGCTGGCCCGGTAACGTTACCTCCGCCGCCCCATAGCAATCTTTAGCACGCTATGTCAGCGATGCTAGAGCCGAAGCCTCCGGTACCCCCCCTCGTTCCGGATGGTGTGTTGATCGAGCGACTGGTGCAACATGACTCGACGGCATTGGTCGAGCTGGAGCGCCGTCATCGCGGCTCGTTGTACGCGCAGGCCTACGGCATGCTGATGGACGCGAATCTGGCGGAGCGCGTCGTCCGCAACGTGTTTTCGCAACTCTGGTATGCGGCGGCGCGTTTCGTCGGGTCCAGTAGTCCCCTGCGTTCGCTCCGGGACATGGCCACTGAGCTGGCACGTGCCGAGCTCGCGTTACGAGACGTAAGTACCCCAAGGAGGTAGCATGTTGAAGCGACTGCTTGCATTCGTTCCCGCGCTCGCCCTTCCAGCGCTGCTCGCGGCCCAGACGCCCAAGGTGGCGGCTCCCAACGAGCACGCCTCTGACGTCGCTAAGGCAAAGGTGGCAGCGAATATGGCGCGCCGGGCCACGCATGTGCGTGGTGAAGCGGTCGGGTTGGATGACCGGCCCGTGACGCCCGCCACCCCCGCAACCCGCGCGACGCGCGCGACCCCTGCCGATCCGGACGGGGAAGGTCCCCCGACCCATGCGACGCCTGCTACGCCGGCGACGCCAGCCACACCGGCATCGCCATCGCATCGGCCCGACAATGCAGGACATGGGCGTCGCCCGTAACTGAGATCGTCTATCTCGCTGTATCTTACCGGTCCCATGAAGTTGGGACCGGTTTTTTTTCTCCCGGCGCTCGCACTCTTCACCTTTCCTGATTCCGCGCGAACACAGGCTTCGCTCGGGATTGGGACGGGGATCGTTCGGTACGCCGGCGGCTCGAGTTTCAGCTCCTTTACCGC
>Ga0137399_10001822_pt1 | contig 10094 bp, 9 predicted proteins | sample czorhiz316metaG_FD_104810 | JGI IMG/M metagenome (GOLD analysis project Ga0137399, IMG submission 104810) | Vadose zone soil microbial communities from Angelo Coast Range Reserve, California, USA - czorhiz3.16 metaG | ecosystem: Environmental > Terrestrial > Soil > Vadose zone | place: USA...
CGCGACGAGCAGTTCGATCACTACGGCATCATCGGCCGCAGCCGCGCGATGGAAGAAGTCATCCGCCGGGCCGAGCTCGTCGCCGAGACGAAGAGCACGGTGCTCATCTCCGGCGAAACGGGGACCGGCAAGGAGCTCGTCGCCCGCGCCATCCACGATCGCAGCGCGCAGCGCGACATGCCGCTCATCAAGGTCAACTGCGCGGCGATTCCAGAGACGCTGCTCGAGTCGGAGCTGTTCGGCCACGTCCGCGGCGCGTTCACCGGCGCGACGTCGACCAAGAAGGGCAAGTTTGCGCTGGCCGACGGCGGGTCGATCTTCCTCGACGAGATCGGGACGATGAGCCTGACGCTGCAGTCGAAGCTGCTGCGCGTCCTGCAGGAGCGCGAGTTCGAGCCGCTCGGCGCCGAGCGCAGCGAGAAGGTCGACGTCCGCGTGATTGCCGCGACCAACCGCGACCTGCGGCAGATGGTCGCCGACGGCAAGTTCCAGGAAGATCTCTTCTACCGCCTCAACGTGATTCCGATCGAGATCCCGCCGCTGCGCGACCGCCGCGACGACATCCCGCCGCTCGTCGAGCACTTCGTCCGCAAGCACGCGCAGCGCGTCGGCCGGCGGATCGAGCGGATCGACGAGGGGGTGCTCGCGGGGCTCCAGCAGTACGACTGGCCGGGGAACGTGCGCGAGCTGGAAAACACCATCGAGCGCGCCGTCGTCCTGTCGCCTGGACCGATCGTCACCGCGCGAGCCATCTCGGTGCTGGGCGCCACGACGTCGCAGACGACCGGGCTTCCGTCCTTGAAGCTGCGCCAGAACATCGAATGGGTGGAGCGCGAGACGATCCGGCGCGCGCTCGAAAGCGCGGGCGGCGTGAAGAAGGACGCCGCGGAGCTGATGGCGATCAGCCAGCGCGCGTTGTCGTACTACCTCGCGAAGTACCGCCTCGATTGAGGCTCACGACGAATCGTGTAATCCATTACGCCTGCCGTAACCTTCGTCACGGTTCTGCACTAAACTCTCAGCAATTGTTTCCTCGCGACTTGGGCACTGTCATTGCTTTGCCGTTCGCGTGAGTCCTTCTGCGCTCAAGGAGTCCCCCATGGCCATACGTCTGCTTCGGGTCGTCGCTCTTGTGTGCGCATGCGCCGCGTGGAGCGCATGCGACGAGAAGCTCTCCTCGATCGCTGGTCCGACGCCCAACCTCGAACCAACGTTCGCCTCGATTCAGCGCGACATCTTCGAGTCGACCGACAGCGCCGGCCGCCCGGCTTGCACGAATTGCCACACCAACGTTGGCCGCAACCCGGCCGGTGGCATGAACCTGGTTCACGATCTGGCGTACGACCAGATCGTCAACGTGGCCTCGGCCCGTAAAGCGGGCGCGACTCGCATCATTCCGGGCGATCCGGCCAACAGCTATCTGATTCAGAAGGTCGAAGGCGCCGCCTCGATTACCGGCAACCGGATGCCGACCAACGGCCCCTACCTGACAGACGGACAGATCATGATCCTTCGCCGCTGGATTACGATCGGGGCGCCACGCAACTGACGCGACCTTATCTGACAGGAGCCAACGTGAAACGTCTACTGACTCTGGTCCTCGGCGCCGTCCTGCTTGCGCCGATCGCGGCGCGGGCGCAGGCGCCGGCCGACGACCCCGCCGCGCTGAAGCTCGCGGAGCCGGACTTCACTTTAATCGGCCTGCCGACCTCGCTGCGGCTGCCGAAATACGGCAGCGCCTTCCGCGTCACGCATCGATTCACCCGTGCACTGAACGGTGACTTCGGCGATCTCGCGGCGGATCTCTTCGGCCTCGATTCCGGCGCGCAGATTGGCCTCGAGTACCGGTTTGGGATTGCCCCGAACACACAAATCGGGATTCACCGCACGAGCAACCGGACGATCGAGTTCTTTGGCCAGTACGCCGCGATCCGGCAAGGCGCGGGGAGTCCCGTTGACGTGTCCGCGCTGGTGACCGCCGAAGGCACGAATAATTTCCGCGACAGCTACTCGCCCGCTATCGGCGCGGTCGTGTCGCGGACCGTGGGCGACGTGGCGGCGTTCTACGTCGAGCCGATCTGGGTGAACAACACGAACGTGCTGCCCAAGCAGCTCGCGGACCACAACAACACGTTCATGGTAGGCGTGGGCGGGCGCGTGCGCGTGCGTCCAACGGTGTACATCGCAGGCGAGGTCGCGCCGCGCTCCGGCTACAAGCCGGGGGTGAACCACGGCAGCATCGGGATCGAGAAGCGCGCTGGTGGTCACCTGTTCCAGTTGAACTTTTCGAACGCCTTCGGCACGACGATGGCGCAGATTGCGCGAGGCGGACCGGTCGGCAACGATTGGCACCTGGGCTTCAACATCTCGAGGAAGTTCTACTAAAATCGACGCGTGACATCGACGAGAGCGCTGGCGGCCGCCGTCGCGGCCGCGACCGTGGCGGTCGTCATGGCGTGCGGCGGGAGCAGTTCTGGCGGGACCGGACCGTCACCGACCCTGACCTGCTCCACACTGCCAGATACGCGCACGATTCTCATCGTCAACAACGCCGTGTGTCCGCAAACGCTGGCGGTGACGCGCGGCACGCAGGTCACCTTCATCAACAACGACACGCGACGTCATCAGATGAACTCCGATCCCCATCCTGAACACACCGACTGCCCTGAGCTCAATCAGGTCGGCAATCTCGAGCCTGGGCAGAGCCGGCAGAGCGGCAACCTGAACGTGGCTCGCCGCTGCGGCTTCCACGATCATCTCAACGACGGCAACAACGCGCTGAAAGGCGCGATCACGATTCAGTAGGCGGGATGCCCATCCTGCCCGTCGTCGGCCTCGTGGACGAGCGCCGCAATCGACGCGGGCACGCTCCCATTGATGATCAGGACCGCGACCAGCGCGGAAACGCGAGCGTGCGGAAGAATCCGGAGCACAGCCACGAGCGGAGCGGGCGGCGCCGGCTCGCCGCGTGGCGACGTTTCGAGAACTGCACGATGTTAGACTTCGCGCAATGAGCCAAGGAGCCTCGTGATGCGCTCGAAGATAGTCGCTGGATTCGTCACGTCAATGGTCCTGGCCGGATTGGGGACCTTTGGCGTTGGCGCGCGCGACGCGGGATCGTTTCGCGTCGCGATTTCGTTTCCGGCTGCTCGCAGCGCGCAGCCGATCGACGGCCGGGTTCTCCTCTTCATCTCGGACGAAGGGCGAACGGAGCCGCGAACGCAGAGCGATCAGTACCGCGCGAACAGCACGCGGCCGATCTTCGGCGTCGACGTCGACGGTATGAAGCCGGGCCAGGAGGTTGTCATCGACGAAGCGGTGTTCGGATGGCCGGTGCGCAGCTTGACGGACATGCCTGCGGGCGACTATTGGATTCAGGCGCTGATCAACCGCTATGAGACGTTTCATCGCGGCGACGGCCACATGGTCAAGATGCCGATGGATCAGGGCGAAGGACAGCACTGGGACAGAAAGCCCGGCAACTTCTACAGCAAGCCGGTGAAGATGCACATCGATCCGGCGACGAGCGGCGAGATCAAGATCTCGATGGATCAGGAAGTCCCGTCCGTGACGCCTCCGAGAGACAGTAAGCAGGTGAAGTACATCCGGCTGCAAAACGATCGCCTCACGAAGTTCTGGGGCCGGCCGATGTATCTCGGCGCGATCGTACTGCTGCCGAGCGGATGGGACACGCATCCGGACGCGCGCTATCCGCTGCTCGTCCATCACGGTCACTTCCCGGGTAGCATGGAAAGCGACACCTGGCGCGAGACGCCGCCCGATCCCCGGGCGACGCCCGCGCAGCGGCAGGCTCAGGAAGCGGCGTATCAGTTTTACAAAGACTGGAACGGGCCGGGCTTCCCCCGGATGATCCATCTGCTCGTCCAGCATCCGACGCCGTACTTCGACGACTCGTACGCCGTGAACTCGGCGAACAACGGTCCGTACGGCGACGCCATCACGAAAGATCTGATTCCGGACATCGAGAAACGGTTCCGCGGCATCGGGCAGGGATGGGCGCGCGTGCTGACCGGTGGATCGACCGGCGGCTGGGAAGCGTTTGGCGTGCAGGTGTTCTACCCAGACGACTACAACGGCGCCTGGGCGCTCTGTCCCGATCCGATCGACTTCCGATCGTATCGATCGGTGAACATCTACGACGAGCACAACGCCTACTACTACGAAGACAATCCGTGGAAGAAAACGCCGAAGCCCGGATACCGCGATTATCGCGATCATCTGTACTCGACCTTCGAAGAGCGCAATCTCGTGGAGCTCGTGCTCGGCACACACGGGCGCTCCGCCGGTCAGCACGACGCGTGGGCGTCGGTGTTCGGCCCGGCCGGCGAGGACGGGTACTACAAGCCGCTGTACGACAAGCTGACCGGCAAGATCGATCCGGACGTGGCGAAGTATTGGAAGGACAACTACGACCTGCGCTACATCATGCAGCGCGACTGGGCGAAGCTCGGTCCGAAGCTTCGCGGCAAGATTCACATCACGAGCGGCACGATGGACAACGGGTACCTGAACAACGCCGTGTACCAGACCGAAGAGTTCCTGATGCGCGCGGCCCCCTCGTCCGAGGCGGAGATCGTCTACGGCGAACGGCGCGAGCACTGCTTCACCGGCGACACCGAGCATCCGAACAACGTCGGCAGCCGCACCGTGCATCAGCGCTACATGCCCGCGATGGCGCGGTGGATGATGAAGACGGCACCGGCAGGCGCTGACACGAAGAGTTGGGTGTATTAGACGAGGCGCTCGCGGCGCGGCTGTATCGGCGCGCCGGTGCGGGGCGATGGGGCGTGGCGCCAGATGTCTTCACCGACGCGCTCGTGACGAGCGCGAGCCGCGTCTTCGCGGAGCGCGATCCCACATCGCGCGAGCTCGCCCGCCTGCTCGAGTCGCTGCATGTCGAAGATCTTGCCTTGGCGATCGCGTGCGCCGCGGGCCACGACGCCGCGTGGGAGCATTTCGTCCGCGAGTACCGGTCCGTCCTCTATCGGTCGGCTGACGCCATCGATCCGAGCGGCGGCGCGCGCGAGCTGGCCGATTCGCTCTATGCGGACCTCTACGGCCTGAGCGAACGCGACGGTCAGCGCCGATCGCTTTTCCGCTATTACCACGGCCGGAGCAGCCTCGCGACGTGGTTGCGAGCCGTGCTGGCACAGCGACACGTGGATCGCATCCGCACCGAGCGTCGCGTCGAGCCGCTTCCCGACGAGAACACCGAACAGACCGTCGCTGCGGCAACGCCGCCGTCCGACCCGGACCGCCCTCGCTTGCTCGCTGCGATCAAAGATGCGCTGGAGGCGGCTGTCTCACGACTCGGCGCGCGCGACCGATTGCGCCTGAGCTGCTACTACGCGCAGGAGCTGACCCTCGCCCAGGTCGGGCGCTTGACGGGCGAGCACGAGGCGACGGTCTCGCGGCAGCTCGCACGGACCCGGCGGACGTTGCGGGACGATGTCGAGCGCCAGCTTCGCGACGAGGCGAAGTTGAGCGACGCCGAGATCTCCCAAGGCTTCGGGTACGCGATGGAGGACGCCGGACCGATCGACCTCGGCGAAATCCTCAACTCGTCGGCCGAGCGCAAGAAATCGGCCGCACACCGTTCTATATGATGAGAGCAGGATTGTGAGCACGCGGGAACCTGATCGCGAACACGCCATCGAGCGGCTGCTGAGGCAATCGCTTCGCTCCGGCGCCGGGCAGGATGCGTCCGCTCAGTGCCTCGACGCGGAGACGCTGGCGGCGTGGGTTGACGGCGATCTGAAGGCCGCTGACATCGCCGCGACCGACGCGCACGTTTCTGCGTGCGCCCGGTGCCAGGCCATGGTTGCCGCATTGGTTCGCGCGACACCTGCCGCGCAGAAGCCGATCCCATGGTGGCGACGCGGATGGGTCGTGGGGTCGCTCGTCCCGCTCACCGCTGGTGCGATCGCGATCGCTATCTGGATCGCCTCGCCCGACGTCGTCCAGGGTCCTGCACTCGATCGGACGGACGTGCAGGCGCAGCCGGCCGCGGCCCTTCCGCGACCGGAGCCATCAGCGCCCGCCGATCGCGTGTCGCCGTCGCCGCCGGTGAGTGAAACGCGACCGGGCACCGCCAGTCGCCAGCGAGAAGCCAAGGACGAGACCTCCAACATCGTCCCGCGCGATCGGGCGGCGGCGAAGCCGGCGGCACCACCGCCGGCCGCTGCGGAGAGTTTCGACGCACGCGTCGCGCCGATGCGCGATGTCGCGCTGTCCAAGGAAACAGTCGCGATTCCAGAGATCCTGTCGCCGGATCCATCGATTCGCTGGCGGATCGGGCCGTCGGGATCGATTCAACATTCGACCAATGGCGGCGCGACGTGGACCGCGGTGTCGAGCGGTGCGACGGAAGACCTGATGGCCGGTGCGGCGCCGTCGCCCGCCGTGTGCTGGATCGTCGGTCGCGCGGGTACTGTGCTGCGGTCCACAGACGGCTTGCAGTTCCGGCGGATTGCGTTTCCCGAACGCGCCGACCTCGTGGCCATTCAAGCCACTGACGCGTTGACCGCAACGGTCACGACCGCCGACGGCCGCAGGTTCCGGACGTTCGACGGCGGGCAGACCTGGCCCCCCCTGCAAGAATTTTGAGCGGCTCCGTTCAAAGAACAGAGGCGCCGACGCTGGCGATTCCGCCCGCCCGGCCGCGCTCGATTTGAAGGGAGCGTTCCATGTCTGCGCGACTCTGGGTGGGGGCGATCGTGGTCGTCGGCGGCTTTGTCCTCATTCCACACAAGCTCGTTGTTCCGGCACCCGCCGCTATCGCGCGCGATCAGGATCGCCTGACCACGCTCGACGACCAGGCGGAGCTGGCCGTCACGGTCTACAACTCGGACATCGCGCTCGTTCGCGACGTTCGCAATCTCGATCTCGCGCGCGGCACGTCCGACCTTCGGTTCATGGACATCGCGGCGACCGTCAATCCGGCGACCGTGCACTTTCGTTCGGTCACCGAGCCGGCGAGCCTCAGCGTGCTCGAGCAGAACTACGAGTACGATCTGCTCGAGCCCGAGAAGCTCCTGCACAAGTACGTCGGACGCGACGTCACGCTCGTACGAATGCGTCAGGAGGACGGATCGACACGTGAGGAGGAAGTGAAGGCGCGACTTCTCAGCTACAACGGCGCACCAGTGTGGCAGATCGGCAGCGAGATCGTCACTGGTCTGCATGCGGATCACATCCGGTTCCCCCAGCTGCCCGATAGTCTGTACTCGCGCCCGACGTTGATCTGGACGCTCGAGAACTCGGGCGCGGCGCGCCATCGCGTCGAGGCCTCGTATCTCGCGGGCAAACTGTCGTGGAACGCTGATTACGTGCTGCGGGTGACGCGTGATGACAAGGCGGGCGATCTCGATGGCTGGGTCACACTGACCAACGGCAGCGGGACCGCGTTCCGGAACGCGAAGCTGCAGCTCGTGGCCGGCGATCTCAATCGCGTCCGTCAGGTGCTGTCAAAGATGATGGTGGACGAATCGCGGGCGGAACGCGCCGCCGCTCCCGCACCGATGGCGCAGGAATCGTTTTCCGACTATCACCTCTACACGCTCAACCGAAAGACGACGATCAACAACAGCCAGACCAAACAAGTGAGCATGCTCGAAGGCACGGGCGTGCCCGTCATCAAGCGCTACGTTGTGGACGGCCAGGCGTTCTACTACCGCAACGCGCAGCATCCTGGCGCGCCGATTAAAGACGTCGTGCAGGTGTACTACCAGTTCAGGAACGAGCAGGGACACGGACTCGGCATGCCGATGCCGGCTGGTGTCGTTCGCGTGTACCAGGAAGACTCAAAGGGCGGCGTGCAGTTTGTCGGCGAAGATCGGATCGATCACACGCCGAAGGACGAGACGCTCAACCTGAAGATCGGCAACGCGTTCGACGTCGTGTGCGAACGGAAGCAGACGGACTTCGAAAAAATCTCGAGCGGCGTATACGAAATCGAGTACGAGATCACGGTGCGCAATCACAAGACGACGCCGATTGCCGTCGACGTGAACGAACCGGTGGGCGGCACGTGGAGAATGCTCCGGTCGACGTATGAGTGGACGAAAACCGATGCGTGGGCGGCTCAATTCAAAGTACCAGTGGCCTCGGACGGTACAGCGACGTTGAAGTATCGCGTGAGGGTGACGTATTGATCGACGGCGGGCGCAGCGCGGTATGCGGTTTGCGTTCAGCGCCGCACATGCTCATCCGCGCGACGCTGTTTTCTGTTGCGACGGCGCTCGTCCTCGCGACGTGCGGCCCGACGCTGCCGCCGACGACGGCGCCGCCGCAGCCGGATCCGACGTTCGAACCGCTGCGCGCGACGCTCCAGGCGTATATAGATCAGACGCAGCCATTCAGGAAGCAAGCGGCGCAGGTGGCCGAGAGCGTGCCGGGCAAGGCCGCGCCGACGCCGGCCGCCGAGGAAGCCGTCCGGGCCCGGCAGAACACGGTCGCCGACGCGCTGCAAACCAAACTGCGCGCGAACGCGAAACCGGGCGACATCCTGACGCCGGCGATCGCGGAAGCGATCAAGCACCAGCTCGAGGCGGCGCTCGCGAGCGTGCGGCGCGATCTCATTCTCGACGAGCTCGCCGAGCAGGTCGAAGGGCGGCCGCCGCCAGGCACGCCTGGGATCAATCAGCCACTGGCTGCGCCGCGCGTGCCGCCGCGACTCATGGACGTTCTGCCGGCGCTGCCGAAACAGCTCGAATGGGACTTCGCCGGACGCACGCTGATCCTCCGCGACGTCGACGCCGACGTCGTCGTCGACTACATCCCCGACGCGATTCCGATCCCGCCGCCCGCCGCCGGTCCGCCGCCGGCGAGAACGCGCGGTGTCCCGGCGGCGACCTCTCCGCTGCCGATGCCGTCGCTGCGCGGTGGCACCGTCTTCGCGCTCATGGGCGACAGCGGCTCGGGCGATCTTCCCCAGCAGCAGGTGGCGCAGGCGATGCTCACCTACTTCAACACCGCGCGTCACTTTCCGTTCGTGCTGATGCTCGGCGACAACCTGTACGACGACGACTACACCGGCGAATTCCTGCAGCCCTACAAGCCGCTGCTCGATCGCGGCGTGAAGTTCTACGCGACGCTTGGCAACCACGATCGCGATCTCGAAATCCATTTCAAGCCGTTCAACATGGGGGACCAGGATCGGTACTCGTTCGATCAGGGCAACGCCCGATTCGCCGTCTTGAACAGCAACCGTCCCAACGATGTCGAACAGATCAAATGGCTCGACGGGGTCTTCACGACCGCCGGCGACAAGTGGCGGATCGCGTACTTCCATCACCCGCTCTACTCGTCGGGGCAGCACGCCGCCGAGAGTCGCGACGTGATCCGGCCGGCGTTCGAGGCGGCGCTCGTCCGCAATCGCGTGAACGTCGTGTTCGGCGGCCACGAGCACGCCTACCAGAGGATCCGGCCGCAGCAGGGCGTGAGCTATTTCGTCTCGGGCGGCGGCGGGCGGTATCTCTACGACGTGCACAAGAGCGACTTCGACGAGGTCGCGGTGTCCGAGCATCACTTCATGGTGGCGGAGGTCGCCGGCGATCGGCTCTTCTTCGAGGCGATCACGCACGAACAGAAGCTGCTGGACTGCGGCATCGTGTATCGCACGTCGGCCGTCAAGCCGGACAAACCTGGCAGTGACGAGCAGAAATGGCTGGCCGAGTGCGAGGCCGGCCGCCCGCGCTTGATTCCGACGCAGCGCTAGTCAGATCTCCTCGGGCGGCCACGAGCCAGAACAGCAGCTCGTGCGCGAGCTCGATCGTCGTCGCCATCGTGACCCGCCCGATGATGATCGAGTACAGTCCAACAAGGGAGGTTTCTCATGACTCGGCATGATTGGACGCCAATATTATCCGCTCTGATGATCTTGTGTTCGGCCGGCTCCGCGACCGCGCAAGACGTACCCGCGGACTACCAGCAAGTGTTGACGACACTCGGCAAGCAGGGCGATTTCAAGGACAACGTCCTCAATTTTATCATCCCGCGCAACGACATCACGGTGACCTTCGCCGTCGCCCTGCAGGCGGCTCTGTCCGGTTTCCGCGGGTGGCTCCCGGTTA